>Ga0181521_10000548_pt1 | contig 46314 bp, 43 predicted proteins | sample PEATcosm2014_Bin_32_FD_119764 | JGI IMG/M metagenome (GOLD analysis project Ga0181521, IMG submission 119764) | Peatland microbial communities from MTU Mesocosm Facility, Houghton, MI, USA - PEATcosm2014_Bin02_60_metaG | ecosystem: Environmental > Terrestrial > Soil > Wetlands > Peat | place... | reverse complement strand
CATTTCGTCCGCAGGAATAATTTTCCCGTTCACGGCTTTGGGCAGCGCGATGCAGCCCACCGTGCTGGTATGGACGATGCGCGCACAACCCACGGCGGCGGCGGCTTCAAGGACATTGCGCGTGCCTTCGACGTTGGTCGCATACATCGGCGCGTAATCGCGCAGCCACAGTTGATAACTCGCCGCGGCGTGAAAACACCAATCGCAACCCTCGATTTCGCGTTTGAGCGACTCGCGATTGCCCACGTCGCCCACCGCGCGTTTGAATTCAACTCCCGCCAGCCCGCGCAAATCGGCGTTCGGACGCAGCAACGCCTTCACCCGATGCCCGCGCGCGACCAGCTCCTGAACGAGGTTCGAGCCGACGAAACCGGAGGCGCCAGTGACGAAACAATTCATAAGCCGGAAGCAAGCGGGAGGCATTATGGCGCAACGCGGGCCGGCGTTCCACAAAAAGTTCTTCACAGCCGGCACGCTTGACTTGGCCGGCGGGCTGCGGAACACTTTGGTGAGTCGTATGCCGGTCAAAAACAGCACCAGAAAAAAACTGACGCGCTCTGAACAGCGCGACTTGGACACCAAAATTGAGTTCATCGAGGGGCTTGTCCGCCGTGACCCCGATTACGTGGATGCGCTCCAATTGCTGGGCGATCACTACACGCAACGCGGTCGTTACGCCGAGGGACTCAAAATGGATGAACGTCTCGCGCGCCTGCAGCCGGGCGACGCCCTCGTTTTTTACAATCTCGCGTGCAGCTATTCGCTCACCGAACAATTTGACCGCGCCGCGCTCGCGCTGGAGAAGGCGCTGGGCCTGGGCTATCGCGACTTCAACTGGCTGGCCAGGGACCCTGACCTTCACAAACTCCGCCAGCAACCCATTTACCGCCACATCGAGGACAAAATCCACCGGATGAAGGTCAAGGTCCGCTAAAAATCGTCGAAAGGCTAAATGGGTGATTGGTTAAATCGGTGCGTCCTGACCGCCAACGGTGGTTTAATTCATTTAACCAGCCACTTGTTTAACTGGTTCCGAAACAAATGAACGTCACCGTTCGCGGCCGCACCCGACATCACCGCACCGTCACCTTTGACCGCGCGCGCAACGCTGTCCTCCTGGTCGAACAGCGGTTGTTGCCGCACGAATTCAAAATCGTCGCGACGCGCAATTTCCGCGAAACCGCCGATGCCATTCACGACATGGTTGTACGGGGCGCGCCGGCCATTGCCGCCACCGCTGCTTATGGATTGGCCCAGGGCGCGCTTGCCTTTCGCGGACGCGGTTTGGAGAAATTTTCCGCGCATGTCGAAACTGTCTGTCAAATACTCAAAGCGGCACGGCCAACGGCGGTTGATCCGGTCAATGCCATGAACACCGTGCGGGCCGCGATGCGCCCCGGAAAAACCGTCGGGGAACGACAAGCACTCGCGCTGGCCGCCGCGGAGGAATTTGCCGACGAGGACGTGCGCCATTGCGAGGTCATTGGGCGGCACGGCGTGAAGCTCATTCGCAACGGCATGAGAATTTTGACCCACTGCAATGCCGGTTGGCTGGCGTGTGTGGACATCGGAACGGCCACGGCGCCGTTGTATGCGGCGCAGGCGCAGGACAAAAAGTTTCACGTCTTTTGCGACGAAACGCGGCCGCGCTCCCAGGGCGCGACACTCACCGCGTGGGAACTGGCGCAGCAAAAAATCTCGCACCAGGTCATCGCTGACAATGCCGCCGGGCATTTGATGCAACGTGGCGAAATAGATCTGGTCATCGTCGGCAGCGACCGCACGCTCGGCCGCACCGGCGAGGTCACGAACAAGATCGGCACGTACACCAAGGCGGTTTTGGCGAAGCGGCACGGCATTCCTTTTTACGTGGCCATACCGCTGTCGACGATTGACTGGTATTTGAAATCCGGCTTCGACATCCCGATTGAGGAGCGTCACGAAAGCGAAGTCCTCGGCGCGTGGGGTGTTGTGGAAAGGCTGAAGGGCGGCGAGCGGATTTATGTTCGTGTGGCGAATCCGACAAGTGGCGCGCGCAATCCGGGTTTTGATGTGACCCCGCCGGATTTGGTGACGGGCATCATCACACCGGCAGGAATTTTCGAGCCAAAGGAACTTTGGCATCGGCGGCGCGAACTGGGTTTTGGCGGGTAATGCGGATCGTCAGGCGAAACTTACACTTGCTTCGGGTGCGAAACGAAATTAGCTTCACCATTCCCGGTGGCGGGGTAGCCAAGTGGTAAGGCAGGGCTCTGCAAAAGCCTCATCCGTCGGTTCGATTCCGACCCTCGCCTCCATATCGAAATGGTTGATAGAGTAGAAGTTGCGTAGTCTGGACGGTCAAGTGTGTATGAAATTGTGTATGAAATCAGCTAGTCAGGCACAAGGCAGTCACAAGGCAACCAGAAGGCGCTAACAAGTCGGAACGGGATTGTGAGAGGCTCGATAAAAAAATCGAGCCATGAAACAACGTTATCATTCGTTCCGTCGTGAAAACGGAATTTACTATTCCCTAGACACCCTCACCAAAAAGCGGAACAGCCTCAATACCGCTGATCCCCAAGAAGCCCGGCGATTTCTAAACGCGCTGAATGAAGCCTGCAAACAACCGGCGGTGAACCTGCAAATCGCCCAGGTTTATTTGCAGCACAGCGACCCTGATTTCGTCAAACGCACCTGGCAGCACGTCATGGATGAAATGGGTCGGACAAAATCCGGCAACACCAAAAAACGGTGGGATGTTGCCATCAAGGACAAGGCTTTCGCTTCCATCCAAAATCTGCCGCTCATCAAAACCCAGGCGGAACACTTTTTTGACGCGCTCCACAAAGGCACGGTTTCAACGAACGTCTTTTTGCGGCGCATTCAAAATTTCGCCCTCGACATGAACTGGCTTCCCCGCTCCATCATCCCCAAACGCCAGTGGCCGGCGATTCACTTCAAAGACAAACGCGCCATTACCTTCGCCGAACATCAGGCTATTATCGGCAGGGAGAAAAATCTTGAACGGAAAACGTTTTATGAGTTGTGCTGGCATTTGGGAGGCAGCCAGGGCGACATTGCCAGTTTGAAGGCCGAGGATGTGGATTGGGAAAACCGGACTATCAGCTTCACCCGAAAAAAGACCGGGGTGCCGGTGATTCTGCATTTGGGCGACGAATCGTTGAACACCCTCAAAGATTTGCCGGGCGAAGGTTTGTTGTTCCCGTATTTGGCGGGGGTGCGTGCCGGCGACCGGGCGACGGAATTCAAACAACGTTGCCGGGGGCTTGGCATTGAGGGTGTTTCGCTTCACAGCTACCGTTACGCATGGGCTGAACGTGCCAAAATTGCCGGGATGCCGGAACGCTTCGCGCAGGAGGCGTTGGGACACAATAGCAAGTCCGTGCATCGTGCCTACGCGAAACGCGCCCTAATGAAAATTCCGTCGTTGGAAGATTACGAACAGCGAGCCGCCGCAAAGGTCGAATCGGCAGCATGAACACCGCTATGGTTCATTTTTTGAAACAGGCGTGCAGCCTATCCTCATATTAGGCGGAACTTTCGTCCTCATAAATTCATTCCGCCCGTGACTTCGATTCGCTGTCCGTTGACCCACTTCGCATCCTCACTGCATAAAAAGGTAACCACCCCGCCAATGTCATCCGCTCTGCCCACGCGTCCCAAGGCGGTTTGTGATGCTATAAAAGCTTGGAGCCGGGGATTGTCCCGGATCACCGCGCCGTTGAAATCAGTCTCAATACCGCCGGGGGCCACGATGTTCGCCCGGATGCCGCGCTGGCCGTATTCCTTGGCGACATATTTGGCAAACACCTCAATGGCAGACTTACAGGCCGCATAAACGGCATACCCCGGAACAACATAGCGGGTGGCGGCGGCAGTGATAAAAACCACCCCGCCGTTGTCGTTCATCATGGTCAGGGCTTTTTGGGTCAGAAAACAAACGCCCTTGAAATGCACATCCATGAAGGTGTCAAAAATCTCCTCGGTCAGTTGGGCAATCGGAACCGCCGCCCCGATGCCGGCGTTGTTAACCAGATAGTCAAACTTTTCCCGCCCCCAGTTTTCTTTCAATGCGGCCGCCAGCCGGGTCAGAAACTCGTCAAAGGCTGATATGCCGGAAACGTCAAACTGAAGGATGGCCGCTTTGCCTCCCGATTTTTGTATTTCGGCGGCCACATTCTGCGCCTCCTGTTTCCTGGTGTGATAAGTCAGAATGACATCAATCCCCTGCTCCGACAGCCGGAGAGCCATGTCCCTGCCCAATCCGCGGCTGCCGCCGGTGACGAGGGCTATTTTGCGTGTTGTCGTATCGTTTGGGATTGTCATATTTTTATGCGGCATGATCAAAATTGGTTGGTAGTTCTGGATTACGGTAGTGCTCAAACATTCGGCTGATGAACTAGGACAGGAAGGCGGCTTGCCGAGGTAAATGCAAGCAAATGAAGCCCGATCAAAAGCACAAAGGCAATCATAAACGGGCGAGGCCCGGGAGCCGGAAAGTTAGGTGCTGAAATCGACATAACGATTGCAATAACCGTTGTCGCGAGTGGCCCGCCCAATCTTTGGACGATATTGATAGCCGTTGTTGCAACGGCAAGCTTGTCTTTCGGAATCGAAGAATACGCCGCCGATACCGATGGGATACTGATTGTTCCGTGGCCAACCCCAGCCACGAGCAAGCTTATTACCGTCAAGGCTGGAGAAAAGCCGTATTGAATCATCCAGAGGAAAGGAAGCATGGAAAACAGAGCCAAAAGCGCTCCACCTGTGGAAACCGCGCGACAACCAAACCTCTCGGTTAAATACCCCATCAATGGAAATGAGCACATCATGCCGACCCCCATGGCGGCCATCATCCAACCCGCGCGTGTGGCAGACAAGGCGCAGCCCGTAATCAGGTAAATGGGAATGAGAAACTGCCTTCCATAAAGCATTCCATTGGCGAGAAATTGAGTTGTCGCCGCTGTCGAAAAAATACGGTTGTTGAAGAGTCCGAGATCAATCAATGCCGCGCTTCCCTTTCGAATCGCGTGCCAGACAAACGCGCCAAGCAAAATCGAACCCACCAGCAAACACGAAGCGCCATTCCGGTCCGAAGCATGTTGGAAGCCGTAAAGAAGGCACGCGAGGCCGGGCGAGACCAACAGGAAGCCCGAGAAATCAAATGGATGCCTTTGGATCGAGGCTTCATCTCTAGGAAGCAAAAAGATCGCCAAAACGACGCCTAAAATCCCAATCGGCAAATTGAGGTAAAAAAGCCATGGCCAAGCAGCATATTTCAAAATTGCCCCCGCCAAGACCGGACCCACGATTGGAGCGATTAAAATGGGCACAACCGCATAGCCCATGACTCGGGCCATATGTCGCCCCGCGAACCGGGCGATCATCATCTGACTCATCGGGGCCATAAGCCCGCCCGCTATTCCTTGAAGCACGCGAGCCCAAATCAGTTCATCCATTGTCCGCGCGTTGCCGCTGAGAACCGAAGCCAGCGTGAACGCTGAAAAGCACCCCAGATATAGCCGCTTCGCTCCCAACCGATCAACCAGCCAGCCACTAAGCGGCAGCATGAGCGCCAAAGCCAGCAAATAGCCGCTGATAATCCACTGCGCTGCCCCGATAGACGAATGAAGCTCCTGACGAATAGTCGAAAGCGAGAGGTTCACAACCGTCGAATCCAATTGCGTCATGAACGGCCCCACACATACCACTGCGGCAACCATCCAGATTCTCGGGTCCAAACCACCGGACGGATCGCGGCTTTTGTCGTTGCTGGTCATTTCTCCGCTAGGCGCTTAATGATCTCGCCCGCCGCGAAGAGGGTTGCCTGCTCCTTTTTATCAAGTTGGGCGATGGCCTGTGCCAGCCACGTCCGTTTTGCCTCTTTACTGCTTTTTCTCATGGCGACGCCCTTGTCGGTCAGTTGAATATTGACCTGACGACCGTCGGTCGGATGTGGCTTGCGCTCGACTATGCCCATTTCCTCAAGCGCCGCGATGGTGGTTCCCATTGACTGCGGTTTCATGCCTTCCGCACGCGCCAGATCGGCGGTCGTTGCCGGGCCGTCCTTTGCCAGACGCGCCATAACCGCAGATTCAGTCATGGAAAGCTCCTGTGAGACGGCTGCCGAGCGCACACGGCGCACAAGCAGCCCAATGGCCTGAGTAAGGCCGTCTATGGCAGTTTCAATGTTCTTTTGCTTCATAACAACTCCACCATACAGCAAGGCAGTTAACCTTGCAAGACCAACTTGCAAGTTTAACTTGCAATATAATTGTGGGCATGGTAAGTTTCAACCTATGGAACTTTTATATGTCAGCCAACGCGGCAGGAGATTCTAAAATATGCACTGGTATCATTACGTTTCTTACTTTTTTGGTGGCGCTTTTCTCGCCAACGCGATTCCCCACTTCGTAAGCGGAATGATGGGGCGGCCTTTTCAAAGTCCATTTGCGAAGCCTCCGGGGATGGGACTGTCCTCCTCCACCGTGAACGTGCTTTGGGGAGCATTCAATATCGTGGTCGGCTATTTACTGATATGCCAAGTCGGTGATTTTGATCTACACAATCCCATTCATGTGCTCGTAACGGGTTTGGGCGCACTGTTTTTGGCTGTGATGTCGGCTCGTCGGTTTGGCCGATTCCACGGAGGCAATTCTCCTGGGAAATGAGAGGACATGGAAAAGATTGCTCGGAAGACATCACCGGCAACCAAACCTGCCTGCGAACCAGAATCGAAACGGGGAATTTGCGCGCGCTGAAATCGTGGTGCTGGATGATTCGATGGCTTCGCCAGAAATCTTCCACCCGTATTAAAGAACCTCGCAACTCAGCGGCCACGGCTGCTGGGCCATTGCCATTGAGGGTAGAAGCCCTTGCCGTTGGTGAGGACGGCGGCCATGAACTCCGCCGGATGATAGCATTTGAGCCACGCGTCCTGATACGCCTGGCCGCCTGTTGCAGAGAGGCATCTTGGCAATATGGTCAATAGAATTGACAATCAATATATTTTACTATATTCTTTTGGCATGAATGAAACAAAACCTTGGTTTGAAGATATTGTGATGCCTGCGCTGCTTAGGCACGCGCGCACTACATACGGACTGACGATGCGCCGGGCCTTGGCCGAAGCGGGCTTCGACGACCTCCCGAAAAACGGCCCGTATGTGATCGGGGGGCTGGCATGGGGTGCAGATGGGTTCCCTCTGGGCCAGCTCATCAAGGAATTGCGTATTTCTAAACAGGCGGCGGGCCAGCTCGTGGATATGCTGGTGCTGCGCGGTTATCTCGAACGCACGATGGATCCGCAGGACCGTCGCAAGCTCACCGTTACCCTCACCGAACGCGGCCGGGCCGCGGCGGCGGCGCAGGCCGCAGCGCGGGAAAAAATTGACGAGGAACTGATCGCGCGAGTAGGACGGGAGGCTGTCAATTGGACACGCCGGACGCTGGCAGTGCTGATTGATTTGGGCTGTCAGAAAAAGGAGGAGCGGGAAGACAATCCATGACGTCTAGCCTCAGGGTTGATGGATCGTGTGGCCGCAGCCAACCGTCGTTGGCGCTTGCCGTTCCGCTGTGTCGTTTCACCCCGCCAGTCGGCGGAGGATTTTTCTCCGTTAAGCATCAGAGAGCACCATGAACGCTCCAAGCCCTTCAACTATCACGCTGCTTGTGCTTATTCCGCTGTTTGCGTGGCGTGTTTCCCGTCGCTTTCGTCGTATGGTCGGTCGGCAGCGTTTGTCCAAGGTTCGGCTGCGGGTCACACTGACCATCTATCCTGCGTTGCTTGTCCTGCTCTGTTTCGCCGCTCACGCACATCCTGAGCGGCTCTGGTGGCTTGCCGGTGGTCTGGGCCTTGGTTTTTTGCTCGGTTTATTCGGCCTGAACAAGACGCGCTTTGAACCAACACCAAAAGGTTTGTTCTATACGCCACATGCTCACCTGGGCATTGCGCTCTCGGTGCTGTTTGTCGCGCGCATCACCTTTCGTCTGGTCGAGGTCTATGCCATCGAACCGACGGCGCCACACGAAATGGATGACTTCGCACGCAGCCCACTCACCCTAGCTGTGTTTGGGCTGCTCGCGGGCTACTACATTACCTATGCCATCGGCCTTGTGCGTTGGCGGCTTCGTCTCCTGCGGGCCAAGCGGCAGCGCGAGGCGCTGAAATTGGAGAGGGGAGGAGCCAATGCTTAGCCATTCTTGGCCCGCTCCGCCCAAGGGTAACGGTAACTGTGCGACGCCACCCCCTGAATGCCAATCTGACGGCAACGTTGCCAAAACTGCATGGCGCGGTCGCCAGCACGCGCGCTGGATAAATACGGAAACAACACGCCATTGGCGGCTGCTTTTTAACAAGGCGACACGGGAAATCTCGGATGAAACGCATATCGCCCTGTGAAAATCGAATTAGGCAAGACATTTAACAACCATGAATAATAACCTCATACTGATCTCCACCATACTGGCACTGAGTCTGTCGGGGGTGGGCTGCAACAAATCCGGCAAACTCGCCCAGCACTCCACCTTTACGCAGCCCAGTGGCCCGGTGGAGTTGAAATTGAAATGGCCGAAAGGCGAACGCATCACGCAGGACATGGACATGAAACAAACTGCGGAACTTTCCGTCCCGGGCCGACCCGTTCCCATAAAGCAGGACATAACCTTGGAGCAGGAATACGGACTGACGGTGCTGGATGAAACTCCCGACGGCGGACATGAGGTGGAAATGGAAATTCTCAGCGCCCGGGTAGGCGTGACAATAGGAGGCATGACATTGCCGAATTACGATTCGGCAAAAAAATCTACGGCGGACAAGGCGAATCCGGTGGCCAAACTGTTTGGAAAAATCATCGGTTCCAAAGTTCAGTTTTTCCTGAATGCCAGCAATGGGGTCGAACGGATTGAAGGCGCGGATGCACTGGCCGAGATGCTGGCATCCGGTGGGAGGGCGGATCAACTCGAAGATTTAAAAAACCTATACAGCGAAGGCAACCTGAAGCAAATGATGAGCGCAAACCTTTTCATGCCGCCCAAGGCGGTGCAACCGGGCGACACCTGGCCGGTTCACATTGAATTTCCGATGGGCGCCTTGAGCACAATGGTTGTGGATGACCATTTCACCTTTCAAAACTGGGAGATGCAAGGGGAACGCAACTGTGCCCGTCTGGAATTTCAGGGAACCATCACAAATAAACCCGATACGAACGCAAATCCAAACAGGATGAGCGTATCCATTACTAACGGCGAAGTATCGGGTGTGTCCTGGTTCGACCCGGGATTGGGAATAACTATTGATACCACCATGAACCTGAACCTGAACATGGTAATAACCGTGCCGATGCATGGGCGTGGCAATCTGGGTGCCGCCGTTCGGATGCAAAACATCACTGACCAGATGAATCAGACCATAACCATGAAGTTGATATCGGTAAAATGACTCGGCTGGCAAGTCCATCTTTGATCCCATGCAACGAACCAAACCAACTCAAGCATTCACCCTGATCGAATTGCTGGTGGTCATCGCCATCATCGGCATCTTGGCGGCGCTGTTGTTGCCAGTGTTGAGCGGGGCTATGGAAAGAGCTCACCGCACGCAATGTCTCAATAATTTGAAACAATTGGGCATGGCCATCCAAATGTATGCGGACGATCATGGCGACCAGTTGCCCGGGCCGGTCTGGCTGGGCTGTTACGAAGAATACGATAATCAGGATTCCACGCGGCTGCCGTATTACATTGCCACTTGCATGGGACTGCCTGCGCCCCAAACCACGCCGCAGGACGCTTTACTGTTCCGATGCCCCTCGGCAGCCCGACATTGGACCCCCACCGACCCGGGGACGCCGCTGATGTCAGACTATGTGCCGTTGAGCTATAAGGCCAATAACCAAATCACCAATATTAATTCGGGCATCCTGACCGCGCCGTTTGGCTACCCTTATGCGTCGCCGCCGTTTAACGAGGACACAGACGAGGCACCCAAACGTCTTCAGGAAATTGCCAGCCCATCGTTGTCTTGGGCGCTGACGGATGTGGACCAGGAAAACGGCTTTTCCTCTGGCGCAGCCTATTACCCATACCTGCCATTGACTCCGGCCCATGGCAGTGTGCGCAATGAACTCTTTTTCGACTGGCACGTCGAAGCGGTGAAAAAAGTTGATTAACTGGATAAATTTCGATGCCGCGCGCTTGATTGGTTTGAACGTCATGAATGCTTTCGTAGCAACAATTCGCAAACGGGCCTTTACGCTCCTTGATTTGCTGCTGCTCAACAGGGGCTGACGGATGACGCCACGTGGTGCTGCCATGCAACATAACCTCAATCTGGTCGGACAGAAGATCGCCGAGTTTCGCCATCAGCGGCGCCAGACACATGAAGAATTGGCTGCCAAGCTTCAATTGCTTGGATGCAAAATCACGTCGCAAATTCTCGCCAAAATCGAAACCGGCCGCTCTATCGTGACCGATGCACAAATTGTTTTTTTCTTGGAAGTCTTCAACATTGCCGTCGAAGATTTATTTCCGCTCAAATCGCAGTCCGGGAACAGGACAGTTTTACTGGCGAAGAAATGCATGACTCCGGCACTATGCAAGGGCTGCTTTGAAAAGAACGCTGAACCTTGGTGTTCACGAAAATCATCTGTTTGAAAACATTACTTCTATTAAGTCATGTCATTCGGATGGAGATGCGTTGGTTTGTGATTTTTTGTTTGGCGGCTGTGCTTCAATTACCACAATTTTGAGAATCGCCGGCTGTCCTTGATTGACCAAAGGGTGATAATTGGTTGACAACTTCGCCACAAAAGCCAGCTCCCTCTTTTGCATCGCAATTTCAATGCGCCGCAAATTTTGACCCTCAATCAAAATTTCATGGGTTGCAAAAAGAATTTTCAACCGCTGCTCCTTGTCGTCAATCGTCAATTCGGCAAAGGCGAATTGATTAAAGGGCAGCGTGATCGAACGCTCCGGTGATATTTCGACGCGAAGCCCGTCCACTTGCGGGTCAATCGCCCAACATTCGGGTGACTTGGTGCTCATGTTTTTGTGTGATGTTTGGTTTCACGTTGCGGTTGTGCCGGTCGGATTTTTTCAACCGGCAAAAGGTGTCGGCGGCGTGTTCGCCAAAGCGCAGGAGATAGCCGCGCAGTTTATCCCAAAGGAGGATGCCAGGCTGACGACGAAAACCGTCGGCAAATTCCAACGCCAGCGGACGATGACCGGAACGGGCGACATTTTCACGAAGCTGCTCCTTGTCTGGCGTGAAAATGCGGATGCCACGCCGACCGCGCGAAATGGTCACATACCACTGCTGGGCATTGGTTGCAGCCTTGATCGTTGAATCGGAAAAGAGAACGTAATCCACCGTCTTGCCTTGCGAGCCATAGGAGGTGACGGCGTAACCGGGCAGGAATTCGCGAAAACTTTTGTCCAACACGCGGCCATCCGTCAGTTCGACTTCGCCATTGGCGCGGACAGATTTTACCGTGACCAACTCGCCATTGGCGACACGATCACCCGCAGCCAGTTTGCGATTGGCTTTGAGATGCAGCCGGTCATTTTCTGCGACTGAAATTTCACGCGGCAGACAAACCGTTATCCGGTCGAGCAACCGGTTCGAGACTGGAACGATTGCGCCATTAACTTCGACCAACGCCCCCCACTTGAAAATGTTCGCCAGCTTTCCTTTCGCCCCAGGCTCGACCTCGCGCACTTTCTGATTAAAGATAATCACCGCACCGTGCGGATAAAAACGCTCATCGCGTTTCTGCGCTTTCGTCAGGTCAAGTTTGTCCAGCACTTGAATGGTCGTGTCCTTAGCGCCGAGCAGGCCTTTTGATTTCAACGCATCGCGCACGGCGGAATTGACGCGGCGCACTTCATCCCAGGTTTGGGAGACAACGACGGCGGAAGTGTTTTGCTCCGCTAGTTGGAAGTATTCACCGGCCAACGTGTCGGCTTGTCCACCCAAACCGCACGAAACGACCGCACCCATTTTATCCAGCCGTTCAAACGACTCGGACAGTTTGCCTGCTGCCGCGACTTCGATGGCTTTGCGATACTGACTGATTTGCGCGCGTTCACGTTTAGTCCGACCGCGTTCCGGGTCCTGTCGGCGAATCTTGTGCAGTTCAACTGGCCGGACACCGGAATGCAACTCGATGGCCAGCAGCGCGTCCGAAGCCTCGACCGCGCCATGCTGCCGCGTGTCGCCTGAAAGAATCAGACGGGCATTACGTTCCTTTGCCAACCGGATCAATTCCAGCATCTGGCGACCGCCAATTTGTCCCGCCTCATCCACCACAATCAGCGCACCGGGCTGAAGTTCCCGGCGTTGCAGAAAACTCGCTACCGTTTTGGGCGAAGGAAAACCCGCCTTTTCCATGTCCACTACCTGTTGACGTTGTGGTGCCAGAATGACAATGCCCCGGCCTGACTGTCGGACTTGTTCGACCAGCTCGCGCAGGACAAAACTTTTGCCCGTGCCAGCACCGCCACGGAAGACCGCTACCGCATTGATTGAATCCAGCAAAGCATCAAGCGCGCAACGCTGTTCATCATCCAGTTGGGGATTGGCCGGACGCGGGTGCCAAACCAGCGGGTAACAAGAACCGATGCCTTCTTTAGCAGTCTGGACAATTTCCCATTCGCGCAACAGAACGTCGCGCAATGTCACCTGGCCCGGACGTTCATCGTGGCGAATATAATCACGCAGGCGCGTGAACTCTTTGAGTTCGGTAACTGAGAAACCCTGACCGCGCGCCCGTTCCAACGCCTGCTGCCAAATCTGGCATTCCAGCACGACCGAATTTCGATCAAACAGATGTTCCTCCGCCCATTGCACCGCTTCTGCGATACTGATGCGATTTTTTGCAATGATGTTTTCCCCCGGACTTTCCAAACTTCGGCGCAAGGAATCACGCTCATCTTTGGTCAACTGCGATTCCCATAAAACCCGCAATTCGTCCCGGGACAAATCCTTTTGTTTCCGGGCGCGATTGGTTTCCGCCAGCATCGCGCGCAACTTCTGGATGTTCGCCTCGCCGAGTTCCGGCTTTTCGGCCAGCAATTTTTTCAGCGATTCATCTATTTGCGCGTGCCGTTTGGAAAACCGCTCGCAAATTCCTTCGGGAACACCTTCGATTTGAAAGTCACCGCGCGCGTGGTTGCGAATGCGATAGCCGTAGTTTTGCAATTCACGCGCCAGCTCATGATAATAGACATTTCTGGCAAATTTCCGCGCCCGTAAAAGTTCAAAATTTTGGAGCGCCTTCCAGCGATTTTCAACCGGATCGTAAGTGGCGTTGAACACGATGCCATGCGTGTGAAGATGCGGATCGAGCGCGCGGGAAGTATCGTGGGTAAACAATGCCGCCGCGAAATTACCTGTGAAACGGTCATTCTGCGCCCCATCCGTCCGAATGCGGGTCGCGGCATACGCCTCGAATTCCTTCAACGCCAGCCGCACCGCCCGTTCATGCAGGGCAAAGATTCGTTCATCTCCGCCAAGAAATGCGGCGATGGAAACTGATTTGGGCGGTGAAAAAGTAAAATCAAAAAAGACGCGCCGATTGGCCACCGTGCCGTCACCCTCCACACGTCTTCCCTTCTGCCGCTGCGTCAACGTCTCACCTGTGGCCGGATGCTGATTCTCACAAAGCCGGAGAAAATCATCCGCACGGACTTTGCCGGATAAACCAAGATGTTCCGCGCCCAATCCAAACCATTCGCCGGTCACGCGCTGGCCTTCATCGTAGTAATCGCCAACGCAAAGATGTTCCTCAAAGTATTCCTTTGCGTTCGTCAGATTATATTGCGTCTTTGCCGTGACCACACCCCGGACACTATCAGGACTTAACGCGCATTTTGTGTCCCAGAGACACCTTCTTAAATCTGATTTGTGATGAACTGCGGACATGAATTATGCAACGGATGACGAAATCAGAACTGCTCTGCGGGTTCTGAACGCACTCAGAGATGAACTGAAGGCGCACACGAAACGACGGATAGATCGAATCCCAGACAACGTGGCATGGAACGAGAAAGCCACTCACATTGATTTCGATCTGCGAGGAAATCTGGACAGCATCCACGGTTTGAAATTGGAACTGAAGCACTGGCTCAAACGTCGTCTCAACGCAACCCGGCGCAGCAACCACACCTGATCATGATGACACCAACCACCGCCGACCTACGCACTGCCATCCAAGTTCTGGAGAAACTTGGCGAACGATTCACCGCCAACGCCAACCATTCGATGATCGAAATACACGAGTCGCCAAGCGGCAGCCATCGAGGCGGACAAATCGAAGCCAGCGCCATCGAGCAAACCGCCCGCGTCAAACTCGTCAGCGCACAGTTAAAAAGTTGGCGCGACGAACTGCTGCAACAACGTCAAACCGTTTCCCATCATGTTTAATTCTCAATACGCTTTACCCCTAATTTTCATTAGGACTTGGAGTGCGCGCAGATGTTGCGCCAGAGACGCGCAAGTGCTGCGCAATCTTCCGCAGTCGCGGACAAAGAAACCGCCAGTCCACGACCGTGGACTCGCCGCACACAAGGCGCGGACGTGGATTGGCCGTGTCCGTGAACAGTGCATGATTGCGATTGGTCCGCAGCCGCAGCCGCGTCAAAGGACGGCTCGCAAACAGGCAGTGGCCACGGCTCTGGACAATCCACGGACAAGCCGCCGACACGGTTTTTCCGCGACCGCAATCAGGCCCCGTTCGCAAATTGTCCATGCTTCACGATTGGCCGCTGAATGTCAGTGCAGTCGCGATGCATTTCCATCCCGTCGTCCGCACGCGTTCTGACCACATCCAAAATCATTCCAATCTTATGTCCTCGTTTAATCCCGATAAAATCCGCAAGGCCGTCGAGGAATTTACTCCGCGCCGGCCACAGAAGTTCCAGGATTTATTTCCCGCAAAAGATGTCGTGATTGAACTGCGAAGGAAGCGCGCCTCGTATCGCTCCATCGCGGATTTGCTGACGCGCCATTGTTTGCCAACTTGCAAAACATCCGTCGCTTTGTTTTGCCACAAAGTTCTCGGTGAAAAAGTGCGCCCCTATAAACGTCCCACTTACGAAAAACCAGCCGCTTCTGAAATGCCCATTCGTGAAGAAGCATCTCCGGCCACATCACCTCCGACCGAGACCAGTGCGCCCGCAGATGCCAACGGCGGTGAAACTTCGCCCGCTCGCACTCGTGGCCCGCGCATCGCGCAAGTCCGAATGCTTAAACCACAACCGCAAACCACATGAAACGTCTCGACCTCATCCTCAATGGCAAAGGCGGTGTCGGTAAAAGTTTCTTCGCCGTCAACTTTGTTCAATATCTCAAGGACAAGGGCATCGCCCACACTGCCATTGACAGCGACAACGAAAATTCAACGCTGAAACGCTTTCATCCTGACACGCGCTTCCTCGACCTTGCGGATCGGCGCGGTCTCGACGGCATTTTCAGCGCGTTGGAGAAATCAAATCTGGTAGTCATGGATTGCCGTGCCGCCTCCACCGACCTGTTCATTGATTTTTTCACCGTCATTGATTTGTCCACCGTGTTGTCGGCGATGGGCGCAACACTCACCTTCATCATGCCGGTGAACCATGAATCGGACAGCGTTGACCAAGTGCAGCGGCTGACCGACCAGTTCGGCAGGAAATGCAGTTATGTCGTGGTTCGGAACGCTGCCCACAGTGAGAGCTTTGAACTGTTCGAGGCGTCTGAAGTGCGCGCGCAACTCAAAGACAAACTCGGTGGACGCGAAATTGCCATGACGCAATTGCAGGACTGGCTCGTTGTGGCAATGAATCAGGAAAACGTGACCGTCACGGCGGCGGCAAAACATCCGGGCTTCGGTCTGCTTGATCGCCAGCGACTTCAAACGTGGCAGCGGAAGCTTTACACTGAAATTGAATCCGCCGCCGACCTGTTGCTGCCAACCAAATAATGAGCGCGACAAAAAATAAGCCACCGGATTTTGACGAGGAATTTACGCAAGCCGTCGCCAAGTGGCGTGAAGACCACAGAATTCGCGAAGACGACGCCACGATGCTTTTCATCGAACTGTTTCGGATTCATCAAAATCATTGGGACGCGCTTCGCAGCCGTGAGATGCCCTCATTCAATCAGTTCCGCTCGGACATCGCTTTACTCACCCAGGCGACCAAAACATTTCAACAGGATACAGCAACCTTGATTGGACTGCTTAAAAACCAGCCAGCAACTCACAACATGGTGAAAATCACCCGCGCTGCCGCCTTCTTTGCGGCAATCGCCTGCCTGTTGGCGGGTTATCTCATCGGGAGGGCTTGGCCATGACACTCCAATTCATTCCGTTTGGTCCGATAATGCCTCCGCCAGATCTCATTCTCGCGCTGAGAAATCCTCAATATATCCTCATAACTGGTGGCGTATTGTTGACATTCATTGCAGCCTGGCTTTTGTTCTCTCCAAGCAGGTGCCGAGGCTGTGTCGCACGGCTTGGGCGACTGACATGGCAACGCAATCAATTCTGTCGCGGCTGGCTCATCACCGGCGACACCGGCTCCGGCAAAACCAGTTCCGGCATCAATCAACTTCTCCATCAAGTTTTTCAGAACGAACCAACTTGGGGCGGCTTGTGCATTGACGAAAAAGGGGTGTATTGGGAAACGCTTACGGCGATGGCCAAGCATTACGGACGCGAGCATGACCTAGTGCATCTGCAAATCCGCCCCGATGATACGGCAGTCCAATGGACGCCACCGTATTATTTTAACCTGACCGGCGACCGCAGCATTCCATTTTTGACGTATGCCAAATTTGTTGTGGACACGGCAACGAGTCTTGGACAGGGAGGCGACAAAGGATTTTTCAAAAGCCAAGCGCAGATACACATTGCCTACGCTTTGGAATTGCTGTTCGAGCTGAAACGTCCCGTCACTTTGCTTGGCGCTTCGGAACTGCTCTTTAACCGGGGCAAACTTGAAGAAGAACTCCAAAATTTAAGCCACCTTGGGGAACTTCCGCGCCGCGTTGCCGTTCTGGAACATTTTGAAAATCGCCTGCTCAAACAGCCCGAAGAACAACTCGGCGGTGTCCGTGAAACGACCGCCAATTATCTGCAATGTTTTTTGACGCCCGAAGTGGCCGAGGTGTTCTGCACCGCAACCAGCACGTTTGATTTCACCGAAATTGACAAAGGCAAAATCATCTGCGTCACCATGCCGCAAAAATTCCAGACTGAACGCCGCTACGTTAATACATTTTTGAAATTGCTGTTTTACAGTCACGCCTTGCGCCGCTTCGACAAATCGAAAGCCGAACGTGCGAATGATAATCTGCTCATCTTGTGGGCGGACGAGGCGCAACGATTTATGACCGCCAGCGAGGACGGCACAAGCGATTACAATTGCGTGGACGTGATCCGCGAAGCAGGCGCGACGATTGTCGCCGCCGCACAGTCCACCACTTCACTTGTTCCGCCGTTAGGCAACGATAAATCAAAAGTGCTGACTTTGAATTTGCGCAATCGCATGATTTTTCGCTCTGCCGACGAAGCCGACGCGGTTCAAGCCGCTGATTTTCTCGGCAAAAAACTTGTGATGAAACGCTCGTGGGGTTCAAGCGCTGGAAAACACAATGTGAATTATTCCGAAGTTGAAGAACACAAAATCAAATCCTACAAACTTCGCAAACTCCGCGACCACGAGTGCGTGCTAGTTCACTGCGAAAAGGGATTCCGCAAAGTGACACTCCCGCCGCTTGAAGCCAACGGCTCGGTTGCAAAATGGTTCTCGTGGTGGAGGCGACTGATGTAAGTGAATACCATACCGAATACAAATGTCAGTGTTCCGTTTCAAACCCACTTGGCGCGACGAGCGACAGTTTCGTTTTCGTTCATCCGAACCGTGGCCAGAAAAACATGATGCGGAATGTCCGTCAATGACAGCGATTTGCAGGTCACGCTCATGCGGTGATAATTGTCGTTGCGGCGCTGATTGAGATCGTCTTCCAACACGGGAATCCATCGTTTCATTCGCCTGTCGCGAACGAAAGCGCCGTCAAGCCGCACAAATCCCGCGCTTGTCGCCGATGCAGACTTGCTGCTAACCTCACGCTCATGCTGCGCGTGTCTAACGTTTCAAGAATATGTCCACCGACCTGACATTCATCACAAACGAGTCCGGCAAAAATTTGCGTGATCGCTTTGGGGTCTTGCTTGGTGACGACACCCGTTTTTTTGATTGTCTCGTCGGCTATTTTTATATCAGCGGCTTTTACAAACTTTATCCCGTCCTCACGAAAACGGAGAAAATTCGGATTCTTGTCGGCATCAAGACCGATCGCGCCACCTACAACCTCATTCAAGAGGGAAAGCAGCAGGAACTGGTTTTGGAATCACACGCACAGGCAAAGGCGGCGGCGGCCAGTGCCGTCCGTGATGAACTGGAAAAATCGGAAGACACCCCCAACGTGGAGGAAGGCATCCGAAAATTCGTTGAGTTGATTACGTCCGGCAAACTCGAAATCAAGGCGTATTCATCCGAACGGGTTCACGCCAAACTTTACATCATGACGTTCCACGAGGGCGACCGCGACAAAGGCCGCGTCATCACCGGCTCAAGCAATTTCACCGAAGCCGGCCTTGTGGACAATCTGGAGTTCAACGTCGAACTCAAAAATCCGTCCGACTACGACTTTGCCCTCGCCAAGTTCAACGAGCTTTGGAAAGTCGCCGTTGAAGTCTCGAAAGATTTCGTCCAGACCATCGAGACGCAATCGCCCTACGCGCAGTTCTCGCCTTACGAACTTTATCTCAAATTCCTCTACGAATATTTTCGCGGCACGCTCAATCTGCCTGACGAATTAGACGACACCTATCTCCCGACGGATTTCAAAAAGCTCAAATATCAGGAAGATGCCGTGCTGAATGCCGTCAAAGTCCTCGAAGATTATGGCGGTGTGTTTCTGTCGGACGTGGTCGGCCTTGGCAAAACTTTCATGTCCGCATTGCTGGCGCGGCAACTGGACGGGCGCTCGCTCGTCATCGCCCCGCCGCATCTTTTGGACCGGCACAACCCCGGCTCGTGGTGGAACGTCTTCCGCGAATTTGGCGTGCGTGGCTTTCATTGCGAATCCATCGGCAAACTCGAATCGCTGCTTGAAGAAGACCTCACCCGATATAGATACGTCTTCATTGACGAGTCGCATCGGTTCCGCACCGAAGACACCCAAAGTTACGAATTGCTCGCGCAGATTTGCAGCGGCAAAAAAGTCATTCTCGTCTCGGCCACGCCTTTGAACAACTCGCCGCAGGACATCTTGAGCCAGATCAAACTTTTCCAACCCGCCAAGAACAGTTCCATCCCCGGTGTCCGCAATCTTGAAGCGTTTTTCGCCGGCTTGCGCCGCAATTTGAGCGGCCTCGACCGTCAGGACGACCGCGAGCAATACTTCCAAGTCGTGCAGGACAACGCCCGCGAAACGCGCGAAAAAGTCCTCAAACCGCTCATGATTCGCCGCACCCGCAAAGAAATCATGGAGTTTTACGGCGAAGATTTGAAAAAGCAGGGCTTGAAGTTCCCCGAAGTGACCAATCCCGAACCGCTCCTTTATGAACTCGACGCGACCGAGAATGAAATTTTCGACGAAACCGTCCGCCTCTTGACGAAGGAATTCAAATACGCCCGTTACAAGCCGCTGGAATATTACGAGGGCGAAGCAACCGGGCAGGAAATCCAAGGCCAGGTCAACCTTGCCAGGTTCATGAAAATTCTGACAGTCAAGCGCCTCGAAAGCAGCTTCACCGCTTTCCGGCAGACCCTGGGCCGTTTCATTGCCACTTACGAGCGCGTCATTGCCGAGTTCGACAAAGGCCACGTTTTCATCAGCAAGAAACACATCTCCAAAGTTTTTGAATTGCTGGAGTCCGACGATCAGGAAGCCATTCAGCGGTTGATTGACGATGACAAGGCCGAAAAGCTCGACGCCAAGGATTTCAAGGCCACGTTTATTGCCGACCTCAGGAACGACTTAAAAATTCTCCACGCCATCCGTGACCACTGGGAAAAAATCACCCGCGATCCAAAATGGGAAGCCTTTGCCGACGTTCTCAAAACCAAGGCCCATCTCAAAAAGGGCAAACTCATCATCTTTACCGAATCCAAGGAAACCGCCGAATATCTGGCCGCGCAGATTGCGAAAGAAGTTGAACCCAAAGTCCTCGTTTTCACCGGCGTCTCGCACGAGAGCATCCGCACCGAAGTCACTTTGAACTTCGATGCCAAGGTCCGGCATCCCAAGGACGATTATCGCATCCTCGTCGCCACCGAAGTTTTGGCCGAAGGCGTGAACCTTCACCGTTCCAATGTCGTCATCAATTATGACATCCCATGGAATCCCACGCGCCTCATACAGCGCGTCGGGCGCGTCAACCGCGTGGACACCAAGTTCGACAAGATTTACACGTTCAACTTTTTCCCCACCAAGAAAAGCAATGACCTCATCAAGCTCCGCGAAGCTGCCGAGGCCAAAATCCATGCCTTCATCGAAATGCTGGGCGCGGACGCAAAACTCCTGACCGAAGGCGAGGACATCAAATCGCAAAGTCTTTTCTCCCGGTTGAACTCCAGCGAAACCATCACCGGCGAAAATGGCGACGAGGAAAGTGAACTGAAATACCTCGCCGAAATCCGCGAAGTCCGCGACAAGCACGCCGAACTTTTCGAGCGCATCAAACGGCTGCCGAAAAAAGCCCGTTCGACACGAAGCCTGGCTCCCGACCCCGCCGTCAAAAAGTTTCCCGCGCTGCTCACTTATTTTCGCCGTGGCAAACTCGACAAGTTTTTCCTCGCACCGCCGGCCAGTGCCGATGCCACGGCGATTGATTTCTTCACCGCCGCAAAAATCCTGAAACCCGCCGATGCCAAGGAAGTCCGCCAGAACATCCCGCGCGAATTCTACGGTTTGCTCGACCAGAACAAACAGAACTTTCTCAACGCCACCAGCGCCGAGGTCGAGCAAGCAGAGTTTGCGCATCGCGGCGACCGTAACGCTGCGTCTGTGTTGAGACGTTTAAGAGCAAAGGAAATCCAACATTGTCCGCAGTTCACCGACGATGACGAGGAATTTGTCGGCAAAGTCATCCAACTCCTCGAAGATGGTGCGTTGCCCAAGCGAACCACCCAAAAAATCGCCGATGCGTTGAAAAAGGAAATCCAACCGCTCGACATTCTCCACATATTGCGGCGCGGCATCCCGCGTGAATTCCTGCTGGCAACACCCGCGCAAGCCAGCCAGGGCAACACTCTGCGCGAAGTCATCCTTTCATCTTTCCTCGCGCAAGCGCCATGAACCTCGAACTGGCTCGCAAAATCATCAGCGAAACCTTCAAGCAGGCGTTTGACGAAGGCCGGTTTCAGTATTTCATCCGCAACCTGCTGAACCACCTCGATGAGTCCAAAAAGCAAACGTGGACGCTCAAGAAGGCTGCGTTCGAGGATTACGTCAACCATTTCACGCGCCTCGGCTCATACACCGACCCGCGTGGTGAACGGCTGGATGTTCTCGTCATTCACTTACGCAAGGACACCACGCTTGCTCGCGGTCGCGTCACGCTTCGCAATTTCGTCGCCGATTATCTCGCCACCGGCCATGGTCAGGGCAAGGCCGCCGTCATTGCCGCGTTCGTTTCGCCGAGCGAGGAGGACTGGCGTTTTTCCTTCGTCAAACTGGATTATACGCTCGAAAAAACCGAGCTTGGCATCGTCACCGAGCGCGCACAACTCACACCTGCGCGCCGTTACAGCTACCTTGTCGGCAAAAACGAAAATTGCCACACGGCCCAAAAGCAGTTCATCGAACTGCTCCAGACCGACACCGCCGACCCGACGATTGCCCAGCTCGAAACCGCGTTCAGCGTCGAGAAAGTCACGCGCGAGTTTTACGATCACTACAAAGACCTCTTTGAAAAAACCAGCAAAGAACTGAAGGACGTGCTCAAAGCGCAGCCGTCCATCGCGTCGCATTTTGACGAGCGGGGCATCGAGAATGACGACTTCGCAAAGAAACTTCTTGGCCAGATCGTTTTCCTCTACTTCCTGCAAAAGAAAGGCTGGTTTGGTGTCGAGCCGCGCAAGGCATGGGGCACTGGCCGCAAGGATTTTATCCGCCATCTGTTTCGCGAACGCGCGTCGTTCGCATCGCTGCTCGCAAAAAAAGCGAAACGTGAAACGAACTTTTTCAACGACATCCTTGAACCATTGTTCTACGAAGCCCTCGCCATTGACCGTTCTGACAATGGCGACCACTACTCGCTTTTCGACTGCAAAATTCCGTTTTTGAACGGCGGGTTGTTCGAGCCAATTTATGGTTATCAATGGCAGACCACGGACATCCTGCTGCCGGACACGCTTTTTTCCAACGACGAGCCGACCGGCGAAGGCGAAGAAAAAGGCACGGGCATCCTCGACGTGTTCGACCGCTACAATTTCACGGTCAACGAAGCCGAGCCGCTGGAAAAGGAAGTCGCCGTTGATCCTGAAATGCTCGGCAAAGTTTTCGAGAATCTCCTGCCCGAAAACATCCGGCACGCCAGCGGCACTTATTACACGCCGCGCGTCATCGTCCATTATATGTGCCAGCAGGCGTTGCTGCATTATCTCGCCGCCCGCGCTCCGCACGTTCCGCAAAACGACCTCGCGTTGTTTCTGCGGCACGCCGAACGGTTTGCCGATTTCGAGGCGAAGGACAAAAAGTCCTACGCCGAACGCGGTCTGCTCCTGCCGGAAAGCATCAGCCAGAACGCCGCGCCGCTCGACGACCTGCTCGCCACTATCACCGTTTGCGACCCGGCCATCGGTTCTGGTGCGTTTCCCGTCGGCATGATGCACGAGATTGTGCGGGCGCGCATCGCCCTGACGCCCACGCTGGAAAAATCCGGTGACATCCGCGCGCAAAAGCCACGCTCCGCCTACGCCTTGAAGCGCGACGCCATCCACCATTCGCTTTACGGCGTTGATATTGACCCCGGCGCGGTTGAAATCGCCAAGCTCCGCCTTTGGCTTTCGATGGTCGTGGACGAGGAGGAAATCGGCCACATCCAGCCGCTGCCGAACCTCGATTACAAAATCATGCAGGGAAATTCCCTGCTCGAAGAATTCGACGGCATCCGCCTGCTCGACGAAAAACTGCTCCAGCCCCCGGACGCCGCGCGCGATTCTGAAATGGCCGAAATCCGGGCGCGCATCGCCGCGCACCAGGGCGACGCCATCCGGCGACACGGCGAGGGCAAAAAGGGCGCGGCACAAAAGCTCGCCGCCGAGCAGGAAATCAAACGGCTCAAGAAACGGCTGGACGCGCTCGTGAATCCCGCCGAGGCGAAGTTCGGCGCGCAGGGCGAACTGAACCAGCAGACAAGCTGGGCGAGCCTGAAACGGATTCAGGAACTGCACGGCCGGTTTTTTGACGAGAACTCGCGCGCGGAAAAAGACCGGCAGCGCAAGGAACTGGACGCGCTGGAATGGAATTTCATGGAGGCAACCTTGCGCGAGCAGGGGCGCGAGGAGGCGATTGTCGAATTGAAGCGCGCCAGTGCCAAGCACCGCAAACCGTTTTTTCTATGGCATCTCCACTTTGGCGAAGTGTTTCAACAACGTGGCGGCTTCGATGTTGTCATCGCAAATCCTCCCTTCGTGCGGATGGAACTTATCATGGACGACAAGCCGGCGCTCAAGCGCCGTTTCCCTCATTTGTTTTCAGGGCGCGCCGATCTCTATGTTTATTTTTACGGCCTTGGACTCGATATTCTTCGCGACAACGGATGTCTGACTTTCATTTCGAGCAATACATATCTCAATTCCAAGTTCGGAGAAAAATTGCGCAAGCATTTCCACGAAACTTCCACAGTCGCCACGTTGATTGATTTTGCGGAAACCAAAGTCTTCGATGCTGTCGTTGAGCCAGCCATCATCGTTCAGCGAAAAATGAAGTCGAACAACTCATCCGTTCAAGTTCTCAAATGGCAGGAAAGTCAGCATCTCGATGAGTTGCCGGAAGTCATCGCAAGACAATCTGGTGTTATTCAGCAATCGTCATTCACCGCCGATCCGTGGCGACTCGAATCGCCAGTGCTACTACGTCTGCTCGACCATTTGCAAAGTGAGCGTGTTTCCAAACCGCTTGGCAGTTACGTCGGCGATGATGTTTTTTACGGCGTCAAAACTGGTTTGAATGATGCGTTCATGATTGATGCGGCGGCCCGCGCCAAATTACTTAAAGACCCGCGTTCCGAAGAAATCATCAAACCGTTTGTGCGAGGCCGCGACATTTCTAGGTGGGCAACGCAGCCGGTCACAAACTGGCTAATTTACACTTACCACGGCGTTGACATTAAACGGTATCCACTTATTGAGAAACATCTTCTGCCATTCAAAGAAGCGCTTGAAGCTCGCGCCACCGAGCAAGCTTGGTATGAATTGCAGCAGCCGCAATTGCGTTACAGCAAATTCTTCGAGCAGCCAAAAATAATTTATCAGGACATCGCGCGCTACTTCGGCATGGCTTGGGATGATACCGGCGCTTATCTGGCGAACACCTGTTATTTCATTCCGACGAAAGAGAAATGGCTGTTGGGAGTTTTGTTGTCTTCGACGATGGGTTTCCACGTTCAAAAATCAATCGGTTCGGACGAAGGTGGTTTCATTCGCCTGTTTGCGATGCACGTCAAAAAATTTCCCATCCCGCACGCTGACGCGGCGCAGAAAGCGAGCATCGAACGCCTGGTGGAGTATCTGTTGTGGCTGCATCGGGAAGTGTTGCCGCAGGAGGAATTGGCCGGGAGCGCGGGCGCGACGTTGCTGGCGGGCTATTTCGAGCAATGGGTGAACGCGCTGGTGTATGAATTGTTTTTCCCCGAACCGCTCCACGCTGCCGGCCTGCATTTCTTCCGCCTCGCCGAGCAAGCCAAGTTGCCCGCCCTCGATTCCATCTCTAAATCCGAGCGCTTTACGAAACTCCGCATTCTTGGCGAACAACTCAACAACACCAAGCACCCGCTCTACGCAGCGCTCTACACGCTACGCGGCTTGGAAGTTGTGCGCATCATCGAAGGTGAACCTTGAGCCGCCCCGTGACCGGTCTAAATGAAAATTACCCGCATCGAATTGAACGACTTCCGCGCCTTTGCGAACCCGGAAGCCTTTGATCTGGGTGATGGCAAGAATATGCTGCTCTACGGCGCGAACGGTGCTGGCAAGTCCTCGCTCTTCCGCGCTCTGAAGGAAATCTTCAATCACTCCTCACCCGAGCCATTCTCCGCTCACAAAAATATTTTCACCGAAGAAACTCGCACTGACGGCTGTGTTAAACTGCATTTTTCGGAACCGGCGGCGCCCGGAACACCCAATACACAAGCCGAATGGCTATTCCCCGGTCCGCGCGCAAGTGGCGACCAACGCATTGTGCAAGGAGCCTTGCGCCTGGGCACACTGGACTACCGCGCACTGCTCGACACGAACTACGTCTTCAAAGATGGCGACATCAATTTATTCGACGTCCTTGTAAAAGGAGTTTTGCGTCCGTGGATGGTAAATGCTGGAACACGCGGCCTTGTGCGACTCGGCACGCTTTGGGATGAAACTCTCGCCAAAAGAATACCAACGCCCACAGAGCAATGCCAAGCCCACCGTGCAAGGGGTGGTGGGACAACATTTCGGGCGAAGAATCAGATACAGCGTCGAATTGATGTAGCCAATAACACTGCGACGATATTCAACGACGCGCTACGAATTAGCCTCCGAAAGATCGTGTTGTTGGGAAACCGATTATTACGACGGCTTGGAGTTAAAGGTCTATCGTTTGTTCTCACGCCCGCAGCGGTTACCTACGATCCCGATGATCGTGCATTCTCGCCGCAGCGAATTGATATTCGAGTGCGCTTCAACGGGACTGACGTTCCTCGTCCTCAATTGGTCCTTAATGAAGCACGTCTCTCCGCACTGGCGCTTTCACTTTACTTTGCTGCACTTCTTAAGGTAGTCCCCGACGATCCCGCCTGGCCGCGCGTGCTCCTTCTCGATGATGTGCTCATCGGCTTGGATATGGACAACCGCCTTCCTGTCCTTGATATCCTACGCCACGAGTTCCGCAATTGGCAGGTTTTGCTCCTAACCCATGACCGTGCATGGTTCGAGTTGGCGCAAATCGAGATTGGCGACCTGTCTCATTGGGAGGTTTGCGAGACATTCGCGAGGGCTTACGACAGTGGCACGCGAGTATTTGAAATTCCAGAAGTTCGACATCCACCAAGAAATGCCGGTGAACTCAAAACATTGGCCGAACATCACATTGCCCGAGCGAAAGCGGCCGCTGGCACTGAAGACCGGATTGCGGCCTTTCACACGCGCGTTGCTTTCGAGTGCAAACTAAAGGCGTTCTGTCACAACAATAACATTCCGGTTCGCTACGATCTTGAGCACGGCACGCTTGATACAGGTGACTTTCTTAAAGCAGCCGAACACTATCTCGAAGCCCTCGGCACTCACACTGCCGCGCGTTTCCAGATTCAGCGCGTCAAACTCTTCCGCCGTGGAGTCCTGAATCTTTACGCGCATTTTCATCCGGTGACCATCTCTCCCGCCGAAGTCCAAATGGCTATCGCCGCTGTGGAGGCGATGGACCTCAAGAAGTCGGACACTGATTTTTGCAGCCGCGTAACTTCTTTTGTGGGGAGACCCGCACTAAATCAACAGCAAGCGGTTGAGTGTGCTTGCTGGCTTCGGACTGTGTTCGAGGTTGATCTCCGCGATATGCTAGTCCGATTGAACGGGAATGTGGCTTTTCGGCATAATTGGAGCGAATTGCCGCTCGCGGACCTTTGGGCATCAGCAAAGATTGCAATGCAAACGCGTAACAACCCACTAGCATTACAGTTGATCCCGAATATTGAATTGCACGCGGCAGTTTTTCTCAACGAGTTTACCTACGCGCACGTTTCTGCATTTGATAAACCAACTTTGGATGCGGCTTGGGCAATCCTTTGCGGTCCCGCTCACCAAAACCCTGTGAAAACCCGTCTCGCGACATTTTCATGAATCCATCCACCCTCCAAAATGATCGTATGAAAAAGCACGAGGTGTTCAACGTATGAAGCGCGACATGAATCTCATCCGGCTGCAATTGCTGGAAACCGAGGGTGAAGAACCGAAGCCTGACCTTTCCGCCTACACGGAGGAACAGCTTGTTTATCATTCCGCCTTGCTCATCGAAGCTGAACTGGTTCACGGAGAAGTCATCACGGACGGAAGCGGCCAGCCTGCGGGAACAGTCATATTACGTTTGACTTGGGCTGGTCATGAATTCCTTGATGCCGCCCGCAACGATACTATCTGGCACAACGCCGCTGAACGCATCAAAAAGTCCGGTGTGGATGTCACGCTCTCGCTATTGAAGGAAGTCTTGAACCAACTCCTCAAACAATCGCTTGGCCTACCATGACTGTCCCACACAGATGAGCACAAACGAACAACAAGCGCGTAGCAGCCTTTCACAACTGGTTGCACATGTATATCAGCACCAAAATGGGCCTATCAGTGGGTTGACTTACCAACAACTGGCGTCACGTATTGGCCGGCTTAATAAGCATAAAAAAGCCCATGCACGCGGCATGGGCAATGTGCTCGGTAAAATGGGGCATCTTCTCCAGGGGCTTGAGGGCGCTTGGGGCGAACCAATTCCACACATTCAGAGTCTCGTAATCATGAAGTCAGGTCCAAACCGTAGTCTTCCAGATGACGGCATTAAGGAGTTCTGGCCGCAATACCCGGACCTGACAAAGCCGGAGAAAGAAAATCGAGTTCGCAGAGAGTATCAGAAAATTTTGGAATTCGGAAGCCGGTGGGACGAAGTGCTAAATAGGTTGCGCATCCAACCCGCCACCGCAACGGTCAAACAAAAGTGGTTTGGCAAGGGAGGGGAATCGTCAGAGCATAAAGCCCTCAAACAATACGTAAAAAGCCACCCTGAAATTGTGGGAGCGACAGCCGAGTGGGAGTCCATCGAAGAATATGTGCTACCTTCACTTGATGAAATTGATGTGTTTCTCAAATCCGCCGATGCGTGCATTGCAGTCGAGGTGAAATCGAAAATCTCTGATAGTTTCCCAGCCGACTATGAGCGGGGCCTCTACCAGACAATCAAATATCGCGCGCTCTTGTCAGCTATGGCGCAAGATGGTCGCTACCACATCCCACCCAATATTCGATCAGTGCTGGTGCTGGAGTCAAAATTGCCGCCCGAACATAAAATGACCGCAGAAACTTTAGGTATTGAGGCGATCGAAAACGTCAGGGATAAAGAATGACGGAAGTAGTCTCATGCCCATCTATCTCGCCAAATATCGCTCATTGAATTCCACCCCGGAGGGCCAGCGCGCCGTTGCGCGTTTCAACATCCCGCCTTATGTGGACGGCTCGTGCCGCCGAGAACCCGACTTCGAGTGCGAGTTCCCGTCCATCACTGCCCTCTGTCGCGGCGACCTATTTGCACCACATTTGAAGGAAGGGGATGAGGTCGTTTATATCACCACCAAGGATTTCTATGGTGAGGCTTTCCGACATTGGCGCATCGTCGCCCGACTTAAAATTCTCAAACGCTTCGACTCACACTCCGACGCAGCGGCGTGGTATCGGGCAAAAATTGGCAACGTGCCGAGTAATTGCATGGTCATCGGCAACCCACCGTTGCCTCTTAGCCACACCTCACGCGGCGCTTCAAATTGCGCGCCCGGATGCGGCAGCGCAGCAGCCACGTTGAAACAATGGAACGAGCATTACCAAAAACGCGCTGATACAATTCTCGTCTTTCTCGCGTGCAAGACGTTTTGGAAGGAACTTGTTTCCCCGGCGATCCTGACCGACCGGGCCGCGTTCAAAATCTTGGGAAGCTGGGATCGCGTGCGCTCGCGCCTGCCAATCAAAATAACAGACGACGAATTAAAGGCCCTAGAGAACCTATGATTGGCTTGGCGATAAGGACCAACCGTGGACTGGAAATCAAACCCCAAAGAGCACCTGGTAAATCGTAAAAACTCCTTTCGGAAGTTCGTGGATTGATTCAGTAATTCGAGATTCATCCGGGATAACCGTAGAAACTCTTATCTGCTGTGTTTTTGAAAGTCTGAGCTTGCCCGCGTGCTTAACGATGGCTTCGTGAATGGCAGTCCGGGCCTCGTCCACTTTGCCGTCATAGACATAACCCAACATTGCTCCTGCCCGCAAGCCGCCTGAGTAGCGGCCCGTCACGAAACACATCATACCTTGTTCCTCCTCTGCGGATTTTACCGTTTCCGTCGTCACATATTCCGATACCAATGATTTCCAACCCCCTCTCGGGAACGTAACGTGCAATCGTTTCGCTTCGAGTGCAAAGCAGGGCCAAGGATGACGGATGCCAGTGGAGTAGAGGTAGCGAAGGTCGAGCCGCCCGAACAGTTCGGCTTTTTCTGTTCCAAATTCCCAAGCTTCCCAATCGAGATGCACCGGCCGTGCGAGGATCACAGCGTCCCGCAACAAAAGTTTCGCCAGACGAATAGTCAAACGGTTCTCGTGCTCACAGGCATCTTCTTTCTTCATTTTAATTGAGCACCGGAGCACTGCTGCCAAGATATAGGGAATCTCGGTGTCCGGGAACGGCTCCCGCCACTGGTCTGGAGTATTCGATTCGCTCATGCCTTTGGCTGCTGCGACAACTGGATTGTCGCATGAATTTCCGCTGCGTCATTCAGGGCAGCAGTGCGAGTCCAGCGACCTCGGAGCGCGGGCTTAGCAATGTAAATACGCGGCCCGTCAAAAAACCACGTTTCATCTCGAATGTATTTAATCGAGCCATTTGAAGTCGTGGCACTTTCTTCCAACCGCTTCAAGGCCTCGGCAAGTTCCTTGGCAAGCGGTTCGGCACGAAAAGCACTGTTGCTTCTGGTTTGTTCGATTCTCAATAAGGCAATGCCCAACATAGTATCCACTCCAGCAGTCATGGAGAGATTAAGTTTTTTCTCAAATGACCACTCACGCAAGGTGCCAGTCAACATTTTGGCGTAACATTCTAATCCTCCAACATCAAGCGGCTCCAAGGTTGGCATAGGAGCATCAACCGTATTAGGCGTGTCGCTCTTGTCGAATATGTCACAAGTTTCCTCCACCAGTGCTTGCTCCTGCTTGATGATACCGAAGTATTCGTAAAGTAGCGGCTCGATTTCCGCCTGAACTTCAGCAGTCTTTTTGACCCAATTGACAAGCCATTTATTTTGTTCTTGGTCCTTACTCCCTTCATCGGCATAGCGGAGACGGAATGATTTTGGGTTAAGTCGTTCTTCCAGCTTTGTAGCAGATTCTTCCAAGCGCTGTTTCAAGCTACGCAGCTTGGTTACAACTTGTTGCAAAATGGTTGCCGCATTTGGTGTAGCTGTGCTTGCGTCAGTCGGTAGGTAGAATGGTAGTTGCAATACCTCGTAGCTATGCACCTGATCCCGTTCTGACCCCAAACTCGCTGAAGTATGAAAGATGAAATACCGGGCAAGTTTAGAACGTAGGTATGCGGTCAAAAATAACAGCAGGTCTTCGTCTTTGCGCTTGCCAGCGATTGACCGTAACGCGTGTTGGAAACGAACAGGAAAATCAAAGAAAGTGGCGTCAGTGAAACCGCGATTAAATAGCACCAATGGCGGATTATAGATGCCTTCGGCACGGGGGCGATGCAGGAGATCCAGCCGATACCCTCGATTTTGAAGGTAGGTTCCCAACGGTTTGGCGAATGTCTGCGGGAGAAAAGTTAAACCTGAAATCTGCTCAGCAGCTACAACTAAATCCGACAATGGCCATTTACGTTTCTTTGGGTTATCAGTCTTGCTGGTAGTCCTTAAGGGTTGAAAACCTTCTCCAGCCTGCCAGCGGCAAAGTCCCTTTAAGACTTTTGTTTCACTACCTGCGAACTCTGACAGTTTCGGCAAGGAAGCCAAGTGATTAAGGAACTTCAAATCACGTTGCGTCCCCCAAAAACGACTCTTCCAAGCCACTGTCGCAAGTTTTTGCGCTGCTGCCCCAAGGATGATGCGAAGCGGGATCTCCTTTCGGTCGCACGGTGTGATTGGAATAACGCCCTGCCTCATATCCACCCGTGTTACCTTTGGTGTCAGATATTCCACGACATGCGTGGCAACATCTGGCTTCTGGTTCGTGAACCGAGCAATGACACAAGGACAGAGAGCGTTAGTGAAAAGAATGAACGAATAGTCGGCAAGTTGGATTACTTTTTCGAGTGTTACTTGTCTTAACCAAGCACCCTGGAAGGCATCTGTCTTATTAAAAAAGACCTTGGTCGGCAACAGCAGACATGCGTGTCCAGTGTTTGATAGCAGTGTCGGCACGATTTTCATAAAATCGTGCGCTATTTGTTTCTTGCCGCGTCCTGCCCACGGCGGATTACCGACGACGAAGTCGAAACGCTCGGCTTGGTTCCTCTCCCACATTTTTGCCAATGTGAAGAAATCGCTTTCCCAAATCACTGGAATATCCAACCTTCGACCTCTCCCCTCCTCAAATCGAAGCATATTCGGAAGCTTACCGGAATCGCTCTTCTGAATATAGGCGCGAACGTCGCTTGGCTTAAACTGGTCAAGGAACGCGAGGTAAATACTGAAACAAGCGATGCGGCAAGCGGTGAGATTTTTGTCAACACCACGAAGGTTGGCCAGCATTACACGAAAAGCCTTGTCTTTAGCGGCATAGGCAGCAGCGGGAGTTTTGAATTTTTCGTCTGGATTGGCGGCACACCATTGGGCGGCGAGACGGTTGAACAAAAGAACCAAGAAGATACCAGAACCACAAGAGGGATCGAGGAAGCGTTTGTCAGCAATCGAGGGGATACCTTCGAGAGCCGTGTCGAGCGTCGTTTCGGCTAGGAATCGCGGAGTATAGTAAGCTCCACTTTCGCGCTTCTCGCGTTGGCCCTCTTTTTCGAGAAAGTTCTCGTAGATCGCACTTATCGTCTCAACAGGGATGAATTGAAAATCGTAAGCCCAGAAACCGAGCGCACGCTGATTCTTGCGAATTTCATCTCCAGCAAAAAAGGCACTGACCGCTTTGAGATGCTGCGGGCGTATAGCATCTCGCTCTGTAGCAAGATCATCGTCGAACATGCTGCCATTGAACTCGCGCTTCAATTTAGGAAATAAAGTGCCATAGAGATGCCCAAAAACCTCATCTGGCGCGCCAGCGGCCAGCACTTCTTGGAGCTTCGACCACGACTTGCCAGGAAAGTAGTTGTTCAGTTCAATGATGCCACGATCAATGAGGTAGCAGGTGAAGAGTAGCCTGCCCAGAAATGCGTGTGCAGTTTGAACGTCAAGCTTGCCTTTGCCAAGCGTGAGTTCGTCACGGACAGCGGACAAGTTGTCGAGGAGATACGCATCCACCGTCTCGCGCGGATTGAATTTCTCCAAGTGCTTAGGGCGGCGGTAATAGTAGCCAGATGCAACCTGCCGACAAAGAGTGTGATAAACATCGGTCGCGTCCGAATGATGAGCGCGAAGTGCTTGGCCTGCCAAATCAAGTTGTTCAACAAATGCCCCCAAAGGCTCGGCGCCTTGGACTTGCGAAGAGGTGAGCTTCTGGGGAGCAACCATGCTGGAAAACACGCGCGTTTTTCTCCGGTCAATCAGAACCAATAGCGTTGCTACACCTTGGTTCCAAAACTGGCCGTGAAGTTTTGCGACCTCTGCCGGCCCCAGTTCCGAATCATCCTCTCGAACATAAACAGTCGGGATGCCTCGTATGACGAGAACACCGCTGAGGCCAAGTGTGCTCCATGCCCGCAGTAGTAGATGCTGGTAAGCATCCAAATTGCGGGACGCAAGCACTTCCTCTGGGCTTCGCAGATAAACGATGCCTGGCGGCGGATCAGGAAGGGGTTGTGGACGCGCGGCGCTCATTTTTTTAGAAGGCGGATAACAGCCCGCGCCACGCCTTGGATCTGCAAATCCAATGCCGGAATGAGGTCAGGATAACGTGGGTTCTCTGCTCGCAACCAGACCTTGCTCCCCTTGCGGACGAAAGTTTTCAGCGTAGATTCGTTGTCAATCAACGCAGCCACAATATCTCCATTGTGAGGAGGGGTTTCGTGCTCCAAAACCACAATGTCACCATCAAAAATTTGGCGACCCACCATGGAATCACCAGTCACCTGAAGAGCGAAAGCGCGAGCATGATTCTTGATGCCATAAGTAGCAGGGTCAAGGGGCAAGCGCGGGTCTGATTCAGAAAATCCATCACGAGGCGTGCCCGCAGCGATACGCCCAAGAAGCGGGATTCCAACGCGCTGCCGAACCAATCTCAAGCCACGAGATCGCCCTTTCTTGCGGGTCACGAGACCCTTCCGTTCAAGCGCTGCAACGTGATCGGCGGCGGCTTTGGGACTTTTGTAACCAAAACGCTCACAAATCTCGCGGTATGTGGGCGGAGATTCGCCATGCGTGCTCCGCTCCTCAATGAAGTCGAGCACCAACTGTTGAGGCGTTGTCAGTTCGGCAGCCATGCTAAACAATTGTATAGTAGTGTGCCGCCAGTCCAGACGCAAGGACGCTTTTTTTCCGACTTCAATTCTGAATTTGCCAAATCGCACCCGAAAACCTATTCAACGGACACGGAAATGGCCATCAAGATTTGCTGAAATGCCGAACAGCACTCTCCTCGCCGTGACCAACGAACGGTTTGCTTCGCTTAACGGGCTGCCCGTTGCCCTGTCCCCTTCGACGACGCCCCGTTCCACTTCGCAAGTCGCGCGCTCGTCACGAGCGGCAATGATGTTGGCCGCATCAACGGCAAGCTTCCGTCTGCGGCCCGGCGGCGGTGTTGCGCTCCAGCTCCGTTCCCGCCGTCTCTCCGCCTGCGCCCACTGCTTCCGCTCGCCGACCGCAGACCGATGCCTTTCAGACAGAACTACGAATCATGTGCCGAATATTTTCATTTATCGAGCTATCGGGTGAAGCAGGCTTAATTTTAATGGCCGAGGCCAATGAGTTGGTTTCGTTATCGCGGCATCAGCCTGATCACCGTGGCCAATAATTTTCCCGCAGGTGCATGACGCCGTTCGTTTCCGGTTGATAATTTTGAAACCGAACTCCGGTTGTCCAAGGTCAAACTGAAATCGTGAATGAGGCAAATCACTTGTTCCGGCCAGCCAATTGATTGCGTATCCCGCCGCGAGGCTGCCGGCATTTGTCGTCAAATAGCCAACCGTCGGAAGTTGCGCGAGATCGCCGCCCCAATATAACGTGCCGTCCTCACCACGCTTGGCCGCTTCCGCTGCCGCATCTTTCCGCTGCTTTCGTTCATCGTCGGTCATGCACTCAACGGTAATTGGCCATGTGCTGACACAGTTGGAGCAAAAAGCACAGGGCAATTCGGGTGCGTAGCGCGTTATCTCCACAAGTTGAGCCGTCACCTTGCCGTTGTGCCCTTCGGGCATGACACCGACATCAATTGCTGGCACAAGATGCCGTGCGGCAATATCGCCAAGCGCCGCGCGCCCATGATGCGTGTCGGTGCATCCAAGCAATAAATCACATCGCAGAAGTTCACCGAGAACCTCCTCGTCGAGGATGTTTCCCACGAACGCTGTGATTCGTGCCGACGGATTGATTTCCCAAATCATTTCCGCCATCAACTCGATTTTGTAAGGCAGTGGATTCCTTTGCGTGTGCGCGAACCGGCTGCCGTGGATTCGCTCCAAATTCGAGCGGCCAAACCGTTGGTAATCCACAATCACAAACTCGCCGACGCCGGCGCGGGCAAGACATTCGATTGCAGGCGATCCAGTTCCAGAGCAACCGATGATTCCAACGCGAGATTCCGGCAATTTCCGCGCGGCACTTTTGCCATACAATTGTTCCAAACGAGCCGTGACAGATTCTTCGTCGCAGTCCGAATCAGAAATTTTCGGCTTGGGGATTTCGATTTCATCATTTTGCAACCGGTCATAGGGAAAGGTTGGCGTGATGAATTCCGAAACTGGAAACCATTTTCCTGAATCAAACGTGCGACCGCTGAAAACGAGTTCCTCATTGTCGCGACGATTCAGAATCAGACTGCAATATGGCCGCGAACTGCCATAAGGTTCAAACAAGTCCGCAAAATAACCATCCATGTCGTCATCAGACGGGCTTGGCGAAACGCCCCAGCCGTGCGGATGCGAATGGGCGATGCCGATGCCAAACGGTGTGCCCTCCAGTTCTTTCAGCGCCCGTGAAATATATTGCGGGCGAAACGAGACGATCGAGCTTTGCCGGTTCAAATCGCCCGGCAACGGCGGCATCGCGCTTACAAAAGTCACAGCCAGTCCCCATGCAGTTCGTCGGAAACCGAAGCGGAAGAAGCTGCCCCATTCGCGCGCCGGGTGGCGCTGGAACAGTAATTTTTCAAACTTCTTCCGCTCCGGTTCGGTAATGCGAAACAGACATGAGCGCCTTGAATCAAGTTCAGGGAATTTCATGTTCAGTTCGCTTTGTAGAGCCAGGACAACATCTCGTCGTAGTAGGTATGAAAACCATGACGATCCTTATTCCACGCCGTTCCGTTGCCAGTGTAAGGATGGATGCTCACATGCTGCCAGCGCCGCCCGCCGATGGTTTCAATTCCTTGGAACTGGCCGGGAACACGGTTCTGCAACGGTGAACCCTCTGGCAGATACGCGCAGTCAATGAAAGCTGCCGGATAACCGCCCGGCACTTTTACCAGCACGTCGGAACTGCCCGCCGGATGTCCGGGCCGCGTCGGTATTCCCACATAAACGACCGCAGGCACCGGCTCGGTGAGCAGTGTGACATTGACCCCGTTTTCGCGAAGCAGCGCAATTTCACGCTCAACCCGGCTCGATTGGAAGCCCGCGTTCACGTCGTTGCGGATGACTTTGAACTTTTCGCACTCGTGAATTTTGATTTTTTCCGTCAGACCGACGGAGATTTCCTTTTCGTCATGCTCGCCCTCAAGTCTGGAAACCGTCGTATTTTCCGGCTTGTCATAAACGAGCGCGGCAATTTCCAAACCGGTCATTTCAGGTTTCACTCCTTGCGTCGAGTTGAACTTCTTTTTATTGACGATAATCGTCAACAGGTCGGTGCGCTTGCGCGTGCGGAACACTTCGCCGTCCGCGAGATTCACGGATGCGTCATCGGCAATGATTTCATCCGCCGGCGACTCGAAATCTTTGAGGAGTTCGACCTCATCCGGCAGATTGAACAAATCCCGAATCGAGCGCCCGTTTTGGTCCGGCTTCACGACGATTTCCCAGCGGTCGTCAACATCAATGACGCGTTTGGCCGGGGCTTCGCAGCCAGGACGCGTCTCAACGTCACACGCCGGCACGGAATAAAATACCGTGCCCTCGGCCAAATCCGCCGTCCCATTCTCCGGCATGATTACGTCATGCGGGGAGTTATGGTCGCGAATCAGGGCGTGGTCTTTTGGAATACTCGCCTGCTCCTTGATGGCGGCCACCCTGACTAGGCGACCCGGCATCGGGAAAAGTTGGTCATTCACGACAATCGCACGTTTCGGCGCAGGGCGACAATCTTGCGCATGTTTTGCCTCGGCATCGCCGAGGCCCTCATTTTGGGATGAAGTAATCATAATTTTTGTATGTTTTTCGCGGTGGAGCAATTTGCCCTCTCATACGTTGTAGCTGGCGAGATTGGAATTTCTTGGCGGAAATCTGAAAAAAGTTCATTTTCTTCCCAAGCCGAGCACGAACTGGCAGCTACACCTTTGGAACACGCCTTATGGCTGATGACCAATTGCAATACCTGATGCAGCACGCGGAGGACTTGGTTCCCGTGATGTATGACCATGCCCGGATGCTCGCCATCAGGAAATATGGCTGGCGAGAAGGCAAGACATTGCCATTGGGCAAGACGCCGGAAGACATCGTGAGGGAGGTTTACGTCAGTTACATCAACGGAGCGGGCACGGAAGGCCAGCGCATCAAAGGGATGAGGCACTTCAATCCGGCGAAGGACTTCATGCTCCAACTGAAAGGTTCGATCAGGAGCGCGTTATGGGCGCTAACCGACAAGTCCTCCACCAAGAATGAGATTCTTGCTCGGACGGAAGAAGACGCAGCGAGGCCGGTTGAGTTTGGATCAACGGAGGCAACTCCCGCCGAGTCGGCTGATTCGGCGGATTTTGCTAAAGCGGTCGTGGAGGCAGTGAACGAACATCCAAAAATCAAATCCAGCCAGGATTTGCAGGACTTGATTGCAGCCTTTGAATTGGATGTTACCGAAGTGGAAGAGCAGACCGAGATGCTCGGCAAAAAGAATGAGCAGATTACCCAGCTACGTTATCAACTTAGGGTTATCATTCTCGAAGTAATAAAAGAACTGAACAAAGATTAGGAAAATACAATATGAGCAAAAACCACGTCAAAATGTTGAAGAATCTGGACAAGGTTCTCCTCGATGACGCTGGGGAGACGCCAGCCGAAGTTCGGCAGCGTTTGGAGGCGGAAGGTGTGGATGTGAATGGGTTGGTGGCGCGCGTCAAAGCGGCGGCTGGAGAAGCGTATCGCCAACGGTTGGCCGATGAAGCAAGGCAAGCGCAGATTGAAGCCAGCAAGTCAAAAGGCAAAGTTTTCGGAAATCTGGTTGGCCTCGGTCGGGGAAAATTGCTTGCGCTGATTCAAGCTGCGGCCAGTGGCAGTTATGGGCCAGTCGCAACAGCAAGATGCCGAAACCAAAAGCCAGAAGAACTTTCCGAAGAAGACCTCCGAACTCTCTTGGAAGACATCGAATCAACTATCCAAAAGTGAAACCGTCAATTCACAAAATGAGTCCGGCACTGTGGGAGGCCAGAAAAGAAGAATGTCGGCGGGCGGCAAGAGAATTATTGGCTCGCACTTTTGTCGCCAACCCAGCCGACATTAACATTGAAGCCCTCGCGTTCGAGGCCGGTCGGCTGCTAATCGAAGAAGGCGGCTTGGATGGGGCTGATGGACGCCTGGTTGCGGACGGGAAAGCCGGCGGCAAAATCCGCGTGCGGTCGGGAATGCCGCAGACACGATTCCGATTCACGGTTGCACACGAAATCGGACACTGTTGTCTTCATGCGGGCGGATTTATTGACCGAACCGATTCGGGAAAAACGCTCGGTATTTGGAACGACGCCAGCGAGGAAGCCGAAGCAAATGCGTTTGCCGGAGAGCTTCTGCTTCCAAAGGAACTGTTTGTGCCACGATTTCGTGGAAAGTCACCGTCAATCAAGTTGCTCGAAACCATTGCCGATGAATTTCAAACGAGCCGTCTCGCAACGGCTGTTCAATATATTCACTATACGAACGAAGTCGTTGCATTGGTGGTGAGTCATGGTTGGGAAATCGAGTGGTCTCGAAAAGTGAAAGATTTCCATCCAATTATCAAAACTGGCCGTGTGAGCAAAGATTCCGCCGCCGGAGAGCGATTGGCTGGTGTTCGCGGTGATAGCGGACGCATGGTGCTCACACCTGCTTATGCGTGGCTGGAGGGCTTCACGAACAGTTCGAACAAAGACATTAAGGAAGACAGTATTTATCTTGAGCATTACGACCGCACTGTAACTTTGCTGTGGTGGGATGATGATGAATAACGCAGTGCTTTGTCCGCCGTGACCAACGCGCGGTTTGCTGCGCTCCACGGGCTGCCCGTCGTTCCGTATGCCTTCTCGACGACGCCCGTTCCTCTTCGCAAATCCGCGCGCTCGTCACGAGCGGCAATGGATTGGCCGCAGGTGCGGCGGGCTTCCGTCTGCGGCTCGGCGGCGGCGTTGCGCTCCGGCTCCGTTCCCGCCGTCTCTCCGCCTGCGCTCCACTCTTTCCGCTCGCCGACCGCAGACCGAAGCCAGAATTCTTATGACGAGAATTATTTCCGCAACCAGTTCACGGCTGGAATTGATTGCGGATTTTTGCTTCAATCTCCCGACATGAAATCAAGACTGCTTGCCAATGGCCTTTCCCGGCGGACAAACCGATGCCTTACGACCGCTGGCGTTCCCATTGATAAAGCATTTATTATTCGCGCCCTCAAAACCGGGAAAATTTATCCCAACACCTGGCCTCCCAACTACGGCAAACTCACGCACTTCGAGCTTTGCAAATGGGCCGGCGTTGATGGAAAAAACACCCCCTATATTCCCCGCAGCGAACGTGAAGGAAATCCATATTTGGACAACGGGCTTTCCTACCGGGCCAACCGGTGCCTTTTGCGGTCGGCCATTCCCATCACAAAAAAAGCAGTCCGTCATGCACTCCAGACCGGGATACTTTCACCCGGCAAACGCCCCAGCAACTACGGCAAACAAACCCACGCCGAACTTTGTCGTTGGGCGAGCGTTGATCCAAAAGTCTCGCCCGTTTCGCGTTAGTTCGATGGCCGATTGCGGCCAACCGGCCCGCAAACCTCCGGCAACAATTTCGGCGCACAATCCGCTATGGGATTGGTTTCAACTCCATTTCTCCGATCATCAAGTGAGGGCATGATGACTTTCCTGTGTTTTCGCGTAGGCGCGCGGCGTTGATTTCTGCCGTGTTCATCCGCCTGCCTTCCGCTCTTCTGGTTGCTCCGCAGCAATCTCGCGCCACGAAATAATTCGTGTCACTGCATTGCTCCGTGCTCCGCTGCCCGCCAGCGCGAAAATCAGGCTCGGCGCCTTTCGTTCGGAACCCGATTGCTCTCCCACATCGAGGCGAAGAGAGCAATCCCGTTCCTTCAAATACGAAAGGCAAAACGTGAACACGACCGAAATTGTCAACTCAACGCCTCAACCGCCGAACAACATCGTCAAGCCATTAAAATTCCCACCGCAACCGCAGGAATGGAAAATTGTTTCACTGCGGGAATGTCCGACACCCGCTGACATTCAATTGTGTGAAACACCGGAACAGGCAGCCGCCTATTGGAAAATGCACATCACAAATCACCCTTACTTCAATCCTGAATGCGAATGTCTGGTGGTTTTGATTCTAAACACACGCCGTAAAATCAAAGGTCATTATTTCGTTTCAATTGGGACAATGGATACAATTCTGGTTCATCCTCGTGAAGTGTTTCGTTTGGCAATCATGGCAAGCGCATCAGCCATCGCGCTCATGCACAATCATCCCAGCGGTGAATCTTCACCATCAGAGGCAGACATCAAGGTCACTCGTGATCTCATTCGAGCCGGACAATTGCTCAAAATCGAAGTGCTCGACCACATTGTCATCGGCAATCCCAATCACACCTCACTCCGCGAATTGGGCTACTGCGCGTGCTGAAACCGCAGATTTCAGCGGGATTTTTTTGGCTTTATCTTTTTGCCACGATACCGCTTGAGAATTGCTTCGGGATAAAGCTGATCGGCGGTGACTCCGAGCAGGGAGGCCAGCACAATCAGTTCTTCATCCGAAACATAGCGCAGCCGGGCTTCAATCTGTCCCAGCGTGGAGCGGCTGATGTCCAGACCTTCCAATTGGCAGCGCGCGGCAAGCTCCTCCTGGGTCAATCCCAATTTCCCGCGCACTTTGCGGATTTGGGAGCCGACAACATTCGCTGGATATTTCTTTCGGGGCATGTCTAAAATCAGCCTTGACCTTAACGGCAATGCCCGTTTTATTTGTTACGCCAGCGTAACGGCACCGGATTCCGGCGTTGAAAGCCGGTCCGGGAAATTGAAAATGAAAATGGGGACTAACGTATCCAATGACGTGGCGATGAAACCAGCCCGATTGTCCGGCGGCGACGGGCGCTTCAAGCATACTACGGTTCCGCTCGATCAGATGGCTCGCGTCTTCCGTTCCTGCTTGAGCCGCCCGCCGCCGCCAAAACTTTTGCCTCTATGGTTTCATCGCGGAATTCTGTCACTGCGCTGCGGAAAGCAGGAGGCAGTTGGCAACCTTCCTGATAATCTGTTAAATTCGCACGTCACATGAAACGGATTTGTTCGATCAACCGCAGCTTTGGCCGAGCATGAACACCAGACCCAAGCGAGAGGTGAAGCGGATATTTCACCGCAATGGCGTCGTTACGGCGGAGGAAAACTTATGCGGCCAAAAACTGCATGGCCGACGCCGCACCTGGCATCGAAATGGCAAACTGGCGTCGGAAGAATTTTATCGTGATGGCCTGCTTCACGGGATTTGCCGCCAGTGGAACGAAAACGGCGCGTTGCTCGGTTCATTCCGAATGGAACACGGAACGGGAGTTCAAAAAAGCTGGCACGACAATGGACGGCTGAATCTGGAATTCTCCACCGTCAGTGGCGGGTTTTGCGGACGCAGCCGGCTTTGGTTGCAGGACGGAACTTTGTTGTCAGACCGGATTTATGTTCAAGGCCGGATTGTCACACCCGACGAGTATCGCAAGGCGTCGGCGCACGACTCGCGCCTGCCGAAATTGAAAGGCCGGATTGGAAGGACCCGGCCCAGGAACCGCACGACTCAAAAACTCATCCACCACGTTTTTGTTTCATCGCTCTTGGCAAAGCAAAATCGCAGCGAGGCGCGTGCATGGCTGAACGCCGGTGATAAAACCGCCCGTTCACTTGGACATTTCAAACGAACAAGTGATGCGGCGAAATTTGTCGGGGAGATTTACAAGGCCGGAGCGGTCAAAGTCATTGTGCCGGATATTTATCATGGCAAGCGCGGCGACCAGTTTGCCGACGCCTTGCTGGTGCAACTGCCCAAAACTCTGAAAGCAAGGCGGGCGATTCGCAAGGCATGTGAAAAGTTGCGAAGCCGGAAACTCGGAGCGGTCGAGCCGGACAAGGACATCGGCGAGACGCATTTGTTTCTTTCAATGGCTTAACGGACAGCGAGGCAATCGCGCGGTTCATTCACCGTGAGCGCGCCACTTGCCGCTCGCCCAGCCAGCAGACATTCGGCAATCGCATCCCCCACCAATTTTTCAACCGCATCGCGCATCGGACGCGCACCGAGTTTCGGATGAAACCCTTTCCGCACGAGGAACGGCAACACCGCTTTTTCCAATTCCAGTTTGTGTCCGCGCGTCGCCAGAAATTCAACTTCACGCGACAAAAACTTTTCAGCGATCTCCAACTGATGCTCATAACTTAAACGGTTGAACACGAGTTTCTCATTGATGCGCGCGAAGATTTCCGGGCGCAGGGCTTGCTGTGCGCGGGACAGAACATGACGTTCCAGCGTCGCGTCGTTGGAATGTTGCAGGGTCATCAATTCGGCAGAGCCGATGTTGGAAGTGAGCCAGACATAAAAGCCGCTGAAGTCCAGCGTTTGTCCGGTTGCCATCGTGATGCGCGCCGCGTCGAGCAGTTGCAATAAAATGTCCAGCACACGCGGATGTGCTTTCTCCGCTTCGTCGAACAGTAATGATCCTTCCGCCGCGCGCTCACGCACCGCGCCCAAGTGACCGGTCTCACCCAGCTTCGCGCCGAGCAAAAGTCCAAGGGATTCCTGCGTTTGAAATTCCGACATGTCGAAGCGGAATAATTTTTGCGCGCCGAAAATCTGATTCGTCAGCACGACGACCGTTTCAGTCTTTCCCACGCCCGTTGGTCCGAGCAGCAGGAAACTTCCGCGCGGGCGCGCGGGCTTGGTGAGATTTAATTCTCCACGCTTCACGGTGGAGATGATGCGCGGCAGGACTTGGGACTGGCCGCGGATTTCGCGCGGCAGCAACGAGTCCAGTTCCTGGAGTTTGGTCAGCTTGTTTGTGTCCATCACGTTTTTATAGCACGGCCTTCATTGCATTTTGTGTCCCTGGGACACCTTTTCACATTTCGTTGCTGCTAATTGTAGTCGCGTAAATCGGCGGCAGAACCGCTGACGACAAACGAAAACAATAAAAACAATGCCATGAAAAAAATACTCGCTCCGAAAATCCGCTCGCGGCTTCGCCCTCTCCTCACCGTTGCCGCCCTGTTCGCACTCAATACCGTTTCCGCTTTTGCCCAAAGCACGACCTTCAATTCCACCGACTTGAGGACCGGCATCAGCAACAGTCTTGCCGTCATTATGATGTTCGGCTTTGTGCTCGGCATCTCCGCTGTCATCTACGGCGGCTTCGCCATCCGGCGCGGCGATGTTGACCAAGGCAAGATGTCCATCATCGGCGGCGCGATCATCGCGGCCGCTCCGGCGGCAGTGTTCGCGTTCTACAAAATCTTCGGCCTTGATGCCAACAGCGCGGTCGGTGTCGGCAACTTCTGATCCGAAACGAAACAAACCCTTTCGATCCCCTTCGACATGAAAAACGAACTCCGCCTCACCGACACCAACGCCGCGTCCGATTCCAAAGGCCGGACGTGGGGTTTGGAGGGCGGCCTGTTTTGGTGGCTCATCGCCGGCATCGGCGCGGGCATCATGGTGTTCTTTGTTTTGCTCGTCGTCATGGGTTCGTCGTTGACCACCTCGTTTCTCGTGGCACTTGTGCCGGTGTCGGTTTGCCTCGCCTACATCTTCGCACTACGGCAGGGCAAACCGCCCGGCTACGACCGCGACTGTTTTGAATACCTGTTCACCGGGCGCGGTTTCAGTCCGCAGACCGGGCGCAACTGCACCCATCCACTTCTATGAGTCATAAAACAAAATTGCACCCCCTGTCACACAAACCGTTCGTCGGCTCGGTCGAATTGATTCCGTTGCCTCCAAAATTCATCGAGTTCATTGACGCGCACCGCCTGTGGGGTTTTCCGATTCAACAACTGGCCCACTTTGTATTGGAGGAAAATCCAGAGCAACGCGGCAAAACGACGTTGCCGCCGCACCAGCTAATTCTCGTTTATCCCGACGCCATCGTGATTCTCCGGGGCTGGCGGCTGGAATTGCTGGTCGGGCTGCTGATAAGCGGGCGCGTGGCGCGCATCCACGCCGAGAAGCATCTCGGCACGCTCATCATCGAGGAAGCTTGGGTTTCCGAAATTCACGTCATCCCCTACGACAATCCCAGTCTGCTGGAGGGCAGGCTGGAAATTCCCATCACCACCCAAACGAAAAAATGAACGCCGACGAATTCAAAATGGTGGAAGCCAAACGGCAGGCGTTGCTCGGCCAGCTTAAAGCCGCCGAAGCCGCCATGCGGAGCGGCCTGCACACGCAGGGTTTCGGCTATACCGCTCGCGCGCACATGGAGCGGGCAATGGCGCACATCTGCGAAGCCTACATCGCCATCAACGAAGCCAAACAGGTGCGGACTGTGCAGCAACTTGTGGACGACCTGAACCGCATCCAGCAGGTGATGGACGATTCCAAGCGGGGAAAAAACCAACGTGTTTGATTATGTTTGAATCACCACCCAACGGATTTTTCGTGCGCGATTTGATGGTGTTCAATCATCTCCGGCGCGGCGGTTACGTCTCCAAAGGCTTCGTCTTTGAAGCGCCCGACCTCACCAACAGCCCGATTGCCGACTTGAACGACTTTCAGGAGCAGCTTTGTTTGTTGCTGGCTTCGCTCCACGAAAATCAACGGCTGCAAATCCAATACTTCAGCGATTCGGACTATAAAGCCGAATTGCTCCGGTATCAGCAGGAGACGGAGCGCTTTGAGAACATCTGGACAAAACGTTCGCGTAACGAGCGGTTCACGCGCTACTGGCAGGCCATGACCGAACGCAAGTTGCGGCGGCAGCGCGTGATTCTTTATGTGTCACGCTCCTTGGAGAACACGCCCGCGACGACCACCAATGGCGCTTTGCGAGAGTATTACCTGACCATGCTGGACCAGTTGGAAATGGAATTCACACACGTCCACCATCTGCTCAAGGAAATTTTTGCGAGTGCCGGAACGCGCGTGCTGCCCATGAGCGACCTCGACCATTTCAAGCATTACAAGAGTTTCCTCAATCCGTCACTGGCCGACCGCTTTGATTTTGATCCGGCCAGTGATTTTCTGCCCGAACTTTCCATTCAGGAAAATTGCTGGCACAGCGAGGGCAACGGCCAGGGCGATTTCGGGTTTTACATGGACGGCCATTATCATTCCGTCATCGCGCTCACCCGCTGGCCGCGCTCGACGTATCCGGGGATCATCCAACGTCTCACCAATCTCCGGCTCTTGGACTATGCCATCACGGTCAATGTTGATCCACTGCCCATCACCCAGGAAATCAACAAGGAGGAAAAGGAACATGACCGTGTGGCAGGTGACTACGCCAGCGAGAAAAAAATCTCGCTGCTCACCGTGATGGAGAAGAAGCAGAAAAAAATTCATGCGCTGATGCAGGGACAGACCATCCCGTTCAAAGCGCTGTTTGTCATTCGCGTCTGGGACAAGAGCAAGGACGGTTTGAACGCAAAGACCGGAGCCATCAAAAACGCCATAAACTCGATGAATTCGGCGCAGTATTTCGAGAGCAATCTGCCCAGCACTTCCAGGAATTTATTTTTCCAAACATGGCCGGGCTGGACTTGGGGACGTTATGAGCATCGTAAGCTCTACTCGGAACATCGTTATCTCGCCGACATGCTGCCCGTCATCAGCACCTTCACCGGCCATCTCAAATCCGCAGAAGCCATCTACGACGGCCCAAGCAACAATCTGGTAGGCATCGAAACGTTTTCCGGCTCGAAGGACAATCAATCCCCGCAACACGCGGTGCTGCTTGGCATGAGCGGTGCCGGCAAGTCGGTAACGGTTTGCGATTTACTTTCGCAGACCGAAGGCTACTTCGCTTACACGGTCATCATCGAAGAAGGTTTGTCTTACGGCATCTACACACAGACCGTCGAGGAGGGCGCGCGGCCCATCATCATTCATCCTGACGGCGACCTGACCATCAATTATTTGGACACGAAAGGGCTTCCGCTCACACCCGACCATCTTTCCGCCGCGACTGCCCTTGTCGCCCGCATGATTGGAACATCGAGTCAGGAGGACAAACAAATGCTGCGGCAGGCGCAGATTGCCAAATACCTGAACCTGCTTTACGAGGATTCATTTCAGGACTGGCAGAAGAAGCGGCACGACCAGTTGCTCAATATCGCGCGTCACGCGCTGGCCTTGCAACAGTTTCGCGCCGAACGGATGCCGCCGGGCGCGACGAGCCTCGAAACTTTTGCGGATTTCCGGGACTGGAAGGCCAGCCACCTCACCGAGGCAACAGAGTATCTCGCCACGTTTAACGAAGGCGACGTGCTCCGGTTCATGAAAGAACCCAAGACCAGTAGGGAAGTCCGCAACCTCGCTTTCGCCTATTTCACGCCGGAGGAATTTCCGACGCACCGGATGTTGCAGGAATTGATGATGCTCGACCCGGTGGGTTCGGAACGCGACCAAATCATTGAGAT
>Ga0181521_10000547_pt1 | contig 46363 bp, 47 predicted proteins | sample PEATcosm2014_Bin_32_FD_119764 | JGI IMG/M metagenome (GOLD analysis project Ga0181521, IMG submission 119764) | Peatland microbial communities from MTU Mesocosm Facility, Houghton, MI, USA - PEATcosm2014_Bin02_60_metaG | ecosystem: Environmental > Terrestrial > Soil > Wetlands > Peat | place... | reverse complement strand
CAGAGAACCCCAAATCACTTCTGAAGTTGGTTTTCTCTGCGCTCTCCGCGGGATCTCTCGCGTCTCTGCGGTGAAGACGCGCCCCTCGCTACAATAAACCTTCCATGGCATCCGGTCTCTTCATCACCTTCGAAGGCATGGACGGCTCCGGCAAGACTACCCAGATGCACCGCCTCGCCGCCCGCCTGCGCGAGCGCGGCCGCACGGTGCTTGAAACCTACGAGCCGGGCGGGCCGCCCATCGCCATGAAGATCCGCCGCATTCTGCTGGATTCCGCCAACCAGGAGCTCGGCCCCACCACCGAAGTCCTGCTCTACTTCGCCTCGCGCGCGCAAAATGTCGAGGAGTGGATCCTCCCCGCCCTGCAGCGCGGCGAAATCGTCCTGGCCGACCGCTTCACCGATTCCTCGCTGGTCTATCAAGGCTGCGGCCGCGGCCTGGGCGCCGCCACCGTCGAAGCTCTCGACCGCATCGCCTGCCGCGGCCTCAAGCCCCACCTCACGCTCCTCGTGGACGTGGATGCCGAAGCCAGCCTGGCCCGCGCCCGCGCCCGCAATCTCGCCCAACCCCACTGCGAAACCCGCATGGACGACCAGTCCCTGGAATTTCACAAAAGGGTCTACGACGCCTACCACGCTCTCGCCGCGCGCGAGCCCGGGCGCGTCAAACTGGTGAATGGCCGCAACGATATCGATACCATCGAGCGCGATGTCTGGAACATCGTGAGCGCCTATGTTTGACAATTTCTGGGGCAACGCGGCGCTCACCGGCGCGCTCGAACAGATGCTGGCGCAGGATCGCCTCTCGCAAACCCTCCTCTTCGCCGGACCCGAGGGCGTCGGCAAAGCCACCCTCGCGCGGCGTCTCGGCGCGCGCCTGCTGGGCCATCCCGAGTTGATCGAGCGCGACGACCTCAGCCTTCCCGAAAATCTCGAAACCCTTGCCGACCGCGAAAAACTGCCTTCCGACAAACGCAACCTGGACCCGCTCTTCTTCGCCACCCATCCGGACTTCGTCACCTTCCCGCCCGACGGCCCTCTGCGCCAGATCGTCATCCAGCAGACCCGCCTGCTCAAGGAGCGCGCCCAGTTTCTTCCTCACAAAGGCAGCCGCCGCGTCTTTTTAATCGATCGCGTCGACCGCGCCAACGAGCAGGCCGCCAATTCCCTTCTCAAAACGCTCGAGGAGCCCCCTCCCCACCTGATCCTCGTGATGACCGCGGCCAACGCCTACGACCTGCTGCCCACCATCCGCTCGCGCGCCGTGCCGTTCCAGTTCGCGCCCCTTTCGCGCGGTGAAATGGAGCGCTTCGTCCATGCCCGCGGTCTGGACCGCCCCGAGCGCCGCGTCTCTCTCGCCGCCGGCAGCCCCGGCGCCGCCGTCTCGCTCGATCTCGATGCCTACGACAAGCGCCGCGCCGCCATGCTCGCCCTCCTGGGCGTCGCCGCCGGCGTCGAACCTTTTGCCAAATGGCTCCCCGTTTCCGAATCCATCGCCCGCGGCAAAAGCGAGAAGCTCGACCTATATCTGAAAGTTCTCTACGATTTATTGCGCGACCTGCTCCTGCTCCACGAAGGCCGCTCCGAAATCCGCAATCAGGACATTCAAGGCGAGCTCGAATCCCTGGCCTCCCGCATCCAGTTCCCCTGGCTCCGCAAAGCCGTCAGGCAAGTCGACGAAATCGCCCAGCTCATCCGCCGCAACATTCAGAAGACCATCGCGCTCGACGCCTTAATCATGGAACTGCGCGGCTGAGCGCGCTAAACAGGGGGCGCATTTTCTCCGCTGCGTTTTGTTTCCTACGGCTGGAAAATGCGTCCGTCCTTTTTTTGCTATCTAGTAAGTATGGACATCAATCGTTTCACGGAGAAGTTGCAGGAGGCGATCAGGTCCGCACAGGGGCTGGCGGTTCGCTATGGGCATCAGCAGGTGGACGTCGAACACTTGCTGGCGGCGCTTTTGGGGCAGGAGAACGGGCTGGCGCCTTCCATTCTGGCCAAGGCCGGGCTGCCCGTCGAGGCAGTGAAGCGGCGCATCGAAGCGGAGCTGGACCGCATGCCGAAGGTCTCGGGAGCCTCCGGCGGCCCCGACCAGGTGTACGTGACTGCGCGCTTGAACAAACTTCTGGTGGAAGCCGAAGACGAAGCGCGCAAGCTGAAGGACGAGTACATCTCGGTGGAGCACGTGCTTTTGGCCGCGGCGGACGAAAAAGTTTTCAAGGAATTCGGGCTGACGCGCGACCGCCTGATGCAGGCGCTGCGCGAGATCCGCGGCAGCCAGCGCGTGACCTCGCAGAATCCCGAGGCGACTTACGAAGCCCTCGAGCGCTACGGCCGCGACCTGACCAAACTGGCGGCGGCGGGGAAGCTGGATCCGGTGATCGGCCGCGACGAAGAGATCCGCCGCGTGATCCAGGTGCTTTCGCGGCGCACCAAGAATAATCCCGTGCTGATTGGCGAGCCGGGCGTGGGGAAGACGGCCATCGTCGAGGGCCTGGCGCTGCGCATTATGCGCGGCGACGTGCCGGAGGGGCTGAAGAACAAACGCATCGTGGCGCTGGATATGGGCGCCCTGATCGCGGGGGCGAAGTATCGCGGAGAATTCGAGGAGCGGCTGAAGGCGGTATTGAAAGAGGTGCAGGATTCGGCGGGCGAGGTGGTTCTGTTCATCGACGAGTTGCACACCGTGGTGGGCGCGGGGAAGGCCGAAGGGGCCATGGACGCGGGCAACCTGCTGAAGCCCATGCTGGCGCGCGGCGAGCTGCACTGCATCGGCGCCACCACCCTGGACGAGTATCGCAAGCACATCGAAAAAGACGCGGCGCTGGAGCGGCGCTTCCAGCCGGTGCTGGTGGAGCAGCCCTCCGTGGAAGACACCATTTCGATTCTGCGCGGGCTGAAGGAGCGCTACGAAGTGCATCACGGGGTGCATATCAAGGACGCGGCGCTGGTGGCCGCCGCCGTGTTTTCGAATCGCTACATCACGGACCGCTTTCTGCCCGACAAGGCCATCGACCTGATGGACGAAGCGGCGGCGCGGCTGCGGACTGAGATCGATTCGATGCCCGCGGAACTGGACGAAACCCGGCGCCGCGTCATGCAACTGGAGATCGAGCGCGAGGCGCTGAAGAAAGAGAAAGACGCGGCCAGTAAAGAGCGGCTCGCCAGGCTGGAAAAGGAGCTGGCGGACTTGCGGGCGGATTCCGACGCGCTGACGGCGCGCTGGCAGGCGGAGAAGAGCGCGGTGCAAAAGCTGCGCGAATTGCGCGAGCAGGCCGAGCGCACCAAAACCGAGATCGAGCAGGCCGAGCGGCAGTACGATTTGAATCGCGCGGCGGAGCTGAAATACGGCCGGCTGGCGGAGCTCGAACGCCAACTGGCGCAGGCCGAGGAACAGTTCCGCAATCAGCCGGGGCAATCGCGGTTGATCAAGGAAGAGGTGGACGAGGAAGACATCGCCGAGGTGGTGAGCCGGTGGACGGGCGTGCCGGTGACCAAGCTGATGGAAGGGGAGATGCAGAAACTGCTGAACCTGGAGAGCGTGCTGCATGAGCGCGTGGTGGGCCAGGACGAAGCGGTGACCGCGGTTGCGGAGGCGGTGATTCGCGCGCGCAGCGGATTGAAGGACCCGGGCCGGCCCATCGGCAGCTTCATTTTCCTGGGACCCACTGGCGTGGGGAAGACCGAGCTGGCGCGCGCGCTGGCGCAGTTTCTGTTCGACGACGAGCGCGCCATGATCCGCATCGATATGTCCGAGTACCAGGAGAAGCACACGGTGGCGCGGCTGATTGGCGCTCCTCCGGGATACGTGGGGTACGAAGAAGGCGGCCAGTTGACCGAAGCGGTGCGGCGGCGGCCGTATGCGGTGCTGCTGTTCGACGAAATCGAAAAGGCGCACCACGACGTGTTCAACGTGATGCTGCAGATTCTGGACGATGGGCGGTTGACCGACGGCCAGGGGCGCACCGTGGATTTCAAGAACACCATCGCGATCATGACCAGCAACGTGGGCAGCCAGCGGATTCTGGATTACCGCGGCGCGTTCGCGGGAGCCGGCTACGAGCGCATGAAGGAAGCGGTGCTGGAGGAGATGCGGCGCCTGTTCCGGCCGGAATTTCTGAACCGCGTGGACGAGACGATCGTATTCCACGCGCTTTCCGAAGAGGATTTGAAAAAGATCGTGGAAATTCAACTGGAGCGTCTGCGGGCGCGCCTGGCGGACCGGCACATCACGCTCGAGCTGACCGAAAACGCGCGCACCAACCTGGTGCACACGGGATACGATCCCCACTATGGAGCGCGGCCGTTGAAGCGGGCCATTCAGAAGAAAATCGAGACGCCGCTGGGCAGGCTGCTGTTGAGCGGCAAGATTCGGGATGGACAGACGTTGTTGGTGGAGGGGGATGCGGAAGGAGAATTGCGGTTTACGCCGGCGGCGATAGCGGTGGGGTGAGGTGCGGGCGGCCGGCTTCGGCGAATATCTGAAGGAGGATCATCCGCTCCCATAAATATGGGAAGATGACGATAGATGAAGACGACCCTCGAAGTTCCCGATGCACTATTCAGACGGGCGAAGTCGGCTGCGGCGCAACGCGGTATTCCTTTTCGTGAGTTGGTATCCGAGGCACTCGCGGAGAAGTTGACCCTGGGCGCGCCGGAGGACCGGCCATGGATGAGAACGTTCGGCAAGCTGCGGGGCCTTCGTAAGGAATCGGCGAGGATCAACCGGATGATTCGCGAGGAGTTTGACAGGATCGAGCCTGAGGATCGGCAGTGATTCTGGACACCAATGGGCTATCGGCGATGGCCGGCGGCGACCCCGCGCTGGAACCCATCCTCTCCCAGGCGAATGAGTTGGCGATCCCCGTGATCGTCTTGGGGGAGTACCGGTACGGGATAGCACAGTCGCGGAACCGCGCGCGGTATGAGAAATGGTTGCGCGAGGTAATCGCGGGGTGCCGGGTCCTGCGTGTTGACGAAGGGACCGCCGCCGAATACGCCAACATTCGCGGCGAACTGAGGCGGAGAGGACGGCCCATCCCGGGTAATGACGTTTGGATCGCGGCCCTTGCCCGCCAACATGCGATGGCGGTGCTCAGCCGCGACGAGCATTTCGACTTTGTGCCCGGGCTCAGTCGCGTGGCCTGGTAGCCAAGGCCGCCATCTTTTGACACAGAGACCTTCCTCCGGGCCGTTGAAGCGGGCCATGCAGAGGAAAATCGAGACGCCGCTGGGCAGGCTGCCGTTGAGCCGGCGGCGGTAGCGGTGGGGTGAGGCCCATCCGATCCGGTAGACTTAGCTGAGTCACGGATATGCGTCTCTCTGTAGGTGACCGGCTCGCGCCCTACGCATTGTTGAGAATCAGCGTGATCCTGGGGTTGCTCGCCGGGTTCGCGCTGTCGCCGAAACTCTGGCTGAGTTCGCGCCTTTACCCGCTCACCCCGGTGTGGGGATTCCTCGGGCCGTTGCGTGCCCCGGGCGATGCCATTCTGTTTTTCGCGGTGATCGCCTTATTGATTGCGCTCCTGGCCGCGCCGCGGCGGGAAATTCTGATCGCCCTTTTCGCGCTGCTTGCGCTGTTGGCCCTGCAGGATCAGTCGCGATGGCAGCCGTGGTTCTATCAGTACGTGGTCATGCTTCTGGCTATCGCTCTGGCCGGCCCAAAGCGCCCGGCGGCCGCCCTGAACACGTGCTGCCTGATCGTGGCCGCGACCTACATCTGGAGCGGATTGGCGAAGCTGAATCCGAATTTCGCGAATGACCTCTTTCCTTCTCTCGTGAAACCGTTCGCCGGCGCCAGACCAGTTCCCGCACAGTTGGCGCTGGCGGCGGCCCTCTTCGAATGCGGCGTGGGGTTCGCGCTTCTCACCAGGCGTTTTCGCGCGGCGGCGGTTATCGGCGCCATCGCCATGCATGTGTTCATCCTCATCGCGATCGGCCCCATGGGAAGCGGTTTCAACGCCGTCGTGTGGCCTTGGAACCTGGCAATGATTGCGTTCCTGCTCATCCTGTTCTTCAGGCGCGCCGGCCAGCCGGCGCTGCTGGATATTGTCTGGGGGAGGGGATTCGCTTTTCAGAAAATCGTTTTGATCTTATTCGGCTTCATGCCGGCGTTTAGTTTTTTCAATCTGTGGGATCATTATCTCTCCGCGGCGCTTTATTCCGGAAACCGAAACTCGGGAGTGGTCTATGTCAGCGACCAGGTATTCGACCGGCTGCCCGGCAAGATCGAGGATTACGTGACCGAGGATGGGCCGAACCGCAACGGATTGGATATCAACGCGTGGTCGTTCGGAGAAATGAACGTCCCCTCTTATCCGGAGATCAGGATCTACCGCAATGTGGCGAGACGGATCTGTGGATACGCCGTGGACGGTTCCGGAGTCGAGCTCGTGGTGCGGGGACAACTGGCCCTGGTGAATGGCAATCGCCGGTCCATCTATGGTTGCCCGGCGCTCATTTCCCCCGAAAAATAGGGACCAGCTCGATAACCAAAATCACGCGTCACCGCGCCAGCCCGGCGAATTGCAGTAAACTGCGGGCAAGGAACATGGTAATGGAAACCACCCGGGTGCGGCAGTGACGAACAGTCCGGCATGCTGGCCCACGGCGGCTCAGGAACGGTTGCTCCTGGCCTGTTTCGCCCCCGAGGATCGGGCTCAGATGGCGCTCGCGGAATGGCGCGCGCCAATCGACCTGAACGCGCTCGATCCCACCAGCGATCGATTTCTTTCGTTGCTTTTCCATCGCTGGGGCGGCCGATTGCCGGATCGCGCGCTGCAGGAGCGGGCATATCTTTCGCATACCGAGACTTGGCGGAAAAACCAGCGCCGCTTTCTGGGCGCTCTGGCGATTGCCCGGGACCTGCACCAGGCGGGAGTCGAATGCATGTTTCTGAAGGGCCTGGCGTTGACCATCTGTCACTATAACGACGCCGCGCTGCGGGCCATGGAAGACGTCGATCTGCTGGTGAGGCCGCGCGACGTCGAACCCGCGGTGGAAACCCTGCTGCGCGCGGGCTGGCTGCCGGAAGAAGGAGCTGGCATAGCTGCCATCCTGCGCGGAAAGCGGGTCCACCATGCCTGGCAATTCAACCGGGGCGCGGACGAAAGCTGCGATCTTCATTGGCACCCGGTGCTGCGCTGCTATGCGCCGGCAGTCGGCGAATTGTTCTGGCAAGGGGTTCGCCGGGCCGATCTTCTGCATCAGCCAGTAGGCGTTCCCTGCGCCACCGACCTGCTGTTTCACGTGTGCGCGCACGGCTTGCAGTGGAGCTGGACGCCGCAGATCCGCTGGATTCCAGACGCGTTGACGATACTGCAATCGGCTCCCCAGATCGATTGGGAGCGGCTGGCGAACCTGGCCGCGCACGCGGAAATGAACGTGCGTCTGCACCAGGGGTTGAGCTACCTGCGGGAACGTTTCCAGGCTCCCGTCCCGCTGACGGCGCTCCCCCGTCTGGCGGCCTCGGGCAGCTCCTGGGAGCGGCGGGAGTATCTTCTGCTGCAGAAGGAATGCCCCCTGGGGCTGGCGGACCGCGCGCGCTGGCACATCACCAACTTCCACCGTATCCGGCGCTTCGATGCGGGTTGGTGCGGCAGCTTTTGGGGAACCGGGTTTGCCGAGTACGTCGCGGTGTTTCTCAACCGTTCCGGCCATGGCATTCGGGCTATAATGAACAATTCCAATAGCCCACTCGCGTGACCCCGATCTTCTCCAAGACGCTCGATATCATTGCCCGCAGCCGGCCCGTCACCGTATTCGTGCGCGACGACGATGTGGATGTGGAGGAAGACAGCCTGCGGCGGTTCATCGACCTGTTTGGGGAGCTGGGCGTGCCGCTTTCCCTCGGGATTGTTCCGGGGCTGCTCACCGGCCAGGCGGGCGTGTACCTCGGGAACGCACAACGCCAGGCTCCCGGGCTCGTGGAACTGCACCAGCATGGGTGGCTTCACCAGAACCACGAAAGCGGCGGTCCGCCGGCTGAATTCGGGAGCGCGCGAGGGTTCGATCGACAGTTCGCCGACATCGCGGCCGGGCAGCGGCGCATGCGGGAAGTTTTTGCGGATGGTTGCTTCGCGGGCTTTACGCCTCCCTGGCACGCGTGCACCAAGGATACGCTGCGAGCCTTGCAGGAGCTGGGCTTCGAGGCCTTCTCCAGCTCTGTGAACCAGGTGCAGGAACTGGCCGAGGAAAACGGATTGTGCAAGGTTCCGGTGACGTTGGACCTCGAATTCGAATTCCAATCGCCCGGTAAATTGCGGGGCGAGACCGCTATTCAGTTGTTCGAACAGATGATGGATCACCACTTTATCGGCTTGCTCTTGCACCATAAGGTGATGCAAGCGGAATCCTTGGCCTTGCTCAGGTCGCTACTGGCGCGGCTGGCGGCACACGGGGGCATTCGCTTCGCTACCCTGCGCAGCCTGGCCAGGGGTACGGAGCCATTCCGTTTTTCGGGCCCGCTGGCCCGGTTTCAGGCGGCCGGTTAGAGGAATGTTCCCGCCAACCGGGAAGAGGAGAGGTTCAGTGGACGATCGATATTTCGAGGTTGACGCCCGGTCGGTAATCTTCGAGAGGTTCGAAGGCGAGATCATCGCGATTCATTTGGATCGGGGAACCTACTACAGCCTGAATCGGCCGGCGGCCGACATTTTCGAGTTGGCGGCCAGTCGACAGGCTTGCGAGGATATTGTCGGTGCGATGGAGAACAAGTACTCGGCCGAAACGGGAACGATTCGCCAGGAGGTAACCCGCTTTCTCGAAACGCTGCGCGCCGAGGGTCTGATCCGGCCGGCTTCGCGGACGGCGCCGGGCGCGGCGCCGGCAGTATCGCTAAGCGGGGATAAAACGGTTTTCGAGCCTCCGGCTCTTTCGATTCACCGCGACATGCAGGAGCTGTTTTTGCTGGATCCGGTGCACGATGTCAGCGAGGCCGGATGGCCGGAACAGCGGCCCGCCGAGCGATAGATGCAGAGGACATTGGCGGACGCTGGCGCCCGCGAAGCCGAGCCGGAGGATCTGCGCGACTGGTTTTTCGAATCCATGGCGCGGTACTGCCAGTCCGCCGCGCAGCGGGCGGAAGTGGCGGAGCGCCGGTTTCGAATCGGCCGCCAGGTCATCGGCTTGCGTTTTGCCGGGGGTCTGCCGCCGGCGACTCTGACGCGGGCATTCGCCCACCTGGCCATGCCCCTGGATGGCCCTGCCGATTTGACGATATGGCTTTTTGATGGCGCATCGGCGCCGCCGCCGCCTTTTCTGCTGCAGGTATACTTGTCGGCGCTGGCGCACAACTGGCTGGAATTCGCCGATGCCAGGGGAAGATTGATCCGCTTCCACGAACCCCCGGTGATGGCGGTTTACCATCCCGGCTCCGATGTCCTGAGCCTGCTGGACACGGAACGCCGCGTGGGCTTTTATTTTCGACGGACGGCGCAACAAATCCCGTATTACGAAGTGGCGTCGCCCTTGCGAACCATGTTGCATGGGTGGTTCCGCGGCCAGGGAATGCAGTTCGTTCACGGCGCGGCCGTGGGAACGGCGGCCGGCGGCGTGCTGCTGGCCGGCAAAGGCGGAGCGGGCAAATCCACCAGCGCTCTGGCGTGCCTGGGTTCCGGTCTGCAATACGCGGGAGACGACTACTGCCTGGTGAGTCCCGCTTCCGAACCCCACGTATTCAGCCTGTATAACACCTGCAAGTTGATTGGCGATGAGGATTTGCTGCGCTTTCCGGGAGTGGCCGGCCGGGTTTGGAACAGCCGGCGCGAAGCCGGCGACAAGCCCACTGTTTTCCTGCACGAACACTGGCCCGGGGAAGTTTCCGGGGGATTCCCGCTGCGGGCCATCCTGCTGCCGCGGGTGACCGGACAGCGCGACACGCGGCTGCGGCCGGCGCCGCGCATGGAGGTTCTGACCGCCCTGGCTCCCAGCACCATGGCCCAGCTTCCCGATTCCGGCGCATCGGACTTGCGATTCATGAAAGAGCTGATTCAGGGAATGCCGGCTTTCTTTCTGGACGTAGGCACCGATATGGGCCAAATTCCAGCCGCCATCCAGGCGCTGCTGGCGAGGATGGCGGGATGAACGGCCCATCCGTCAGCGTGGTGATACCGGCCCTGCGCGGCGGCCGCTTCCTGCGCCAGGCTCTGGCCAGCATAGCGCGGCAGGACTACCAGCCTCTGGACATTTGGGTGGTCGATAACGGTTCCTCGGAGGATGTGCGCGGGGCGGTTGCGGCGCATGGACAACCGGTGCACCTTCTGGTGGAAAAATGCCGCGGCGCCGCCAACGCCCGGAATTTGGCGATCCGCCAATCGGAGGGCGATCTCGTCGCGTTCCTGGATGACGACGATGTGTGGACCAAAGGCCATCTCGACCGCATGGTGCGGATGCTGGAAGCGGACCCCGCATTGGACGTAGCGCAGGGCCGCATTCGCAACTTCCGCCATTTGGCGGATGGACGCCCGTATTACTGCTCGCCGGTATACCAGTTCACCGCATTATCCAGCGCGGTCTACTGGCGCCGGGTATTCCTCGAGGTGGGCCTGTTCGACGGTTCGCTGATGTTCGGCGAGGACACCGATTTTTGGATCCGCTGCTGGGAGAAGGGCATTCGCAAGATCTGTGCCGAACCGCTCTCGCTGCTATACTACCGGCACAGCGGCAACATGACGGCCAATAAGAACCTGCTGGAGCTTGGCGTGGTGAAGGTGTACAAGCGCCGGCTCGACCGCAAACGGCAGGGTCTGGACGTGGAGGCGCTACCCGCCACCGGATTCAAGGAATATCTGGGCGAGCCGCCCGGCACTTACGACAATGGCAAATACGAGGAGATGGACGAAGAAACGCTGAGCTATCTCGCCATGGGAGAGTGAACCGCCCATGCCGACAGGCGAGGACATGCAGGTATCGGTGATCATCCCGGTGCACAACGGGGCCAAATACCTCGCCGAGGCCATCCGGAGCGTGCTGGCGCAAGAGTGGGCGGCGCGCGAAATCATCGTAGTGGATGACGGATCGACGGACGAAAGCGGATCCATCGGCCGGGGATTCGGCGGCGCTGTGCGCGTGTTGCGGCAAACCAGGCGGGGGCCGGGAGCGGCGCGCAATGCCGGAGCCCGCGCCGCCGGCGGAACATTCCTCGCCTTTCTGGACGCGGACGATCTTTGGATGCCCGCCAAGCTTGCGCGGCAGGCGGCGGCGTTCGAAGCCATTCCGGGCTTGGATCTGGCGTTTACGCATATCCGGAACTTCCACAGCCCGGACCTTACGGCCGCCCAGCGGGAGCGGGTTTTCTGCCCGCCGGAACCTATGCCGGGATTGTGCGCTTCGACTTTGCTGGTGCGCGCCGCCGCGTTCCTTCCATTCGCGGAGAATCTGGCGGTGGGCGAGCTCATCCCGTGGCTCGCCCAGGTGCGGGACCTGAACCTTAAGGCGCATGTAGTCCCGGAGGTTCTGGCCATGCGCCGGCTGCATGAAACCAACCTGGGGCGGAGTGCCAGGGATCAGCGGCGGGATTATCTGGTGGGGCTGAAGGAAGTACTCGATCGCCGGCGCAAGCCGGCCGGAGAGTCATGAGCCCGTTGACTCCGCCGCAGTCGCTCTTGCTGCGGGCTTGCATGAGCCCGCCCGGCGAAGCGCGCGCGTACTGGCGGGAGTGGCGCAAGAGCGTGGACGCGGGCTCGCTCGATGCGGTTAGCCTGTTTCTGTTGCCGCTGTTGCGGGAGCGGCTGGAAGGCTGGCTGGCGGGCGATCCGGCGGGGCCGCTTTTGTTGGGCGTCTGCAAGCAGGCGTGGAGCGCCAATCAGTTGCGCCTGCGCAACCTGCAGGTCCTTTGGAAGGCTCTGGCGGCGCGCGGTGTCCGGGGGGTGGTAATCGGTGCGGCAGCCTCGGCGCTGCGGGCGGAAGGCGCGGCGATTCCGCCTCTCTCGAGCTTCGAAATCATGGTTCCCCTGGACGGCGTGGCGCCGGCTCTGGAAGAGGCCAGGCGTTTGGGATGGCATCCCCGAACCGCGTTGCCGGAGAGCGCCGGCGAGATCCTCAAATCCAGGCCGTGGGTCCCCATATCCAACGGCGGCGGCGCGGAATGGAATCTTCGATGGCGGCGTTTCTCCAGCGCGCCGGACCTGGCCTGCGAAGCCGCGGCAATTTTGGCGGAAGGTTGCGCGGGCGCCGCATGGATGGGAACCACTTTCACGATTCCTCCGCCGGCGTGGCATTTATTGGAGACCCTGGCGGACGAGCCTTACCGCGAGCGTCCGTTCTGGTTCGGCGAAGCCGTAATCGCCCTGCGGCAGCCCATCGACTGGCAAGAGTTCCGCAGGCTTCTGGAGGGCTGCGCGTCGCCTGGAGGGGTGCTGGCGAAACTGCGCTACCTGGCTTGCATTGGGCATACGCAAATTCCCCATCGATTGTTGGACCGTCCGCGCGGCTCCTGGCGCCTGCAGCGAAGAATTCGTTCCGTGTACCGGGATTACCGGCTTTGGCGGAGCCAGGCCGGGCAGGAAGAGCCGCCGCGAAAACTGGGGCGGTATCTTCGCATCCGCTGGGGCGCGCGCTGCGCGGCGGAGCTGCCGCTGCTGGCGTTGCGAGCGCTGGCCATGCACTTCCGGCAGGCCGCCGATCAGTAGGGGCCTGCACCCGTGCGTGCGCCACTTCGCGCGTTCTGTTCCCCGCTATTCTGAAGGGATGCGGCTCTTGTTATTGACGCTGGCGGCGGTTGTGGCGAGCGGGTTTGCGCAGAGCCGGCCGGCGTCGCTGCGAGTCTATCTGCTGGTGGCGTGTTCGGCGGCGGATGCGGGGCAGCGGGTCGCGGGTGGGTGTTTGCAGAAGAAGCCGTTTCTGACCGAGAGCGATGTGCAGGCGGCCGAGGTGCAAAAGAACGCCAAGGGACAGGCGATTATTTTCGTTACGTTCCATGCGGACGCGGCGGTGCGGGAACTGAACGTGACGAAAAAGAACATCGGCAACCGGGTGGCCATTGTGGTGAATGGGCGGGTGGTTGCATCGCCCATGATTGCGGCGGCTTCGCGGCAGTTGTTTATCGATGGGGAGTTTACCGGGAAGCAGGCGGAGGGGGTGGCGGCGGGGCTGAACCGGAGAATCCGCCAAAAAAATTAGGCCGCCGGCGGCTGATAATCGCTTGCGCCGAATCTAGTGCATGGTTTCCAGGTAGGCGCCGGTAGAGGCGTCGACGAAGACCGAGAAACTCGAGGTGCCGACGGATTCGCCCCAGATGATGCGCCAGGCCGGGTCGGGGAAACGATCGTTGTTTTCAAGCAGGATGGTGATCGGTTTGCCGGGATTTTTCTTTTCGTAGTCGGCGGCTTTGGCATGCGCGGTTTGGTAGGCGGCGTCCGTATCGATTTTGACGGCGGCGATGGGGAAGGGCTTGGTGACGCCGCGCGACCCCGAGAAATTCTCTTCGTTGCCGGCGAAGACCCCTTGGTGCAGGTTGGGCTGCTCTTCGATCACGGAATATGTGTAGGTCCGGGAGCGCGACAGGTTGGCGGACGTGAAAGTGGCTTCCCAGGCGGGAGCTTTGCCGGGCACTTCGGGCACCTCGGCCAGGTGCATGCTGTCGAGCTTGAGCACCTGGGCGTCGGGGGCCCATTGGCTGCGGGCCACCTGGTACATCTTGTAAAGCGCGGATTGGCCGGTGATGGGCTCGGGAGGCTTGGCGGCCTCCTTCTTTTCGAGGGCGGCGGGCTCGCTGGAGCAGGCCGCGAGGGTCAACAGAAGAGCGCCGGCGAGGGGCGTGAGGAACGTTCGCGCACGAATAGACATCTGGGGCCATTCTAGCGCGGTTGGGCTTGACAGTTGCCGGGGCGCGCGATATGTCATAATTACGGCAGGCCGGAGGGCAGTTATGACTCCACGTTTTGTCGTACGGGCAATCACCATTTGTGCGGCGGGCGCGCTGGCGCTGGGTCCGGGCTTTGGACAGGCAAGAGGCGGCGGCACGACCGGAACGGGTAGCGGAAGCACGGGCACGACCGGCAGCACCGGCACGACCGGCGGCACTGGCAGCCTGGGTAACACGGGCACCATCGGGAATACCGGCACGCTGGGCACGGCCGGAACTAACGGAAAAACGACCAATCCCAATTCGACCACCACACCGGGCTCTCAGCCGCCTCTGTATGTGAGCGGGCGGGTGGTGCTGGAAGACGGCACTCCGCCGCCAGAACCGGCGGTGATCGAACGGATCTGCACCGGGAACCCCCATGCCGAAGGATACACGGACAGCCACGGTTATTTCATGGTGCAGTTGGGCAACGAAACCGGCGTGTTCCAGGACGCCAGCGAATCGAGCGGGATGAGAACCGTGCCCGCGGCGGCCGGCACGACTCCGGGGATGGGCGCCACGGCGCCGGGCGCCGTAACATCCGGGCGGACGATCCCCGGCGAGAACCCGTATATGAATTGCGATCTGCGGGCCAAACTGGCCGGTTACCGTTCGCAGAACGTCAATTTAGCGAACCTCCGGCCGATGGAAGATCCCAATATCGGGACCATTCTGCTGCATCGCGAAGGCGCCGACGAGGGCACCACCGTAAGCGCCACTTCGCTGGCCGCGCCGAAGGACGCGCGGAAAGCATTCGCCAAGGGGGAATTGGCACGCAAAAAAAACAAGATCGACGTTGCGGCGGACGATTACGCCAAAGCGGCGCAACTGTATCCGGCATTTGCCGAGGCGTGGTTCGAGCTGGGGAGAATCCAGATGGGGAGAACGCAAACTGCCGACGCGCGCCATTCCTTCGAGCAGGCGGTGAAAGGCGACCCGAAGTTCGTCAACCCGTATGTGGAGCTTTCGATTCTGGAGCTGGAAGCGAGACGGTGGCCGGAACTGGCGGCCACCAGCGATCACGCGATCCGGCTGGACCCTTTCGATTATCCGCAGCTTTATTTGTTCAATTCCGCGGCCAATTATAACCAGCAGCAGTTCGACGCGGCGGAGAAGAGCATTCGCGAAGCGCTGCGGCTGGATACCCGCCACACCTACCCGGACATCGAGCGGCTGATGGGGTTGGTGCTGGTGCAGAAGCGGGATTACCCGGCGGCGGCCGAGCACCTGCGGGCCTTCGTGAAACTGGCGCCGGATTCCGAGGAAACCCCCGCGGTGGAAAAGAAGATCGCTCAGCTTGAAGGAGCGATGGCGGCGAACAAGCAGTAGAGCTCCGGTTGAACAGGCGCTTTCGCCGGTCAACACCCGCCGCCTCTACCTTCCCGGAACTCCCAGCCAGCCGCGCGTCCAGACGTCGGCCAAAGTGAAGGCCAGGAGGATTCCCAGCCACAGAAGACCGCCGGCCACCACTAGTTTGGTGAGCCCCGTGGAGTGGCGCACGTGCATAAAAAAGAGGGCCACCAGGAGCATTTTGAAGACCGCGATGGCCAGGGCGACGACTACGCTGAACGCGCCCAGATCGACATGCGCCACCGCTGTCGTGATGGCGGTAAGGCAGAGCAGAACGGCCCATACCAACCCGTAAGTCTTGACGGAATCGACGTGCTGAGTCATAAGTTACCCCAAGTGACGGTCAATCAGATACAACAGCGGGAACAGGAAAATCCAGATGATATCGACAAAGTGCCAGTACAGGCCGGTGATATCGATGGGAGTCATGTATTCGGCGGAGTAAGTTCCCCGGTAAGTCTTGTAAAGCAGGAACGAAAGCAGGCCCACCCCCACGATCATGTGGAGCGCGTGCAGCCCGGTCATGCAGAAGTAGAGCGAGAAGAACAACTGCGCCTGGCCCTGCATGGGAGTGCCGTCGAGGTGGAAAGAGGGGCCGGGAATGTGGTGCTCCTGGAACTTTTGGTTCCATTCGAAGCCCTTGATGCCGAGGAACGCGATGCCCAGGATCAGGGTCAGCACCAGAAAGACCATGATGGCCCTGCGCTGGCCTAACTGCGCCGCCCGCACCGCCAGCACCATGGTGAAACTGCTGCACAGCAGGATGGCGGTGTTGAACGCGCCGATGATTTCGTTGAGGCTGCTGGAGGCCACCGCGAAGGCGTTGGGATACGCGTTGCGGTAAACGGTATAGGCCAGGAACATGCCTCCGAAGAACATGACCTCGGTGATGAGGAAGACCCACATTCCGAGTGTGGAAGCGTCCTTCTGCTGCGCGGAGTCGTCGAACTGCTCGCGCAGCGCCAGGGTTTCGACATGCAGTTCGTTAGCCAACTTCGATCACCTCTCCCATAACAGTGCTGTAGTCGTAGGCCTCGTGCGTGACGATGGGGATCTCGTCGAAATTGTGGGCGGGCGGCGGCGAAGCCGTTGTCCATTCCAGGCCGGTGGCGCCCCAGGGATTGGCGCCGGCCACCTGGCCGTAGCGCAGCGACCAGACGAAATAGATCAAGGGCATGAGGTAGCCGATGGCCAGAACGGAAGCGCCGGCGGTGGAAAGCACGTGCAGAACCTGAAATTCCGGCGGATAGGTGTGATAGCGGCGCGGCATGCCCATATAGCCCAGAATGAACTGCGGGAAGAACGTCAGGTTGAAGCCCAGGAAAATGACCAGCGCGGAAAGCTTGGCCCAGGCTTCGGGATACATGCGGCCGGTCATCTTGGGCCACCAGTAGTGCAGGCCGGCCATATAGCCCATGATGGCGCCGCCCACCATGATGTAGTGGAAATGGGCGACGACGAAGTAGGTATCGGTGACGTGAACGTCGATGCCCAGCGAGGCTACAAACAGCCCGGTCAGCCCGCCCACCGTGAACAGGCCGATGAAGCCGAACGCGTAGAGCATGGGGGTGGCGAAGGAGATCGAGCCTTTGTATAACGTCGCCGTCCAGTTGAAGACTTTGATGGCCGAGGGAATCGCCACAAAGTAACTAAGGAACGAAAAGACCATTCCGGCGTACACCGATTGCGTGCTGACGAACAGGTGATGGCCCCACACCAGGAAGCCGAGCACGGCGATCGCCACGCTGGAAAACGCCACGAATTTGTATCCGAAGATCGGCTTGCGCGAAAACACCGAAACCACCTCGGCCACAACCCCCATGGAAGGCAGAACCATGATGTACACGGCGGGGTGCGAATAGAACCAGAAGAGGTGCTGGAAGAGCACCGGGTCGCCGCCCAGCGCGGGATCGAAGATTCCGATGTGGAAAACGCGCTCGCAAAAAACCAGCACCAGGGTGACCGCCAGCACCGGCGTTCCCAGAACCTGAATGACGGCGGTGGCATAGTGCGCCCACACGAACAGCGGCATGCGGAACCAGGTCATTCCGGGCGCCCGCATGCGGTGCACCGTGACGATGAAATTGAGGCCGGTGAGGATGGAAGAGAAGCCGGCGACGAAAATGCCAAGCGCCGTGGCGATCACCCAGGTATTCGAGTAAGACGTGCTGTAGGGCGTGTAGAACGTCCAGCCGGTATCCACGCCGCCCGCCAGCATGGCGAAAAGCGCCAGCAGGCCGCCGGCTACCAGCAGGTACCAGCTCAGCAGGTTGATGCGGGGAAAAGCCAGGTCGCGCGCTCCGATCATCATCGGCAGGAAGAAATTGCCGAACACCGCCGGTATCGACGGAATCAGGAAAAAGAAGATCATCGTCACGCCGTGCATGGTGAAAAGCTTGTTGTACGTCTCCGAAGAGACCAGGTTGCCTTGCGGGGTGAGCAGCTCGATGCGGATGAGCGTCGCGAAAAGACCGCCGATGATGAAAAACAGGGTGATGGTGGCGAGATACAGCAGAGCGATGCGTTTGTGGTCCTTGGTGAGGAGCCACGATTTGATGCCGTAGCTGGCGTTTAAGTAATGCTCGCGTTCTTGGACGGCTGCGGTTATCATAATTCAGCGTTTCGACGTAGGATTCGCACTCGGAGTGATGGGTGCGTTCGAATTCATGGACGGAGTCGCGGCGGGCGTTTGGGACAGCGACTTGACGTATTCGATGAGCTGCAGCACGCCCTCCTCGGTAACCAGGCCCTGGAAAGTGGGCATCACGGGCTGGAAGCCGGCCACGATTTTGGCGTTGGGCTGCAGGATGGATTCGCGGATGTAGGCTTCGTCGGCCAGCACGTTCTGGCCGGTGGAAAGCTTCACGCTACGGCCGTACAGGCCGACCAGCGTCGGGCAGCGCCCCGAGCCATCGGGATGGTGGCAATTGCCGCAGGCCAGCGATTGGAACAGCTTTTCCCCGTCTTCGGCGAGCGAGCCCATGGGACGGCCGCCGCTGAGCCACGCCTGATAATCCTGCGGCTCCATCACGTACACCCAGCCGATCATGCGGGAATGGTTGGTGCCGCAATATTCGGCGCAGAAGAGATGATACTTGCCCGGCTTGGTGGGGGTGAACCAGGTGGTGGAGTATCGGCCGGGAACCACATCCTGCTTGGTGCGGAAGGCGGGGACGAAAAAGCTGTGGATAACGTCCTCGCTGGTCATGGTGAGCCGGATGGGGCGGTTGACGGGAATGTGCAGCTCGTTGATTTCCCTCTGCCCCTCCATGTGCTGAAGCTTCCACATCCACTGCTTGCCGACCACGTAGATCTGCATGGCATTGGAGGGCGGGCGGCTTTCGTGGAAGAAAATGGACGCGCCCCAGGTGAACATGACCATGGTGAGGCCGAACGGGATGACGCTCCAGATGACTTCCAGCGCCATGCCGCCGTGGAAGACGCGCGGCAGCTCCTGGTCCGAACGGCGCCGGTAGCGGATGGAGAAATAAAAGATCGCGCCGAAGATCAGAACCGTGAAAAAGATCGACACGGCGAGCAGAAAAAACAACAGATGATCCACGTTGGGCGCGAAAGTCGACGCCTCTTCAGGGAATAAAGGTATTTTCATCGCGAACTGTCTGGCCGCCTCCCATCGTTTTTGTGGCCGCGGATGTCGCGCCGGAAGGCGACGATCAGAAACGCGCCGCAGAGCAGCACGAATCCGGCGCCGGCGAAGCGCAGCGAACCGATGGCCAGCGCGCCGTATTTGCCGGTAGCGGGGTCGTAGTGATAACAGAACAGCAGAATGGCATCCACCGGGGTGCCGATTTTGTCTTGCGAAGCTTCCACCAGGCCGAGCCGGATATCGCGCGGCGAATATTCCACGCCGTAGAAGTAGCGCGACATGCGGCCATCGGGGGTGAGGATCATGATGCCGCTGGCGTGCGTGAACTGGTCGGTCTTGGGGTCGTACTTATAGTGAAAACCGGCGGCGTCGGTGAGGGCTTTGATGTTGCTTTCGTCGCCCGTCAGGAAATGCCAGCCGTTGGCGGTGTTGGCGCGGCCGTAGCGGCGCAGGTACATCTGCTTTTTGGCGGCGGCGATTTCGGGAGTGTCTTTGGGGTCGAAGCTGACGGCTACCACTTCGAAATCCTGGCCGGGGTTGAAGGAGACTACCTTCAGCGCGCTTTCCAGGCCCGTCAAGATCTGCGTGCAGAGCATGGGGCAGCGGTAGTAGACCAGCGCCAGGATCACCGGCTTGCCGGGTTGAAAGAACGTCGAAAGGGGAACGGAGCGGCCGGCTTCGTCTTTGAAAACCAGGTTGAGCGGCGCCTGCGCATCCAGTTTCTGATCGATGCCGACGCCTTCGAGCGCGCTGGGCAGGGCGGGTTTCAGATTCGAATCTTGCAGGCTGAACGATTGCTGCGCGGGGGCCGGTTGGCCGGGTTGCGCAGCGGCGGCGAGGGCCGTAAGGGCCGTGAGAAATGCGAGTTTTCGGTAGATGGTTCTCGGTAACATTACTTGCCTTGTCGATTGGTCGTGCCGGCAGCCGGTTGCCCGTATAGCTCGGGAGCCAGCGGTCCGCCGGGTGGCTGCATGATGGGCCCAAGGCCCGATTCGGTGGGAACCGTAACATTGGCTGCCGCGCTTTGCGGAGCGTTCTGCGGGCGGGCCGGCAGGCCGCGCTGCGCCAGAAGATCCATGGCGCGGCTGATGGGAATCCGCACCGTGCCGCTCGAGCGATCGATCCAGGCGTAGCTGTCGAGGACCTGCTCTTCGGCGGCGCGCATCTGCCGCAGATCCAGAGCGGGGGCCACTTGCAGGCGCGGCGCGGGGGGCAGCTTGCGGGCATCGATATCCAGGCCTTGCTGCGCCCGCGTGGGCGGCGGTCCGCCGGTTTCTTCGATGAAGAAGTGGAAGATGCCGAGCAGCAGGGCGAACACGCAGAGGCAACCGAGCACCAGGGCGATGCCGAATTTGCCGATGGCCCATTCGTTGACGTCGCGCGTTTCGTGGCGGACTTCGGGATTCTCCAATTCGGGGGGATGGACATCGTGCCCGCTGCTGGAATCGTGTTTATTCTCGGCCATGTTCCAAAGCCTCCTCGAGATGCGGATCGTGAATCGGGATGAGCGGACGTTTCTCCAATTGCCTCAGGAAGTACCACAGCCAGATGCCGCCCAGTCCGATGGGCGCGGTAATATCCATCCAGCTAAAGCCAAAATCTCCTTTCCGGAAATCGGGCGCCACCAGCCAGTAGACATCCACGTAGCGCATGCACAGAATAAAAATCGCGATCCCGGCCAGCAGTTTGAAATTGCGCTTGAGGTCGCGCGAAAGCAGCAGCGCGAAGGGCAGCGCGAAGTGGCCCAGGACCAGGCCCAGCGCGACATACTGCCAGCCGCCGCGCAGGCGCTCCAGGTACCAGGGAATTTCGTCCGGCAGGTTGCCGGCCCAGATGATCAGGAACTGGGAGAAGGAAAAGTACGCCCAGACCATGACAAGGGCCAGCAGCAGCTTTCCCAGATCGTGCAGGTGGCGCGGGGTGAGCACGCGCGAAAGCGGCTCGCGATAGGAGAGGAGCACCAGGAGGGTGATGAGGAAGGCCATCGCGGAGAGCCCCTGGCCGGCCATGAAGATCATGCCGAAGATGGTGGAGAACCAATGCGGATCGAGCGAGAGTACCCAGTCCACCGCCATGAAGGTGATGCTGAAGCCCCAGAAGATGAGACCGGGGCCGGCAATGGCGGCCATTTTGCGATGCGGCGTCGCGCCGTCTTCGCGGTCCTCCACGGCCGACCAGTGGTTGAGAAACCAGGCCAGGAACAGCCAGCCGGCGAAGTACAGCGCGGCCCGCCCGAGGAAAAACGGCACGTTTAAATAGATGTGCTTGTGCTGCAGGACGGCATCGGCGAGCACGGCATCGGCATGCGACCAGCGATAGAGATTGGGGATCCCGATGGCGATGGGGATGAAGAGCAGGACGAGCAGCGGAATGGTGCGGGCCGCGGCTTCGGCGGGGCGGCGGATGACCAGTCCCCAGGCGCCGCCGGTGAGGTATTGCAGCATGAGCCACGCCATGGAGCCCACAGCCAGGCCAACGTAGAAGACGTACGACCACAGATACGAGCGGTAAAACTGGTTGGGCGAAACCAGGAAAAGGCCGGCGATCGTGAGCAGCAGACCGATCGCGCCCGCCGCCAGCGCGCGCCCGCGCCAGGCGCGGAGCTCGGACCGGAGCGCGGCGGAAACGCTGAAATCGATGGTTGAAGCCATCATTTCGCGCCTCCCGGAGGAATGGCTCTGGTGGATCCCGGTTGCGCTTCGCCGGGGTTGGGCACGGTGACGGGTTGGTTGAGTTGCGAACGGTCTTCGGGTGGCACGTCGTTAATGTTGGCGTTATGGCTGAATTGCAAGGCCCGCACATAGGCCACGATGGCCCAGCGGTCGCGCACCGGAATCTGCGCGGCGTAATCCGGCATGGCGCCGAAGCCGTTGGTGATGACGTCGAAGATGTAGCCGTCGGGAACGGCGCGCAGGCGCGCGATGTGATAGGACGGCGGATGGCGATAGCCGCGCCGGACGATCATGCCGTCGCCATCCCCCAAGCGGTCGTGGCAGGGAGCGCAGTAGATGTCGAAGCGCTGCTGGCCGCGCTCGAGCACCGGGCGCGTGATGGGGAACGGAAATTCGGGCAGCGGTTTGCCGTCCGGCCCCTTGCCCTGGTAGTACGCGGCGTCGTCGTCTAAATGGCCGCGCGCGATGGTGCCGGGGATCAACTGGCGCTCGGAGCGGCCGTCGCCGAAGAAATCGCTGGGGCGCAAGGGAATGTACTTGGGCTGATCCTGCATGTCCTGGCGGCAGGCAGCGGTGGAAAGCAGCGCGACCGCCAGCGTTGCCAACGCGATTGCGCGCCAATAGTGGGACGGACCCCCTGGTCCGCGGCCGGCGCCCTCGCCGGGCCGCCGTGTGGCACGAGACCATGCGGGACGAGGGCGTCCCGCGCGGACGGGGGCGTCCGCCGCACAAATATTGTTCAACGCGTGTTTAGTGCGCAACTTCGGACACCTCCCTGGGCTCCAGCGTTTCCAGAAATTCGCTGGTGCGGCCGGGATCGAACAGCGGATCGCTGGATTCGATGCACAGGAAAAAGCGGTTGCGCGAGGCCAGCGCGAAGCGCGGCACATTGAATGCGGGGTGGTACGGCATGGGCAATCCGCACAAAGCCAGCAGTCCCAGCACGGAAGATATGGCGGCGAACAGAATGGTCAGCTCGAAGGTGATGATGACGAAAGACGGCCAGCTATTCAGCGGGCGCCCCGCCACGTTGATGGGAAAGTAAAGCACCGCCACGTAATACTGCAGCAGGAACCCCGTCAGCCCTCCCAGAATTCCGCCGCACAGCACGATCAGCGGCAGCTTGTTTTTGTGCAGGTGCAGGACGTCGCTGAGTTCTTCGATGGGGAACGGCGAATAAGCGTCCAGTTTGCGGTAGCCTTTCTCGCGGGCGGCGCGGGCGGCATTGACCAGCGCCGTGGGATTGTCGAATTCGGCCATCACGCCGTAAATCGGTTTGGTCGCGCTCATCCGCGAATTTCCTCCTCGACTTTGGCTTGCGGCAGAAGAGTGCGGACTTCAAAGATCGAAATCATGGGCAAGAGGCGAATGAAGATGAAGAACAGGAACAGGAACAGGCCGATGGTGCCGACGTAAGTGGCCCAGTCCCAGCGGGTGGCGTGGAACTCGCCCCAGGAAGAGGTGAGGAAGTCCTGCGCCAGGCTGCTGACGATGATGACGTAGCGCTCCAGCCACATGCCGATCAGCACCACGATGGAGGAAATGAACAGCGCCACCGGGCTGCCGCGCACTTTCTTGAACCACAGCACCTGGGGAGCGGCGATGTTGCAGGTCAACAGCGCCCAGTAGGTAACGGCGTAGGGGCCGGTCATGCGGTTCCAAATGGCGGCGCTTTCGAAAACGTTGCCGCTGTAAAACGCGGTGAAGGTCTCCATAATGTACGCGTAGCCCACGATGAGCCCGGTGGCCAGCATGATCTTGCCGCAATTGTCCAGGTGCTTGTCGGTAATCAGGCCTTGCAGGCCATAAACCGCGCGCAGCGGAATGGCCAGCGCCAGCACCATGGCGAAGCCGGAATAAATGGCGCCCGCCACGAAATAGGGCGGGAAAAAGGTGCTGTGCCAGCCGGGAACGATGGCGATGGTGAAGTCGAAGCTGACCACCGTGTGGACCGAAAGCACCAGCGGCGTGGCCAGACCGGCCAGCAGCAGGCTGGCGGTTTCGTAGACGCTCCAGTGCCGCGCCGAACCGCGCCATCCCATGGCCATGATCCCGTAGGTGAACCGCGCGATGCGGTTGCTGGTGCGGTCGCGCAGGGTCGCCAGGTCGGGCATCAGCCCCACATACCAGAACAGCAGCGATACGGTGGCGTAAGTGGAGACCGCGAATACGTCCCAAACCAGCGGGCTGCGGAATTGCGGCTGCACGCCCATCGTGTTGGGATACGGAAACAGCCAGTAGAACAGCCAGGGACGCCCCAGGTGCAGCAGCGGAAACATGCCGGCGCAGGCCACCGCGAACAGCGTCATGGCTTCGGCGAAACGGTTGATGGAGTTGCGCCAGCGCTGGTTGAGCAGCAAAAGAATGGCGGAGATGAGGGTGCCCGCGTGGCCGATTCCGATCCACCACACGAAATTGGTGATGGCGAAGCCCCACATGACCGGCGTGCGGATGCCCCATATGCCAACACCCTTGGCCATCAGCAGCACCACCGACCACAGGAACAGCAGCAGCAAGCCGAACCCGACGGAGAAGCAGGCCATCCAGAAGATGGGAGTTTTCTTGGTGAGGACGACGGTGGCGATCTGGTCCGTGACGGTGCCGAACGTATAACCGGGAGCGATGATCGCGGGTCTTGGCCCTTCTTCGATTACCTGTTGTTCGTCTGCCATGGACAGTTAATCCTCGATCTCCGGATTGGGATTGCGCAAAGTTGCCAGGTAAGTGGTGCGCGGACGCGTATTCAAATCGGCCAGCAGCCCGTAGTTGGATTTTTCGGACTTCATCTTGGTGACGCGGCTATGGGGATCGTTGATATCGCCGAAAATAATCGCCTCGGTGGGGCAGGCGGCCTGGCAGGCGGTTTGGATCTCGCCATCGCGCAGGGGCCGGCTTTCGCGCTCCGAATCGATTTTGGCGGCGTTGATGCGCTGCACGCAGTACGTGCATTTTTCCATCACGCCGCGGCTGCGCACCGTGACATCCGGATTGTGCAGCAGCTTCAAGCTCGGCGTTTCATAATCGCTGTACAGGAAGAAATTGAACCGCCGCACTTTGTAAGGGCAGTTGTTGGAGCAGTAGCGCGTGCCCACGCAGCGGTTGTAGACCATGTCGTTGAGGCCTTCGGCGCTGTGATTGGTGGCCTGCACGGGGCAGACCAGCTCGCAGGGAGCGTCTTCGCAATGCATGCAGGGCACCGGCTGGTTATAGATATCGGGTGTGTTGACGGAGCCGTTGTAGTAGGAATCCACGCGCAGCCACTGCATGATGCGGCCGCGCCGCACCTGATCTTTTCCCACCACCGCGATATTGTTTTCCGCCTGGCAGGCCACCACGCAGGCGCCGCAGCCGGTGCAGGCGTTGAGATCGATGGCCATGCCCCAGGCGTGGCCTTTGCTGTAATCCCACGCCGGATACATGGTGAGGGTGCGCGCCGGGACTTCCGCGCCTTCGTGCACCGATTCGGGATCCTTGAGATAGTCGGCCAAATCGCCCTTGTGAATGATGTGGCGGCGCGTATCCAGCGTGTGTTCGTTCTGCTGGGTGGCGAACAGATAGGCGCCGGAAATTTTGCGGGCCGTCATCCCCACGTCCTGCCAGAGAGCCTGCGAGGTGCGGAAGCCGTAGGGATTGAAACCGCATCCGGTTCCGGTGCGGCCGGCTTTGGTGCGCCCGTAACCCAGGTGCAGCGTGACGCTGCCGTCGGCGTGGCCGGGCTGGATCAGCACCGGAGCTTTGATCTTGCGGCCCCGATAGGTCAGCTCGACCATGGGCGCGCCGTCGGACATCCCGACATCCAGCGATTCGTAATACACGCCCAGCGGGCCGGCGGTGGCCGGGCTCATGATGGCGGCATTGTCCCAGGTGATTTTAGTGATGGGCTTGGGAAGCTCCTGCAGCCAGCCGTTATTGGCGAAGCGGCCATCGTAGATGGTGGGATCGGGGCGGAACACCACTTCCAGCCTGCCGCCCAGCTTGGGACGCGCGGCGGGAGTGGTCAGGGCGGCGGTGTTCAGCTTGGGAGTCGTGGGCGGCAGCGCGGAGCCGGCCATGACGCCATCGTGCACCGTGCGGCGCCACCAGGCTTCGAAATCCGCGCCGCTGTGCTGCCCCTGCCAGTAACCCTTGACGATTTCATAGCCGTTCCGCTCCGGCCGGTCGGTGAACATCGCCAGGATTTCGTAAGCCGAGCGGCCGTTATACAAGGGCAGAATGAGCGGCTGCTGGATGGAAACGGTGCCATCGAACGCGCGGCCGTCGCCCCAGGATTCCAGGTAGTGGGCTTCGGGAAGATGCCACTGGCAGACTTCGCTGGTTTCGTCGCTCAATAGCGCCAGGTGCATGCGCAGCGCGGCTTTCTGCAGGCGGTCGCGCATGCCCAGTTCGACGGGAGCGTTGAAGGCGGGATTGCCGCCCACAATCAGCAGCAGGTCCACCGCGCCGGCATCCAGGTCCTGCGCCAGGTCTTGCAGCGAACCCAACTGATCGACCGGATCGGCTTCGATGGGGTCGGTGTAGAAAACCGTCTTGCCCACATTGCCCAATGCCGCGTTGATCACGTGCGCCAGGGCATGCACCACGGGCGGCTGGTATTCGCCCGGAATCACCAGGCAGGCGCCTTTATTGCGCAGCAGATCTTGCGCGATGGGGCCGATCCATTTATAAATATCGTGGTTGTCGCCGGCCTTCGGCCCGTTGGCCACGCCCAGCGCCTTGGCCAGCGCCCAGGAGAACTCCTCGATATCGGTGGCGCGCAGCGGCAGGCGATGGTCGGCCTTGGTGCCCGTGGGAGTGGGCATGGGCTCGACCACGTACAGCCGGTTCATGGTGGTCTTGCCCTGCTGCACCCGGCGGCGCGCGGAAAACTGGCGGGCATAGCGCAGGCAGCCGGGCCCGCGAGCCAGGAAATCGGCGTCCAGCGAGACGATCACGTTGGCGTCGGCCAGGTTGTAATACGCGTTGGCGGGAGCGCCGAAGGCTTGCTGCGCGCCGGCGCGCGCGTTATGCGCTCCGGCCGGTTCCCACTGGTGCCACTTCATGGCGGGATACAGTTGCTTGATGCGCTTCAACTGATCCGCCATGGTGGGCGAGCCGACGGTTTCCGTGAGGATGCGAAGGCCCGCGCCGTTCTTCAGCTTCTGCGCCGCCAGCGCTTCCATCAGCGCGCCGAGAAAATCGCCCCAGGCGCGGATCTCGCCGTTGAAGGAGAGCGCCTGCGACCGGTCGGGGTCGTAAAGCTGCAGCACGGAAGCTTGCGAAAAGGGATCGCACGCCCCCAGCGTGGCGGGATGCTCGGGGTTTCCTTCGATCTTGGTGGGCCGGCCTTCGTGGCTTTCCGCCAGCAGCCCGTTGGCTACGCCGCTCAGCGTCATAGCCGTGGCATAGAACAGCGGCCGCCCGGGAATCAGTTCTTCGGGCTGCCGGATGTACGGCATGATGTGCTCGGTAGGCTGCCGCGTGCAGGCCGTAAGCCCCGCCAGCGCCAGCGATGCGCCCATCGTCTTGAGGAAATTGCGGCGCCCCTCGACGGGAGATTCGTCTTCGCTCCAGCCCACCGCCTGACGCGGAAATTCGCGCTCCAGCAAATCCTGAAATTCCGGCGTGGCCGCCAGTTGGTCCAGGCTGCGCCAGTAATCGCGTCCCGTCGCGGCGCTTTCCAGCCGCGCGCGAACGGCGGCGAGATCCAGTTTCTTTGGTAGATCGCTCATCGGTGACAAGTGGAACAACTCGTAAGCAAGCGCACGCTTTGTATGTTGTATTGCTTCATCAACTGGCGGCCGATGGTTTCCTGGTCGCCCGCCGGCCGATAACCCATGGTGGTGATGAATTCTCGCGGCCGCAACACTTTTTCGGGCTGCCGATGGCAGTCGATACACCACTCCATCTGCAGCGAATTTTCCTGCCAGGTGAGCGGCATGCGGTCCACTCTGCCGTGGCAGCTTTCGCAGCCCACGCCTTTGGCGATGTGAATGCTGTGGTTGAAATAAACGAAATCCGGCAGATCGTTGACGCGCGTCCAGTCGATGGATTCCCCCGTGCGAAAACTCGCGCGCACCGGCTCCAGCGTGGGGCTGGTGCTCCAGATCTGCGAGTGGCAATTCATGCAGGTCTTGGTGGGGGGAATGTTGGCGAAACTGGAAGTTTCGACCGTCGTGTGACAGTAGCGGCAGTCCAGGCCCAGCCCGCCAACATGGTGGGCGTGGCTGAAGGGAACGGGTTGTTCGCGCGGCTGGGTAGCGCGCGTTTCATATGCTCCACGATCGATTTCCGAAAAAGCCCATCCTAGAAAAGCCAGGATGAATACCGCGCCGTATATGGTGATTCGCGCAAAGGTGTTCGTGCTGTGATGAAAGATTTGGGACACAACTTCACCTCTGTCCCAATTTGAGGTTCAGAATTTTGTAATGTCGCATCAGGAAGACAACAGCCCCTAAACCAACTACCCTCTTTCTCAATTTACCCCTTACAGTTTGCCGGGATTCGACGTCATCTCATGGATGCTGAATCTGGGAATTTGTTTCATTGTAAACGAATGTGTCGCGAAAATCGCTGTTTTCGTACTGCTGAAAACCGCAACGCGACGAAAATCTCAGCATCCAGCATCACGCTTTCCGTTCCAAAAGATACCCGCTGGTTTCCAGATGGCTTTCGCCGCCACTCTGGCATACCGCAAATCTGGCTCCCGCCCGGTCGCTTGCCGAGCGTTTGTTCCACAGTGATGCGCTACCGTGCTGCCCGTCTTTGCGGAGCGCGTAAAAACTCAAATCGATTTGGTCCAAACGTTTTTCGTCGTGGTCGAAGTTGCGCGCCACGCGTTTCAGCGCTTCCAGGCACGCTTCGTTGGGCGTGGCTCCGGCGCGCATGGCTTCCACTACCGTGTGGGCCCCGCACACGCGCAAATTCTCTTCGCCGCGGCCGGTGGATCCCGCGCCGCCCACATCCTGATCGAGCCACAGGCCGCCGCCGATGATGGGCGAATCTCCCACGCGGCCGGGAATCTTGAATGCCATTCCACTGGTCGTGGTGACCGCCGACATCTCGCCTTTTTCGTTCCTGGCAATGCAATTGATGGTGCCGTGGGGCGGATGGAGGGCCACTTGGTAGGCCCACTCGAGCAAGTCGTCGTCCACGCCGGGAAAAGCCTTGCGCAATTCCGCTTTCTTCTGCGGCGGCGGCGGACCGTCGGTGCCCGATTCCCAATTGGAATGGCCCTGGCGGTCGCGCAATTCGCGCTTCCACATGCGCCAGGCGAGGCGCGAGCGGTCGGTCAGCAGATCCTCTTCCGGGAAATCCCACTCCTTGGCGAAACGCAGCGCGCCTTCCCCCGCCAGCATCATGTGGTCGGTTTCGGCAAGCACCAGCTTGGCCACTTTGGAGGGCGTCTTGATATTGCGAATCGCGGCCACCGCTCCGCCCCGCCGCGTGGGGCCGTGCATGCAGCTCGCATCCAGCTCCACCACGCAGTCTTCGTTGGGCAAGCCGCCATAACCCACGCTGGTGTCGTTAGGGTCCAGTTCCAGAATGTTGACGCCGGCGATCACGGCGTCCAGCGTGTCGCCGCCGGAGTTCATTACATCCATGGCCCGGGCGCACGCCGGCACGCCATTGGCGCTGGAAACGGCGATGGCCCGCGGCTTGGGCTGTCCCCGCAGAACCCGGATCACCGGAAGCGTGGCAGCTCCGAGAATAGCCGCACGCCTGCTAAACGATAGCTCATCCATGGTGAAGAATCACATTATGTCACAGCAAAACCGCGACCTTGTACTCCGGTTCCGGTAGGGCAAGCTCCGGCGCCGCCGGCCGAGCCGGTGCCTAACCGGCGCCGCCGTAGCGCCGCCGTCCCTACCGCCGGTTCCGCAAGGCCCGGGGTGGGTCACACGTTCACCTCAACCGGTGCGGGCGGTTGGCAACCCGGCGCGGGCCAAAGCGCCGAAGCTTGTCGCACCTGTCCCTGCTACACTGGCATCCATGAAGGGTCTCGCTTTACTGGCTGCCGCAATCTGTCTATGCGGCATGGCGGTCGAACCGTATCAAAAAGGGAAGGCCAAAGGGGATGTTCAGATTCTGGAAGCCAAAGGCCGCCGCAGCGAAGACCAGGTCGTAGTGGATGGGCGTATCCGCGTGACCAGCGACAAACCCATCAAGGGGCTGGTTCTGGCTTTCGATTTCCTATCCGACGACGGCGACGTCCTCACCACCGAAAAAGACCAATATTCGGAAGATGTCTTAAAGAACGGGGACGAATTGCCGTTTCACGTGGAAACTATGAATCCTCCCGGCTCGATCCGCTACAAAATTCGGGCATTCGACACCGTGGAGAGGGAACTCCGGGTGATCGCGGATGGGCCATACATCATCTATTAGCAACCCGGGTCATAAATTTTTACAATTTTTTTACAACTTCGACATCCCGCCGGGCCGCGCCGCCCGTAGCATTACTTGTAACGACCTCGGAGAAGGAGGGATTCATGGGACCCCATACGCCAGGTACTTCCCAGATTCCGCCCTACCACGACGAACACCTCGCAATGGATTTCGATTTGCAGAGCGCCGTTCTGGATGGTGGCCGGCTCGCGCTCACGCGCAAAGAATACGACCTGCTAGCCCTCCTGGTGCAGCATGCCGGGGAGATCATTCCCCGCGAAGCCCTGCTTCTACGCGTCTGGGGTTACGGCGACGACATCCGCACCCGTACCCTGGACGTTCACGTGCGCCGCTTGCGGAAAAAACTGGGCGCCTACGCCGACCAGTATATCGAGACCATCTTTGGCATCGGGTACCGGTTCCAGCCGTTCCACGCGCCGCGCTACTTCCAGGCGGGTCCGCCCGCGGATAAAGCCGTGGTCGGCTTGTAACGCGCGCTCACAACTCTTCCAGTTGCACCATGCCGTGCTTCAGCGCATGGGCGGCAATCTGCGTCGAGGGCGCCTCGGCGGGACGTGGGCGTCCCGCGCGGGCCAGGGGGCCCGCCCTACGACTTATGCCGCACCGATGCCGCCTGGCGCGATCGTAAGCGAAATTTACTCCCCCGGCAATCGGGATTCGTAGTACAACTGAGAGACATGCAACGCTTGATGCTGTCTTTTGCCCTGATGGTGTGCTCGCTTTCCGCGCAGGATTGGGCGCGCCAGAAGCTCGACAAATCCACCCGCCACGGCGAGTGGGTCGCGGTGAAGCACGATGGACGCAACGTCGAAACCTTCGTCGTCTATCCGGAATCGCCGCGCAAAACGCCCGTGGTGGTGGTGATCCACGAAATTTTCGGCATGTCCGATTGGGTGCAGTTGATGGCCGATGAACTGGCCGAAGCCGGCTATATCGCGCTCGCGCCCGATCTGCTCAGCGGCGTGGGACCCAACGGCGGCGGCACCAAGTCGCTGGCTTCGGGCGAGGTGGGTCAAGCCATTCAGAAGTTGCCGCCCGACCAGATTACGGCCGACCTGAATGCCGTGGCGGATTACGCGCTCAAACTGCCGGCATCCAACGGCAAGCTCTTCGTCACCGGCTTTTGCTGGGGCGGCGGGCAAAGCTTTCGCTTCGCTACCAATCGCCGCGACCTGAGCGCCGCGTTCGTCTTCTATGGAACGCCGCCGGCCAAGGACGCCATGGCGCGTATCACGGCGCCGGTCTACGGTTTTTACGCGGGCAACGACGCCCGCGTGGACGCCACCATCCCCGATACCAGAGAGAACATGGCCGCCGCCGGCAAGCAATACGACCCGGTGGTGTATGACGGCGCCGGCCACGGTTTCATGCGCGGCGGCGACCAGCCGGATGGGCGCGAAGGCGACAAGAAAGCGCGCGACGAAGCTTGGGTGCGCTGGAAGAAGCTGTTGGCGGAACGGTCCAAGTAGCGCTGCAGAGAGCGGCCGTCATTTTCAAAACTGAGAGGGGAATTTCAAATGGCTTCGCATGCATTTTCGCCGGACCAGGCCTCGCCGGCCTTGGTTTTCGATACCCTGTTCGCTTACCAGAAGACCGCCGCATTGCGGGCGGCCATCGAGTTGGACCTGTTCCGCGCCCTGGGCGACGGCCCCTGCGACGCCGCAACCCTGGCCCAGCGCTGCGGCGCGTCCCCGCGCGGCGCCAGGATTCTGAGCGATTACCTGGTCATCCTCGGTCTGCTGGCCAAGGAGAACGGAATTTACCGGCACACGCCCACCAGCGAGCAGTTCCTGGACCCGCGCTCGCCCGCCTGCGTGGCCAAGACCGCGGGCTTCCTGACGATGCCGGAGATGCGCGAGCCGTTCGACCGCCTCACGGACATCGTGCGCAGCGGGCGTACCGTGCTGCCCGGGGAAGGATCGGTCGAGCCGGACAATCCCATCTGGGTGGAGTTTGCCCACAGCATGGCCCCCATGATGGCGCCGCTCGCCGCGCCCCTGGGAGAAGTCGTGCTGCGCTGGCGCAGCGGCCCCATGCGGGTGCTCGACATTGCCGCCGGCCACGGCTTGTTCGGAATCGCCATCGCGCGGCAGAATCCGCAGGCGCGAATCGTGGCGCTGGATTGGGCGCGCGTGCTGGAAGTCGCGGTTGAGAACGCGCGCCGCGCGGGCGTGGCGCAACGCTATGAGACGCTGCCGGGAAGCGCTTTCGACGTCGAATACGGAGGGCCCTACGACGCCATCCTTTTGACCAACTTCCTGCATCACTTCGATTCGCCCACCTGCGTGCGGCTCCTGCGGAAAGTGAGGGCCGCGCTAAAGTCCGGGGGGGTGGCCGCCACGCTGGAATTCGTGCCCAACGAAGACCGCGTCTCGCCGCCCATGCCGGCGGCATTCAGCCTCACCATGCTGGCCTCCACCCCGGCGGGCGATGCCCATACGTTCCGCGAACTGGAGAGCATGCACCGCTGAAGCCGGCTTCGCGGCCGTCGAGCCACCGGTAGTTATGGGACCGCACTCGGTGGTGATTGCCAAGTAGGACAGGCCTCCCGGCCTGTACTGGCCAACTTGGCCAGATTCACCTAGGCTTGGCTTGTGTTTTCAATAAGATAGAAATTGAAACTGGCCAACTTGGCCAGTTTGGACAGGCCGGGAGGCCTGTCCTACCATTTCCAATCGCAGCCCGGAATGCCCGTGAGCCAGTCCATCCCGGTATCGCCGATGGGCGCGCCGGGAGGCGAATCCGGCGCCACGATGGGGCGGATGGGGTCGGCGGGGCGATCCAGAAAACGTTTGATATCGGCGGCCAGCAGGGAGTGCGCGGCCTGCTCGGCTTCGGCGGTGGTGGCCGGCTCGTGCGACAGGCGCGCGGCCAGGCGGGCGAGTTTCAATGAGGCAATGGCCCGCACCTGGGCATTCGACGCGGTGACGGACAGCCACATCAGCCGGTCGGCCAGCACGCGCTCTTCGGCGCGCCGCACTTCGGCTTCATAGGGGGACGCCACGGGGGCGTCGAAAGTGGCTTTGGTGAGGCGGTCGACCACTTCTTCCAGACCGGGGAGGGAGGGGTCCAGGGCGTGCTGCGCCACCATGCGGGCGGCGCGCACCGGTTCCAGCGTGAACCCGATGGTCACATCCGCCGCTACTGTCGCGGGGCTGAGCGGATCGAAGCCATCCCCGGTGGTGCGCGGGAATAGCTCGCGATGGCGGGCGTAGCCGGGCGGACGCGGCGGAATGGCATCCAATATGTGCTTGGGCACGGTCAGCTCGGAGGGTTTCAGAGTGGCGGCCAGCGCGTCCAGCGCTTTGCGCTGATTGACGGCGGTCTCCGGTTTGACGGGCGTGCGGCCATCGCCGCGCATGGCGTAGATGTAATCCAGGCCCGCCACCATGGATGCGGCCGATTCCACCGAATAGCGGTGGTACATGTAGATGGGCACCAGCGCTTCTTCGATGGTCGCCATGGGAGCGCCGTCGCGGATGGTGTGCTCGCCCAGCCGGTTGAGCGCGGCGCGCCGCACCTTCATCATGCGGTTGAGCTCGTCGGCCTGGTTGGCTCCGTTGGACCACTGGTCCACGCGCGGATGGGCGTCCGTATCCTGGTTGGTGAAGTAGCGCAGATCCTTGGCCCAGGCATCGTCCAGAATGCGTGTGAGAGCGGCCTTTTCGTCGCCCGCGGGAAGCTGGCGATAACCGTAATCGATGGCCACTTTGTCCCACTCCCCGATGCGCGCCGGGTAAGCGTGGGAGATATCGATGGCGCCATCCGCGCGCAGCTCCTCCTCGGGGTGCGGATAATCCATGACGGAGATCCATCCCTGGGTGCTGTCGTAGTAGTTGTGGCCGAGCCCCAGGGTATGGCCCACTTCATGCGCGGAGAGCTGGCGGATGCGCGCCAGCGCGGCCTGGTAGAGGATGTCGGGCTTCTCGGTACCGTTGGTATAAGGCGAGAGCAGGCCTTCGAAGATCAGGTAATCCTGGCGGTCGCGCAGGGAGCCGAGCGTGACGGTTCCTTTCATGATCTCGCCGGTGCGGGGATCGGTGACGGTAGCGCCGGAACTATAGCCGCGCGTCGAGCGGTGCACCCAGTTGATCATGTTGTAGCGGATGTCCATGGGGTCGGCGCCATCCGGCAGCACCGCGACCTTGAAGGCGTTTTTGAATCCGGCGGCTTCGAAAGCCTGGTTCCACCACATGGCGCCTTCGATGAGGGCCTGGCGGACGTCGGCGGGAGCGCCCGGATCGACCCAATATTCGATGGGCTTGACGGGCTCGCTGAGGGCCGCGGAGGGATCCTTCTTTTCCAGGCGATGGCGGCGGATGAAGTGCTGCACCATGGGATCGCCGATGGGGACGCTGTAATCGACAAACGCGATGCCGCCGTAGCCGGCGCGCGGATCGTCCAGGCGCGGCTTGAAATTGCCATCGGGCAGCTCGACCAGGGAATAGTGTTCGCGCAGGGTGACGGCTTCGGCGGTGGGGGTGACGCTGGCCACCGTGCCGGAAAACATGCCGCCGCCGAAACCGCCGCCGCCGCCGCGTCCGCCGCGTCCCGCCACGGCAGGGGCGCTGGTGGGGAACTGAATGGGCAGCGGACCTTGCACGGGGCCTATGCCGCCGCCGCGTCCGCCGGTGGCTTCATTGGCGAAGGTGAGGGTGACTTCGACCTCGGTATTCTTGGGGAAGGCTTTGGTGCGCTGCATATAGAAGGCGCTGCGGGTGCGGTCCACGCGATACGGCGTGCCGCCGCCGGAGAGAGCGCCAGCGGCGCCGTGGCCATCGCGCAGGAAGAAATCGCTGGCATCCACCAGCACGCGGCCGCCCGATTCGGCGGCGACGGTAAATCCCCAGAGGGCCGAGTGCGCGAAGGAATCGGCCACCGAGCGCTGCTCGGCGGGATTGGAGCTCGAGGAGCGGAACGTCTCGCTGCCTTGCATGAGCAGAACCTTGGGGCCGATGCGCTGGAAGGAGACGATTTTGCCGCCGCCTTCCTGGCCGCGGTCGAGCCCGATGTCGTTCGAGCCGAGACCGGCGGCGAGCCCCGTGGCGTAGAGGAAATCCGTATCGAAGCGCGAGATTTCCAGGTAGAGGTTGCCGGTGCGCTCGTCCCAATACAGCGGAAAGTAGCCATCGATCTTTTGCATGCCGGTGGTGCGTTCTTCGATGGAGGGAATCCGCGCGGGCTCACCCGGCGTGGCGCCGCGTCCACCGCGTCCGGCCTGTTGGGCGGGAGCGGCTCCGGCGAATAGACAAATGGCAAATAGGAAAGTGGCGATAGGGCGTAGCATTGGGCGAAAAATCCTCAGGGATTATTGTATAAGAGTGGAAAACCCGAGAACTATTGGCCTGCTGGTGCAGGCGAGGGGACGAACCGGCGTGCTGCACCAATTGACGGGAGTGATTGCGCGGCACGAGGGCGATATCTCCTCGGTGGAGATTCTGGACAACCGGCCGGAAGAGGCGCGCACGTACTTCGAGGTGGAACTGGCGAACGGCGCGGACCGCCTGGTCGAGGACCTGCGCGCCCTGGCCATCGTGCGCAGCGTGGAGGTTGTGAAGACCCTGCAGGCGGTGTACGGCAAGCGCATCATCATCATGGGCGGGGGCGCGCAGGTGGGGCAGGTGGCGATTGGCGCGGTGAGCGAGGCGGACCGGCACAACATTCGCGGCGAACATATTTCGGTGGATACCATTCCGCTGGTGGGCGAGCAGAAACTGGCCGACGCGGTGCGCGCGGTGGTGCGCCTGCCGCGGGCCAAAGCGCTGGTGCTGGCGGGCTCGCTGATGGGCGGAGAGATCGAAGCGGCAGTGCGCGAGGTGCGGCGGCAGGGGCTGGTGGTGATCAGCCTGAACATGGCGGGGAGCGTGCCGGACGCCGCCGACCTGGTGGTGAGCGACCCGGTGCAGGCCGGGGTGATGGCGGTGATGATTGTGGCGGAGACGGCCAAGTTCAATTTGGAAAGGCTGAAGCGGCGGGTGTTTTGAGAGAGGGGCATTGGCGGCATGCCGGCGGGCATGGCAGGCAGCTACGGGCGGGTAATCGCCAGCCGCGCATGGACGCTCGGCTCATCCACAAGTCGGCGACGAGACCGAAAAGCGTTAGTTAACCTGTGCGTCCGACATCGGGGCCACCTGAAACTCGTGGCCGACCTGATCGTTTCCGGCGATCGCCATCTGCGAAACCTGCAATTCTAACGGAATATTGGCGTTGTTCGGCCCGGCGATTATCTTCGCTCGCTGGGTTGAGTGCGTGCTCCCGCCGCTGAAGGCCTGGCAGCCCATCGCCAGACGCATGCCGCGATGAAGGCTGAGGTGGCACGGCTCCTCGCAGCAGCCGCGGGCGGCAGCGCGTCCGTGCCGCTCAAGCGTTTCCGGGCCGGCGGGTGATGCGCCGCCCACAAGAACGCGTGATTCGCAGATCGATTATTCCGATGCGCCGGATCGCAGACCGCGAGCGCCGGAGGTTCAGGCCGGGGAGAACGGGGTAGCGGCGCCTGGCGGGCAGACCACGCATGGCGATGGTCTGCCCCACCGCGCGTTATGTTATGGCTTGATCTTCACGGTTTGCCAGGCCGGGAGGGAAACGGTGGTCCGGTAGTTGGAATCGTTGTAATCGGGATTGCGGACGGGCGCATAAATCCGGCGCTCGGGGAAGGGACGATCCTGGGTGTAGATCCAGACCCTGTTTTGATCCCAAAGCACGATCTCATCGCGCTGGTCGCCGGTGATATCCAGGACGGCGGCGGCCAGATCGGGATGGCCGTCATCGGGAAACATCACGACGCGGCGCAGGTGTCCGTCGATCATGCCGCCTTCGCGGACATTTCCGGAGAGCAGGCAGAACTCCTGGCCATCGCCGCGCCAGTTGACGGGCAGCATGGGGCTGCCGCTGTGAATGGGCTCGTCCTGCGCCAGGATATTTCCCTCCGCGTCGAACAAGGTGACGATGCCGGGACTCTTCCAGAAATTGACGGAGATGTACTGTAAGCCAGGCAGGTCGGGCCGGTACTTTGCGACACTGGGGCTCTGGTTGTGGCCCACGCGAACCTGCTTGAGGATCCTGCCCCGCAGATCGAACATGATAAACCCCTCGTCGCTGCCGCTGGCATAGACGCGCGGCTGGGCGGCGGGATCGCCGGAAAGGTTGCCCACCATGACGCCGTCGGCGTGGTCGTGGAGATCGGCATCATGACTCCAGAGTTGGCGGCCATGGCGATCCCAGAGGGAGTAGCCGATCATGAGGGAGTCGAAGCCCTCGCCGCGCAACTCCACGGGATAGGGGAAATGGCCGGTCTGGCCGTCGCCCTTCCAAAGCAACTCGAGTTTATTGTTGAAGATCCAAAAGTGGGTGTAGCGGTCCTTGACGAGAATTTCGCGGCGGTCCGGGTTGCCGGAGAAGTTGACGAAGGCGATGGAATCGCCGTTCTCCATTTCGTAGGGATGGGCGGTATCGGTGGGTGGCATTTTGGGCATCCAGACCCAGCGCTTGACCGCTCCGGTGCGTCCGTCGAGAATCTGCAATTGGAAATCGCGGACCACCACGACTTCATTCCGGCCGTCGCCATCGATATCGTGGATCTGGAAGGGCGTATCGTTGGTGAGCAAACCGTTGCGGGCATTGGGCCGGCCGGATTGCCAGAGAATTTTGCCGTCGAAGGTGACGGCGGTCAAGCAACTGATCTGGTCGAAGGCATCGCCCGAAACGCGGGGGATGTTTTGCGCGATCAGCATATCGGGGACGCCATCGCCGTCCAGGTCGCCAAAGCGCACGTTGCGGCCGGCTCCATACTCGGGCGTGTCGAACTTTTTCCAGAGTTTGGGTTGGGGATTGGCGGCGCGCAGGCGCGCCAGATCAGCGTCGCGCGAGCGGATGCGGGCGGCGATATCCCGCGCGGCGGCGGCGGACGTCCAGACATGGAAATCCTGGAAGCGGGCGGGGCCACCGGCGGTGACACCGGCTTTGCCCTTGGACAGTTCGGGATCGGAGGCTTCGAGCACTAACTTGCCATCCACGTAGGCGCGGATTTGCGGCCCGGCGGTTTCGACTTTGAGGAGGTAATAGCGGGTGGTGTCGTAGCGGAATGGGGCGGCGGCGAGTTCCTTCCAGCCGGGAACGCGGAACTGGGGCTCGAGGGGCAGGTGCAGCGCCAGCCGCGCCTGGCTGCCGCCGGCCAGGCCGAAAACATAATAGTGCCGGTTGGTGCGATAGCGGAACACGATGCCGGCGATAGCGCTCAGGGCGAGCGGCTTCACTTTCACCTCGACGCTATAATCGTTCCACTCGGGGTCGCCGGTCATGAGGATGGGGTCGGTGAACTGGCGGGCGGTGGAATCGAGATGCTCTTCGAGGTAGGGTTGGCCGTTTTCGTCGGCGGCGACCCAGGAATCGAGGTGACAGATGGCGTTTTCCCAGGGGCCCAGGGGGACGCCGCGATCGGGCAGGTAGTGATACTCCTGGATGGCGCCGTTCAAAGAGCCCACTGGAAAGGTCAACCAGCCGGGCGGAAAACGCGAGAAATCGTCGCGGAACAGGTCGGCGGCGGGCAGGGAAGCGGCGCATAACAGCGCCAGGGCAGCGACTTTCGGGAGGATCATCTGGGGCCTACTTAAGCTCATCCGAAATCATCTCATACGGCGTGCGGGGGCTGCTCGAGATCGGTGGCCGACCCGCACTCAGGCTGAGCTGCCTGAGGAAGGGGGCGGACGGTTCAAAGAACGTCCGCGGCGTGCCCGACGTTCTTGCATGGGAAGAGAAGCTCGCAAACCTGGTCTCGGATTCGATCCGCCCACGCCTCATTCCGGATATCGAGGTAGTGCCGTGGCGGAAGCTGAACGTGTTGGCTGTGCGGGTCTACCCAAGCAACGCACGCCCGCACTACCTGGAACGGCTGGGAGCCGAAGACGGCGTCTTCATCCGGGTGGGCTCGACCAATCGAAAGGCTGATGCGCCGCAGATCGAAGAGCTGAAACGCCTGAATTGGAGGACCACGTTCGACGAGCAGGCCATCCCGGACCTGAAGTCGGAAGCCATCGACTTCCGAGCTGCTTCGGAGTTCTTTGCACCTTACAGACAACTGACCGCCCAGCCGTGGAGCACCCTTCGCATCGTCACGGAACACCAAGGCCGTCAGGTGCCGACTATCGGAGGGCTGCTCCTTTTCGGTAAGGACCGGTTCGCCCGGTTTCCGGATGCCTGGATTCAGGCTGGTCGCTTTGCCGGATCGAATCAGCGAGGCGTCCGTGAGATGCGTCTCGTCGCCTGGAACGAAGATCGCGAGCCAGTACAGCGTGTCGGCGAAGACCCGCCTCACCGCTTCGGCAATCCGTAGACGTAGTGATCGACTTGGCCGGAAAGATCCTTCGGAATCCGCCGCAATTCCTCTTCGGGGATCATGCGGCCCAGGCGCTGTATGATTCGCGCAATGCGGGGCACTTTCGGAGACCGGCCCGCCGGCTTCCGCGCAGACGGCGTGGCGCTCTTTGTTTTTCCGGTCGGGCGTGCCATAACAATGAGCATACCAAGATGGCGAATCGATTTGCTGCCCGCCGACAGCCGCCAGCGGCAAGCGTGCGGGCGTGCGGACGGCCTTGACTGTCTACCGGCAACCTATTACGGTTGACCCGACTGGCGCCACTTATGCTCTGGAGGCCGCCGGCCGATTACAGATTTGAAAGGCAGAATTGCCGCGGAATGCGGCGTGAACGAAAGGGAGGTGTATGGCGCTCTTTAGACCCAAGTACCCGGACCCGAAGACAGGCAAGCTGGCAAGAGCCCGTAAGGGATACGCGACGGGCCACCGGGAGAAGTCCATCGCCTGGGTCAAGGATCGCGCCGTGCACGTGGAACGCCTGCTCGGGAACGCCGTCCTTCCCGACCTGACGGAGGAGCGAGTCCGCGGCTACATGGCAACGCGCCTTTCCGAAGATGCCGGAAACCGGACCATCAACATGGAGGTGGATTGCCTCGCGCGGGCGGTCGGCCACCAGTGGCGCGAGCTCTGGCCGAAGGTGAAGCGCCTCGAGGAAAACCATGACGTAGGAATCGCCCTGTCGCCGGAAGAGGAGGCACGGCTACTCACGACGGCGGCGGCGAGCAGATCGCCGCTGATCCTCCCGTTCATTCAAATTGCGGTCCTCACCGGGATGCGCAGCGGCGAAATCCGCTCGCTTCGCGTGGGCCAGCTCGATTGGAAAGCGCGATCGCTCCGGGTGGGCAAGGCGAAGACGCGCGCCGGCACGGGCCGCGAGATCCCGATGAACGACGACCTCGCCGAAATCCTGTCCAAGCGGGTGACCTGGCTCAAGAAGAGATTCGAAGCCGATCCTCAGCCGGATTGGCAGCTCTTCCCGTTTTCCAACCGCGTGAAGCCGGTTGATCCTATGCGACCGGCGACCACGATCAAATCCTCCTGGGAGTCGGTGCGCACGACGGCCAAGGTACATTGCCGGCTGCACGACCTGCGACACACGGCGCTCACGAAAATGGCGGAAGACAACGTCCACGAACACGATTTCGGATGGCAAAGAAGTCCCCAAAGAAAGCCGCAAATCGCGCCTTTCGGTGGTTGCCAAAACTCCTGTAAGTGAATGAAAAGTAAATGGTGGGCGCGACAGGACTCGAACCTGTGACCTCCTGCGTGTGAAGAATGTTGTCTGGTTCGCCTCTCTTGTCCTCTTTTTTTCAATGATTTATCGGCATGAGAACTGGCCCAAAAAAACGGAAGTATGCGCTCTGATCGGCCACCGAAACCGCACGTGGAAACGTAAGCGGCTGCGATGGTATACTTGCGATTTGGGGCTGTAGCTCAGTTGGTTAGAGCGTGTGCTTCACACGCACAAGGTCCACAGTTCGAGCCTGTGCAGCCCCACCACTTCCACCCTTCAACCAGACACCTACCACGGCGCACAGGATCACCCGGAACCCCTCCGCACCGGCCCGGTGGACTCACGGGCACCCCGGCGACGGCACACAGCGCCACGTTTCCCGCCGCCCTCACGCTCCGCATTCCGAAGGCGATCTCATCGATCATCTTGGAAATCTTTTGATTTTAGCGTCCAGTTGGAAGGCATACGGCACAAGACTGGAAGCCCGCTCGTGATCGGGGGCTTTGCACGGGCGTGACAAGCGTTTCGGCCTTGACCTTCTGGAAACAGAAGGGCGGGCCATGCGGCGACCTGCACCCCCGTCCAACCAATGTTGAAAGCGGAAGTCTAGGAGAGTAGCATACCATTAGGTCCATTGATCTGCTTAAGCGAGAGCACAGGCGCCATGATGCCTCCCCGAATTGCCATCCTTGCGGTCTTGGCTGTGCCATTGGCGTTGGCCCAAAGCACATTGCCGTCGTACACGAGAGCCGCATCAGCGACGAAGCGCATTAAAACGGCTTATGGCGATTTCGCCGTATGGTTTGACGAGAAGAAGTGGACGCTGACGAAAGAGACTGTAACGGAGAAGGAGGGGCGGCTTGAATTCACCAAGGGTCCGACTCTGATCCAGGTCATAACCGATTCCGTCAAGGGGCCAACGGACCTGATCCCGGAGGCGGTTCTGAGGCACTACAAAGAGGCTGGCGGCGATGCCAGGATCGTCTCGAAGGAGCAGCGTTCTGTTAACGGAAAGCAGGTGTTGTCAGTGCAGTTCCTGGTAACTACCAGCCCATCCGTCCAGCGGGCCTATTGCTATTTCCACGGCGGAACGTCAGGAACCTTTGGCCTTATCGCACTGACGCCGGAAAACGTGTTCGATCACGAAGCTGGTGACATTGCGGACTTCCTGAACAGCATTGAGATTTCCGACGAAGAATTCCAATCATCCGATCTTCCCAAGCCCGTATTGGGAACCCCAGCCGCCCCGCAACGGAAAACGACAGACGCTACAGATACTCAGCCACCGAAACTAACGAAAAAGGAACAGCAGAGACTTAAGCAGGAACAAGAGGCGGCACTGCGGGCTGCAAAGGCGCAAAAGAAAAAAGACGACGAGGCACGAGAAAACGTGCCAACACAAGCCGACGTAGTGGAAAGGTGTGTTACGGTTCGTCGCATCGTTTTCAAGCCCGCCAAAAGGGGCTTCTTTGCGGACCATGCGGAACTGACGGGAACCATCTCTAACCGCTGCGGAGGACAAGTCGAGGTTTCTATTTCAATCTCATTCTATTCTGCGTCCGGGGATTTTGTAGATTTGGAACTTGTCACCAAACTCGCTCCAGTTGGTGAGACACCTTTCTGGAGTGGCCCTGAGTACTACTCTGATGCTGCCTACTTGTCAAAAGCCGGAAAGGTTACAAACGTCAGTATTACGACGTTTTAACTATGTGTAACACGGAGTAAAGGGGTGACGCCGCTACAATCCAAGGTTTTTTCGTGCCGTGCGTGTGTGGACAATGGAAAGCGATTTGGTTTTGCTTTTCGTGCAGACGGGTATCCGAAGAAGTTTCCGCCAACGATCCCGGACAAAGGGACTGCGAGGCTGCTTTTCATGGCGCTTTGTCCACGCCCCACAAATAACTATGTTTTGGACTGGTCAAACAGCGGCCCAACTGAGTTTGCAACCTTAGGTGCAGACCGAAACCAGGACAGCGACAGTTACTTGCAATCTTATGAAAAAGAGAGATTCTATCGTCCTTTTGTTGAGATTGTCAGCGAAGCGTACAAGGGCAAGCAGTTCGGTGAAGTGGCAACTGTTTCTGATTTGTACTTCTGTGCGCTGCCCTCCCGTGGGCTAGGTGCGGAAAGCCCGTGTGCAAATCTACACTTGTTAGACCTGATTAGCCACGTTAGGCCGCACATCATTGTCACAAAGGGCAACAGGCCCATGCACTACTTCGAGAAGTTTGGTGGCGGCGAAAAATTCGATTATCGGAGGGTGTACTCCATCCAGATTTGTGGTCTTTCCATAACTCTGCTGCCCGTAAGGTGGTGGGATCTAAGCGGCCACGCCCGTGAACCAGCGAAGACGTGGCTTTTGAAGAACATCAGAGTGCTAGACGCCGATTCAAGCTAGTAGAAACCGTGATCGGGCACCACGCCGAAAGCGAAAGCAGGAGAAGGGTCAGTTTAATGTCCTCGGAAACACCCGGCGAGCCTACATGGGCTTAATGGCTGGCCCTGCTTAGCCGCCCAAGCCTCCACCGCATCTCGCTTCTCACAGCAGAACTTCTTGGCGTCCCTCTTCTGATCCGTGGGTTTTCTGAGACTTGGGCAGTTCGCACGGTGCAGTTTCATGTGGTCGCCATAGCGGAAGGCTGCAACGAAGCCTGTGGGGTGACTGTTAATCCAGTCTAGGAACTCTCTCGTTTGAGTATGGTCATACTCCATGGCACAATCCTATCATGGGTCCAAGCCGTCCCGGACATCACGACTAGCTCTGAAAGCGGTTGAGAATCTGATTCACGGCGAATCCGTGCCACCGCTTGCCTGGAGTGCGTGTCGGAACGCCTTCGCTGTTTAGAGTGGCCGCAATGCGATCATAGGCCATGCCAGAGGCTCTGAATTCCTTCATCCGGGCAATAATGGCTTGTTCATCTTCATTCGCACCAAAGGGCTTGCGGCCTTCGCAGCGGCCTGTCCGGGCCTTCATGCGCTGGCGTGCGCCACGCAGTTTGAGAACGATATTGGCCTTCTCGCACTGTGCAATCGCCCCTTGGAATTGCCGGAACATCACCCGGTACGGGTCATCTTTCAGGAGGTCCGGTTCCTCTGCGGAGATCAATTCAAAGCCGTGGCGCTTCAGTTCGGCAATGATGCTCTCCTGGACGGACAGGCTGCGTGCGAGGCGATCCAGTCGTTCGATCAAAATTTGTCTGACGCCATTTGCGTGGAGTGCTGCCAACATCTCCATGAAGGCTGGCCTGTCCTTCAGTTCCCGCTCTCCGCTGACGCCACGCTCTTTGAAGATCCGAACCACTTTGATGTCATTGGCGGCGGCGTAGAGATTGATGCTCTGAAGTTGGCGGGTGTATCCATCACCGGCCTCTTGCGCCTTGCCGCTCACTCGAAGGTACGCAAACGCCTTTGTCATATAAAGTTCATTATGCAATCAAAACTGCAACGAGTCAACAGGGGCGGCGGTGATTCAGGGCGACTGGCGATTTCGCCAATCCTCTGAGACTGCCGCCGCGCAGCGGCGGCAACTGCCGGGGCCGGGGAACAGCGCCCGATGCTAAATACGTTCGGCAGAGAAAATATGCCGAACACACAACCATTCATCACCCGGCTCCCGGCTGTTCCCATGACGGTGGACGCTCTCATGAAGCGTCCGATGCCGGATGTTCAAAACTACATGCTGGAAGTCGCTCCGTTGCTCCGTTTGGGGAACGAATATCAGAGCGGCTTTCTCGAAATGCTCCAGCAAGCGCCGGGAGGTTTTTATGGCGTCGTAAATTTCAACCTCAAGAACTTGGAGCCGTCCTGGTGCTACCAGCGACTCAACCTGTTCGACATGAAGATCGCCCGGTGCCTACTTGGAAGAAACTGGTGCAATGTTCCCGATGACGAACGGCCCCGCTGGATTGCAGTACCGGAGCGGGCGACATACTTGCACTACAACACGATTTGGGCCGTTCCGATTCAGCACCAGGAAAAGTTTTTTCTGAAGGCTCCCGGCATCTGGCGCAAGCTGGTCCCTTCCGGCCAGTTCGATCTTCAGGTGATCGGGGAAGAAACCGGGGAATCCGCCGCCGTCCGCAGCTACAGCGGAAAAACATTTCACCCACGTGCGTATTCCGGGCCTTGCCGATCACGATTCCGAGGTTCCGGCGATCAGTGGCCCGGTGATCGGTAGCGCGGCCCAAACGTCAACCGGCTGACCAAGCAAACACAAGAAAACAAGCAAGAAAAGACGACGACGACGGGGGATATCGTCTTCGATGAAGTGATCGATTTGAGATCGGAATGCTGATCGGCGGAACCTCGGAATCGTGATCGATTTCACCGGAATACGCACCACGATGGACCATTGACCATACCATCACGAGTTCGGAACTCAGGAGGAAACACTAGCGGACAAATTTTGATAGCCACCGGCTTCGGGCACAGTACTGATTGGCAATCGCCATAGGGAGGCCCCGGAGCCATTTGAAGGCCACGAACGGCGGCAACAATCACCGCCGTATTACCAGAACTTTGCCTACGTTCAGGAGAGACTAACATGAACTTCATCCAATGGACCAAACACCAAGAAGTTAACAACCCGATTGCAGTTAACCCAAGAACCATTAAAACCAAGCAAGAACGAGACAGGCTCACCCGGATGGAAGCTATGCTTGATGAACTTCTGTTGCTGAAGAAAGTCATCGTGGAAGCCAAGGCGTTCCAGCTACCGGAGAAAACACATGCCAAACAAGACTGATTTGGACCACGCCCTACAACTTCGGCTCACCAAGACCACCGTGGCTGACATTGACGATGTGATCGCCACGGTTCCAGAGCTTTGTGGTTTCAACCGATGCCGATTCATCCGTGCAGCCGTACTGTACGCACTGGCTTCGATTTCCGAAGAAGCCTACCCTTACCAACACGAACCTGGAGGACACAACCAAAATGAAGAGAAAACAAACTGAACTAACCGGCGCAAAGAAGAAACACCTAGATCAAATATGCGAAGAACTTGGCGCAGACACGATCAAGAAATTACACAGATCATTCGAGTTGACCGCAGCCGCACTATATCGCCGTGCGAAGGAAAGAGCGGCCGCTGAAATGGAGATGGCCGATCAGTACCGGAGCTTACAGGAATAAGACGAACAAACAGGAGAACCATGACCAAAGCACAACGGGAACAATGGAACACCAAGCAGGTGGAAAAGATCAGGAAGAACCTACGAAGCACCCTCCAAATTTTCAAGCACACCAGCCGAATTGACAGGGAGGAAATCGAAGACCGGGTGATGACAGAGATGAAAGCGGCTGTTACCAGCGTTTCCGACGCCAGTATTCAGAATTGTCCATTGCTCACTTCTCTTGAGTCCGACGCCGATTCCCTGCTTATGGAAATTCTTATGGAACAGGATTGGCAACGTGAGATGGAATGGGAAGCCCTAGTTTCCGCCAGTCGCCCGATGCCACTGGCGAAATCACCAAGCTGATAGCTCTACTCGCCGCATTGGGTGGCTGTATGTACAGGAAGCAGTCGCCTTCGGGTGTTGCAAGCAGAATGCGTATTTCTATGTTCACGTCGGGAGGGAGTTGCTGAACCGAAACCGTGGTGCTCCGGGGAGAAACATTTTGGACAGTGTTTCCAGGTTAAGGAATCCCTTGTTCCAGGTCTATTAGACCCCACCCCCATGTTGTTTGGGCCGGAATCTGGCTTGTCAATGGACCAAGGCTGGCCTTATCCCCGTCACACGCCGCACCTGCCCAGTTGGACGCCGTGATTTGATCGGCCGCTCGCAGTACCACATCGAGGACGCCTTCAAGCAGATGAAGAACCCCCACTTTCTGGGGTGGAGCCCGATGTTCCACTGGACAGACTCGAAAATTCAGGTGCACGCGTTCTACTGTGTACT
>Ga0181521_10000544_pt1 | contig 46487 bp, 39 predicted proteins | sample PEATcosm2014_Bin_32_FD_119764 | JGI IMG/M metagenome (GOLD analysis project Ga0181521, IMG submission 119764) | Peatland microbial communities from MTU Mesocosm Facility, Houghton, MI, USA - PEATcosm2014_Bin02_60_metaG | ecosystem: Environmental > Terrestrial > Soil > Wetlands > Peat | place... | reverse complement strand
TCACCCGCATCACCCGCATCAGCTGGCGGGGGCGGGCCGTGGGACTTCTGGGTCATCGAGGTGTCCAGCTACCAGGCCATGGATCTGCCGTGTTCCCCGCCCGTCGTGGCCGTCACCTCGCTGCACCCCGACCATCTCGACTGGCACGGCGGCGTGCAGAACTACTACCGCGACAAGCTGTCGGCGTGCTCGCAGCCGGGCGCGGACCTGACCGTCGCCAACGGCGACAGCGACCTGCTCCGCGAGCGGGTGTCCCTGCTCGGGCCGCGGGTGGACTGGGTGCACGCCGCCGACGACCCGGACGCCTCCTGGATGGAGCCGCTCGGGCTGCTCGGTGGCCACAACCGCCGGAACGCGCTGATCGCGCGGCGCTGCCTGCACGCGCTCAACGTCGCCGGGGCGTCCGACGACGGGGCGCTGCGCGCCGCGGCCGCGGGATTCCGCCACCTGGATCACCGGCTCCAGGTCGTCGGTGACGTCGCGGGGGTCACGTTCGTGGATGACAGCCTGTCCACCAACGTGCTGCCCACCCTGGCCGCGCTGGACGCGTTTCCCGGCCGGCGGGTGGCCCTGATCGCCGGCGGACACGACCGTGGCATCGACTACGCGCCGCTCGCCGCCGGCCTGCGCGACCGCCCGGCTCCCACCCTGGTGCTCGCCCTGCCCGACAGCGGCGCGCGGATTCACGCAGAACTTGACCGGGTTGGCCTGCTGAACGCCGAGGACTGCGCCGATCTGGACGCGGCCGTTGCCCGCGGGTTCGACTGGGCCCGCCCGGACGGCGTGGTGCTGCTGTCGCCGGCCGCGCCGAGCTTCGGCCGGTTCCGCAACTACCGCGAGCGCGGTGAGGCGTTCGCCCGCGCGATGCGGGGCTGCGCCGCGGCCAGCCCCCACTGAACCGGCCCCCACTTGGATCGGCGCCCCGCCAGATCGGCCGCCCGCCAGATCGGCCGCCCGCCAGACCGGCACGGCTCTCGTCGATTAGCCAGGTTTCTTTGCTGAAAATTCGGCTTTTCGGCCGAATTGCTGCCTGTTCCTGGCTGAAAGTGCTCATCACCTGACGGTTCGTCAGGAAATGTTACGAACACTTCTGGCTTTCCGACTTCTTTCCGGGAGTCCATGGCGATCACGCGAACCGGCCCATAGCCTGTCATTACGGCTGTAGCAGTAGAGGGGGCGCCGGCGGTGGGGGAAGTAGCAGCGGTTGTGCTCGCGGGACACCACGCGGCGCCTGCGGGCCCTGCGACCGACGCGCAGGAGTATCCGTGGCCGGAGGTGGTCACGGAGATAACGGCCGGGGCTGGCGCCCGCTGCGGAGCCGCGGGATGGCTATCCGCTGCTGCCGCGCCGCAGGCGGGTCAGTGCGCTGCCGGACGCGGCGCGGGATCCCGCCAAGTTGCCCGGCCCGACGGACGATGGCCCCGGCCCTGGTGCGCTCCCGACCCGGCCGGACCTGGACGTGCTGGCCCAGGTCGTGCGCGGACTTCAGCGCTTGGGCGTGACGGACCGGCCGTCCGGGCGCGTCCCAGTAAAGGGTCGGGACATATTTCCGAATTACCGGGTGAACCTTGTGAAAGGCATTTGTGTGCACCGTCAAATAGTATGGCCCATTACGGAAAAAATTTAGCGGCGATTATTTTGCCGTCTCTGCGTGCGTATCGCTACCCTGTCGCTGATCGGTTGCGCAAGGGCGCCGGCGGTGCGCAACTTATCCGCCCGGGCGCTTTATCAGGGACTTTCGGGCCCCTTTCGTGACCCGAGCAGACAACCTTATTCTGACTCATCATGCTGTGTCACCGCACCTCAGGGGCGATGCGGAGCGGTCCTTAGGACGAAGCGGGCGGCGGCAGCGGAACCCTTTACGGCTGAGCAAGGAGGGCTTGTCTTGGTTGAACCTGGCCAGCTGAGACCAGCAGATCAGATAGCCAGCGAGCTGGCCCGACTCGGCCGCAGCGGCGCATCCGGAGCGGTGGAAATCGAGGGGCAGCCGAGCGGAATTGTGTACCTGCGTCACGGACGTCTGGCTTTCGCTGAATCACCCGCTGTGCCCGATCTGGGTACCCGCCTGATCCGGTCCCGGCGGCTACCGCCCGGTGTATGGGATCAGATTGCCCGGGACCACCACCCGGACGGTGCGGTCGGCGCCGCCCTGGTCGGCCGGGCTCTCATCACCCGCGCCGAGCTGCAGCGACTGCTCCGGTCGATCATGTTCGACTCGCTTCTCGCGCTGACGGCGCCATTCGCCGGGGAGTGCTCGGTGACGGGCATCTGGCTTGCGCCGCAGCGATCACATTGGGCGCAAACGGTCCTGGCCATGGACGTTGCGTCGGCGCGCCGGTACCTCGAGCACATGACTCAGCAGCTGGCCTGGTACGACGTCACCCCGCGGTGGCGCCCGCAGTGGTCGGCCGTCAGTCATCCGGAGGCGCTGATGAATTCCGGGCAGCGGGCCATCGCCAGCCTGATCGACGGGCGGACCACGGTCGGCGACCTGGCCTGGCGTGGCGGCCTTTCCCTGCACGAGACGATGGAGTCCGTCGGCCAGCTCGTGCACGCGGGTACGTGCACCCTCCCCGCTCCGCATGCAGTTCCCGAGCCTCCCGCGCGGGCCCGGCTGCCGCGACGGGCCGAGCTGACCGAGGCCCGTGCGACGCCGCGGGTCCGCGCCACGCCGCTGGAGCTCGGCCTGCTGCAGCGGGTCCGGCAGGGGCTGGAGCGGATGGCCTGACGCCGCGCGGCGCCCCGCAGCGGGCGGTCGGCAGCAAGGTCCGTGATGGTCCGCTCGCAGCCCAGCGGGCCCGGCGGGCCTGAGCACATCTACCGTCCTGGGCTGGTGTCAGCGGGCTCCGGCCGGGGGATGATCGCGATCGTGCGCTTCTTCTCCGCGCGCAAGCAGTTCCTGGTTTCGCACCGATACGAAGGGGGCTCCGAATGACGTCAAGAGCGGCTTTCTCACCCGAGGAATGGAAGGTGGTGCTCGAGGGCCCACCGAGCGCCGGCATGATCGTGGTCACCGCGGCCCGTGGGGGAATGATCCGCGAGTCAATCGCGATGTCGAAGGCCTACGTCGAAGCGCGCGCTCAGCACGGCGAGAGCGAACTCCTCGACGAGATCGTCGCGGCGAAGCCCGAGACGGACCACACAAGGTATCACTCTGCCGCAGAACTCAGGGAGAACGGACTGAAGCACCTCCGTGACGCGGTGACACTGCTTGAGAGCAAGGCAACGACCGGGGAACTCGACGATTACCGGCGCTTCGTCCTCGCTCTCGCGAGCAAGGTCGCGGAAGCGCACAAGGAGGAAGGGCGGAGCGTGAGCCCCGCTGAGGCCGAGGCCATCAAGGAGATCGCGGCGGCGCTCGGAACCACTAGTTCCTGAAAAGAGCGCACCCGAGGGTCATGAAAACCTGCATCCGGGACGCCGCTAGCCGTCTTTGAGGTCGATACCGAGCTGACGGGCCAGCGCCGGGGCCAGCGCGAGGAACTGAGCCGTGGTCATGATGGCGCCGCGGAGCGACTCGAATCCCGCGGTGATATCCAGCTCCGCGCCACGCAGATCGACCTTTTCCAGGGTCGCGCGGGAGAAGTCGGCCCGGGTCAGTGCTGATCCGGGGAACCGGGTCCGCTTCAGTGTCGCGCCCGCGAAGTCGACGTCGCGCAGCAGGCAGTTCTCGAACGTGAGGTCCGTCAGCGTGGCCCCGCGGAAGTTCACTGAGTCCAGTTTGCATTCGTGGAAGACGACGCGCCGTAGACCGGAATCGAACGCCTGGACCCCGGCGGCCGCGCAGCCGATGAACGTCGCATCAAGCCAGGTACTTTCGGCCAGGTCCGTGGACAGGAGGCGGACGTCGCGAAGCCACACGTCGCTGAGCCGGCTCCGGCGCATGCTGACGCTCTCCAGCGCCACGTCGCAGAACGCGCACTCGACGAAGCGGCCGCTGTCCGCGCGCGTGGCGGTGAAGACCGTGCCCGTGAAGAGGCAGCCGTCGTAATGCTCCCCGGGCGCCAGATCTCCCTCGTAACTGATGAGCGCGTCGGCGTAGGGCAGGTCGCCCAGTTCGCGCGGCAGCTTCATCGCGTCAAACCTAGCCCACGTCCAGCGCCTCCCTCAGCTTCTCCTGGCGTACCTCTCGTGACGGCCAGCCCTGGGCGATCACGCGCTCGTTCAGGTTCTCACCCGACCCGATGCCGAGGGAGAACCGCCCGTCGGACAGCACGCCCGTGGTGGCGGCCTTCTGTCAGCCAGCGTTTTTCCGGCCGAATCGGGGAACGACCAAGGGAGGGGCCCATACGGAGGGGGTACGGGCGCGAGACCCGCCGCGACGCCAGTGACATCGGCGCCGGGCTGTTTGCCGGGCGGCTGGCCGGGTATCGCGCCGAAACAACGATGCGAGAGTGGTGCGAGTAACGTGCGGTTCGAAGATTGGCGACTTGATTCGATCTGGCCCGTTGACCTCCTGGCCCGCTGCCTTACCGGGCATCGCCGCGCAGGCCACCGGATCGTCTTCACTAATGGTTGTTTCGACGTCCTTCACCGCGGCCACGTTGAATGCCTTCAGCAGGCCGCATCCCTCGGCGACGTGCTCGTCGTCGGGGTCAATTCCGATGAGACCGTGCGCAGCCTGAAGGGACCTGATCGGCCGGTCAGCCCGGCCGAGGACCGGGCGGCGGTCGTCGCGGCGATCGGCTGTGTGGAATACGTGACCATCTTCGAGGACGACACCCCGATCCACCTGCTCGAGGCGGTCCGGCCGGACATCTACGTCAAGGGCGGCGATTACGACGCGGACACGTTGCCGGAGAGACTGGCGGTGGAGTGCTATGGCGGGCGAGTGGTGACGGTCGGTTATCTTCCGGGCCGTTCGACGGCCGGCATCATCGAGCGTATCCGGGCCGGGGCCGAGGGGCCCTGGGTACCGGCTCACCGGGTGAATCACCTGTAGAAGATATATCCAGCGGTTTATCGCCGCCCGCCGCACTGCCTGAGAACCGACTGCTGCCGCACAGGTTGCGCGCCATCGGGAGCCGACGCGTACGCGGAGCGGCGCACCGGCTGGCGCGCCCCGGCTACCCGTGGCTACGGGCGCTGGCTACGGGCGGCGGCGGTCGGTCGCGCTGGCCACGTTTGCGACGATCACGGCGAACGGCGGGATGATCAAGGCCACCGCCGACATGATGACCGCGGCGAGCACCGAGTACCGGTCCACCACGGCCCACGACACGACGAACAGGCCGATACAGATCCCCATCAGCACGAAGTAGCGGCGCTTGTCCCCGCGCGTCGGCTCCGGACCAGCATCCCCGCCGGGACTCTCAGGCCGCCCCGGTCCGGCCGTGCCGCCTCGCGGCCCTGGTCCGCCCGCGCCGCCGGGGCCGTCACGTGGCCCGGGCCCGCCGGCGCCGCCTGGCCGCCCGTCACCCGCCACGTCCGCCCGCCTCTCCGGCCGCGGCCCTCGTTGACCCGGCGGCCGCCGCACCGCCCGCGCTGTCGCGTTACCCCGGCCATCCTGTCCCCAAACGGACATCCCCGCGGCCGCCGTGCATCTTGGCACCTGCTCACATTCGAGTTTTTTGACGTGAATGTCCGGGCCCGCTGCGCCTGCCTCGTTTCCCAGCGGGTCCCTTGCGTCTGCGGATCCCCCGTGTGGTTAGCTTTGAAGCCAGGACGTATGGCTCGCCAGGACCAAGGGGCGTGGGCGTGCGCACGTGGATCGAGGGATGGCCGGTCTACCGGCAGCTCACCGGGCCGGACAAGCTCGGCCTGGGCGCCGCGACCAAGAGCGGCCCCACTAGCCGCCAAAAGGCCCGGGTGGCCGAAGCTGACGGGGTGGTCAAGTCGGTCTGCCCGTACTGCGCGGTCGGCTGCGGCCAGAACGTCTACGTCCAAGGCGGGAAGGTCACCCAGATCGAGGGTGACCCGGACTCGCCGGTCAGCCGCGGGCGGCTGTGCCCCAAGGGATCCGCGAGCCTCCAGCTGACGACCGGGGACGCCCGCCAGTACCAGGTGCTCTACCGCCGCCCGTACGGCACCGACTGGGAAAAGCTGGACCTGGACCAGGCGATGGACATGATCGCCGACCGGGTGCTCAGCGCCCGCCGGAAGGGCTGGCAGTGGGAGGTCGACGGCCAGCGGACCCGGCGCACGCTCGGGTTCGCCAGCCTGGGCGGGGCGACCCTCGACAACGAGGAGAACTACCTGATCAAGAAGCTCTTCACCGCCTTGGGCGCGGTGCAGATCGAGAACCAGGCCCGCATTTGACACTCCTCCACCGTCCCCGGTCTGGGGACTAGTTTCGGACGCGGCGGCGCGACCACGTTCCAGCAGGACCTGGCCAACGCCGACTGCATCCTCATCGAGGGCTCGAACATGGCCGAGGCGCATCCGGTCGGCTTCCAGTGGGTCATGGAGGCCAAGGCGCGCGGCGCGACGGTCATCCACGTGGACCCCCGGTTCAGCCGGACCAGCGCGATGGCCGACCGGCACGTGCCGATCCGCGCGGGCAGCGACATCGCCTTCCTCGGCGGGATCATCAACCACGTTCTGCGCGAGGAGAAGTACTTCCGCGACTACGTCCTGGCCTATACCAACGCGTCCACCATCCTGAGCGAGGATTTCGTGGACACCGAAGACCTGGACGGCGTCTTCTCCGGCCTGGACCGCGAGCACCGGACCTACGACTTCGACGCCTGGCGGTACCAGGCGGGCGACGTCGGGGCGGCCGCGGGCTACCGGGACCGGCGCGGCAACAGGGCCGGCAACGGGCGGCGCCGGAAGGTCCGCGAGGCGGCCCGCGGCGAAGCGCACGGTTCGGGCGGCGCGGCCTCGCATCCGGCTCCCGATACCGACGAGACGCTGCGGCATCCCCGGTGCGTGTTCCAGGTCCTGAAGCGGCACTTCTCCCGGTACACCCCGGAGCTGGTCGAGCAGATCTGCGGCATCTCACCGGAGAACTTCCGTGCCGTGTGCGACGCCGTCACAAGCAATTCCGGCCGCGACCGGACCACCGCGCTCGTGTACAGCGTCGGCTGGACCCAGCACTCGGTCGGGGTGCAGTACATCCGCACCGGCGCGATCTTGCAGACCCTGCTCGGCAACATGGGGCGCCCGGGCGGCGGCATCCTGGCCCTGCGCGGGCACGCCTCGATCCAGGGCTCGACCGACATCCCGACTCTGTTTGACCTGCTCCCGGGCTACCTCCCTATGCCGCACGCGGGCGGCAACGAGGACCTCGATGCCTACGTCGACGCCGAGTCCATGGATAACGGCTTCTGGGCTAGCATGCCCTCCTACCTGGTCAGCCTGCTCAAGGCGTGGTGGGGGCCGGCCGCGACGCCGGAGAACGACTTCTGCTATGGCTACCTGCCCCGGCTCACCGGCAGCCACGGCACCTACGAGACCGTGCTGGCCCAGCTCGCCGGGGAATGCAGCGGCTACTTCTTGTTCGGCGAGAACCCGGCCGTCGGCTCGGCCAATGGCCGCATGCAACGGATGGGCATGGCCAAGCTGGACTGGCTGGTCGTGCGGGACTTCTCGCTGATCGAGAGCGCCACCTGGTGGAAGGACGGTCCGGAGATCGAGACCGGCGAGATGAGCACCGAAGACATCGGCACCGAGGTGTTCTTCCTGCCGGCCGCCGCGCACACCGAGAAGAGCGGCAGCTTCACCAACACCCAGCGGATGCTGCAGTGGCACCACGGGGCGGTCGGGCCCGCCGGGGACGCGCGCAGTGATCTGTGGTTCATTTACCACCTAGGACGCAAGATCCGGGAGCGGCTGGCCGGCGAGACCGGGAAGGGCGCGGGCACGGGCACGGGCGCGGGCGCGGGCACGGGCGCGGGCACGGGCACGGGCGCGGGCACGGACGCGGGCACGGACGCGGACGAGATGAACGGCCCGGTGCTCGACCTCACGTGGGACTACCCGCTCCGCGGCCCGCTGCAGGAGCCCGATGCCGAGGCGGTCCTGGCCGAAGTCAACGGCTGGGACGGCGACGGGAAGCCGGTGGCCTCCTTCACTCAGCTGAAGGCCGACGGCTCGACCGCCGCGGGCTGCTGGATCTACTGCGGGGTCTACGCCGGCGGGGTCAACCAGGCCGCCCGCCGCAAGCCGGGCAGCCAGCAGAACTGGGTGGCGAACGAGTGGGGCTGGGCCTGGCCGGCGAACCGGCGGGTGCTGTACAACCGGGCCTCCGCCGACCCCGAGGGGAAGCCCTGGAGCGAGCGCAAGGCGCTCGTCTGGTGGGACGCCGGGCAGGGGAAGTGGGCCGGGCATGACATCGCCGACTTCGTCGCCGACCGCCCGCCGTCCTACCGCCCGCCGGACGGCGCCACCGGCGTGGCGGCGATCTCCGGGACCGACGCCTTCATCATGCAGGCCGACGGGAAAGCCTGGCTGTTCGCCCCGGCCGGGTGCGTCGACGGCCCGCTGCCGGCGCACTATGAGCCGCAGGACTCGCCGGTGCAGAATCTGCTGTACCCGAAGCAGGAGCACAACCCGGTCCGCGAGGTCCTCCGCCATCCCGGGACCCGGTATCAGCCCAGTGGCGACGAGCCCGGGTCGGGCGTGTTTCCCTACGTCGCGACCACCTACCGGCTGACCGAGCACCACACCGCGGGCGGGATGAGCCGATGGCTGCCGTACTTGTCGGAGCTGCAGCCCGGGTTCTTCTGCGAGGTGTCGCCGGAACTGGCCGCCGAGCGCGGCCTGGAGCACATGGGCTGGGCCACCATCGTCAGCGCCCGCAGTGCCATCGAGGCCCGCGTCATGGTCACCCGCCGGATGCCCTCGCTGACCGTGCAGGGCAAGCGGCTGCACCAGATCGGGCTGCCCTACCACTGGGGCCCGAACGGGATCTCGGCCGGGGACAGCGCCAACGACCTCGCGCACCTCGCGCTCGATCCCAACGTGCACATCCAGGAGGTCAAGGCGCTCGCCGTGGACATCCAGCCCGGCCGCCGCCCGCGCGGGCCGGCCCTGCTGGCCCTGGTCCGCTCCTACCACGAGCGGGCCGGCATCACCGACGAGACGGGCACGGAGGTGTGAGGTGAGTGTCACGGATCGCCCCGGCCTGACCGGGGGAGCCGATCCGGCCGAACGCGCCGGCTGGGCTGAGCACCCGCCCCGCATGGGGTTCTTCACGGACACGTCCGTCTGCATTGGCTGCAAGGCGTGCGAGGTCGCCTGCAAGGAGTGGAACGCGGTCCCGGAGGATGGGCTGACGCTCACCGGGATGTCCTTCGACAACACGATCGGCCTGTCCGCCTCCACCTGGCGGCACGTCGCGTTCATCGAGCAGCAGGCGCCCGAAAGCGCCCCCGGCCGGGACCGGGACGCGGGCGGGGACGCGGGCGGGGACGCGGGCGGGGCGGAGGACGGCCTGCGCTGGCTGATGTCCAGTGACGTGTGCAAGCACTGCTCCGAGGCGGGCTGCCTGGACGTCTGCCCGACCGGGGCGCTGATGCGCACCGAGTTCGGCACGGTCGTCGTCCAGGACGATGTGTGCAATGGCTGCGGCTACTGCGTCCCGGCCTGCCCGTTCGGGGTGATCGGCCGCCGCGAAGACGACGGCGGGGCGCACAAGTGCACGCTGTGCTACGACCGGCTCGGCGTCGGCATGGAGCCGGCCTGCGCGAAGGCCTGCCCGACCGATTCGATCCAGTTCGGCCCGCTGGACGAGCTGCGCGAACGGGCCCAGGCGCGGGTAAGCGACCTCCAGGAAGCCGGCCGGACCGACGCCCGGCTCTACCTGGAGGGCCCCGACGACGGCATCGGGGGCGCCGGCGCGTTCTTCCTGCTGCTCGACGAGCCCGAGGTTTACGGCCTGCCGCCGGATCCGGTCGTGTCCACGCGATCCCTGCCGCGCATGTGGAAACACGCCGGCCTGGCCGCGGCCGGCGTCGGTGCCATGGTCCTGACCGCTTTTCTTGGATCCCGAACGGACGTGCGATGAGCGCTAGCCAGCCGGGGACGAATCCTGCCCGGGGGACGAACAGCGGCCCGGCCGGCAGCAACGGCGGCCGTCACGCGCGAAATGGCCGCGGCCGCGGCTCGGGCCGGGGCGGCGAGCAGTTCATGGTGCCGCGTGCCGAATTCCGCTCCTACTACGGCCGGCCCGTCATCAAGGAGCCGGTGTGGAAGGAACCGGACGTGCCCGCCTACCTGTTCTTCGGCGGTCTGGCGGGCGCCTCCTCGGTGCTGGGTGCGGCGGCCCAGCTCACCGGGCGCCCCGGCCTGGCCCGGGCCGGCAAGGTGGCCGCCTTGGGCGGGATCAGCGTGTCGACCGTGGCACTGATCAATGACCTGGGACGGCCCGCCCGGTTCCACCACATGCTGCGCGTCTTCAAGCTGTCCTCGCCGATGAGCGTGGGATCGTGGATCCTCAGCGCCTACGGGCCCGCCGCGGGCGCGGCCGCGTTGTCGGATCTGACCGGGATCCTCCCGGCGGCCGGCGTCGCGGCGACCGCCGGGGCCGCGCTGCTGGGCCCCGCCGTGACCACTTATACGGCCGCGCTGCTGTGCGACACCGCCGTGCCGGCCTGGCATGAGGCCCACCGCGAGATGCCCTACGTTTTCGCCGGCTCGGCCGCGAGTGCGGCCGGCGGGTTCGGCCTGCTCGCCGCGCCGGCCCGCGAGGCCGAGCCCGCGCGCCGGCTGGCCATCATCGGCGCCGCCGTTGAGCTGACCGCGAAGAAGCTGCTGGAGCGGCGCCTGCAGGGCCGCGCCGAGCCGTACCAGACGGGGCGGGCGGGTGCCCTGCTGCGCGCCGGTGAGATCCTGACCGGCTGCGGCCTGGCCGGGGCCGGCCTGTCCCGGCGCAGCCGGGCCGGTTCGGCCGCGAGCGGCCTCGCGCTGCTCGCGGCCTCCGCCCTCACCCGGTTCGGCATCTTCGAGGCGGGGCGCATCTCGGCCCGCTATCCGGAGTACACGATCGTGCCGCAGCGGGAGCGCCGGACCGTCCTGGAGGCCGGGACAAGGACCGACGCCGACGCCGCCGCGGTGCGGACGGGCCGCCGGTGACCCAAAAGAACCGCGCGGCCCAGGAGGATCGGTAATCGGGCCGCAGGCGAATACGCTGGCGGAAACGGCAGGCCCAGGGAGGTTGCGTTGCCGATTTACGCGCTGGGGGACATCGAGCCCGAGATCGATCCCGCCGCCTTTGTCCACCCGGACGCGGTGATCATCGGGAGCGTGCGCGTGGCCGCGGAGGCGTCGGTCTGGCCGTGCGCCGTGCTCCGCGGCGACCACGGGAAGATCGAGATCGGTGCGCGGACCTCGATCCAGGACGGAACCGTGGTGCACTGCACCCACGACTGGCCGACGATCATCGGCGCGGAATGCGTGGTCGGCCACAACACCCACCTGGAGGGCTGCGTGGTCGGGGACCGGTGCCTCATCGGGTCGGGATCGGTCACCCTCAACGGGGCGGTCGTGGGGGACGGCGCGCTGGTCGGCGCGAGCGCGCTGGTTCCGGAGGGTTTCAAGGTGCCGCCGGGGACCATGGCCCTCGGCGTCCCGTGCCGTGTCCGGGAACTGACCGCACCGGCCGGGTGGATCGACCCGCCCATGCGGGCCTACCTGGAATCGGCTCGCCGTTACCGCACTGAGCTCCGTCGAATCGGCTAGCGGCCCATGCCTGCGTCAGCCGTACAGTCGGTCGCACCCCGCGCACGTGTTATTGCGTTCCGCGGGTAGGTTGGCGCCGTGGACTACGCGATTACGCTGGTGGCGGCTCTGCTGTTGGGCATTGGTTTTGTCCTGCAGCAGCAGAGCGCTGAAACGGCGCCGGAGTCCCACTTTCTGAGCCTGCGGCTGTTCGGCGACCTTTTCCGCAAGCGGAAATGGCTGGCCGGGATCGCCTGCATGATCCTGGGGCAGATCCTGGCCGCGTGGTCCATCGGGCATCTCGCGCTGTCCCTGGTCGAACCGCTGCTGACCACGAACCTGCTGGTCGCCCTGATCCTGGCCGTCCCGCTCTCCCATCAGGCCCTCGGCATCACCGAAGTGGTCGGCGCGCTGCTGCTCATCGCGGGCGAGACGATCCTCTCGCTGGCTCGTTCCATTGAGCCCATCGGCGAGTCGTTCGGCTCGTTCTCGCACTGGCCGACGGCCGGGGGCATCGCCGTCGTCGCGTTCATCGCGGTCCAGGCCGGGCGGCGCCGGTCCGGTAAACATCGCGCCACCCTGACCGGTCTCGGGGCCGGCCTGGTCTTCGGCATCCAGGACGCGCTGACCAGGCAGACCCTGCAGATCCTGCAGAATCACGGGATGTCCGGGCTGCTGACCAGCTGGTCCGCGTACTGCCTGGTAGCCACCGGCGCGGTCGGCATCCTGCTGATGCAGAGCGCGTTCAACGCGGGGCCGCTGCACGCCTCGCTGCCGACGATCACCGCGGGCGAGCCGGTGGCCGGGATCCTGCTCGGCATCGTGGTCTTCGGCGACCGGATCTCGCTGTCGCCCGCCAGCCTGGCCACGCACGCGGGCGGCATCGCCGCCCTGGTGGTCGGCGTCATCCTGGTCGCCCGCGCGCCGGCCCTGAGCAACCTCCGCAAGGCGGTCGTCGAGCCCGTGCACCTGCCCCGCCGCCGCGATACCGGGCCGCAGCGGAGCCTGTCCCGCACGCCTGGCGCCATTCCTCGGCAGCCCGGCCCGCCCGGCCCGCCCGGGCCGGTCGCCGCGGGCGGGCCCTCGCCCGCGGCCCGCAACGGTGACGCAGGGTTCCCGCTGCCGGGCGAACCGCCGCTAACGGCCCGCAAGGGCGAGGCAGGGTTCTCGCTGCCGGGCGAACCGCTGACCGCCCGCAAGTGCGAGGCAGGGCTGCCGCTCCCCGGCGAACCGCTGACCGCCCGCAAGGGCGAGGCAGGGCTGCCGTTCCCGGGCGAACCGCGAACGGCCCGCAAGGGCGAGGCAGGCTTCCCGCTGCCGGGCGAACCGCCGCCCGGGGCCCGCAGCGGCGACCCTGGGGTTACCCTCGCGCCCGAGCAACCCCTTCCGCCCGCCAACGGTGACGCCGGATCCCCTGTCCCAGCCGAACCGCCGGCCCGTCACGGCGACGCCGAATTCGCCCCTCCCGCCGAGCCAGCCACCCCGGTTCCGCCCGAGCCGCCCCGTTAGGGGTTCCGCCCAATCCGCCCGGCACGGCGTGATGCCTGCGCTGCGCGGCGGCCGTTTCCAGTGCTCAGCCAGGTGGCGGTAAAGCTCCCGCCGTGGAGCGAGGAGACGCTGTCTTCGGCGACGCCGGTGAGCGAAACCATGTTGACGCCAACCGGATCGAATTTGCTCAGTGTCGACCCGTTGGCCGTCGAAGCCGAGAAGCGGACTTGGCCGAAGTCGGCCAGCGGCGCGTACCCGCCCGCGATGGAGGGCGCCTCGACGATAACCTCCGCCGAGGACCGGGCGGCCCCGGACAGGCGCTTGGTGACCGTGTGACTCCAGCCCTCGGTGGTGTCCGAGAGTTCAAGGGTGAATTTGCTCCTGCCCGCGTACGTCACCGATCCGGTGAGATGATCGCCGGGCCGCACCGTGCTGCTGAAGTTGACCGGGTAGGCGGGGTACATCTCATACCAGGAGTAGTACTGCGGGGTGCCGCCGGAGCAGTCGACTTCCGAGCCGGTCTGCTCGACCGAGCTGCTGACGTACCCGTCCAGGCCCACCCAGAAGCTGGAGTACTGGTTACCCGGGCGGCAGGTGCCGATCGGCTCGACCCAGCTCGAGGAAACGCTGGTAAATGAGCCGTTACCGCTGGTTGCCGCGTATCCCGACCAGTTCGTGCTGGTGGTCGCGTTCCTGGCCCCCGGGTGGGTGGTGCGCGGGCCGATCAGCTGACCCATCCCGCCGGGCTGGACGCGGCCCCCGTTCGGCGTATCCGGCCCTGCCGCAGCCAAGGTGGCCGCAGGAGCTGCGGAGTGGCCCCACGTGGCGACGTAGCCGGGCGCCATCAGCGTGCAGCCCGGCAGGAGCGAGCTCCCCGCGATGACGAGTGCGCGCCTCCGGGCGCTAAGACGCATATGTCTCTCCGTTGCTCGTTCGTTTCTCTTTGTGAGGAGAACGCTGGTCGTCCAACAGTGGTACGACCGGACCGAATCCAACACTAAAGCAACGTAAAGAAAGGTGAAAAAAATCAGCAAGAGCGAAGGTTATATTTCGCTTGCTAAAGACTGATAAATCGCGATCACCACAGACAGCACCACCAGGGGATGTTGTATCTCAGCACGCGTTTCCCGAGGTTCATCGGTTCCGGGGAAAGATAGCGCGAGACGTCACGATATGGGCTAGGTGACGCAATAACCGCGCGCCCGGTGACCTATAACGGGTACATCACAAGTTGATCTCACGGCCATGGCGAGCAGGCAAGTCAGGATATTTACCGCCAGGGCCGCACATTTCGTCCGTACATCCGGCCGCGTATCTGCCCGCAGGCCGGGCGTAACCTCTGCGCTGGCTCTGAGTACCGTGAATCCTGGCTGCAGCCGGCCGTAACGGCCCCACCGCCCAATATGATGGGTAACCGGCAGCCGGTCCTGGGCGCTATCCGGCGGTCTGCCGCAGCTCGGAGATGGGCAGCCGCCGTGAGCCAGCGGGGCGCCGCCCTGCGGTAACAGCCGCCGGGCCAGTACAGCGAGAGGCTAGGTTACGGCACGCGATGGGTAAGGCAAGCAGGGCGAAGCAGGACGGCAGTCGCCAGCAGAGAATCGCAGCCCAGCAGGCCGCTGCGCGCAGGGCCGAGATCCGTAACAAGGTGCTGATGTTCTCGGGCGTGGTCGTGGTGATCATCGCGGTCGTCGTGAGCTTCGTGGTGTTCAAGGCGAACTCCAAGCCGCAGGCTTCCGCGGCCGGCGGCGTCAGCAACGGGCCGACTGGCACCGCGCTGTCCAGCGTGGTCACCGACACCACCAGCGTGCCCACCAGCACCCTCAACACGGTCGGCGCCGGCAGCGGCGTGTCGGCCCTTCCGGTAACGATCAAAGGCGGGACACCGCTGACGTCCGGCGGTAAGCCGGAGGTGCTGTACATGGGCGCCGAGTACTGCCCGTACTGCGCGGCCGAGCGATGGGCGATGGTCGTCGCGCTGAGCCGGTTCGGCACCTTCTCCGGCCTCAGCACGGTGCACTCGGGCAACAACACCGGTGAGGTCTTCCCCAACACGCCCACCTGGACCTTCTACAAGTCCACGTACACCAGCAAATACCTGACGTTCACGCCGGTCGAGATGCAGACCAACATCCCGACGCAGACCAGCAGCGGCGAGTCCTACACCACGCTGCAGACGCCGACCAACGCCCAGCAGGCGCTGCTGACCAAGTACGACGCGCCGCCGTACGTCCCATCGGCCGACGCGGGCGCCATCCCCTTCGTCGACTTCGGCAACAAGTACTTGCTGAGCGGGGCCAGCTACAGTCCGCAGGTCCTGGCGGGCAAGAGCTGGAGCCAGATCGCCTCCGCGCTCAAGGACCCCACCAGCCCGATCGCCCAGGCGGTCGACGGCACGGCTAACTACCTGACCGCCTCGATCTGCAAGCTCACCGGCAACCAGCCGACCTCGGCGTGCACTCCGGTGGTCCAGCACCTGGAGGCGAAGCTCTAATGGCCAAGGCCGCGCAGAGGAGCGGGTCCCAGCGCGCGCGGGCCCCGCGCACGGGGGGGACTCAGGGCGCGGCAGCTGCGGGTAACTCGGCCCAGCGCGCGCGGGCCCCGGCCAACGGGCCTCAGGGCGACGGGGCCCGCGGCAAAGGGGCCCAGGGCAAAGGGGCCCAGCAGGCCAGGCCGCGGCGGGACGGCGCGACGCCGCCGCCCGCCGCCGTGCCCGCCGGCCCCCCGGCCTGGCTCCGGTGGTCGACCTTCGCCCTGGCCATCCTGGGCCTGGGCGTGTCGGCCTACCTCACGTACACGCACTACACGGAGTCGGCGCTGGCCGGCTGCACGGAGACCTCCGGCGCCATCAACTGCGGCAAGGTGACGACCAGCTCCCAGTCGATCGTTTTTGGCATTCCGGTGGCCGTCCTCGGGCTCGCGTTCTACGTCTTCCTGGCCGCGATCATGAGCCCGTACGCCTGGCGGTCCGGCCGCCGGGAGATCGCCGTCGCCCGGCTGGTCTCCCTGGTGGTGGGGATCGGCTTCGTGCTGTACCTGCTGTACGCCGAGCTGTTCCAGATCGGCAGCATCTGCCTGTACTGCACGAGCGTCCACGTCATCACGTTCCTGCTGTTCGTGCTCACCGGCCTCGCCGCGGCCATCTGGGGACTGGCCCCGGGCCCAACGGTTCCGGCGGGCCCCGCGTCCCCCGCCCGGCGCTAGCCCTCGCGCCCCCGGCTACCTGCGGCCTGGCTGACCACCGCCTGAGCCTTAGCTGACGGACATGTCAGCGCTACGCCCGACATCCCGGTCGTGCGCGGCGACTGCAGCATTAAGATAAAGGCCGGCGGGTGTAGCTTTCTGTAACCGCTCCGACGCCCGTTTGTGGTCCTTCAGTTCGGCGCTCGAGCCAGAGGAGGGCTCCCATGCGATTGCGATTGCAGCCCGCCAGGGTGTTGCTGATATTCGCCGTTGGCACCGTCATGGCGGTTACGGCGTGCAGTAGCAGCAGTAGCAGCAGTAGCGGCGGCGCCAAGCCAAGCGCCTCCGCCAGCACGACAGCCGCGCCCGCGTCGGCCGCGCCGGCGACCTCGGCCGCAGCGTCGTCCTCCGGCGGCGGCTCCGCGGCCGCGGTCGCCCAGATCAAGGCGAACTGGGAGGCCTTCTTCAATCCCAAGACGCCTGTGGCCACACGGGTCAGCCTGCTGCAGAACGGTCAGGTCTTCGAGTCGATCATCAAGGCGCAGGCCGGCTCGCCGCTCGCCTCCTCGGCCACGTCGTCGGTCAGCTCGGTGACCGTCGGGTCGCCCGCGCAGGCCAAGGTGGTGTACTCGATCCTGGTCGGCGGGTCACCGGCGCTGACGAACCAGCCCGGTGTAGCCGTCTACCAGAGCGGCATCTGGAAGGTCGGCGACCAGAGTTTCTGTGCCCTGCTGACCCTGGAAAACAGCGGTAAAGCGCCCGCGGCCTGCCCCAGCGCCGCCGGCTAGCCGACCGGTGGACCCGGGGAGCGTTATCCAGGCACGGTCAGAGGGCCCCGAAGGTCCGGTGACCGCCCGCCACGGCGGACGGTCGCTGGCCCTCGCCGTGCTGTGCACGCTGCTGTTCCTGACCTTTCTCGACAACACGGTCGTGAGCGTGGCGCTGGGCAGCGTGCAGACCACCCTGCACGCAGGGGTCTCCGCCCTGCAGTGGGTCGTCGGGGCCTACGCGCTGACCTTCGCGAGCGTCATGCTCGCGTGCGGGATGATCGGCGACGAACTGGGGCGCAAGATCGTCATGCTGACCGGGGCAGGCGTCTTTTGTGCTGGGTCGGTCCTGTGCGCCCTGGCGCCGAATTCCGGCGTGCTGATCGCTGGCCGCGCGGTCATGGGACTGGGCGCCGCCGCCAGTGAGCCCGGCACGCTGTCGATGCTGCGGCACCTGTACACCGACCGGCGCAGCCGGGACCGGGCCATCGGCGTCTGGGCGGCCGTGTCCGGCCTGGCCCTGGCCCTCGGGCCGGTGATCGGCGGCACGCTCGTGGGCGTGTGGAACTGGCGGGCCATCTTCTGGTTCAACCTGGCCTTCGGGCTTGCCGCGCTCTTGCTCGGCGCCATCATCCTGCCGGAGAGCGCCGACCCGGACGCGTACCGCGTGGACACCGCTGGTGCGCTGATCGGCGCGGCCGTCCTGGCCGCCCTGGTATTCGCGATCATCGACGCGGAGACGGCCGGATTCGCCGCACCCGAGGTCATCGCGCTGTTCTGGGTGAGCGCGGTGGGGGCCGTCGCGTTCGTCTGGCGGGAGGCCAGAGCCGCTCATCCGCTCATCGACCTGAAATATCTGCGCGTCGCCCAGTTCACGACCGCGAACATCGTGGCCTTCTGTACCTACTTCGCGACCTTCGCCATCTTCTTTTTTACCGCGCTGTACCTCTTCGAGGTCGTGGGGTTGTCGGGATACCGCATCGCCCTGGTTTTCCTGCCGATGACCGTGCTCATGATCGTCGCGTCGCTGCTGACCGGCCGCTGGCTCGATGTCATCGGCCTGCGCCGGGCCATCGTCGGCGGCTGTGTCCTGTTCGCCGCCGGCCTGTGCCTGTCGGATGTGAACCTCAGCCCGCATCCGCACTACGTTCCGCTGCTGCTGGCGCTCGCCCTCACCGGGATCGGCATCGGCGCCACGGTTGTGCCCATCACGTCCGCGGCCCTGTCGGCGGTGCCGCCGGAGCGGTCCGGTATGGCGGCCTCGTTGACGAACACCAGCCGCGAGGTAGGCGCGGTGACCGGGGTGGCGGTGCTCGGTGCCCTGGTCAACGGCCAGCTCAATGCCAGCATCGGCGGCCAGCTGCGCGCTCTCGGCCTGCCCGCCAGCATCCAGTCCATCGTCATCCGCGGCGTTGAAACCGGCCAGGTGCCCTCCAGCGGCAGCAACTCCGGAGTGGGGCCCGCGGGCCAGGGCGCCCTCGTCCAGAAGGTCATCAACGCCACGTACACCGCGTTCCATGACGGCCTGCGCGACGCCCTGTTCCTGTCGGCCGGCCTGGTCCTGTCGGCCGGGCTGCTCGCCCTGGTGACGCTCCGCTCCCGTTCCGGGCCTACTGATTAGGCCATGGGCAGGGGGTTACTTCTCCGGGGGGAGTGAACGCTGGGGGGATGGCGTTCACTCCCCCCGGAGAGCGGTGGACGATCCTGTTACCAGGCCGCCCGGTCCGGCGCCTGCTTTCGCTCTGGGGGGGAGGAGCGAAGGGAGCGCCCGCCGGGACGGGCCCTAAAGAACATCCACCCGTCTGGGGGTCGTCCGGCCGCTGGAGGTTGCGACGCTGGCGCTCACAGCGGACCCTGATCCTGCCGACCACGACGGTCACAGTCCTCCCTTAGTAAGGTCAGCTTCTGGAGCGGACGACAATCGAGCATGAGCCGACGTGCCCGAGTCTCCTGAATCGCCGACCGCATACTGCCTCCCGCCACTGATAGTCCACCAGGGATTCGCTGCGCTGTTCGAGCAGCAGGGGCGTTACGCCCAGGCGATGGTGCACGCGCGGGAAGCGCTCCGCATCGTCGAGGAGATCGGCCCCCTCCCCGCCCTGGCCAGCGTCGAGAACGGTGTCGGCTGGCTCTATGCCCACCTCGGCCACAACGGGGAGGCGCTGATGTACTGCCAGCGTGCGCTGGAATTCTGGCGGGAGATCGGCTACCGGGGCGGTGAGGCCGACACGCTGGACAGCCTGGGTTACGCACACAGCCGGATGAACGACTTCCAGCAGGCCGCCAAGTGCTACTCCCAGGCGGTGGAGATCTACCACGAGATCGGCGACCGGTTCCACGAGGCCGGCTCGCGCATCGGCCTGGGGGACGCGCAGCTCCATGCCGGTGAGCCGGCGGCGGCCCGGAAGAACTGGGAACAGGCCCTGGCCATCCTGGAGAGCATCCCGCACCCGGACGCTGAGCAGGCCCGCACCCGGCTGAATCAGCTCATCTCCGCGGATGGGTCCCCGGCGGAACCCTCCGCGGCGCCGGCCACCGGGGTTTCCAGCACCTGGAGCGCCTGAGGCGGTCCCCGCCGCCCGTTACGCTGGAGGAGAGGTAGCCATGCCGCCCGGGTGCGATCGCCCGGCGAGGGGCGCATGGCCGCAAAGGGTGAGGGGTGCCGACGCTGGACACGACGAAGCCGCCGATGCGCGCGCTGCTGCTGGAGAACATCCACCCCGATGCCACGGCCCGGCTGACCAAGGCGGGCTACGAGGTGGAAACGCGCAAGGACGCGCTGAACGAGGACCAGCTGATCGAGGCGCTGCCCGGGGTCAGCCTGCTTGGCATCCGCTCCCGGACGAACATCACGGAACGGGCTCTCACCTCGGCGCCGGACCTGGTTGGGGTGGGCGCGTTCTGTATCGGCGTCAACCAGATCGACCTGGCCGCCGCGTCGCATCACGGCGTCGCGGTCTTCAACGCGCCGTTCTCCAACACGCGCAGCGTGGTCGAGCTGGTGCTGGCCGAGATCATCTCGCTGGCCCGCCGGCTGCCGGAGAAGAACGCCAAGATGCACCAGGGGGAGTGGGACAAGTCCGCCTCCGGGAGCCATGAGGTCCGCGGCCGGCGCCTCGGGATCGTCGGCTACGGCAACATCGGCGCGCAGCTGTCCGTGCTCGCGGAGAACCTGGGCATGTCGGTGTACTTCTACGACATCGCCGACAAGCTGGCACTGGGCAACGCGCGCCGCTGCGGTACGCTGACCGAGCTGCTCGAGTCCGTGGAGACCGTCACCCTGCACGTCGACGGCCGGCCGGGCAACAGCGGGCTGTTCGGGGACGCCGAGTTCGCCGCGATGCAGCCGCGCAGCCTGTTCCTGAACCTGTCCCGCGGCTTCGTGGTGGACCACGCGGCGCTGCGGCGGAGCGTCGAGAGCGGCCAAATAGTCGGCGCCGCCATCGACGTGTTCCCCGAGGAGCCCACGGGCAGCGGGGAGGAGTTTACCTCGGTCCTGCGCGGCCTGCCGAACGTGATCCTCACCCCGCACGTGGGCGGTTCGACCGAGGAAGCGCAGCAGGACATCGGCGAGTTCGTGGCGGGCAAGCTGACCGACTACGTCTCGGCCGGGTCCACCTCGCTCAGCGTCAACCTGCCCGCGATCGCGCTGCCGACCGCGCCGGGCGCCCACCGCCTGGTGCACATCCACCAGAACGTCCCCGGCGTACTGGCGTCCATCAACCGGATCCTGGCCGACCACCACGTCAACGTCGAGGGCCAGCTGCTCGGCACCCGCGACGACATCGGCTACGCCATCACCGACATCGGCTCCGCCTACAGCGCCGAGGTTCTGGCCCAGCTGCACGCGATGGATGTCACCATCCGGCTCAGAACCATTCGCTGCGCCTAAACGGCGGCGCCGGGACATCTCCCCACAGCGGAGTGACGGCCGCGGTCCGCGCGCATCCCGGCCGCACTGACCAGGGCGTCGAACAGGCGCGGGTCGCCGCCCTCCTCCGGGTGCCACTGCACGCCGATCGCGAATCTGGCCGGCTCCGCTCCGCCCGCCGTACCGCGCCGGGCCACCGCGCGTGCTGAACCCAGCGGGCCGGCGAACTCCAGCGCCTCCACGGTCCCGTCCGCCGCCCACGCCGTGGCGACCAGTCCCGCACCGAGCCGGTCGACCGCCTGATGGTGGTGCGTGGGAACCTCCACCCAATGGCCTTCGCTAGCTGGCCATTCGGAACCGTCCGCAGCGTTTCCGCATCGCGTGAGAATCCGGCTGATCGCGCCCGCCTCGCCGATCCGGACCATGTGGCGGCCGAAGTCGTCGGCGATCCCGGAGTGTTCCTCGTGCCCGACGACGTGCGGGAGGTGCTGGTGCAAAGTCCCGCCGCGGACGACGTTGAGCAACTGGATGCCCCGGCAGATGGCCAGCAGCGGCACCCCGGCTTTCAGCGCGCAGTCGAGCAGGGCCAGCTCCCACGCGTCGCGTTCGGCGTCGGGCGCCCCGGTCGCCGGGTGCATGGCCGCGCCGTACCGGGACGGGTCCACGTCCCCGCCGCCGGAAACGATCAGGCCGTCCAGGTCGGCTACGGTGGCGGCCGCCTCCGCCGGGTCGCCGCCCGGGGGCAGCAGCACCGGCCGCCCGCCGCTGCGGCGTAGCCCGTCCACGTACGTGCGCGGGATCAGCGCGGCAGGCGCCGACCAGCCACTCCACCGCGCGAAGTCACTGTAGGTCGAGATGCCGATCAGCGGGGTCATGGCAACAGAAGTTACCTCGGGCGCAGCGGAACGCCGGGCAGCGGCGGTGCCGCCAGCGGCTCGCCTGGGTCACCGGGCACCTCGCCGAACCGTCCGGCCGCCCAGTCGGCGCGGAATCGGGCGATCTCCTCGCCAGTCCGGGCGACGAAGTTCCACCACATCACCAGGCGCTCGGCGAACGGCTCCCCGCCGATCACGAAGAACCGCCCGCCGTCCGGGCCGAACGGCGCCAGCCGCAGCGCGGAGACGCCCGTGGGCAGGTGCGCCATCAGCCCGGGCTCGATGTTCACACCGGGCCCATCCGCTCCGGGCGCCGCGCCCGCCGACGCCGGCCCATCGACCGCGAGCACGCCGTACTCGAAGTCCGGGCGCAGCGCCAGCGCGGCCGCCGCCCCGGCCGGGACGGCGACCTCCAGCCCCACCAGCGGGGTGTACACGGTGGCGGGGGACTGCTCGCCACGGTACTCCCCGGCCACGACGGTCACGCTCGCGTCCCCGTCGCGCAGCACGGGCAGCTCGGCGTGATGCGCGAAGCCCGGCTCGGTGAACCGGCGGCTGGACGGCAGCGCGATCCAGAGCTGAAGGCCGTGCAGGACCGCGGGCCGCTGCGCCGGGGACTGCTCCGAATGGGCGATCCCGCGGCCGGAGGTCATCAAGTTGAGCTCGCCGGGGCGGATCAGCTGCTCGCTGCCGAGGCTGTCCCGGTGCAGCACCAGCCCGCCGAACAGCCAGCTCGCCGTCTGCAGGCCGGTGTGCGGGTGCGGCGGCACCTGCATACCCGGACCGGCGCTCACGTCGTCGGGCCCGTAGTGGTCGAGGAAGCACCAGGCACCGACGGTCCGCAGGGCCCGCTGCGGCAGCAGCCGGCGCACCTCGGTGCCGTCCCCCACCGCGGCCTTCCGTGCCTCGAGCACGTCGACCGCGCGGTGCACCGCCGGGCTGGCGCCGTCGGCGGCCAGCGCGACCGGCTCCGGGGACGGATCCAGATTGCTCATGACCCGACATTACGCTGGCTGGCCGCCCGCCCGGCACCCGCGGACTCCGCGATGAACGCGGCGATCTGCTCGGCGAACGGCCCGGGCGCCTCTTCGGCGATGTGGTGGCCGGACTCGATCGGCGCACCGGAGATCTCCTCCGCCCACGCCCGCCAGATCGCGACCACGTCCCCGTAGAGGTCTTCCATGTCGTCGCGGGTTGCCCACACGATCCGGGTGGGGCAGCGGATCCGCCGCCCGGCGGCGCGGTCGGCGTCGTCGGCGGCCCGGTCGGGCCCGAGCCCGGCGCGGTAGTCCTCGCACATGGCCAGCACGGTGGCGGGATCATGGATCGCGGCCATGAAGTCGGCCCAGTTCTCCTCGCCCATCTGCGCCCGCTTGTCCTGGCTGTGGTACCAGGCGTCCGGGTCGGCGCTGATGACGCGGTCCGCCCCGGCCATCGGGTTGCCGAGAAAGAACCAGTGCCACCAGGCCTGGGCGAACCGGGCGTCACAACGGGCCAGCGCTTCCCCGATGGGGACGGCGTCCGCGACGATCAGGTGGCTGACCGCGTCCGGGTGGTCCATGGCGAGCCGGAATGCCACGCAGGCGCCCCGGTCGTGGCCGGCCACGGCGAACCGGTCGTAGCCCAGTTCCCGCATCAGGGTCAGGCAGTCCCCGGCCATAGCGCGTTTGCTGTGGCTGCCGTGATCGTCGGCGACCGGCGGTTTCGACGATCGGCCGTAGCCGCGCAGGTCCGGGCAGACGACGCTGAAGTCCCCCGCGAGCAGCGGGGCTACCCGGTGCCAGGTGGCGTGCGTGCGCGGATGGCCGTGCAGCAGCAGCACCGGGTACCCGGACCCGCCGTGGCGGACCCGGAGCCGCACCGGGCCCACGTCGACGTACTCCAGCGCGAATTTCTCGAACACGGCCGCCACCCCCTTACTGCGTACTCCTACGGGCGCCCGCCGGCGAGTCCATCCGGTTTACTGCGTGCCGGCCAGCGAGCCTGTCCCGCCCAGGGTAGTGAGGTGGTGCCCGAAGCCGGCCGGGGCCCGGTACCGGCGCCGGGCTGACGTGACCGTGTGGGCCATCCAGTTCGTCGAGGATCGCGAGCGCGTCGGCGTGCCCCTCTCCCAGCCGGGCCAGCGACAGGTCCGTCTCGGCCAGGGCGGCCAGCGCGGCCCAGCGGACCCGGGTCCGCCTCGGTGACGCGCCGGAATTCGCCCGCCGGCGTATCTGCCGGGGAGTACGATCCGGACGTGCCGTTGAGCAGGAGGGCGTTCCTGGCGGCCATGGGCGCCACGGCGGGCGCGGTAGCCGTCGGGGGTGCGGCCGAGGGGGACGCGCTGCAGCTCACCCCGCCGGCCCGGATACCGATGACGACCGGTTACGCCCCGGACGGGAGCGCGGGGCGGGCCGCCGCATTCCCAGTTTCCCAGGTGCGGCTGCTCGCGGGCCCGTTCGAGGAGAATCAGCGCCGTAACACCACGTACCTGCTGTTCGTGGACCCGGACCGGCTGCTGCGTTCCTTCCGGCTGAACTACGGCCTCACGTCGACGGCCCGCCCGTGCGGCGGCTGGGAAGCGCCGCAGGTGCAGGTGCGGGGGCATAACACCGGCCACCTCATGTCGGCCCTCGCCCTGACCTGGGCGAACACCGGCAACCGGGCCGCCCTGGATAAGGGACGGTACCTGGTCCGGCAGCTCGCCGCGCTGCAGGGCCGGGCCGCAGCGGCCGGGTTCAGCCCCGGTTACCTGTCCGCCTTCCCGGAGAGCTACTTCGACCAGCTCGAGGCCGGGGAACCCATCTGGTCGCCGTACTACATGATCCACAAGTACCTGGCCGGCTTCATCGACCAGTATCAGCTGGCCGGCGACGAGGTCGCGCTCGAGGCGGCGATCTCGCTGGGGGACTGGGTGGACTGGCGCACCGGCCGCCTCAGCTACGGCCACATGCAGCGGGTCCTGGAGGTGGAGTACGGCGGCCTGCCCGAGGCGCTCGTCAACCTGTATACGATCACCGGCGAGCAGCGGTATCTGCTGGCCGCCGAGCGCTTCTATCACGCCAGTGTGCTGGACCCGATGGCGCGGAACCAGGACCGGCTGGACGGCCTGCACGCCAACACCACGGTGCCGAAGGTTCTCTCCTGCCTGCGCCTGTGGGAGGAAACCGGCACCGACATGTACCGCCGGGTCGCGGAGAATTTCTGGCGGATGGTGGCCCGGGACCACACCTACGCCGTCGGCGGGGCCAGCAACTTCGAGCACTTCCACCGGCCCGGGGTCATCGCCGGGCAGCTTTCCAACTACACCTGCGAGAACTGCGTCAGCTACAACATGCTCAAGCTGACCCGCCTGCTCCACTTCCACCAGCAGGACCGGACCGACCTGGTCGACTACTACGAGCGCGCGCTGTTCAACCAGATGCTCGGCGAGCAGGACCCCCACTCAGCGCACGGGTTCAACATCTACTACACCGGCCTGTCGCCGGGCGCCTTCAAGCAGCAGCCACTCAACTATTTCCCGCACGGCAACCCGGACGTCTACGGCACCGACTACGACGATTTCACCTGCGACAACGCGACCGGGATGGAGACGCAGGCGAAGTTCGCCGACACGATCTACTCCCGCGACCAACGCGGGATCTTCGTCAACCTGTTCGTCGCGTCCGAGCTGACCTGCGCCGACCGGGGGCTGACGCTGCGCCAGACGACCCGCTTCCCGGACGAGCCGCGGACGCGTATCGAGATCACCGCGGGCCTGGCCCTGATGACAATCCGGGTCCGCGTCCCGGCCTGGGCGGCGCCGCCGGCCGCGCGCCTGAACGGCCACCCGATTAGGGTGACCGCGCGGGCGGGCGGCTGGCTCGCCGCGGACCGGCTCTGGCAGCGGGGCGACGTCCTGGAGGTCACGCTGCCGATGCGGCTGACACTTGAGCCCGCGCCCGACGACCGGACCGTCCAGGCGGCGGCGTACGGCCCGGTCGTGCTGAGCGGCGCCTACGGGCCGGATGCGCGGACCACGATGCCGCGGCTGCGGCCCGGCTCGCTGACCCGGGCCGGCGGCCCGCTGACGTTCAGCGCGACGGCCGACGGCCGGGACGTCCGGCTGCTCCCGGTGGCCCGGACCCAGCACGAGCACTACAACGTCTACTGGAAGACCGCCTGAGCATTGTCACCGCCACCACGGCTGCTGGCGGATCTCGGCCAGCCGTGTGGCCGGACCGCTGATCGCGTTCACGCGCGACCGGAGATCGTGCAGATGCTCGTGGACCCAGAGCAACTGCGGACGCCTCGTCCGCACCGTATCCGCCACCACCACAGTGTCGGCCGCGACCATACCTTCGGCGACCGCGACGTTCTCTTCCGCGACGGCATCCTCCGCCGACGGCTCGCCGTCCCGCGCCGGGGCCAGATCAGTGAGGTGAACCGGCTGGAGGCCGGGGGAAGGGGGTCCGAAGATGGCCGCCCACGGCCAGTGCGGGCGCGAGCCGTTCCCCGTCGGCCCGACGGGCCCTGCGGGCCCCGGGTGCCTCGGGTGCCCGACCTGAGCCGCGACCCGGTCGTAGAAGGCGGCGAGTTCGGCCGCGCCCTGTTGCAGGCGCAGGCGCGCCCTGTCCGGGTGGCCGCCCCGGTCTGTGTCCGGTGGGGCGGGCCCGCGCAGCCCGGCCAGCGAGTGCGCGGTCAGCCGCAGCCGCATGCTGGCCATGACGAGCCGCCACAGATCTTCCTTGCTTATTCGCTTCGCCCCTTGTTCGGCGAGGTACCCGCGCAGCGCGTCGTCGAGCCGGATGCCCGCGGTTACGGCGGCGATTGCCGTGTCCGGCGGGTCGGGCCGCAGGCCGAGCGCCCAGTCCACGGCCTGGGTCAGGTAGGCGGCACCCCGGCGGAACGCGTCGGCGAGGTCGTCACCGACGAGCGAGCCTGCGCCGCGCGGCCAGAACAGCGCTCCGATGACGAGGCTGACCACACAGCCGATCGCGACGTCCTGGATGCGCAGGAGCCCGACCCGCCAGCCCGCCGGGGCCAGCAGGTTGAACAGCACCACGATCGTGATCGTGAACGCAGCCTGGCCCACCAGGAACGGAGCGGTCCCCGGCGCGTACGACGCGACGAGAACGGCGACCGGCAGCGCCACCCACAGGGCGACCGGGCCGGTCCCGATGGCCGCCAGCAGGGCCGCGCCGATCGCGAATCCGACCATGGTCCCGGCCAGTGCCCGCCACGCCGTGCCCCCGGTCGCCGCCGCGCTGGTCCGCAGCACCGACAGGGTGCCCAGCACCACCCAGAATCCGTGCTGAACCCCGCTGAGGTCGGCGACGGCGACGGCGACGGCCAGCGCCACCGAGCCCCGGACGGCGTTGAGGAACCACACCGAACGGAAGCTGGCGTGCCTGGATACGACGCCGAGGCTGCCCACCAGCGCGACCAGCCGTGACTCCTGCTTCGGCGGCCCGGCCTCCGGTTGGCCGTACCAGCCGCGACGCTCGGCCGCGATCGTTTCCGGGTCGGCGCGCCGGGTGGCGATGAGCGCGTCGGCGGCGGCGGTGCGCGCGGCGAGCGCGATCGTCTGCGCGTGGAAAGCCTGCGCTGCGGCCACCCGGGCGGCGTCCGGGTCACCCGATACGTCCTGCTGATGGGCGGTGCTCGCGGCGCGGGCCGCCTCCAGCCGGTCGAAGCCGGGCCGGACATCGGCCCCAGCCAGCAGCGACGCGGTGTCGGTCAGCACGTCGGCGGCCACGCTCAGCAGCTCCCGGTCGGCCACGTCCGCCCGCGCGGGGTCCGCATGGCCGCCGTCCGTCGCGTCCGCGGTCAGCGCGGCGCACCATTCGAGGATCTGCACGACGTTGGCCATCGCCTGGTCGGCGGTGGCCAGGCCGGTCGGCCGGTACGGCGTCGCGGTGAACGTCTCCATCAGGACGTGCTTGGCGGCCAGGGCAGTTTCCCGGTCGGCGGGCGTCACCGCACCGCGAACCGCCGCGCGCAGCTGACGGCCGACGGCCGCCGCGGTGGCGGCGGCGCTGGCCCGCAGCCGGTCGCCGGGGCTCTTCGGTGATAGCAGCAGCACCGCCGCGGTGCCGACCACGGAGGCGAGCCACCAGCCCGCCAGCCGGGAGGGGATGGTCGCCACGCCGCCCGCCGAGGCGACCGGCAGCACGTAGCCGAGCAGTGCGCCGGTCACCCCGCCCGCCGCATTCGGGCCGATCACGCCCGCGAAGAAGATGGCGAACGCGACCGGGATCGTGACCAGCGCCGCCAGCCAGGTGATCCCGCTGACCGCGGTGCCGATGATCAGCGCGAGGCTGCCCGCGATGGCAAGACCAAAGTGAGCCACGAGCTTGTCCCGCCGGGTGCCGCCGAAGTTGGCGAAGATCAGCGTGGCGAATCCGCCGAACGTGGCGAACAAGGTCATCTGCGTGTCGCCGATGACCTTATACGTCAGCGCGAACAGGCCGGGCACGACGATGGTGGCCCGGACCGCCCGCATCGCGGCCGGAACCGACCAGGTCACCCGCCAGGGCGAGCCGGCCGCCAGCCGCGGGCGCCGCGCGCGGAACCAGCGTGATGACCGTACCGCCGCGGCAGGCTCAGACACGTGGGAAATTCTACGAAAGGCGCGAACGCATAAACAGAGGGATTTTGCGCTCAGGTTACGGACTCCTCGATGGCGACGTACGCCGGGACGCCGGTGAAGCGGGCGGCCAGTGCGGCCTCCACCCGCGGGACGAGAAAGGGTGGCAGATACTCGCCGAATTCAGCCGGATCGGTGAACCGCCAGTCGTCGAGTTCTTCTTCCTGGAGCCGGATGCCGGCTGGGTCGGCCAGGACGCCGCCGTCGAAGATGAAGCTGACGATCGGCTTGGGCCGGTCGCCGTCGGGAGCCGTCCAGCTCACGGCCAGCAGCGGCCCGGCGCGAAGCAGCAGGCCGAGTTCCTCCTCGACCTCGCGGAAGCAGCCCACGTGCGGCGGCTCTCCCTCCTCCAGGATGCCGCCCGGCAGCGACCACCGTTCCCGGTAGTTGGGCTTGACCAGCAGCACCCGCGCGGACGGGCCGTCGGTGTCGGCGATCAGCGCAGCGGCCGATCCGTACATGGTGGGGAGAGAGGCGTACCAGCTCTCGGCGTCCATTAGGGCCACGAAACCGCAGTTTAGAGGGGATAGAAAAGCGCAGTTTAGAGGGGGTAGATGAGCCCCGGTTTACCAGAGGGTGGCGTCCTGGGCCGCCATCGCCGCCGCGCCTTCCAGCCGGAGCAGCAATTCCTTGCGGTCCAGGCCGCCGCCGTATCCGGTCAGACCGCCGTCGGCGCCGATGACCCGGTGGCAGGGGATGATGACCGCGATCGGGTTCTGCCCGTTGGCCGCGCCCACCGCCCGGGACGCCGCGGGCGACTTGCCGAGCTGGCGCGCGATTGCCCCGTAACTGGTCGTGGTGCCGTAGGGGATCTGGGTCAGCGCGGACCACACCGCCAGCTGGAACGGCGAGCCCACCGGGGACAGCGGCACGTCGAAGTCACGCCGCTCGCCCGCGAAGTAGGCCCGCAGCTGCGCCCTGACCGTGACGAACGCCCCCGGCTCGGGCCGCGCCCCGGGCGGCGTGGCCGGCGGCCGCCCACCCGGGGCACCCAGCATGTACAGCCCGGTCAGCGCATCGTCGCGGCCGGTCAGCAGCAGATCGCCGATCGGCGAGGGCACCCGGTCGACGTAGCACGGAGCGCCCGGGTCCAGCGTGACGAACGGGGCGATCATGACTTCTCCCCTTCGGTGATGGCCCACAGGTGCTGGAGCGCGTAGGAGCGCCAGGGCCGCCAGCTTTCGGCCTGCCGCGCGGCGGACGCCGGGTCCGAACCGGCCCCCAGCGCGGCCAGCCCGTGCCGGACTCCCGCGTCCGTGGGCAGGAACGCGTCGGGGTCAGACAGCGCCCGCATCCGGATGTAGCCGGTCGTCCACGGCCCGATACCGGGCAGCGCCAGCAGCCGCGCCTCGGCGTCGTCCCGGCTGGCCCCCGGGTCCAGGGTCAGGGTCCTGGACGCGAGCGCGGTGGCCAGCCCGACCAGGGCCCGGGCGCGGCTGCGCGGCATCGGCAGGCTGGCCGGGTCCGCCTCGGCCAGCGTTTCCGCGGCCGGGAAACAGTGCGTGAGCGCAACGGCCGGCCCACCGGTCAGACCATTATGAGCAGCCCCAGCAGCCCCAGCAGCCCCAGCAGCCCCAGCAGCCCCAGCAGGCTCCTGGTTCCCCGGCGTCACGGCGACCGCCCGTCCCAGCGGCTTGCCGTACGCGGCGGTCAGCCGCGCGCCGAGACGGCGGGCGGCCGCCACGGACACCTGCTGGCCGAGCACCGCCCGGATGGCCAGTTCGTCCCCGTCCACGTGCCCGGGCACCCGCCGCCCGGGGCAGGCGGCCACGGCCGGCCGCAGGACCTCGCTGCGGGCCAGGAACGCGGTGACCGCCGCCGGGTCGGCGTCCAGGTCGAGGAGTCGCCGGCAGCGCTGGACCGCGGGCGCGACGTCGCGCAGGTCCTGGAGCTGAAGCTCGCAGTCGATGTGGGAGGTCTGGGGGTCCCCCGCAGGACGTAGCGCGATCACGCCCGTCCCGTTCGGCAGATTGATGGTTCTGCGGTAGGTGCCGCCGGTCACCGTCTCCACGCCGGGAATGGCGCGCGCGGCCAGGAAGCGCAGCATCCGGCCCATGTCGATCGGCGGCCGGTACGCGAGCCGCAAACGGATCATTCCCGGCGGGCCGCCCAGCGCATTAGCCGGCGCGCCGCCCAGTGCATCAGCCGGCGCGCCGGCCAGCGCAGTGGCGGGCCGGCGTCGGGCGGCGCGTTCCCGCAGCTCGCCCGGCGCGGCCGCGAAGACCTCCCGGATCGTCGCGTTGAACTGCCGGATGCTGGCGAACCCGGAGGCGAACGCGATCTCGGACAGCGGCAGCGCGGTGGTTTCGGTGAGCACGCGCGCGGTCTGGGCGCGCTGCGCGCGGGCCAGGGCGAGCGGCCCGGCCCCGAGTTCGGCGGTCACCGCCCTGTTGACCTGGCGCTCGCTGTAGCCCAGCCGCCGCGCGAGCCCAGTGACGCCCTCCCGGTCCACCATGCCGTCGCTGATCAGCCGCATCGCGCGGCCGGCCAGGTCGGCGCGGACGTTCCATTCGGGCGAGCCGGCCGACGCGTCCGGGTGGCAGCGCTTGCACGCGCGGAAGCCCGCCTCCTGGGCCGCCGCGGCGCTGGGGTAAAAGCGCATGTTCGCGCGCTTCGGGGTGATCGCCGGGCAGCTGGGCCGGCAATAGATCCCGGTCGACGTGACCGCGATGAAGAAGACGCCGTCGAACCGGGCGTCTTTGCTGACCGCCGCCTCGTACCGCTGCCCGTCGTCCACGCCTCCACCCTGCCAGCGCGCGCCGCCGCGGTGCTAGCGGGAATCGGACATCAACCGGGACGGCCGCCGGGTGGCTCTCGCTGGTAGCGTGCACCGCAACGGCCATGGCGTACGCCGCGAAGGAGCAGGAGTCATGCAGGCGGAAATCAAGGGCACCACCATGCCCGTGCTGGAAGTCACGGTCCAGCCCGGCGAGCAGCTGATCTCCACCCACGGTGAGCTGTCCTGGATGACAGCGAACATGCAGATGTCGCAGACCGCCGGCAGCGGTGGCTTCATGAAGGGCCTGAAGCGCGTGATGGGCGGCGGCGGTATCTTCCTCACCCGCTACGAGCCGTCGGGCGGCCCGGGCATGATCGCGTTCGCCGCGAAGCTGCCCGGCCACATCGTGCCGGTCGACATCAGCCCTGAGCATTCCTACCTGGTGCACCGGCACGGCTGGCTGTGCGGCACGCCCGGCATCACGCCAAGCATCGGCCTGCAGCAGTCGTTCCGGGGCGGGATGTGGGGCGGCGACGGGTTCGTGCTGCAGCGCCTGGACGGTGAGGGCCGTGCCTGGATCGAGCTGTCCGGCGAACTGATGCACTACACCCTCAGTCCCGGGCAGACGCTAATGGTGCATCCCGGCCACGTCGGGATGTTCGAGGCGATCATCCAGTTCCAGATGACGCGCGTACCGGGAATCACCAACGTCCTTTTCGGCCAGGACGGTTACTACCTGGTCGCGCTGACCGGCCCGGGCCAGATCTGGCTTCAGTCTATGCCGATCCCCAACCTCGCCCACGCGCTCGCGCCCTACATCGCCCAGCAGATCAGCGTGGACACGGCCGGCACCGGCGCGGCCGCCGGGACGGTCGGCGGCATCTTCGGCAACATCATGCGCAGCTGACATAGCACTCCCCGTGAGCGAACTCCGCGAGGTCCCGCACGGGCCCGAACGGAGGCCTGCACATCCCTCTGTTCAGCCACCGCGGCGTCCGCGCTCAGGGCGCCGACCCGCCGGCGATCCAGCGCTGGAAGACGGCGACGCGCTCCGGCGGCCATGCCCCGTCGCAGGGCATCGTGCCGTTGCGGAGGCGCTCGAGGATCGCGTCCTGGTGCGCCTGGACGTCGCTGTGGGACCAGAGGTCGAAGGCTTTGAGCATCGAGTCGCGGTCCTTTTCGCGGAACATGGGACGGACATCACGCTCGAAGCTGAGCCCTGCGGGTGACTCCGGCTGGCCGGTCATGGGCTTCTCCTGCCGTTGTGACAGTGCGACGCTTCTCTCTTCAGCAACCGTATCGGCCAGAGCATCTCCCGGGCCACTTGGCGCCATAGGTGATCACTCCCGGCAATAGCCGCAGGCGTCACGGATCACGTCTGGATCTTGGTCAAGCCAGGTGACCCGCTACCACGCCGATAGGTGGATCGCCCGCAGGTGGGGCAAGTCGTAGCTGGCTTCACCCTCACATCCGGTCACGCCGCCGAGAGAGCGGTGAAGTGGGCACCCGCCGAGCCGTTCGGGCCCCGTTCGGCTCCCGGCACCTCGCCCAGCCCTGTGCCGGGTCAGCGCCGCCAGAAGTCGAAGCGGTCCCGCCCGGCGCGGAACCCGGCTGCCTCCGCGATGTCGACGGCGACGGCGAAGCGGTCGCCGACGCGCCAGTCCTGGTGCGAATCGCTGCCGAACGACACCGCCCGGCCGCCCTCGTCCCGCCACCACCCCAGCAACTGGACCGAAGCCAGCGGGCTCTTCGTATTCATCTCGAGCGCACGGTCAGACTGGGCCAGGGCCCGCAGCACCGCGCGGTATTCCTCCTCGAACTCCTTTTCCTCATATGGTCCGGAGCTCGCGGGCCAGTAGCGGCGCGGGAAATCGATGTGCGCCAGGACCTGGAACAGGTCGCTGTCTGTGACCAGCTGTAGCAGCTCGGCGAAGTAGCGGCGCAGGACCTCATCGGGCCCGAACATCCCGTACATCGCCGGCAGCCCGACGAGGCGGCCGCGCAGCGGCACCGCGTGCAGCGAACCCAGAATGCGGTCGAAGCGGTGCCCGCCGGCGACAGCACCGGCGCTGGCCGCGAACAGGTGGGCCTCGCCCGCCTCGACTCCGGACAGAATGCGCAGATCAGGAAAGCGGTGCCGGCATTCCTCGACCGCCGCCAGGTACCCGCTGACGTCCAGCGGCCGGATCCGGGTGTTGCGGCGCGGCTCGAGACCGGCCACCGCCCCCGGGTCGTTCGCCCCCCACCGGGTGAAGTCGAGGTGCTCGGTGAACGCGACCGCGGGAACGCCGACGTCGAGCGCGCGCTCGCACGCCCCCGTCATCGACGCCTCACCGGTAGTGTCGTACGACCACTCTGAGTGAACATGGTTGTCCGCCGGCACCACGCGCCCATCCTCCCACGCCGGCGCGCCGAACGAGAATCCGGCTCCGCGCCTGGCTAGGCCACCCGCACTCCGCTCCCGCCCGCACCGGCCACCCAACCCGGTTCTGTGCCCGGCCAGATTAGCGACGCCAGATTTTTCCCGAACGGGCCCGGGCGGGAGCACTACGCGAGCCCTCGACCCCCAGGGCAGGCAGGAATTCGGCGTAACGGGGCAGGAATCCACCTGCTGCCCGGGGTCTCACGCGTGGCACACTCGGTCCCATGGAGCGCCCGTTCTGCCAGGTCGATGTGTTCGCTGACGAGCTGTACCTCGGTAATCCCGTCGCCGTCGTGCTCGACGGCAAGGGCCTGAGCACCGAGGACATGCAGCGTTTCGCCTGCTGGACGAACCTGTCGGAGACGACGTTCGTCCTGCCGCCGGAAGCCGCTGGGGCCGACTACCGGGTGCGGATCTTCACGCCCAGCCGGGAGCTTCCGTTCGCCGGTCACCCGACGCTCGGCACCTGTCATGCCTGGCTGACGGGCGGTGGGATCCCTCAGCGCGGGGACGTGGTGATCCAGGAGTGCGACGCGGGCCTGATCGGGCTGCGGCCGATCGACGGCGCGCTGGCCTTTGCCGCGCCGCCGCTGCTGCGGTCGGGGCCCGTGGATGACGAGACCCTGCGGCGGATCGTGTCCGCGCTGGGCGTTGACCGCGCGGACATCGTCGACGCCCAGTGGGTGGATAACGGCCCCGGTTGGGTGGGGGTGCTGCTGGACAGCGCCGATGCGGTGCTCGCGCTGCGCCCCGGGTCGGCCGACCTCGACGTTGGCGTGGCCGGGCCCTACCCGGCGGGCTCGCCGGAGGCGTTCGAGGTTCGCGCCTTCAGCCCGGCCCTGGGCGGGGTCGGTGAGGATCCGGTGACCGGAAGCCTGAACGCATCGCTGGCGGGGTGGCTGCTGGCGGCCGGGCACGCTACCGCGCCGTACGTGGCCAGCCAGGGCACGGCGCTCGGCCGGCGTGGCCGGGTGCACATCACGCGCGACCCCGGCGGAACGATCTGGGTGGGCGGCAGCACAACGACCGGCGTGACCGGCCGCGCTGAGCTGTAAGACCGCCGCTCAGTTGGCGGTGCGGGGTGCGCGCTGGAAGCCGATCTGGCTCTCCGTGCCGACGAAACCGACCGACCGGTAGACGCGGATCGCTCCGGCGCCCGGGTCCGCGACGATGACGAGCGTCCGGGCACCGAGCTGATCGAGCGCCCAGCGGCCCGCGTGCCAGACCAGCGTCCCGGCCAGCCCCTGTCGGCGCCACGCCGGGTGGGTCTCGACGTTCTGGTAGCGGGCGATGCCGCTGCCGTCGGAGAACACGCCGAGCTGGGCCACCAACTGACCGTCTTCGAACGCGCCGAACCAGGCGCCGTGCCCGTTCTCGGCCAGCCGGCGGGCATCCAAAGTCCGCTGCTGGTAGAACGCCCGCGTAACCGCGACTTTCCCGGCATCGTCGGCGGCGAGCCGAAGTTCGAGGGATCGCTGCCAGTCCTTCTCACCCTCCAGCGGCCGGTATTCAGCGAGGAGGTCCTGATGCGGCGGCTCACGCAGGTCCGAGGCCGTCATGACCGTGCTTTGCTCGATCCGGAGACCGGCCTCGAACAGGCCCGAGCCGTCGGCCGCGTGCGGCTGCGTGGTATCGATGCCCAGCGCCACGTGACCGGCTGCAGGGAAGACCTCGGCGAACCGCGCGAGCCACTTCGCCGTCTCCTGGAGTGTCGGCGCGGCCGCGAGGAGGAGGAAGTTGCCCCACCAGTACGCCGGGTGCGCGGGGCTCCGGACCACGATGTGGTCACACCAGTCGGTGACCTCGCTGCCCTCCATGCGGCGGATCATCAGGTCCGTCCGGTAGCCGAGGGAGGTGACGTTCACGGCCGCAGTGGAGACGGACGCAGTAGAGGTGGACGCAGTACAGACGGCGTGGTCTTTTCCGGCTTGAGACGGTGCCCGCGGGCGGAACTCACCGGTAGGGGCGCCGCGGCGCGGCGGACGTGATGACGTAGACCTGCTCCGGCCCTGGATCCGGCGGGCGCGGCGGAGCAGGATCCGGGGCGGACGGCCCGTCCCGGGCCGGACCTGGAGAGGCAACCTGGGACAGCCGCGGGACGCGCTGACCGGCCGGTTCTCTCGACGCCGTGCCCCGCGGGGCGCCGTTGTCCGGCCCGTTTTCAGTCGGCCCGTTTTCGGCCGGCCCGGCCCCCGTGCCGCCGGGTGCGCACCCGCCCGCGGTGCGGTCGGCCGCACCTCCCGGCTCCGGCGTGCCGCCGTCACCGGCCTTGATGGCGTCCGTGACCCGATGCCAGCGGTCTTCCCATTCGGCGGCGTTACCGTTGCAGGCCCGGACGTACGCGGCCGTGACAGGCAGGGTGGGCAGGTTCAGCCCGCCCGCGGCCGCGGCCAGCGTCCTTATTGTGTAGTGCGAGAGTCCGGCCATCTCCGGGTAGCCAAGCCCCGCCTTGATCCGCAGTTCCCGGAGGTCCTTCGCGAATTCCGCTAGTACGGTTTGGGTGTCGCTGGCTGGCCGTCTGGCGGGCGCCTTGTTCCTGAGCGCGAGGGCGGTTCCCGGCTTGGCGGGTTTGGCCGCCTGGCCCGGGCCTGCCTGCTCTGGGACCGCGGTGCCGCACCCTGGTGGCGCGGCGGAGCGGTTCCCCGGCGGGGTGGCTCCGCGGGCGTCCGGGGGCAGGCCGGGACGCCCCCCGGCCTGGGGGGCGGGGTGTCCCGGCAGTGGGAACGGCTCACTGCCGGGCGCGCCCAGCTGATCAGGTGAGATCGGGCGGCCCTGGAGAACTGACCGGGCCCCGGCCCCTGCTCCGACGCGGGGTGCGCCCGGTGCGGGCCGGCGTCCCGGTCTCCAGCCCGCCTGATGGCCGTCTGATCCGTGATCGCCGCCAGGGCCGTAGCCGTTTTCCGGCCGGTACGCGCCGCCTGGCCCGTACCCACGGTCCGCCGCGTGGCCGTCCGCCGCGTGGCCGGCCGCCGCGTGGCCGGCCGCCGTGTAGCCGGGCGCCGTGTAGCCGTCCGCCGTGTAGCCGTCCGCCGTGTAGCCGTCCGCCGTGTAGCCGTCCGCCGTGTAGCCGGCCGCCGTGTAGCCGTCCGCCGTGTAGCCGTCCGCCGTGTAACCAGCGGGGCCCGGCCCATAGGTGCCATCGGTCCCGTAAGCGTCATCAGATCCGTAGGCGCCCTGCGGCCCGTGCGAGTCTTCGTGACCATGAGCCGCGTGCGATCCGTGGGCGGGCCCGTAGGTCCCCCCGGGCCCGTAGCTCCCCCCGGGGCTGTAGGGCGCATAGACACCGTCCGGTTCGTACGCGTGGCCGTCTGCTGGCCCCTGTCCGAACGGGCCTTCCGGTGGCCCCTGTCCATAGGGGCCTTCCGCCCCGTAGCCGGGTGCCTGGTCCGGCACCGGTCCGTCGCCGCCGACCGGTCCGCGTCCGAAGGCTTCGCCATTCGCGTAGCCGCGGGGATCGGCCGGGCCGCGCCCGTTGGCCGCGCGGGCCTGGTCCGGCGCACGCCCGTAGCCCTCATCCGGCGCGTACCCGCAGCCGTTTGCTGGCCCGGGCCCGTACGCCTGGTGCGGCCCGCGCGCACCACCTGGTCCATCTCCGGCCGCTGGGCCGTATCCGCCTGGCGCGCCGGGACGGCCCGGAATCGGCATCCGCGGGTCCGCCGGGGCCGGTCGGCGACCGTCCTGATACGGGCCGCCCGCGTACGGCTCTTCCGGGTCCGAGCCTGCCGCGTACCGGCTGTCCGCGTACCGGCCGTCCGCGTACGGGCTGGCCGGATACGGGGGAGACGGATACGAGGGAGACGGATACGGATAAGGCCGCGCCGGGCGGCGGCCCCCGGCCATGTTGTGCGGGTAGTCCGGCCCCGGGCGGCCGGTGCCACTCGGCGGCGCTGCCCGCCCGCCCAGATCGCGGCGCGTGCGCATATCTGCGAGCCGTTCCTGGCCACGGGGCCCGCGCATATCCGCGGGGGTGCCCTGGTCGCGGCGCTCGCCCAGATGGCCGGGCGCGTGCTGGTCGCCGGGCCCGCGCTGGTGACCGGGACCACCCGGGTCGCCAGGTCCAGCCGGACCGGAACGCCATGGCCTGGCCATTCCCGGCGGGACGGGTCGTCCGGCCGGATATCCGGGTGCTGCCGTCCCAGGTGGCTGGGCCGACCGGGCGCTTCCGCGAGCGCCGGGGTAACTACCTGGCCCGGGTACTCGCGGCAGACGGGGGTCCCGGGAGCGGGCTCGCGGTGGCGGGGCGGCCTGAGGAGCGGCGGCCCACTGCGTATCCGGCCAGTTCGGATCCGGCCAAACGTCTCGGAGCGGGACTTCGGCGCGCCGCGGGGCACTGGCCTGCCTCGGCTCCTGGGGGCGGGGTGGGCGCTGCCGGCCGGCCCATTCGCCCGGCCGCGGCTCGTCGTCATAGCCCGGCTCGGGGCCCGCGGGGCCCCCGGGCCCCGCCGGCCCATTGGGGCCTGCCACGAACGCCGGGCGTCCGTTCGGGTGATGCGCCGGACGACCGTCAACCCGGTACCTCTCGCGGTCGGGCTCGGCGTCACCACGTTCCACCGGGCACCTCCTAAGACTCCGGATCAGACGCGCCCGCGCACTACGGCATTCCATCCTTAAAAAGTCTAGGACGGACGGAATGCCCAACTGGTGCGGAATGCATATTATACTTTTTGAGTAGATTTGGTAAGTAATGCGACGTTTAGAGTCTAGCCCTCTCCCCGGCGGTGGGAGGCGCGTTTCCCGCTGCTGCCCGGCAGGCGTCGGAAGAGCAGCGTGGGTAGGGTAACAAGTGCGGTACTCGGCCGGCGGGGTTACTCTCACATTGAGGCTTGAGCGTCACGCTCAGGCCTGGGCCGACGGCCCCGGACCGGCGCCGCCGCCTATTGCTGCGGAGCTTTGCGGAGCGGCCATGAGCTGGATCGTCTGGCTGGTCTTGGCGGCCGCGCTCGGCGTGGCCGAGTTGCTGACCGTGACGCTCACCCTCGGGCTGATCGCGGTGGCCGCGGCGGTGGCGGCCGTGGTCGGGGGACTTGGGGCTCCGGTGCCGTTCCAGGTCCTGGCGTTCGTGGTAACGGCCGGGGCCGGCCTCGTCCTGGTCCGGCCCATCGCCGTGCGCCACCTCAAGCAGCCGCCGACGCTGCGCACCGGCACCGCCGCGCTCGTCGGGCGCAGTGCCCTGGTCCAGCAGGAAGTCAACGGCCACGACGGGCGAGTCCGAATCGGCGGCGAGGAGTGGTCAGCCCGCTCCTATGACGAGACCCTCGTGATCCCGGTGGGAGCCACCGTCGACGTCATCCAGATCGAGGGGGCGGCCGCCCTCGTCTACCCACGGGAGTGATCATGGCACTCGCGGAACTTCTTATCGGCCTCATCGTCGCCGTTCTGCTGATCCTGGTGGTGGTCCGCTCGGTACGCATCGTGCCGCAGGCTCGGGCCCGGAACGTCGAGCGCCTCGGCCGCTACCGCAAGACCCTCCAGCCGGGGATGAACTTCATTGTCCCGTTCATCGACCGGGTCAAGCCTCTCATCGATCTGCGCGAGCAGGTGGTCTCCTTCCGGGGAGCGCCGGTCATCACCGAGGACAACCTGGTCGTCCTCATTGACACGGTGCTCTTCTTCCAGGTCACCGATCCGCGGGCCGCCGACTACGAAATCGTCGACTACATCCAGGCGATCGAGCAACTCACCGCGACGATGCTGCGCAGCGTGATTGGCTCCATGGACCTGGAGGACACCCTCACCTCGCGGGACAAGATCAACAACCTGCTGCGCGGGGTCCTCGACGATGCCTCCGGCAAGTGGGGCATCCGCGTTACCCGCGTGGAGATCAAGGCCATCGACCCGCCGAAGAGTGTGGTCGACGCGATGGAGAAGCAGATGCGGGCCGAGCGGGAGAAGCGGGCCGCCATCCTCACCGCTGAGGGCGTCAAGCAGGCGAAGATCCTCACCGCCGAGGGCGAGAAGCAGAGCAACATCCTTACCGCGGAGGGTGAGAAGCAATCGGCCATCCTGCGCTCCGAGGGCCAGGCTCGGGCCATCGGCACGGTATTCCAGGCCGTGCACCGCAATGACCCCGACCCCAAACTGCTCGCCTACCAGTACCTCCAGATGCTGCCGCAGATCGCCCAGGGTCAGGGCAGCACGTTCTGGGTCATTCCCAGCGAGGTCACCTCGGCCCTGAAGGCCGTCACGTCTGCGTTCGAGGGCCAGAAGGGCGAGGCCGGCCCCGGCCCGGGCCTGGACGCCGCCCTGGCGGGCATGGCGGGCCTGGCGAGCGGTAATGGCGGAAGCGTCCCCGGCCCGATCAGCCCCAATGTGACAAGCCCTGGCCTAGCGGGCCCAGCCGGGCCGGCCCACGCTGACCAGGATGGTGCCGCCCTGGACGGCTCCCCCTGGGACACCGCCGGCCGGGACGGCGCCGACGCGAACGGCGCGGCGCCGGACGCCATCGCGGTGGGAGCCGCCGAGATCACCGCGCCCACCGAACCGACCCCGGTGCTTGAGGTTATTCCGCAGCCGAGGGCCAGGTCAGCCGATCAACCCCCGCCCAGGCTGATCCCGCCGATCGTCCCTTGATCCGATCGGCCTGATCTGGCGTCCCCTGAGTCGATCGTCCCCTCAGCTGGGCGTCGTTAGGAGGCCAGCGCCAGCCATAGAACGACCGCGACGACCAGGAGCGCCGCCAGCGAGAGCATCATGGCCCGTCGTGTCGGCCGGCGGCCTGGCTCCGGCGCGGCCGGCAGTTCCGATGCGTTCAGCCGCGCCGTGGACCTCTGCGCCCGGGCGTGGCCGCCAGATCCGCCCCCCGCTTCCGCGGCGGCGGACTGGGGCGCATTTTGCGGGACTGCGCTCTGCGGGGCCGGGGATTCGGCTGGCCTGCGCGGCTGACCGGTGACAGGTGTGCCGCTGTCCGCCGCCGGCCACGCCGTGCCGCTATCGGCCGTCGGCCACGCCGGCCCGCTTTCCCCGGGGCCGGGCCGCGCGGGGCCACGTTCGGCCGCGGGCCAAGCCGTACCGTTATCGGTCGCCGGCCAGGCCGTGCTGCTGTCCGTCGCCGGAGGCCAAGACCTGTCCTGTTCCGTCGGCCGCGCCGTCCCGCTATCGGCCGGAGGCCGCGCCGCTCCGGGGTCTGGTCTGTGCCAGGCCGCTTCTTCCTCCGGCACGCCCTGGCCCGCTCCCGACGGAGCCGACGGGGCCGACGGGGCGAAAGGGGCCGACGGGCCGGAAGGGGCGTAAGGGGCCGACGGTGCCAACGGGGCCGACGGTGCGGACGCCGATGGGCCGGCGGCCGATTCGGAGGCGGCCGCGTCCGGCCGGGCGAACCATGAACCGGCGTCGGCGGCCACCGTTGTCGGGCCGAGACCAGCCGCGACGCGCGCCAGTCCAGGGGCGAGGGCGGCTTGTTCCGCGGCGCTCAAGCCGACCGGCCCGGCGCTCGCGCCCCTGGTCGGTAGCCGGTTCGCGGTGGGCGCGCGGGTGGGGAGGGCCGATCCCAGTTCGACTTCTTCCGAGAGCGTGAGCCGGCGCCAGCGGTCTTCCCAATCGGACGGCCGGGCGCCGCAGCCGCGTATGTACGCTTCGAGCACCGGCAGGCTGGGCAGCGCGGGACCGTCCTCGGCGGTCCTGAGCGTGTCCTCCGGATAGTGCGCCCGCGCCGCGAGGTCGCGGGTCTGCAGGCCCGCCTGGTCGCGCAGCGCCCGAAGGTCACGCAGGAAAGCAGCCCTCTCTGCATCCGCCCCGGCAGGTGGAGCGTTGCGGGGATGCGTCATGAACCCTCCCGGTCGCCATACCCGCCGATTATCACTGTGGCATCGTTGATCGCCGCTACTGGAAAGCGTAGACCCAATCATTTCTCCACGTTGGAGCATTCCGCACAATTTGCAGGACCGCCGACCAGCCCAAAATGACGCCGTATCCTTTTAGGGACCCTTAATCTCAGGAATCCGTTTCAACGGCGACGGTGCCGGTGGGCCCGGGCGGTCAGCAGCGATAGCGGCTCCTCGTGGTGAAGCGGTGGCGGCTCCTTGCAGTCAGAAGCGGATAGCCAGACCAACGGTAAGGGCCGCGCCGAACGCCAGCTGCAGGCGGCCGGTCTGCCCGAGGGCGCGGATCAGTGCCGGGCCCGCCCCGCCGGAACGGACCGCGCGGATCGGGCCCAGGACCAGCGGCAGCGTCAGCAGCGTGAGCGCGGTAAGCGGCCGCGCCGGGGTGACAGCCAGGGCGATGACGAACGGGACGAGCAGGCACGTCACGTACACCGTCCGGCTGCGCGGGTCGCCGAGCCGCACCGCGAGTGTACGTTTGCCCACGTCGGTGTCGGAGCCGATGTCCCGCAGGTTGTTGATCATCAGCAGCGCGCAGGACAGCAGCCCGGCCGGGAGCGCGGCGATTAGCCCGAGCCAGCTCAGCGTGGCCATCTGAACGTAGGCGGTTCCGGCCACCGCGGCAAGCCCGAAGAACGCGAAGACCGCGACCTCGCCCAGCCCGCGGTACCCGTACGGATGGCTGCCGCCCGTGTAGAACCAGGCCGCCCCGACCGCGGCCGCGCCGACGAGGATGAGCCACCACGACGTGAAGATCGCGAGCACCAGGCCGGCCACGCACGCGCAGAAGAAGCAGGCGAACGCGGCGGCGAGCACCTGGCGGGCCGGGGCCAGTCCCGCCGCGACCAGCCGGGTCGGCCCGACGCGGTGGGTGTCCGAGCCGCGGATACCGTCGCTGTAGTCGTTGGCGTAGTTGACGCCGATCTGCAGGGCGAGCGCCACGATCAGGGCGAGCACGGCGCGCCAGGCGGAGAACTTGCCGTAGCCGATGGCGACCCCGGTGCCGATGAGGACCGGGACGACCGCGGCCGGCAACGTCCGTGGCCGGGTACCCGCCAGCCAGTCTCGCGGCTGAGCCAACGCGACTCCTTCGTGGTTTCGTGGGCCCGGTTAGCCGGGCGGCCTATCCGGGTGGCGCCGGCAGCGACGCGTGCAGCCGCACGATCGGGACCCGGACGTCCATGTCGAGCTCGCTCCGCGCGCCGTCTTCGGCCCATCCCGCCGTCGCCAGGAAACGGCGCATCGCCGTGTCGGCCTGCAGCACCCACGCGGACACCTGCGTGAAACGGTCCCCGGCCAGGGTGTCGGCGACGGCGTTGAGCAGCCGTCCGCCGTGCCCCTGCCGGGTCAGGCCGGGGGCGATGCGTAGTTCGTACAGTTCCCCGTCGGTGGCCGGCCAGCGGTCGTCGTCACTGGCGGGCCCCACAGAGGCGAAACCGGCCACCGCCCGATTGCTGGTGGCCACCAGGACCTGGTGCCTGCCCGTCGGCGGCTTGCTGATCGCTTCCGCCCAGCGCTCGCACCAGCGGCCGGTGGCCTCCTCGCTGGTCAGTTCGGTGAGGACCGCCTCCGGAATGATCCCGGCGTATCCTTCGCGCCAGCATTCCACCTGAATGCGGGCCAGGTCCGCTGCGTCGGATCCGCGTGCGGCCCGGACGAAATCCTGGGCGCTCACCGGCCCCCGGAGCCCCCGGAGCCCCCGGAGGCCGGATCACCGAGCAGGCCGACGTCGCGCGCCGCGCCGCGCGCCGCTGAGGTCACCATCGCCGCGTACGCCTGCAGCGCCGGGCTGACTGTCCGGTCCCGGTTCGCCGGGCGGTAGGTGTGCAGCTGGGCCAGCATCCGGTCCCGGCGGGCCGCCAGGTCGGCGTCGGGCACCTCCAGCGTCAGGTCGCGCCGCGGGATGTCGATCGTGATCCGGTCGCCGTCCGCCACCAGCGCGATGACGCCGCCCAGCGACGCTTCCGGCGCGATGTGGCAGATGGAAAGCCCGGACGTGCCGCCGGAGAAGCGGCCGTCAGTGATCAGCGCGCACGCCCGGCCCAGGCCCTTGCCCTTGAGGAAGCTCGTGGGGTACAGCATTTCCTGCATGCCAGGCCCGCCGCGCGGCCCCTCGTACCGGATCACCACAACGTCGCCGGCGCCGACGGCGTCGCTGAGGATGCCGTCCACGGCTGCTTCCTGGCTTTCGAAGACCCGCGCGGTCCCCTCGAACCGGAACAGGTCCTCCGGGACGCCGGCCGTCTTGACGATCGCACCCTCCGGGGCCAGGTTGCCGTAGAGCACGGCTAGGCCGCCGTCCGCGGTGTAGGCGTGCTTGAGGTCCCGGATGCAGCCGCCCTCGCGGTCGGTGTCCAGGTTCTCCCACCGGGCCGACTGCGAGTACGGCTTGGTGGTCCGGATCCCGCCGGGCGCCGCGTGGTACAGCTCGACGGCCTCGTCGCGGACGGAGCGCGAGCGCAGGTCCCAGGCGTCGATGAAGTCCCGCAGCGTTTCGCTGTGCACCGTGCGGACACTCGTGTTGAGCAGGCCGGCCCGGTCCAGTTCGCCGAGGATCGACGGGATGCCGCCGGCCCGGTGCACGTCCTCCACGTGGTAGTTACTGCTCGGCGCGACCTTGCACAGGCAGGGCACCCGGCGCGAAAGCTCGTCGATCTCCTTGAGACCGAAGTCCACGCCCCCCTCGTGCGCCGCGGCGAGCAGGTGCAGGATCGTGTTGGTCGACCCGCCCATCGCCACGTCCAGCGCCATCGCGTTCTCGAACGCGTCCCGGCTGGCGACGCCGCGCGGCAGCACGGACTCGTCGTCATCGGCGTAGTAACGGCGGGTTATGTCGACGATCGCCGCCCCCGCGCGCTCGAACAGGCCGCGCCGGGCGGCGTGCGTGGCCAGGGTGGTCCCGTTGCCCGGCAGCGCGAGGCCGATCGCCTCCGTCAGGCAGTTCATCGAGTTGGCCGTGAACATGCCCGAGCAGGAGCCGCACGTCGGGCAGGCGGCCTCCTCCATGTCGAGCAGGTCGGCGTCGGACACCGACGGGTCCGCCGAGGCGACCATCGTGTCGATGAGGTCCAGCTTGCGGCCGTCCGTGGTGAGGCCGGCCACGGGCTTGCCGGCTTCCATCGGACCGCCGGAGACGAACACGGTCGGGATGTTCAGCCGCATGGCCGCGATCAGCATGCCGGGCGTGATCTTGTCGCAGTTGGAGATGCAGATCAGCGCGTCCGCGCAGTGCGCGTTCACCATGTACTCGACCGCGTCCGCGATGAGCTCGCGGCTCGGCAGCGAGTACAGCATCCCGCCGTGCCCCATCGCGATGCCGTCGTCCACGGCGATGGTGTTGAACTCGCGGGGGATGGCCCCGGCCCCCTTGACCGCCGCCGAGACGACCTGGCCGACCTCACGCAGGTGGACGTGCCCGGGAACGAACTCGGTGAAGCTGTTGGCGACCGCTACGATCGGCTTGCCGATGTCTTCGCGCGCGACGCCCGAGGCCCGCATCAGGGCGCGGGCCCCCGTCATGTTCCTGCCGTGCGTGACAGTGCGAGACCGAAGCGGTGGCATGGCCGGTCATCTCCGAAGGTGAGCCGAGGAACGCAGGGGGAATCCCTGCTCGCAGGTTCCCTCAGCCTACCGGAGTGCGCTGGGCGGCATTGTTGAGCGGAAGGACCCTGGCCGCGGCCGCGTAGATCTGCTCGACCTCACCCTCGCTGAGCTTCGGCCGGTCCCCTAGCGTTGCGTTGCGCCGGAGGTACTTGCGGAGCCGGTCGCCGTCGAACACGTCGACCTCCCGGATCGTCGCGACGTGCCACGGGACCTTCGGGCCGTAGATGGCCAGCACCGGGCGGACGTAGACGGTCGTGCGGAGCTCGCTGGTCAGCTGGTCGCTGGCCTGCTGCGCCTCCCAGCGCGCGTGCTCCAGCCGGTCCTTCTTGGTGAACGGGCCGTGGTAAAGCTCGCGGGCGTTCCGGGTCCGGATGGGCAGGCGCTTGTCCCACGCCTCCGAGTCGATCGCGTACGCGCCCGTCGGCCCGACGACGAAGTGGTCGATGAACTCGCGGCTGCCCGGGATGGGCCGGGAGTGCAGGGCCCGGTAGCCGGACCGCTCCATCCGCGCGAGCTGACGCTGGGTGCGCTTCTGCGCCCCGGTCAGCCGGACGCCGGGCGGCATCGACGCGGTGGTCCGCGACCGGTAGATGGCGTCGGCGATGGCCGCGAGCACCGCGGCGGTCAGGCCCGCCCGCCAGGTGAAGATAAACGTGAAGACCAGGCCGGCCACGATCGCGACGAGCAGCCGCCGCTTCCAGATCCGGATCCGGGAGTCGGCCATCAGGTCGCCGAGGTGCAGCCGGTCCGCCATGCGCTCGGTACCGGCCGAGCCCGGGCCTGCATCGTGGCCGCCGGGACCCGACGGGCCGTGCGAGCCAGCTGGGTATGGGCCGGAACCGCGCGCCGGGTCGCTGCCCGCGGTGATCGCAAACCGCCGGGCCGGAATGTCGCGGTGCTGATGCGCCGCGTCCTGCTGCGCTGTGCTCTCTGGTTTCGGGCTCTCTGGTTTCGGGCTCTCTGGTTTCGGGCTCTCTGGTTTCGGGACCGCGGTTTTTCCCGAAGGGACCTTCCTGGGAGCCGTCCCCTGCTGCGGGTCCTGTTGCTGTGGGGCCTGGTGGGACGGCTGTGGCTGGGTGTAGCGGTTGCGGGAAGCTGGATCGCCCCGGCGCCGGCGCTTCAGCAGTGGCTGGTGGTAGAGGCGGCGCGGCTCCCAGATCTGCTCGTCCGGGCGTGCCGAGCGGTCGGCCTGCCCGGTGTCCGGCGGCAGTCCGGCGCCCAGGGGCCCGAAGCTGGACACACCGGGACCGCCGGGGTACGGCTGGGGCGCGGCTGGGGCGGGCTCCGCCTGCCGGTCTTCGGTGCCCGGCCACACGCTCCGGGACGACGCAGCCCGGAAGGCGGTGTTCTCCACGGCGGCCCGCATGGCGCTCTGCCGCTCGCCGGTGTTCTGTGAGTCCGTGTCCTGGGGGCCCGCGTCCTCGAGGCCCGTTTTCCGGGAGTCCGTGTCCTGGGGGCCGCTGTCCTTGGCCGTGTCCCGCAGGTCGGGCGGACCGGGGGAGCCTGCCGTTTCGGCCCCTTCTTCACGCGGTCCGAC
>Ga0181521_10000543_pt1 | contig 46493 bp, 36 predicted proteins | sample PEATcosm2014_Bin_32_FD_119764 | JGI IMG/M metagenome (GOLD analysis project Ga0181521, IMG submission 119764) | Peatland microbial communities from MTU Mesocosm Facility, Houghton, MI, USA - PEATcosm2014_Bin02_60_metaG | ecosystem: Environmental > Terrestrial > Soil > Wetlands > Peat | place... | reverse complement strand
TCCTGCTCAGCTCTCGACACCCATCACGGCGAAGGGCGAACTGGTGGCGATGCGGTCGGCTCCCGCCTCGATCATCGCCAGCGCGTCCTGGTGCGTGCGCACCCCACCCGACGCCATGACGCGCAAATCTCCGCCGAAGCGCTGTTTGATCGCGCGGATGTGCGCCGGGGTGGTGACGTTGCCGTAGCCGGGGTTCGTCTTCAGGAAAGTGATGCCGGCAGCGATGATCAGTTCCGCGGCGTGCAGCGAATCATCCTCGCTCAGAATGGCCGAGTAGTAGATCACCTTGACGGTGTGATCGCCCGCCAGGCTGCGCATCGCCCGAAGTTCGTCGGCCACCTTGGTGAAATCGCCGGAGCGGAACGCCGACAGGTCCATCGCGATATCCAACTCGTCCGCGCCATCCGACAACGCCTGCGCCATCTGGATCAGCTTGGCCTCGGTCGTCATGGCGCCGAGCGGATAGGAGACGACAGTCACCACGGGCTGCTTGCGCGGATGGAAGTACTCAACGGCAGAACGGACGTAGCGCGGCTCGACCATGACAGCGGCGAGGCGGTAGGGCGCCAGCCGGCGATAGAACGCGTCCATCTCCACGCGCGTCGCGGCCGGCCGGCCGGCGATGGAGGCATCGATCATCGCGGCGAGTTGCGGCACAGAAACGTCAGGCATTCTGACATACTCCTGGCTGGGGTCCCCGGCCGGAAAAGTCGGAGTCCCGCTACGATGGGAAGACGAGCGCGTTTCCCGTCGTTGTCATTGACCTGGATCAAACCAGCGGCAACGCGCCTGCGGCGGTTACACCGACGCGTCACGGGTTTGATCTGAGTCAAGGCAAGCCGCGCGCCGTCGTCCTAATAGTTCCCTGAACGGGAGCGCCTGGGCGCGAACGCGAGCACGCATCCAGGCAGGGAGCATGCTCATGCCAGACCCCAATCAAGCGGTTTCGGTATCGCGTCGATCGTTCCTCGGTGGCGCCGGGGTCGCCGCGGGCAGCGCCGTATTGCTCCGCGACGCGCACTCGGCTGTCGCCGCAGACGCCGACGCGCCGGCCATTGCGGGACCCGGCGCCGTATCGCTCAGCCTGACCGTCAACGGTGTGGCGCGCGCGGTGAACGTCGAGCCGCGGACCACGCTGGCCGAGGTGCTGCGTGGGGCGCTCGATCTCACCGGCACCAAGATCGGCTGCGACCGCGGCGCCTGTTCGGCCTGCACCGTCTGGCTCGACGGCGCGCCGGTCGCCGCCTGCATGCTGCTGGCGGTCGATGTCGGCACCCGCGCGGTGACGACCATCGAGGGCCTGGCGCAAGGCGATACGCTGCATCCGGTGCAGGCGGCATTCATCGAACATGACGCGATGCAATGCGGCTATTGCACGCCAGGCCTGGTGATGAGCTGTGCCGCACTGTTGCAGCGCAATCCGCAGCCGACGCCGGCGGACGTGCAGGCGGCGATCAGCGGGCATCTGTGCCGCTGCGGCAGTTATCCCCATGTGCTGGAGGCCATGCAGGCCGCCAGCCAGCCGCGGAAGGCCTGAGCCATGGCCGAAGACGCAATGCGGATGGAAAAATTCCCGTTCGGCATCGCCAGTGTCGGTGTGGGTGAGATCGAGCGGCGGATTCCCGCTGACGAACCGCCGCCGCTGCCGGTCAACAGCGCGCTACGCGTGATCGGCAAGCCGGTGCCGCGCCAGGATGCGCGCGCCAAGGTCACCGGTGCCATGCGGTTCACCGTGGACGTCAAGCTGCCCAACATGCTGGACGCGCGCATCCTGCGCTCGCCGTTGCCGCATGCGCGGGTGCAGGCGATCGATCCCGCTGCCGCCGCCCGCCATCCCGGCGTGCGCGCCGTGCTGGTCATCGCGCCGCCGGACGCCATTCTGCGTTACGTGGGGGCGCCGGTCGCCGCGGTCGCGGCGACGACACCGACAGCGGCGGACGCCGCGCTGCGCCTGATCCGCGTGGACTATGCGCCGCTGCCGTTTGTCGTCGATCCGGACGCGGCACGCCGCCCGGATGCGCCGCTGGTTTACCAGGCCGGCGAGCAACCCTCGCTGTCGATCGCGGAGATCCCCGTCACGACCGGCCTGGCAGTGGCCGGCAACGTGCGCGGTCCGGAAACGCAAGGCAGCCGGGGCGATATCGCGCCAGGCTTCACCCAGGCCGAAATCGTGGTCGAGGGCGACTATCGCACACAAACGCAAACCCATTGCTGCATGGAACCGCATGCGATCGTCGCTGACTGGCGGACCGATGGCCTGACGGTCTGGATGTCCACCCAGGCCACCGCCGGCGTGCGCAAAGAACTGGCAGACAGCTTCGGCCTGAAGCTCAGCCAGGTGCGGGTGAAGGTCGCGGCCATGGGTGGCGGCTTCGGCTCGAAGTCGTCGCTCGGCACCTATGGCCGCTATGCGGTCATGCTGTCGCGTCAGGCGCATGCGCCGGTGCGGCTGGTATTCGATCGCGCGGAGGAGCAACTCGACAGCGGCAATCGCCCGGCCACCTGGCAGCATCTGCGCATCGGCGCGCGGCGCGACGGCACGCTGACCGCGATCTCGCTGGTCGAATACGGCAGCGCCGGGGTGGGCGTCGGCGCCGGCGTCGGCAACTTCGCCCAGGGGCTCTACACCTGCCCCAACTTCGCCGCCGCGCAGCACGACGTGTTCATCAATGCCGGACGCGGCTCGGCGATGCGCGGCCCGGGCAACACGCCCGGTGCGTTCGCCATGGAACAGGCGATCGATGAGCTGGCGGACAAGCTCGGGATCGACCCGCTGGTGCTGCGGGAACGCATCGACCCGAACCCGGTGCGGCGCGAGGAACGCCGTCTCGGGGCGCAGCGCATCGGCTGGGATCGCCGCCACAAGCCGGGCGCCGATGCCGGGCCGGTCAAGCGCGGCCTCGGCGTGGCGCAATCGCTGTGGGGCGCCAATGTGCAGAGCAATGCCGCCTGCGAGGTACGCCTGCTGCGCGATGGCTCGGTCGAGGTGCTGTCCAGCGTGCAGGACCTCGGCACCGGCATCGGCACGATCCTGGCGCAGGTGGTGGCGGAGGAGCTTGGCCTGCGGCCCGAAGACATCACGCTGCGGATCGGCGACACGGATTTTCCGGCCGGGCCGCCGTCGCATGGCAGCCGCACCACCGCCTCCATCACGCCACCGGCGCGCACCGCCGCGTGGAAGGTGAAGCAGATGCTGTTCCGCCAGGTCGCGCCGGTCCTCGGTGTCGCGCCCGATCAGTTGGTGGCGCGCGACGGCCGCATCGCGGTGCGCGAGGATGCTGCCCGCTCGATGAGCTTGCGTGACGCGGCTGCCGGACTGCGCACCGAGCAACTCAGCGCGACCGAAGCGCGCAGCGACGACTATGGCGGGTTCCGCCGGCGCATCGGCGACGCCAATGCGGCAGAGAACGACATCGGCGGTGTGCAGTTCGCCGCGGTCTCGGTGGATACCGAGACCGGCGCGATCCGGGTCGAACGCGTCGTCGCGGTGCAGGATTGCGGCCGGCCGATGAACCCGAAGCTGATCGAAAGCCAGGTGCAGGGCGGCGTGTTGATGGGCATCGGCTACGCGCTGCTGGAGGCGCGCGTCATCGACCAGAACACCGGGCACGTGATGAACGCCAACCTGGAGCAATACAAGCTGGCCGGCCCGCACGAGACGCCGCCGATCGAGGTGGTGCTGCTGGAAAACTACCAGGGCGAGAGCGCGACCGACGCCTACGGCATCGCCGAGCCGTCCAACATCGCCACGGCGCCGGCGATCGCCAATGCGGTGTTCAACGCGCTGGGCGTGCGCCTGCGCGCCCTGCCGATGACGCCGGCTGCGGTGCTCGCGGCGCTCAACCCCGTGCCGCAGAGGAGCTGAGCGATGGAACGCTTCGCATGGCAGTCCGCGCGATCGGTCGCCGAGGCGGCAACGCTCGCCGGACGCACCGTCGCCGCGGCGATGCTCACTGATCCGACGCAGCCAGCGGCGCCGGATTGTGTGGTGATGAAGGCCGGCGGCATCGATTTGCTCGATCTGATGAAGGAAGGCGTGCTGCGCCCTGCCCGCCTGGTGAACCTGCGCGAGATCCCCGGGCTCGATAGCATATCCGAGGATGGCGACGGGATGCGCATCGGCGCGCTGGCGACGCTGGAGCAGATTGCCACGCATCCGATGCTGCGGCAGCGCTACACCGCGCTGGCGGACGCGGCGGCAAGTTCCGCCAGTCCGCAGATCCGCCACGTGGCGACGCTCGGCGGCAACCTGCTGCAACGGCCGCGCTGCTGGTATTTTCGCTCCGCGGCCCATCGTTGTGCCCGCAAGGGCGGCAACCACTGCTTCGCCTTTACCGGCGAGAACCAATACCACGCGGTGTTCGGCCAGGCGGGCTGCGCGATCGTCCATCCGTCCACCGCGGCAACCGCGCTGGCCGCCTTCGATGCGCGCGTCGAATTGGTGAATGCGCAGGGCGCCGCGCGCAGCATGCCGTTCGACAAATTCGTGGTGGGACCCGACACCGACATCACCCGCGAAACCGATCTGCGTGGTGGCGAAGTGCTCACGGCTGTGCTGCTGCCGCCGGTGCCGGCAAGCGCCCGGTCGGTCTTCTTCAAGCAGGGGGAAAAATCGTTCGACTGGTCGATCGCCGACGTCGCCATCGTGCTGGATCGCGCGCCGGACGGACGCTGTCGGCACGCGTCGATTGTGCTTGGTGCCGCCGCACCGGTGCCCTGGCGCGCGGCGCAAGCCGAGGCGGCGCTGGCCGGCCAGATGATCGACGCGACGGTGGCGCGTGCGGCCGGCCAGGCGGCGATCGCCGGCGCCGTGCCGCTGCGCCACAACGCCTACAAGCTGCCGATCCTGGCAACCCTGGTACGCCGTGCCGTACTGCAAGCCGCGGCTGCAACCAATCAGGAGACTGTGCGATGACCACACGACGCGAAATCAATTTGTGCCTCCTCGCAGCGGCCGGCGTTGCCTTGGCGCCCAGCCTCGCTGCGGCGCAGGACCTGGCGCCGATCGAACTGCCGCCGCCGCGCGCCGATTTCGGCACATCGCTGGCACAGGCGCTGAAGCTGCGGCGCTCGATGCGGGCGTTCGCACCACGTGCCCTGCCGCCGCTGGTGTTGTCCGAGCTGCTGTGGTCGGCCTATGGCATCAACCGCCCGGCCACCGCGGATCGCACCGCGCCGTCCTGGCGGCATGCGCGCGAGACCGAGATCTTCGCCGCCATGGCGGACGGTGTCTGGCGCTACGATCCGGTCGCGCACCGGCTGGTGCCGCATCTCGCCGCGGACGTTCGCGCGCAGACCGGCGTGCAGGACTTCGCTGCCACCGCACCGCTTGAGCTGGTCTATGTCGCCAACGCCGAGCATATGAGTGGCGTATCGCGCGAAGAGCAGCGCCGGGTGGGGGCCGCGGACACCGGGTTCATCGGGCAGAACGTCTATCTCTACTGCGCCTCGGAGGGACTGGCCTGCGTGTTCCGCGACTCGTTCGACCACGATCGCCTGGCCCGCAGCTTGAAGCTGGACGAAGCGCAGTTCATCAACTTCGCGCAGACCGTCGGCTATCCGAAGGGATAGCGGTGAACGATGTCGCTGCACGCCTGGCGCCAATGCCTGTCCCGCCGTCGACACTGGCGGGACAGCGCCAGCGTGCGCGACCGTATCTGATCAGCCTGGCTGTGCTGTTGCTTGGATTGGCGGGGGGCGCCGCGTGGTGGGCAACGCACCGCGAAGCGCCGGTGCACTACACCACGGCGCCGGTGACACGCGGCGCCGTCACCCGCATGGTGACGGCAACCGGGACGGTCAACCCGGTGCTCACCATCATTGTCGGGACATACGTCTCCGGCGTGATCCAGCAGCTCTATTGCGACTACAACACGCAGGTGAAGCAGAACCAGATCTGCGCCAAGATCGACCCGCGCCCCTATCAGGTCGTCGTTGACCAGGACAAGGCCAGCCTCGACGTTGCCAAGGCCCAGTTGGACAAGGACAAGGCCAGCCTGGTCTATGCCCAGCTCAACTACCAGCGGAATGCGAAGCTCGCCGAGCGTCAGTTCGTGTCCCAGGATGTCGCCGACAACGCCAAGAGCGCCTACGACCAGGCGGTGGCGCAAGTGGCGCTCGACGAGGCGACGATAGAGCAGCGGCAGGCGGAGTTGGAGGCCGCCAATGTCAACCTCGATTACACCAATATCGTGTCGCCTGTGGATGGCACTGTGGTGTCGCGCAACGTGACCATGGGCCAGACGGTCGCCGCGACATTCCAGACGCCGACGCTGTTCCTGATCGCGACCGACCTCACCAAGATGGAGGTCGATACCAATGTCAGCGAGAGCGACATCGGCAACGCCAAGGAAGGCGACAAGGCGAGCTTCACCGTGGACGCCTTCCCCAAGCGGCTGTTCCAGGGTGCCGTCGTGCAGGTACGCCAGTCGCCGCAATCGGTGCAGAACGTGGTGACCTACGATGTGGTGGTCGGGGTGGACAACACCGACCTGACGCTGATGCCGGGAATGACGGCCTCCACCCAGATCATCAGCGACCAGCGCACCGACGTGATCCGCGTACCGGATCAGGCGCTGCGCTACACGCCGGGTGGCCCGGGCGCTGCTGCCGGCGAAGCTGGCCAGACGCGTGTCTGGCTGCTGCGCGACGGACGTGCCGTCTCGGTTCCGGTGACGCTCGGCCTCGACGACGACACGGTTACCGAGCTGGTGTCAGGTGACGTGAAGCCCGGCGATCCGGTGATCGTGTCCGAGCAACGCGGCGCCGCCGACAGCGCCGCGGTACCGCCGCCACGGCTCTGACATCCAGCGCCTCGAGCAATGACGCATGGCACCGACGCCCCGCATGCCCCCCACGTCATCGCCGGTGGCCACTATTCGCGTCGAGAACGTCACGCGGATCTATCACGCGGGCGACGTCGATGTCCGCGCGCTGAACGGCGTGAGCCTGACGGTGGAACGCGGCGAATGCCTGGCCATCATGGGATCGTCCGGCTCGGGCAAATCGACCCTGATGGCGATTCTCGGCTGCCTCGACCGCCCAACCGGGGGAAAATACTTCTTTGAGGGCATCGACGTCGCCAGGCTGGACGAACCGGCACTGGCGCGCATCCGCAGCGAGCGGCTCGGCTTCGTCTTTCAAAGCTTCAACTTGCTCGCTCGGACCAGCGCGATCGAGAACGTCGCTCTGCCACTGTTCTATGCCAGCTCGGGGCCGGTGCACAGCGCGGCGCGTCTCGCCAGGGCCCGCGCGGCCTTGGCCCTGCTTGGCCTCGCAGACCGCGAGCGCAACACACCGGGCCAGCTCTCCGGCGGCCAGCAGCAACGCGTGGCCATTGCCCGCGCACTGATCAACACGCCCAGCCTGCTGTTGGCCGATGAACCGACCGGCAACCTCGACACGCGCAACTCGCACGAGATCATGCAGACGCTGGTGTCGCTGAACCGCGAACACGGCGTCACGATCATCGTGGTCACCCATGAGGCGGACATCGCGGCCTATACCGACCGGGTGATCACCATGCGCGACGGGCAGATCATCTCCGACGTGCGGCCAGAGAAGCCGGCGCCGATGGCACAGCCGAGGCCGCAGACACACGAAGCCGCGTTCTTCGAAACGCCGCCAACCAAGCCGGCCACGACCGGCCTGACCGGCGCGTTCTGGGCCTTCGGGCTGATGATCATGGCGGCCGCCATGCAGGCGATCGGCCGCAACCGGATGCGCTCGGTACTGACGATGCTGGGGGTGTTCATCGGCGTCGCCGCCTTGATCGCGATGGTCGCCATCGGCCAGGGCGCGAACGAGGCGGTACGCAAGCAGATCGAGAGCCTTGGCACCAACCTGCTGGTCGTCGTCCCCGGTGCCACCAGCACCGGCGGCATACGCGCCGGTTTCGGCAGCGCCTCGACCATCACGGTCGGCGACGCTCAGGCCATCCGGCGCGACGACGCCGCGGTCGCGAACGTGAGCTATCTGATTCGCCAGGCCGGCCAGGTGCAATACGGCAACCAGAACTGGACCACCACCATTCAGGGCGTCAGCCCCAATTATCCGCCGGTCACCAATTGGACGATCGCGGCCGGGCGGCCGATCACGCCGGACGACGATGCCAAGGCGGATCTCGTCGTATTGCTCGGGCAGTCGGTGTATCGCCAGTTGTTCAGCGCGACGGAGAACCCGATCGGCGCCCTGGTCCAGGTGAAGGGCGTGCCGCTGCGGGTCATCGGGCTGCTGGCCGCCAAGGGACAAACGGCGTACGGGACGGATCAGGACGACGTCGTCATGGTCCCGTTCGCCACCGGTGAGCGCAAGGTGCTGGGCGTGGCCGCGCCAAGCCAGCAACAGACGCCGATCAACTGGGCCTATCTGCCGCCGCCCAATCCCTATGGGCTGCAATCGCGGCTGACCGGGTTCGTCAATCAGATCTACATCCAGGCGGTAAGCCAGGCCGCCGTCGAGCCGGCCATCAAACAGGTGACCGACACGCTGTCGCGCCGCCATCGCCTCAGGCCGGGCGACATCCCGGACTTTGCGGTGCGCAACCTGAGCCAGATCGCCGAGGCGGCCGAAGGCAGCAGTCGCGTCATGGCGGCGCTTCTCGCCGCGGTCGCGTCGATCTCGCTGCTGGTCGGTGGCATTGGTATCATGAACATCCTTCTGGTTTCGGTCACCGAGCGCACGCGGGAGATCGGCCTGCGCATGGCGATCGGGGCGCGACGGCTGCATGTGCTGCTGCAATTCCTCGCCGAAGCGGTGTTCATCAGCGTGAGCGGCGGCATCGCCGGTATCGTGATGGGCGTGGCGTTTTCCATGGTGGTGTCGCTCGTCTTCGGCTGGCTGGCGCCGATCTCGCCGATGGCGATTGCCGGCGGCTTCGTGTTTTCCGCCGCGGTGGGAATCTTCTTCGGCTACTATCCCGCCCGCAAGGCGGCGCGGCTCGATCCGATCGAAGCGCTGCGCTACGAGTAGCGACCTTTGCCAGCTTGCCGCGATCGGCGCAGGTCTTCGGGTGAATCGGAACGGTGCTGCCCCCGTCCCGTCGTTAGCGGAGGAACAGGCATGACCAAAGTGGCGTTGTCAGGCGCGAGCGGGAACATCGGCCAGGTGCTGCGTCCCGCCTTGCTCAAACTGGGAGGCGGCTTGCGTTCCGCCGGCGGCCGGCGCGCGCTGACGCCGCTCGCGCCGGGCGAAGAAGTCTGCCATGGCGACCTGCGTGATGCGGCCTTCGTCGACCGGTTGCTATCCGGCGTTGACGTGCTGATCCACATGGCGGCCACCAGCGTCGAGCGGCCATTGCCCGAAATCATCGAGAACAATCTGGTGGCCTTGCACGCGGTCTACGAAGGCGCGCGGCGCCACCGGGTGCGGCGTATCGTGTTCGCCAGTTCCAACCACGCCGTCGGCATGCACCGGGTCGAAGACAAGCTCGACCTGGACTGCGATCTGCGTCCGGACGGCTGGTATGGCCTGAGCAAGGTCTGGGGCGAGGCGATGACCCGGATGTACTGGGACAAGCACGGCATCGAGGGTATCTGCGTACGCATCGGCACCGCGATCGAGCAGCCTACCGAGTTCCGGCATCTGAGCACCTGGCTGGGCAACGACGACCTGGTTCAGTTGATGACCCGCTGCATCACGGTGCCCGACATCGGCTACCTTGCGGTTTGGGGTGTCTCGGCCAACACGCGCAGCTACTGGAACAACGCGGCGGCGGCGCGGCTAGGCTACCGGCCGACGCAGAATGCCGAGGACTACGCTGCGGAAATCCTGGGCCGGCCGAACCCGCTGGATGCGGTGGCGCAGCGCTATCAGGGCGGCGGCTTCGTCAGTATCGACTACACGCCACAAGACCGGCGCCCACCACGTTTGGGCGGTTAGGGTACGCCGAGGAATAAACCAGTCACCATGCCGCGCAGCGTCGTCCGTCCGGTCATGGCGGACCCCCGGGGCAAGCGCCCGGCGGCCGGCTCCGGCGCGCCATCCACGACTTTGCGGGTCACATCAAGGAACACTCTTATTGCGAACTGTGCTGATACGTTCGCCTGATCGGCGAGCCCCTTGGTCATGGCGACGGGATTTCCGGCCGGCCTGACAGCCACACGCGACGGCCCGGGGTGGCCCGCGGCTGCGTTTTTTCAGCGCGGAGAAAGCGCGGAGAACACGGTGACCACGGAGCGAGAGAGCGATCCGCGTTGGCGGAGGCTGCACCACGGTGCGAGGGAAACCATCCACCAGACGCGGCACTTGAAGTTCAGCAACAGGCCTGGGCTGGCGTGGCGGTGCCCCTCGATCGCCAGCCCGATCACCCGATCGGTCAATGGTTTCCTCACCATTCCGAAGTGAGTTCTGCGCGCCGCTTTCGATCCGGCCGCGCCGCCCCTGCAATGATCTAGGTCAAGCCCGGCTTCGCCGCGCGTCAGTATGATGCGACGCTTGGCTACTGTCGGATCGCTACCCATGACGCGGCTTGCACTACATGGCTGACCCAGCCGACGCCCTCGTCGCGGCGGACGCCGCGCGCGGGTCGGACCCTCCGTCCGGTCTCACCAGCGCGCAGGCCCGCCGCCGGCTGGAGGAATTCGGACCGAACGCCATGCCGGATACCGCGGCAAGCCGGTGGCGGATGGCGCTGGGAAAATTCTGGGCGCCGGTTCCGTGGATGCTGGAGCTGGCCATCGTGTTTCAGGTCGGGCTTGGCGAGTACGGGCCGGCCGCGGTGATCGCCGTGCTGCTGGTGTTCAACGGTGTCCTCGGCTTTTTGCAGGAGGGCCGCGCGCAGGCGACACTCGACGCGTTGAAGGCGCGGCTTGCGCTGACCGCTGCGGTGCGGCGCGACGGCACCTGGCGCAGCGTGCCGGCCGCAGAGCTGGTGCCGGGCGACATCGTGAAGCTGTCGCTCGGTCACGTGGTCGCCGCCGACATGCGGCTGATCGAGGGCGACGTCTTGCTCGACCAATCGATGCTGACCGGCGAATCGCTGCCGATCGAGGGCGGTCCCGGCCAGGAGACCTACGCCGGGGCACTGGTACGCCGGGGCGAAGCGGTTGCCGAGGTCTCCGCGACCGGCATTCGCACGAAATTCGGCCGCACCGCCGAACTGGTGCGCACCGCGCATGTCCCGAGCGGGCAGCAAAAGGCAGTGCTGCGGGTGGTGCGCAACCTGGCGATATTCAACTTCACGATCGTCGTCGTGCAGGTGGCCTATGCCGGGATGCTCCACATGACGGTGACGGAAATCATTCCGCTTATGCTGACTGCCATTCTCGCCGCAATCCCGGTGGCGCTGCCGGCGACGTTCACCCTGGCCTCGGCGCTTGGAGCGCGCGCGCTGGCTCGGCGCGGCGTGTTGCCCACACGGCTGTCCGCGGTGGACGAGGCGGCGACGATGGACGTGTTGTGCGCCGACAAGACCGGCACGCTGACCCGCAACGAGCTGGCGGTGACCGAGGTCCACCCGGCGTCGGGCTTCAAGGCGGGGCAGGTGCTGGCGCTGGCGGCGCTGGCCAGTTCGGAAGGCGGCCAGGATCCGGTGGATGCGGCCATCCGCTCCGCCGCCGACGCCGCTGCGAGAGAACATGCGGCCGCTGCTCCCGCGCTGATCCGGTTCGTGCCGTTCGACCCGGCGAGGAAGATGTCCGAGGCAGCGGCACAGGCGGCCGACGGAAACCGGTGGCGCATTGCGAAGGGCGCCTGCGCGGTGATCTTCGACCTCGTCCGGCCAGGGGTCGGCGAGACGACGGCGGCCGACGAACTGGCGGCGCAAGGCTATCGGGTGCTGGCCGTCGCCGCAGGGCCGGAGACGTCGATGCGGCTGGTCGGCCTGATCGCGTTGAGCGACCCGCCACGGGGGGAATCAGCAGGCCTGGTCGCGGAATTGCGCGCGATGGGTGTGCGCACGGTGATGGTGACGGGCGACGCGCCGACCACGGCCGCCATCGTGGCGCGCGCCGTCGGGATCACCGGTGCGGTGCAGCCGCTCGGATCGGGTGTGGAAACCGAACCCGCCGACGAAGCCGCCGTGTTCGCGGGCGTGCTCCCGGAAGACAAGTACCATATCGTCGAGGCCTTGCAGCGGCGCGGCCACACCGTCGGCATGTGCGGCGATGGTGCGAACGACGCGCCGGCACTGCGCCAGGCACAGATCGGCATCGCCGTATCCACCGCCACCGATGTCGCGAAGTCGGCCGCCGGCATCGTGCTGACGGAACCCGGGCTCGGCGGCATCGTCGCCGCCGTGCGCGAAGGCCGCGTGACGTTCCAGCGTATCCTGACCTATTGCCTGCGATCGGTGACTCGCAAGATCGATCAGATGCTGTTCCTGACGGTCGGCCTGATCATGACCGGGCACGCCATCCTGACCCCGTTGCTGATGGTCGTGCTGATGACCACCGGCGACTTCCTGGCGATGTCGGCCACCACCGACAACGTGCGTCCGTCGCCGAAGCCGAACGCCTGGCGCATCGACAACCTGACGCTCGCGGGGATCATTTTGGCGGGTTGCAACCTGGCGTTTTGCAGTTCGGTTCTGGCGATCGGCAAATTCCATCTGGGTCTGGGCATCGACTCGCTGCGAACGCTGGCCGCCGTCACCTTGGTGTTCAGCGGTCAGTCGGTGATGTACTCTGTGCGCGAACGCAAGCGCCTGTGGAGTTCGCGCCCGAGCATCTGGCTGATGGCATCCTCCGTCACCGACGTCCTGATCATCGGCACGCTGGCGACGTGCGGCATTCTGATGGCGGCACTGCCGGCGACCGTGGTGCTTGGCGTTCTGCTGGCGGCGGTGGGCTTCGCGCTGGTGCTCGACACGGTCAAGGCGGCGATCTTCGCCCGGCTGCGGATGGTGTAGACCCCGCCCACCAAGTGGGGTTGAGCCGCGAAGCGCGAGACGCGTGACCGCGAGGCAGCCCCACCTGCCCCCAGGTGCGGCGCGGGAATCGGCCGGGGTCTGGTCGGCCGCGCCCCGTGCCCGACAAACCTACCTGGGCTGATGGGCTTACGCCGAAAAAACCGGGGGATTTTTCGCCGGAAAACCCCGGGGGTTTCTTTGCGAAACCTGGAGCACTTTCGGCCGAGGCTCGTGCACCGCATTCCCAGTTGTGCACGCCATGAGACTAATTATTGTGGCGATACGGCGGAAGCGCCGGAACCGCCCAGCGAGATGGGCGGCAGGCAACCTGGTGGAGGCGATAATGCGGTTTCTGACAAGCCATGGTGCAGGCGCGCGGCGCGTGTTGGCGGGATGCGCAATGCTCGGCCTGACGGCGATCGGCGTCACCGCGGCGCCGCAGCCGGCGCATGCCTGGTGGCGTGGCGACGGCTGGTGCTGCGGCGTCGGCGTCGTGTTGCCACCGGTGGTCGTTGCACCGCCGGTTTACGCACCGGCCCCGGTTTACGCCCCGCCGCCGGCCTACTACGCCCCACAGCCCGGCTATGCCTACGCTCCGGCACCGCAACGGGTTTGGATCCCGGCGCATTGGGAAGGCGGCTACTGGGTGCAGGGCCACTGGCGCTAAGCCGCGGCACGACGGCGCTGCCCCGGGTTTCAGCCAGCTATGACGCAGCACCAGATCGTGCCGCGTCATACTTGGCACCATTGGCATGACTGCTTCCGATCGCACCGTCACGCCGACGGCTGGCCTCGATTACCGAATGACGCGCCCCGGGTCCTGGCACGCCGCGCCTCATAGGCCATAAGGTTGGCATAGGCGATGCGCAGCAGGGCGTGCGCGCTCGCCTTGTTGTCGCCCCGCCGCAGCAGATCGCCCAGGACATGCTCGACCTCGGTGCGCGCATTCTGCTCTACGTCACGCAGCATCGAGGCGGCGAAACCGGAGTCCGCCGCCGTGAACATAGCGCGGTTGCGCTGCATGGCTGCCGGCCTTGGGGGAAAGCCCTGTCGGCCTGCAATGGTGGCGCATTCATCGAGCAGGGATATTGCGAGATCGGCGGCGCCCGCCACTACAACGTCCCCGACTGTTGCGCGCATCAGGCAGGTGATGCCGGCGGCGGTGGCGATGAACACCCACTTCTCCCACATTTCCTGCAAGATGACGTCGCTGGCGCGCGCTTCGAATTTCACCCCCGCGAAAACCGATGCGATCGTTTGAACCCGTTCTGTCGGGGTGCCGTCACGTTCGCCAAACGACAGAGTCTGAGCAGGACCAAGATGCAGGACCCGCCCCTCCGGATCGAGCGTGGCCGAAATCGCGCAGCAGCCCCCAAGCACCGCCCCGGCGCCAAAGCGTTGCTCCAGCAGATCGAGATGCCGCATCCCGTTGAGCAATGGCAGGATTGCGGTGTTCGGCCCGACCGCGGGCGCAAAGGACTGCATCGCGTCCGGCAGGTCATACGCCTTGCAACTCAGCAGCACGAGGTCGAATTGCTCGCGCAGGCCGTCGGCCTGCACCGTCGGCGCCGGCTGGTCGATGTCGCCGCTCGGGCTGCGGATCGACAGCCCGCTGCGCGCAAGTTGCCCGGCGCGGCGCGGGCGCACGAGAAAGGTCACGTCGCAACCTGCTGCGAGCAACCGCCCTCCGAAATAGCCGCCGATGGCGCCGGCGCCGACTACCAGAATGCGCATGCTTGTCTCCCTCTGGGTTGGACTGCGCTGACCGGTCAATCGGCAATCACGCACGGCATCGTGCCACCGGGTGAACCTGGCGGAAGTTGGGTGGCATAGCGAGCGCAGCGAAGCAAACTGCGCGGGTCGTCCCCGGAGAGACGGCTTCGCCCCGCTAGCAAGAAACAGACTCCCCCTCCTCTTGAGGGAGGGGGAGTATCCTTCGCGTGACGGCCTCGCAGTTTCATCCCGGGCGGGTCGGCCGCCGGCCGGTGGTCAACTCGCAATGACGAGGTTGATCGCAGCGCAGACCCCCACACCGGCCCGCCGCCGCATTTCCCAGTGGCGCGCCGGCGTTCTATTGTGTGGGCACCGCACCGCAAGCGAACGGAGGAACCCATGCTGGCATTTGGCGCTTCGATGTTCTTCACCGACTATTCCATGGCGCCGGGCGAACTCGGCGTCGCACTGGAGCAGCGCGGGTTTGAATCGGTGTGGGCGCCGGAGCATTCGCACATTCCGCTCAGCCGCAAGACGCCAACGCCGGCCGGCGGTGAACTCGCGAAGAAGTATTATGACACGATGGACCCGTTCGTGACGCTGACCGTCGCGGCGATGGCAACCAGGACGCTGAAGGTCGGCACCGGTGTCTGCCTGGTGGCACAGCGCGATCCGATCCAGACCGCGAAGCTGGTGGCGTCGATCGACCAGGTCTCCGGCGGCCGCTTCCTGTTCGGCATCGGCAACGGCTGGAACCAGGACGAGATGGAGAACCACGGCACCGTGTTCGCGACGCGCCACAAGCTGGCGCGCGAGCGGGTGGAGGCGATGAAGGCGATCTGGACGCAAACCAAGCCGGAGTATCATGGCGAGTTCGTCAATTTCGATCCGATGATGACCTGGCCGAAGCCGGTGCAGCGACCGCATCCGCCGGTGATCGTTGGCGGCGCGTTCCCGTATTCGGCGCGTCGTGCCATCCGCTATGGCGACGGATGGATTCCCCAGGCGTCACGCGGCAGCTACACCGAGATCGCCGACATGATCCCTGAATTCCGCAAGATGGCGACCGCGGCGGGGCGCGATCCGGCGACGATCGAGATCACCGTATGGTTCCCCAAGCGCGATGCGGATCTGATGAAGCGCTACCAGGATCTCGGCGTGAAGCGCGTGGTGTTCAGCCTGGAGTCGGAGAAAGCCGACACGATCCTGCCGGTGGTGGATGCCTGGGAAGCCGTGATGCGGCAAGCGAACGGGTAAGCGCGTCGGTCATCCACCGGCTGCGGCGGTTTGCTCTGCCGCCAGGAAGCAAGCGTTACCACAAAGACACGAAGGTACAGCGGTTCCACCGCAATACCGGCCGGCGGTGCGATTCCAGGCACGACCCGGCTGGATGACCGTTCCGCTGACGAAGACTTTGTGCCTTGGTGTCTTTGTGGTGAAATTTTCTTGCTTGCGGCGGCGCCAACCGCCGCAGGCCAAGCGCGACACCAGGAGCCGACCATGCCCGCACCAACGCCCTTCCGCATCGCCATCCCGGACGCGACAATCGCCGCCATCCACCAGCGCATCCGCGACTTTGCCTGGGACGCCATGCCGCTGCTTGAAGAGCAAGGCGACCCATGGTCCGCCGGCGCCAGCATCCCGTTCATGCGCGGCCTTTGCGAACATTGGCTCAGCCGCTTCGACTGGCGCGCGCAGGAAGCGGCGATCAACCGCTTCCCGCAGGTCATCGCCACCGTCGATGGCCAGGACATTCACGTGCTGCATGAGCATGGTTCCGGCCCACATGACGTGGCGCTGGTGCTGACCCATGGCTGGCCCGGGTCGATCGTCGAATTTCTGCATGTGATCGACCGCTTCGCCCATCCGGAGCGGTTCGGCGGCGCGGCGGAAGACGGCATCGACGTCGTGGTCCCTGCGCTTCCCGGTTTCGGCTTTTCCGGCCGCCCCGCCGCACCGATCGGCCCGCGCGGCGTCGCCGCGTTGTGGGATCGCCTGCTGCGCGAGGCGCTCGGCTACCGGCGCTATATCGCGCAAGGCGGCGACTGGGGATCGATGGTCTCCGCCATGGCCGGCCTGCACCACGGCCCGGCGCAGGGCGGCGGCTGTATCGCGATCCACCTCAACATGCTCGGCGCCCGTGGCGACGCCGGCCCGGCGAACGACGACGAACGTGCCTTCGAGCAACGCTGCCAGCCATTCCTGCGCGATGGATGGGCCTACGCCGAGACCCACCGCACCAGGCCGCAGACCCTGGCCTTCGCCATGGCCGACAATCCCGTCGCGCAGGCGGCATGGATCATCGACAAATTCCACGCCTGGTCCGACCTGCGGGGGGAAAAAGATCTGCGCGACGTGCACAGCCTCGACACGCTGCTGACGAACCTGATGTTCTACGTAGCGACCGGCAGCTTCGCCACCGCGACCTGGATCTATCGGGCCGCCCACACCGAAGGCATACGGCGCCTGCCGCCGGGCACGCGCATCGCTGTCCCCACCGGCTTCGCCAGCTTCCCGCTTGAGTTGCGCCCGCGCCCGCCGCGCGGCCTGCTGGAGAGAACCTATAACCTCGTGCGTTTCAGTGAATTCGACCACGGCGGGCATTTCGCCGCGCTGGAACAGCCGGATGCGTTCGTGGGGGATGTGCGCGCCTTCATTCGGCAGGTCAGGGGACTGCCGGGCTGAGCGCCCTGGGCGTATCGCAGCCGATTCGCCAGCAATCCTTCGCCAGCAATCCATTGCTGGCGTGGCCTTGGCGCGTTTTCGGCCTGACTGGATGCGTCGAGGCCTTGGTCATTGCGAGGCGCAAAGCGACGCAGCAGTCCCCCCGCCTGGGAAGCCGTAGTCCGCGCGTCATACGGCGGATTGCTGCGTCGCTTTGCTCCTAGCGAGAAGCAAACTCCCCCTCCCCTTGTGGGAGGGGTTGCGGGGAGGGGTCGTGCGGCGCGGGACCCCTCCCCCCAACCCCCTCCCACAAGGGGAGGGGGAGCCCTCTTCTCTCCCGCGGCCGACGCGGTTTCAGGACGGGTCGGCCGCCGCCGGCCGGTGGTCAACTCGCAATGACAATGACAGAGGCCTCGACGCTTCCGGCAACGTGCAAATGCTCCAGGCGTCAGCAACTGCGAACGGAAACTTAAGACACCGGCAAGCAGAATGATGATAGGAAGACCGGGTAGCGGCCTGCCGGCTCTCGCGGTGGGCCCGGGTGATGACGGTGAATGCGAAGGATGTGACGCGCCATAGCAGGATCTCCTCCATGTGAGCCGACGCCGGCGCTGCCGTCGGGCTCGATGCCCGGTGGCAACACCCTGCCACGCCGGCCGGAGGAGTGTGCCGAGTTGGTCCGCGTACGCGGCCTGGTGCAAGGCGTCGGCTTCCGTCCCACCGTCTGGCGGTTGGCGCATGACTACGGGCTGCGTGGCTGGGTCGGCAATGACGGCGGCGGGGTGACTGCGCTGCTGTGTGGCGCTCCGGACGATATCTCCGGACTGGTTGACGCGCTGCGGCGCGCTCCGCCTTCCCTCGCCCGCATCGACGCGATCGAACGGGTTCCGGCCACGGTTCCCCCGGACTGTGCCGACTTCCGCATCGTCGAGAGCCACGCGGACGCGGTCCACACCGGCGTGGTGCCCGATGCGGCGACGTGCCCGGCCTGCCGGACGGAGATTTTCGACCCGACCGCGCGTCGCTACCGCTACCCCTTCGCCAACTGCACGCAGTGCGGACCGCGGCTGTCGATCATCGAGGCGATTCCGTACGACCGTGCCGCGACCACGATGCGGACGTTCCGCATGTGCACGGCCTGTGCCGCCGAGTACCGCGATCCGACGGACCGTCGCTTCCATGCCCAGCCGATCGCCTGCGCCGCATGCGGGCCACGCGCCTGGCTGGAACCCGCACAGCCGGGCACGGAAGCGATCGACGCCGCGCGGGTGCTGCTGCTGGCGGGCGGCGTCGTTGCGGTGAAGGCGCTCGGAGGGTTCCACCTCGCCTGCGATGCCACCGACGCGGCCGCCGTCGCGCGGCTGCGCCAGGCGAAGCGGCGGGGAGAAAAACCGTTCGCGCTGATGGCGCGCGACCTCGCCGTGATTCGCCGCTACGCCGTGGTGACGGACGCCGACGCGGCGGCATTGGGCGGCGTCGCCGCACCGATTGTCGTGCTGGAGGAAAAAGAGACTCCCCCTCCCCTTGTGGGAGGGGGAGTAACGTATGTCGCCCCCCTGCCCGGCATCGCCCCCGGCCTGACCTCGCTCGGCTTTATGCTGCCGAGCACACCGCTGCACCACCTGCTGCTGCGCGATATCGACCGGCCTCTGGTGATGACCAGCGGTAACCTGGCCGACGAGCCGCAATGCATCGACAACGACGAGGCACTCACACGACTGCACGGCATCGCGGACCACGTCCTGCTGCATGACCGCGACATCGCCCGACGGGTGGATGATTCGGTCGTGCGGGTGATGGGCGGCAGCGTCCGCGTGCTGCGGCGTGCCCGCGGCTATGCGCCCGCGCCGCTACCGTTGCCGACGGGCTTCGACGCCGCGCCGCCGCTGCTGGCCATGGGCGGCGAGCTGAAAAGCACGTTTTCCCTCCTGCGCGACGGCGAGGCGGTGCTGTCGCACCACATGGGCGATCTGGAGAATGCCCCCAGCTTCGCCGACTACCGCCGATCGATCGAACAATACCGCGCGCTGTTCGCGCACATCCCGGCCGCAATCGCGGTCGATTGCCACCCGGACTACCTGTCCACCAAACATGGGCGTGACCTTGCCGGGCGGGACGCGCTGCCGATCATCGCGGTGCAGCACCATCACGCGCATCTGGCGGCCTGCCTGGCGGAAAACGGCATACCGCTCGACACCGGGCCGGTGCTGGGCATCGTGCTCGACGGGCTGGGTTGGGGCGATGACGGCACGATCTGGGGCGGCGAGTTCCTGCGCGGCGACTACCGCGGTTTTCAGCGGCTGGCCTGCCTCAAGCCGGTGGCGATGCCGGGTGGCGCGCAAGCGATCCGCGAGCCGTGGCGCAACGCCTATGCGCACATCGCCGCGGTGCTGGGCTGGACGCGCTTCACCGCCGCATACGGGGGCACCGAACTCGCGCGCTTTCTGGCGGGCAAGCCGCTTGCGGTGCTGGACGGAATGATTGCCCGAGGCATCAACACGCCGCTGTCCAGTTCCTGCGGACGGCTGTTCGACGCGGTCGCCGCCGCCGTCGGGCTCTGCCGCGATCGCGCCCTGTACGAGGGACAGGCCGCGATGATGCTGGAAGCCGAAGCCGACACCGCTGCGGCGGATGACGACGGCGCCGCCTATCCGTTCGCAATCTCCGACGCGTCCTGCGCCGGCCTGCTGCATCTGGACCCGGCGCCGCTATGGGCGGCACTGCTTGACGATATCGCTGGCGGTGCGCCGGTTCCGCTGATCGCCGGGCGCTTCCATGCCGGGCTGGCGATCGCCCTGTCCCGGATGGTCGCGGCGCTCGGCGTGACCGGGCGCGTCGCACTATCCGGCGGGGTATTCCAGAACAAACTGCTGCTGGAACAGGTGATGCGGCGCCTGACGGCGCAGGGGCTGGACGTGTTGACGCATCGCCTGGTGCCGGCCAATGACGGCGGGCTGGCACTCGGCCAGGCGGCGGTGGCGGCGGCCCGTCTGCTGGCTGGCGCGTTCCCTCCGTCATGGCCGGGCTTGACGCGACCATCTCCGCACGGGCCGTCGGGGGCAGATAGCCGGGTCAGGCACGGCGATAACGGGGGGATCGGCGCTGCGACCGACATTTCCCCGCCTGGTGGAGGTTGAAGCGCATGTGCCTGGGCATTCCCGGACGGATCGTCGCCGTGATCGACGCAGCGGACGCCATGGCCATGGTGGAAGTCGGCGGCGTACGACGTCCGGTGAACGTCAGCTTCATCCTGGATGACCGCCCGGCCGAGGCTTGTGTCGGCGAATGGGTGCTGGTCCATGTCGGTTTCGCCATGAGCAAAATTGACGAAGCTGAGGCCACGCGCACCTTGGAGCTGCTGCAAGAGCTGGGCGAGATGCAGGCGGAACTGGAGGCGATGCAGCCTGAACCCGACGACCCGGCAACCCGCACCGCCCGGTAGATGGCGGACGATGTCCGAACCCACGTCGCTGAAGGGCTTGTATCCGTTCCTGCATGGTGCGCAGCGGGACCCGGCAGCGATGCGCCGGGCGTTGCTGGAATCGGTGCAGCAGAAAGCGCAGGACAGCGCGGCAACCAAGCAACGCTTCTTCGCCGCGCACGGCGCGCCGCTGGTGGCGGCGGCCGAGGCGATCGCCGGCGTCTATCGCCGCCAGGGGCGCATGTTCAGCATGGGCAATGGCGGTTCGAGTTGCGATGCCGCGCATTTCGCCGTCGAGTTCATGCACCCGGTCACCGCCGGGCGGCCGGCGCTGACGGCGGTCAACCTCGCCGGCGACATGGCGATGGTGACCGCGGTCGGCAACGACATCGGCATCGGCCACATCTTTCTGCGCCCGCTTATCGCGCTGGCCCGGCGGGGTGACGGACTGATCGGGTTTTCCACCAGCGGCAGTTCGGAAAACATCATGGCCGCCTTCGCCAAGGCAAAGGAGATCGGCATGGTGACCATCGGCCTGACCGGCCATGACGGCGGCAAAATGGCGCAGAGCGCTGATCTGGATCATTGCCTGGTGGTGCCAAGCGGCAGCATTCACCGGATCCAGGAGACCCATATGGCGATCTACCACATCCTGTGGGACCTGGTGCACACCTTGCTCGCCGAGGATCGTGGCGGGGCGATGGAGCACCCGGCATGAAATACGTCGACGAGTTCCGCGACCCCGACAAGGCGCGCGCGCTGGTGCAGGACATCGGCCGGCTATTGCTGCGCATTCCGGCGGCGCGGCGGCGGCCATTGCAGGTGATGGAAGTGTGCGGCGGCCACACCCACACGATCTTCCGCTACGGCATCCAGCAGATGCTGCCGGACGCGCTGGAATACGTGCACGGCCCGGGCTGTCCCGTCTGCGTGCTACCGATGGGGCGCGTGGATGACTGCGTGGCCCTGGCCGAACGGGGGAACGTCATCTTCGCCACCTTCGGCGACGCCATGCGGGTGCCCGGCTCGCGCAAGAGCCTGCTGAAGGCGAAGGCCGAGGGTGCCGATGTGCGCATGGTCTATTCGCCGCTCGACGCGCTGGCGCTGGCCCATACGAACCCCAAGCGGGAGGTGATCTTCTTCGGCCTCGGCTTCGAGACCACGATGCCGAGCACGGCGATGACATTGATCCAGGCGCGCGCCCGGGGGGTGCGCAACTTCTCGCTGTTCTGCAACCACATCACCATCATCCCGACGATCAAGGCGATTCTCGACTCGCCCGATCTGCGGCTGGACGGGTTCGTCGGGCCGGGCCATGTCAGCATGGTGATCGGCACGCGGCCATACGACTTCATCGCCCGGCACTACCGGAAACCGATAACCATCGCCGGTTTCGAACCGCTCGACCTGCTGCAATCGACCTGGATGGTGCTCAAGCAGCTCGCCGAAGGACGCTGCGAGGTAGAGAACCAGTACGGCCGCGTGGTCCCGCGGGATGGCAACCGCCGCGCGCTGGCGGCGATTGCCGAGGTGTTCGAGCTGCGGGAATTCTTCGAGTGGCGCGGCCTGGGGTCGATCGACCATTCCGGCGTGCGCGTCCGCGCCGAGTACGCCGCGTTCGATGCGGAACGAAAATTCGGCGTGCCGAACGTCAGCATCGCCGATCCGCGCTCCTGCCAGTGTGGCGAGGTGCTGAAGGGCGTCATCAAGCCGCATCAGTGCAAGGTGTTCGGCACCGCCTGCACGCCGGAGACGCCGCTCGGCTCGCTGATGGTTTCCAGCGAGGGCGCCTGCGCCGCGTATTACAGCTACGGCCGCCGCGCCGTGCCAGCACACGGGGCGGTGGGATGAACGCAGCAAGGCCAGGGCTGTGCCCTGAAACCCGCCAGGGGGGCTTTGCCCCCCTGGACCCCCCAGCAAAGGCAGGGCCTTTGCAATCCATCCATTGGGGTGGTTGGACGGGAGGGGGGACCTGCGCCGCCGCGGGTGTTGCCCGACCGACGATCGTCGGTCGGGCAACACCCGCGGCGGCGCAGGTCCCCCCTCCCGTCCAACCACTCCAAGTGAAGGGTTCCAAGGGCTCCGCCCTTGGCGGGAGTCCAGAGGGCAGAGCCCTCTGGTGGGGTCCAGGGGCAAAGCCCCTGGCCTTGCTGCGTTCATCCCACTGCCCCGTGTGCTGCCAAGCATGACCACGCCCGTGCGCGACACATTCATCAACCTGTCGCACGGCAGCGGTGGCAAGGCGATGCGCGCGCTGATCGACGACGTGTTCCTCGGCGCGTTCGGCAATGCCGGGTCCGACGCGATGGAGGACAGCGCAACCCTGTCGCTGGCGGACATGCTCTGCCACGGCGACCGGTTGGCCTTCACCACCGACAGCTACGTGGTGGACCCGTTGTTCTTTCCCGGCGCGGATATCGGCGCGCTGGCGGTTGCCGGCACGGTGAACGACCTGGCCGTGAGCGGCGCCCGGCCGCTGTTCCTGTCGTGCGGCATGGTGCTGGAAGAAGGGCTGCCACTGGAAACGCTGCGCCGCGTCGCGCGCAGCATGCGCCGCATGGCGGACCGTGCCGGGGTCACGATCGTGACCGGCGATACCAAGGTGGTGGAGCGCGGCGCCGCCGACAAGCTGTTCATCAACACGTCGGGCATCGGCGTCATTCCGGCCGGCATTGCCGTGTCGGCCGCCAATGCGCGGCCGGGCGACGCGGTCATCGTCAGCGGCGGCCTGGGCGAGCATGGCGTGGCGATCCTCATCGCCCGCAACCAGCTCGCGCTGGAGGCGGATGTCGAAAGCGACTGCCAGCCGCTGCACGGGTTGGTCGCCGCCATCCTCGAGGCTTGCCCCGCCACGCGCTGCCTGCGCGATGCGACGCGCGGCGGCGTTGCCACCGTGTTGAACGAATTCGCCAACGGTTCCGGCGTCGGCATCCATATCCGCGAGCCCGCCCTGCCGATACGTGAGGTGGTGCGTGGCGCCTGCGAAATTCTCGGGCTCGATCCGCTGTATCTGGCCAATGAAGGCAAGCTGGTCACCGTGGTTCCCGGGCCGGACGCCGACCGTGTACTTGCCGCCATGCGGGCGCATCCCGCAGGCGCCGAGGCGGCGATCATTGGGGAAGTGATGCGCGAACCGACCGGCATGGTGGTCATGCAAACCGCGTTTGGCGGCGAGCGCATCGTCGACCTGCTGGTCGGCGAGCAATTGCCGCGGATCTGCTGACATGCATGAGCTGAGCCTCGCCACCGCTGTGGTTGACGCGTGCGCCGAACGCGCCGCGGGCGCTCGCGTATTGCGCGTTCGGGTGGAGATCGGCCAGCTTGCGGCGGTGCTGCCGGAATCCCTCCGGTTCTGCTTCGGGATCTGCGCCCGGGGCACCGCGTTGGAAGGCGCCGAACTGGAGATCCTGGAGACGCCAGGCCGCGCGGTCTGCGAGACGTGCGGGGACACCGTGGCGCTGTCATCGCCGTTCGGCCGCTGCGCGTGCGGCGGCGTGCTGCGCGTCGTGAGCGGCGACGAGCTGCGGGTGAAAGACATGGAGATCGTGTGATGTGTGCGACCTGTGGTTGCGGCTCGGACGTAGTGACAATCGATGGCACGGACGTGCATGCCGTGCCCGGTCATGCGCAGGACCACGCGCATGCGCTCGAACCCGGCCACGATCACGACCATCAGCAGGATCACGCGCACGACCACCACCACGACCATGCGCACAACCATCCGCATCATCACCACGATGCGCCCGCGGCGCCCGGGCGGACCGTGTCGCTGGAACAGAATATTCTGGCCAAGAACCAATTGCTGGCGGAGCGCAACCGCGGCTGGTTCGCCGGCCGCGAGGTGTTCGCGGTCAACCTGATGAGTTCGCCCGGCGCCGGCAAGACCAGCATCCTGGAGCGCACCATCCGCGACCTGGGGGAAAAAATCCCGATCAGCGTGCTGGAGGGCGACCAGGCGACCTCGGCCGATGCCGAGCGCATCCGCGCCGCCGGTGCCACGGCGGTGCAGATCAACACCGGCACCGGCTGCCATCTCGACGCCCATATGGTGGCGCACGGCGTCGAACGGCTGGGCGCGCCGCGCGGATCGCTGCTGCTGATCGAGAATGTCGGCAACCTGGTCTGCCCGGCGCTGTTCGATCTGGGCGAGCACGCGCGGGTGGTGGTGGTTTCGGTCACCGAAGGTGACGACAAGCCGCTGAAATACCCTCACATGTTCCGCACTGGACAAATGCTGCTGATCAACAAGCTGGACCTGCTGCCCTATGTGCGCTTCGACGTGCAGCGCTGCATCGACGCCGCCCGGCAGGTCAACCCCGATCTCCAGTTACGGCTGCTGTCAGCCGAGACCGGGGAAGGCATGCCGGCCTGGTATGATTGGCTGTTGGCGCAACGCGCGCTCGCCATGGACCCGGCATGAAGCACGATGCAAGGCTCTGGGGGCTGTCTGCGCTGCTGATCGGCGCGAATGTCGCCGCCTGGCTCTGGGCCTGGGCGGCATTCGCGCAACGTCCGTCGTTGCTCGGCCTGGCATTGCTCGCCTGGGTGTTCGGTCTGCGGCACGCGGTGGATGCCGACCACATCGCCGCGATCGACAACGCGGTGCGCAAGCTGATGCAGGACGGCCAGCGGCCGATCGGCGTCGGCTGCTACTTCTCGCTCGGTCATTCGACGGTGGTGGTGCTGGTCTCGGTGGCCGTCGCCGCGGCAGCCGGCAGCCTGCATGGACGCTGGGACGCGTTGCAGGCGGTGGGCGGCGTCATCGGCACAACGGTTTCCGCCGTGTTTCTCTTGCTTATCGCGCTCGCCAATCTTGCCGTGCTGCCAGGCATCTGGCGGAGCTTTCGTGCCGTCGCCCGCGGCGACGGGCTCGATCAGCAAGCACTGGACACGCTGCTGAATGGACGCGGCTTGCTCGCCCGTCTGTTGCGGCCGGTGTTCCGCGCAATCAGCCGAAGCTGGCACATGTATCCGGTTGGCTTCCTGTTCGGCCTCGGTTTCGATACGGCCACGGAAGTCGGTGTGCTCGGCATTGCCGCGACCCAGGCGGCCCAGGGTGTCCCGGCGTGGCACATCATGGTCTTCCCGGCGCTGTTCACCGCCGGGATGAGCCTGATCGACACGCTGGACGGCGTGCTGATGCTGGGCGTCTATTCCTGGGCGTTCGTCCGCCCGATCCGCAAGCTATGGTACAACCTGACCATCACCGCCGCTTCGGTGGTCGTTGCGCTGGTCATCGGCGCGGTGGAAGCGCTTGGCCTGATCGGCGGGGAACTGGGGCTGCGCGGCGGAATATGGGCGCCGATCGCCGCCCTCAACGACGACATGGCCAATGTCGGCTTCCTGGTGATCGGCATCTTCCTGCTGGTATGGGGGATTTCGGCTGCCATCTACCGGCGGAAGCGTGGCGACGCGCTGCCGCAGCTTGCCTTGGCCGAGGCACCGGAGCACCGCCAGTCGTAACGCGGGCTACGTCATCGTGACCGCAAACCGGCAAGGTCGCGCGCTACCTACGCAACTGCACCAGCAGCGACAGGCGCAGGACGCGGATGAGCCAGCAACGGCATCACGACAGAACCGGGTCGGCCAAGAATGCCGGCGCAGATTCCCCGCATCTCGACGATGACGATCAGAAGCTGGCTGCCGAGCACACGGCGCCACACGCTCTCATCATTCACGAACTGGTGCGCGAGGAAGGTGAGGAAGGCCTCCGGCGTCCGTTGCGCGCGCTTGCCTGGTCAGGCCTGGCGGCCGGTCTGTCCATGGGATTCTCCTTCCTGTCGCTGGCGCTGATCCAGAGCACCTTGCCCGATGCGCCATGGCGGCGGCTGGTCGACAGTGCAGGCTACACCGTGGGTTTCCTGATCGTGATCCTGGGACGCCAGCAGTTGTTTACCGAGACCACGGTGACTGCCGTGCTGCCTCTCATGACGAACAGAAGCTGGACCACGTTTCGCCGGGTATTGCGGTTCTGGACAATCGTGCTCACGGCCAATCTGGCAGGAGCGCTCGCTTTCGCGGCGTTGATTGCTCCGACCGGGCTGTTTCCCGATCCGGTCCGCCAGGCGCTGATCGCTACCGGGCACGAGGCGGTGAGCGGCGCGTTCGCTCCAACCATGCTGCGCGCCGTGCTCGCCGGCTGGCTGATTGCGCTGATCGTATGGATCATGCCCAGTGCCCGCTCGGCGCGGCTGTTCGTCATCCTGATCCTGACCTACATCGTGGCGCTGGGGCGCTTCTCGCACACCGTGGCCGGCGCGGTGGATGCGGCCTTCCTGGTGTTTTCCGGCAATGGCACGGTCGCCGCGTTTCTCCGCGGCTTTCTGGCACCCACACTGCTCGGCAACGCGATCGGCGGCATCGCACTTGTCGCGCTGCTGAACCACGCGCCGCTTGCGGCCACTCTGCGGACGGACCCCGCAGGTGAGAACGCTGCGCGGCGCGCGGACCAGGATCTGCCGCAAGACGAAAGCTCCGGTTGACGCGGCGCGAACGGCTTGTGCGTGCCGGCGAATGTGCCGCAGATGCCTGGCGGCTGGGTGGAATTATTGTCGTGAGGACGGAAGCGGCGCAATGCGCTGCGCTTTTCCGCCCTACGGTTGTCCGGCGATTGTCCATGGTTGCAGCCGGCGGTACACTGCCGCGGTGAACCGTAGATCGTGGTAAGTCGTCGGGCGGAAGAGCGTAGCGCATTCCGCCACCGCAGCCCTTACCCGCACCGCCCATCCCCGCAAACCGCCCGCCCCAGGAGCCAACCCGCATGCAGCTCGCCCTCGCCACCTGGCATGAAGTCGAGGACTATCTGCGCACCTCGCGCGGCATCATCGTCCCGATCGGCTCGACCGAACAACACGGCCCGAACGGTCTGATCGGCACGGACCACCTGGACGCGGAGTTCGTCGCCAAGGGCGTGGGCGACACCGTTGGCTGCCTGGTCGCGCCGACCCTGACCATCGGCATGTCGCAGCACCACATGGCATTCACCGGCTCGATCACCTTGCGGCCCACCACCCTGATCGCCGTGGTGAACGACGTCGTCACCTCGCTGATCCGCCACGGGTTCGAACGCTTCCTGTTCATCAACGGCCACGGCGGCAACATCGCTCCGGTGAGCACCGCCTTCTCGGAGATCTACGCCGCGGTGTCGTTGCGTGCGCAGACCGACACCTGGCCGGTGCGCTGCAAGATGGTGATGTGGGCGGACGGTCCCCGGGTACGCAAGCTGACCAAGGAACTGTATGGCGAGTCCGAGGGCAGCCACGCCACCGCGTCGGAGGTTTCGCTGGCGCAATACTACCAGCCGCAGGCGATCAAGCACGCGCAGATGTCGCCGAAGGTGGCGCCGCGCAGCCCGGCTTTCTACGACAGCGCCGACTACCGCCGCCGCTTCCCGGACGGCCGCATCGGCTCCGATCCCTCGCTGTCGTCGCCGGAGCATGGCGAACGGATCTACACCGCGGCGGTGGAGGACATGGCGGAACTCTACCGCGGCTTCGTTGCCGACTGAGCCAACAAGATGCTCCCCTCCCCTTGTGGGCGGGGGTTGGGGGAGGGACGCGTACATCCGCTGACCGGCGATACACGCACCCCTCCCCCAACCCCCTGCCACAAGGGGAGGGGGAGAACCTTTGCCACAGCCCCGGCCCCAGTCGCCCTCACCGGTCAGAAACCCGCTCCCGGGGCGGATTTCCGCCTTGCTCCGCCGCCGCCGCATCCCTACGCTGCACTGCGGCATGGTTGCCAGGGGCCGCCCCGGCACGCCATAAGGGCCGTTTGCCGATGCCTGACCCCGCCGCCGGCTACCCCGGGACAGAGAACGACATGGAAATGGTTGCGCAACAAGGCCTGTACGACCCCCGCAATGAGCATGACGCCTGTGGCGTCGGCTTCGTCGTGAATATCAAGGGCCGAAAGTCGCACGACCTGATCCGCCAGGGCCTGAAAATCCTGGTCAATCTCGACCATCGCGGCGCGGTCGGCGCCGACCCGCTGGTGGGCGACGGCGCCGGCTGCCTGATCCAGATGCCGGACCGCCTGCTGCACGACTGGGCCGACAAGGCGGGCAAGCGCCTGCCCAAAGCCGGCCGCTACGCCGTCGCCATGTGCTTCCTGCCGCAGGATTCTCGCGCCCGCGAGTATGCCGAGCAACACTTTGCGGAGGTGGTCGCCAAGGAGGGTCAGACCTTCGTCGGCTGGCGCGACGTGCCGACCGACCTCACCGGCCTCGGCCAAACGGTGATCGAGACGATGCCGGTGATCCGCCAGGCCATCGTCGCCGCCAGCCCGCAGATCAAGGACCAGGATGCGTTCGAGCGAAAGATCCTCGCCATCCGCAAACAGATCCTGAACAACATCCGCACGCTGGAAGACAAGCGGCATTTGCCAGGCCTGGGCAATCTCTACATGCCCTCGTTCTCCACCCGCACCATGGTCTATAAGGGCCTGCTGCTGGCGCCGCAGGTGGGAAGCTTCTACGAAGACCTGCACAACCCGCTGACGGAATCGGCACTGGCGCTGGTGCATCAGCGCTTCTCCACCAATACCTTCCCGTCCTGGAAGCTGGCGCACCCGTACCGCTTCCTGGCGCATAACGGCGAGATCAACACCGTCCGCGGCAACGTCAACTGGATGTATGCGCGGCGCCGCTCGATGTCGTCCGACCTGATCGGGCCCGATCTCGACAAGATGTGGCCGCTGATCCCGCATGGCCAGTCGGACACCGCCTGCATCGACAACGCGCTGGAGATCCTCATCGCCGGCGGCTACTCGCTGGCGCATGCGATGATGATGCTGATCCCGGAAGCCTGGGCCGGCAATCCGATGATGGATGCCGACCGCAAGGCGTTCTACGAGTACTACGCCGCGCTGATGGAGCCGTGGGATGGTCCGGCCGCCATCGCCTTCACCGACGGGCGGCAGATCGGCGCCACGCTCGACCGCAACGGCCTGCGTCCCGCGCGTTACGTCGTCACCGACGACGACCACGTGATCATGGCCTCGGAAGCCGGCGTGCTGCCGGTACCGGAGGAGCGCATCGTCCATAAGTGGCGCTTGCAGCCGGGCAAGATGCTGCTGATCGACCTGGAAGAAGGCCGCATCATCGACGATGCCGAGATCAAGCAGAAACTCGCCCGCGCGCAGCCCTACGCCGAATGGCTGAAGCAGACGCAGTTCAAGCTGGAAGAATTGCCGGACAACGGCGAGCGCCGCGCGCTGCCACGCCCTAACGATCTCGAGACGCTGCTGCGGCACCAGCAAGCGTTCGGCTACACGCAGGAGGACATGCAGTTCTTCCTCGAGCCGATGGCGCGCGACGGCGAGGATCCGGTCGGCTCGATGGGCACCGATACGCCGATCGCCGTGCTCTCCGACAAGCCCAAGCTGCTGTACAACTACTTCAAGCAGAACTTCGCCCAGGTCACCAACCCGCCGATCGATCCGATCCGCGAGGAACTGGTGATGTCGCTGGTTTCCATGATCGGCCCGCGCCCGAACCTGCTCGGCCATCATGCCGGCAACCACTACCGGCTGGAGGTGTCGCAGCCGATCCTGACCAACGGCGATCTGGACAAGATCAAGGGCATCGACAGCCTGGAGGTTGGCGCGTTCCGGACCGCGACGATCGATACCACATGGCCGGCCGTGGAAGGCGCCGAGGGCTTGCAGCGCGCCATCGAGCGCGTCTGCCGCGAGGCGACCGACGCGGTGCTGGCCAACCACAACATCCTGATCCTTTCCGACCGCGCCGTCGGTCCGCACCGCATCCCCATCCCCGCCTTGCTCGCGACCGCGGCGACGCACCATCACCTGATCCGCCAGGGCCTGCGCACCAGCACCGGCCTGGTCGTGGAGACCGGCGAAGCGCGCGAGGTGCACCATTTCTGCGTCCTCGCGGGCTATGGCGCGGAAGCCGTCAACCCGTATCTGGCGTTCGAAACGCTGGAGCAGTTGCGGGTGCAGAACGGCATGCCGCTGAAGCCGTACGAGGTACAGAAGAACTACATCAAGGCGGTCGGCAAGGGCATCCTGAAGGTGATCTCCAAGATGGGGATCTCCACCTACCAGTCGTATTGCGGCGCGCAGATCTTCGATGCGGTGGGCCTGGCCTCCGACTTCGTGGAGAAATGCTTCACCGGCACCGCCACGCAGATCGAGGGGGTCGGCTTCCTCGAGGTCGCGCGGGAGGCGGTGCAGCGCCATTACAACGCCTATGACGGCAACCCGATCTATCAGGACATGCTCGATGTTGGCGGCGACTACGCTTTCCGACTGCGTGGCGAGGCCCATGCCTGGACGCCGGACTCGGTGGCCAAGTTGCAGCACGCGGTGCGTGGCGAATCCTTTGCGACGTTCCGCGAGTTCACCCAGACCATCAACGACCAGAGCACGCGGCATCTGACCATCCGCGGGCTGATGCAGTTGCGTTTGGCCGATACGCCGGTGCCGCTGGAGGAAGTCGAATCAGCGGCCTCGATCGTGCATCGCTTCGCCACCGGCGCGATGAGCTTCGGGTCGATCTCGCGCGAGGCGCACACCACGCTGGCCATCGCGATGAACCGCATCGGCGGCAAATCCAACACCGGCGAGGGCGGTGAAGAGTCCGACCGCTACAAGAAGCTGCCCAACGGCGATTCCATGCGCTCGGCCATCAAGCAGGTGGCATCAGGCAGGTTCGGCGTCACCGCGGAATACCTGGTCAACGCCGACGACCTGCAGATCAAGATGGCGCAGGGCGCCAAGCCCGGCGAAGGCGGCCAGTTGCCCGGTCGCAAGGTGGACAAGAACATCGCCCGCGTGCGGTATTCGACACCGGGCGTGGGTCTGATTTCCCCACCGCCGCACCACGACATCTACTCGATCGAGGACCTGGCGCAGCTTATTCACGACCTGAAGAACGCCAATCCGCGTGCCCGCGTGTCGGTGAAGCTGGTGTCCGAAGTGGGCGTCGGGACCGTCGCCGCCGGCGTGTCGAAAGCACGCGCCGATCACGTGACGATTTCCGGTTTCGAGGGCGGCACCGGCGCCTCGCCGCTCACGTCGCTGACGCATGCCGGATCGCCGTGGGAGATCGGCCTCGCCGAAACCCAGCAAACCTTGGTACTGAACGGCTTGCGCGGGCGGATCGCGGTGCAGGTCGATGGCGGCCTTCGCACCGGTCGCGACGTCGTCATCGGCGCCCTGCTCGGCGCGGACGAGTTCGGTTTCTCCACCGCGCCGCTGATCGCCGCCGGCTGCATCATGATGCGCAAGTGCCACTTGAATACCTGCCCGGTCGGCATCGCCACGCAGGACCCGGTGCTGCGCGCGCGATTCACCGGCACACCGGAACACGTCATCAACTTCTTCTTCTACATCGCGGAGGAAGTGCGCGAGTTGATGGCGCAACTCGGATTCCGCAGTTTCAGCGAGATGATCGGCCGCGTGGATCGGCTGGATACCCGCCCCGTCATCGACCATTGGAAGGCAAAGGGTGTCGATCTGTCGCGCGTACTGCACCAGGTGACGCCGAAGCCCGGCGTGGCGATCCACAATTGCGAAAAGCAGGATCACCACCTGGATCGCGCGCTGGACAACGAGTTCATCGGCCGCGCGGCGGCGGCGCTGGAACGCGGCGAGCCGGTGCGCATCGAGCATGACATTCGCAACGTCAACCGCACCGTCGGCGCGATGCTGTCAGGCGAGGTGGCGCAACGCTACGGCCATACCGGGCTGCCGGACGACACCATCGCGATCAACCTGCACGGCACGGCGGGCGGCAGCTTCGGCGCCTTCCTCGCGCGCGGCGTGACACTGAATCTGACCGGCGACGCCAACGACTATGTCGGCAAAGGCCTGTCCGGCGGCCGCGTCGTGGTGCGCCAGCCGCCCGAGGCGAAGCGCGATCCGCTGGAAAACATCATCGTCGGCAACACCGTGCTGTACGGCGCGATCGCCGGCGAGGCGTATTTCAACGGTGTCGCCGGCGAGCGCTTCGCGGTGCGCAACTCCGGTGCCGTTGCGGTGGTGGAAGGCTGCGGCGACCATGGCTGCGAATACATGACCGGAGGCACGGTCGTGGTGCTCGGCGCCACCGGCCGCAACTTCGCCGCCGGCATGTCGGGCGGCATTGCCTATGTCTATGACGAGCATGCGCGGTTCAAGAAGCTGTGCAACCTGACCGGGGTCGATCTGGAACCGATCGCACCGCCGGAGATCGGCCTCGCCGACACGCCTGGCCGGCCGCGCCAGCGCGCGGTCAGCGTCGAGGACAACGGCATGGGCGATCCGCTGCGCTTCGACGCCGAGCGCCTGCGCATTCTGGTCGAGCGGCATTTGCTGTTCACCGGCAGCGCGCGGGCGCGCGCGCTGCTGGACGACTGGGAGAACGCGCTCGCGCGCTTCGTCAAAGTCGTGCCCCGCGACTTCCGCCGCGCGCTGCTGGATTTGCGGGCGGAGCAGACGGCGGCGAACACCGTGGCGGCGGAGTAACCTCTCCCGCTGCGCGGGAGAGGTCGAGACGCGCAGCGGCGAGGGTGAGGGTGATCGGGTCGCCCCGTAGCAGGTAGAGCGAGGCGACCCGATTACCCTCACCCGCCGCTCCGCGGCGACCTCTCCCGCATAGCGGGAGAGGTTGAAACAGAGGAGAAACAATGGGCAAGCCCACCGGCTTTCTTGAGATCGAGCGCCAGGACCGCGGCTACGAAAAGCCCGATATCCGCCGCCATACCTGGAAGGAATTCGTCAAGCCGATGCCGGCCGAAGCAGTCGGCCGGCAGGCCGCGCGCTGTATGGATTGCGGCATCCCGTTCTGCCACCAGGGTTGTCCGGTCAACAACATGATCCCGGACTGGAACAACCTCGTCTACCGCGACCAGTGGCGCCAGGCGCTCACCGTGTTGCACTCCACCAACAACTTCCCGGAGTTCACCGGCCGGGTCTGCCCGGCGCCCTGCGAAGCGTCCTGCACCCTGAACATCGACGACAATCCGGTGACCATCAAGACGATCGAGTGCAGCATCGTCGACCGCGGCTGGCAGGAAGGTTGGATCGCCCCGTTGCCGCCCTCGCGCGCCACCGGCAAGCGCGTCGCCGTGGTCGGCTCGGGTCCCGCGGGGCTCGCCTGCGCGCAGCAACTCGCGCGTGCCGGCCACGACGTCACGGTGTTCGAAAAGAGCGACCGCATCGGCGGTCTGCTGCGCTACGGCATTCCCGACTTCAAGATGGAAAAACATCTGATCGACCGCCGCATCGAACAGATGGAGGCGGAGGGCGTGACGTTCCGTCCGGGGGTAGAGATCGGCGCCGGCGCGATCACGGTGGACGCATTGCTGGACGATCACGACGCGGTGGTGCTGGCGGGCGGCGCCGAATGGCCGCGCGACTTGCCGATGCCCGGGCGCGAGTTCGCCGGCGTGCATTTCGCCATGGACTACCTCACGCAGCAGAACAAACGCGGCGCCGGCGACAGCGAGCAGCACGCGGCGCCGCAAGGCACCATCAGCGCCGCGGGCAAGCATGTCATCGTCATCGGCGGCGGCGACACCGGCTCCGACTGCATCGGCACGGCGTTTCGTCAGGGCGCGGTGTCGGTGACGCAGCTCGAAATCCTGCCGAAGCCGCCGGATCGCGAGAACAAGGCACTGACCTGGCCCGACTGGCCGCTGAAGCTGCGTAGCTCGCACGCGCATGAGGAAGGCGCCGGCCGCGACTGGGCCGTGCTGACCAAGCGCGCAGCCGGCAGCAACAACCAGATCGAGGCGCTGGAATGTGTGCGCATCGAGTGGGTGACGGGCGACGACGGCCGCATGCAGATGCGCGAAGTCGAGGGCGGCGCCTTCAGCCTGAAAGCGGATCTTGTGCTGCTGGCAATGGGTTTCCTCGGGCCGCGGCGTTCGGGAATGCTGGAACAGGCGGGATTGTTGCTGGATCAGCGGGGCAACGTCGCGGCGAACACGGTGGATTACCGCACGTCGATGGACAAGGTATTCGCCGCCGGCGACATGCGCCGCGGCCAGTCGCTGGTGGTGTGGGCGATCCGCGAGGGCAGGCAATGCGCCCGCGCAGTCGACGCCTTCCTGATGGGTTCGAGCCTGCTGCCGGCCTGATAAACCTCTCCCGCATCGCGGAAGAGGTCGGAGCGCGTTAGCGCTCGGGGTGAGGGTGATCGGGTCGGCACGTCGTCTTTGCTGCGGGGCATCCCGACCACCCTCACCCGGAGCGCTTCCGCGCTCCGACCTCTCCCACTCCGTGGGCGAGGTTTATTCCGCGGCGCGCCTTCGCGTCGTGCCGTCGTGCTTGCGAGCGTACTCCTGCAATCGCCGCCGTGCCGCATCGAACGCGTCGCGGATCGCCAACTGCAAATCGTCATGCGCATGGTTGCTGCCGGCATCACGGTTCACCACGATCGGGCCACCGGGCAGCGTCAGATCAATGTGGACACGATACAGTCGGCTGAGCTGATTCTGTCGGTGTGCGCAATCCAGCACCACGCGGCAGGCACTGATGCGGTCGGACAAATGCTCCAACTCCTCGGCGCGCTGGCGCACCAGGGCCTCGGCGGAAGCCGACGCATCCATGTTGCGGAACGCAATGTGCAGGGCAAACGACATAGCAACCTCCAAGGCGTCTCAGGACCGAAGTCTTCTCCACCCGTGGACGGACGGCCTTGATCTCGATCAATCGGCCGCCCCTGGACTCCGGGCGCCGCGCCGACGTTCAATCGCCCCGCCAATGCCGGGAGATACCCCATGTTCGTGCTGAACGACCTGCCGCCATCGATCGACCCCGCGCTGCTGGACAAGCTGCGTGAGGCGGAGCCTGCGACGATCGGGCACTTCCGTCATGTCGGCTTCATGGACCCGGGGATCCGGGCACTGCTGCCCGGCTATCGCCGCATCGCCGGCACCGCGGTCACGGTGCGCTGCTACGGCGCCGACACCGCCATCGTGCATTACGCGTTGGGCAAACTCCGTCCGGGTGACGTGCTGGTGCTGGATCGCGCCGGTGACACGCGCCATGCGGCCTGCGGCGGCGGCGTCGCGTTCGCCGCGCGCGAGACCGGATGTGTCGGCATCGTCATCGACGGCCCTGCGACCGACGTGCAGGAAATCCGCGAATACGGCATGCCGGTCTGGTCGCGCGGCCTGTCGGTGGTGACCGGCAAGCGCCAGTTCGAACACGGCGAGTTCTGCGTCGCCGTGTCCTGCGGCGGCGTCGCGGTCGAGCCAGGCGACGCCATCCTGGCGGACGAAAATGGCGTCCTGGTGATGAAGTCGCACGAGATCGCCGCGGCGGCCGAACGCGCGATAGGCATGCAGAAGGCAGAACAGACGACGCTGGCGCGCCTGACCAAGGGCGAGCGGTTGCCGGACATCAACGACACCAACAAGCGGATCGCAGAAATCCTCTCCCGCGGAAGCGGGAGAGGATAGGGTGAGGGTGTTGCGGGGCGCACGCTGCACCCTCACCCTACCCTCTCCCGCATAGAGCGGGAGAGGGATCTTCTTACTCCGCCGCGGCCAGTACTGGCTCGGCCTTCTGCAACCGTGCGAGCAATCGCGCTTCCGTGGCCTTCACCTGGGCGACGCTCTGCTGCTTGATGTGGCCATAGCCGCGAATGCGCTCCGCTGCGCCGGCCAGTTCCACCGCCAGTCCGTGGTTATCCGACGTTAGCGAGCCAATGATCGTGCGCAGCAGCGATTCGTAGTCGGTAATCAGCCGTCGCTCCATGCGGCGTTCTTCGGTGTGGCCGAACGGATCGAGCATCGTGCCGCGCAACCGCTTCAGTTTCGCCAGCACACGGAATACCGGCAGCAGCCAAGGCCCATAGTTGCGCTTGACCAGACGCCGCGTGGTCGGATCGCGTTTGGCGAACAGCGGCGGCGCGAGGTTGAACTCGATCCGGTAGTCGCCTTCGAATTGTGCCTCCAGGCCGCGGCGGAACGCCGGATCGGCGTAGAGCCGGGCGACCTCGTACTCGTCCTTATAAGCCATCAGCCGGTACAGCGTCCGCGCCACCGTCTCGGCCAGGCCCGTCATGCCTTTGGCGCGCGCGCGTTCGGCCGCGGCGACTTCCTCGACAAGTGCGCGATATCGCGCCGCGTAGGCCTCGTTCTGATACGCGGTGAGCATTGCCGCGCGATGCTCGACGATCGCGTCGAGCCCGGTGATCGGCGTGACCGACGTGCGCAACGCCGGACGCGCCGCGTCTGCAACGAAACCCGGATCGGCCGCGGCGCGACGGCCCCAGGCAAAGGTCTCCTGGTTCTTCGCCACCGCCACCCCGTTCAGCGCGATCGCCTGCATGATCGCCTCCAGTCCCAGCGGGATCAGTCCCTTCTGGAACGCGTAGCCGAGCATGAACAAGTTGGTGGCGATCGAATCGCCGAGCAGTGCCGTTGCGAGCGTGGTAGCGGCAACGAACTCGGCATTGCCAGCACCGACCGCATCGCGGATACGCCGCTGCATCGCAGCTTCCTGGAAGTCGATCTCGTTGTTAGTGACAAAGCCTGCCGTGGGCGTCACCGCACTGTTCACCACCGCGCGCGTCACCCCCGGCTCCATGGCAGCGAAGGCCTCGGCGCCCGCCGCCACCACCATGTCGCAGGCGAGCACCAATCGCGCCGCGCCTGGCACGATGCGCGCGGCATGGATTTCCTCCGGTGTTGCGGCGATGCGCACGTGGCTCATCACCGCGCCGTTCTTTTGCGACAGGCCGGTGGAATCGAGTACCGTACAGCCCTTGCCTTCCAGATGCGCGGCCATGCCAAGCAACGCGCCGATGGTGATGACGCCGGTGCCGCCGATGCCGGTGACCAGGATGCCGTAGGGGTGCTCGATCGGCAGCGGTGCCGGCGCCGCCAGGCCGTCGGCTGGATCAAAGTTCGCCGCACGTACCGGTGGCTTTGCCTTGCGCGGCGCGCCGCCATGCACGGTGACGAAACTGGGGCAGAATCCCTTCAGGCAGGAGAAGTCCTTGTTGCACGCAGACTGGTCGATACGGCGCTTGCGACCTAGTACTGTCTCCACCGGCTGCACCGACACGCAGTTGGATTGCGTCGAGCAATCACCGCAACCTTCGCATACCGCCTCGTTGATGTAGACGCGCTTCTGCGGATCCGGGAAGGTTCCGCGCTTGCGTCGGCGGCGTTTTTCGGCGGCACAGGTCTGGTCGTAGACCAGAATGGTCAGGCCGGGAATTTCCCGTAGTTCGCGCTGCACCGAGTCGAGCTGGTCACGATGACGAATTTCCACGCCCGGCGGAAAGCCCGCATCCGGCGCATACTTGTCCGGCTCGTCGGACACGACGACGATCTTGCGCGCGCCTTCCGCGGCGACCTGGTGCACGATCTGCGGCACGTTCAGCCCGCCTTCCACGCGCTGCCCGCCGGTCATCGCCACTGCATCGTTGAACAGAATCTTGTAGGTGATGTTCACACCCGACGCGGCGGCGGCACGAATTGCCAGCAGGCCGCTATGCGAATAGGTGCCGTCGCCGATGTTCTGAAATACATGCGGTTCCGACGTGAACGGCGCCTGGCCGATCCAGGCGGCTCCCTCGCCGCCCATGTGGCTCCACAGATGGGTGCGGCGTTCGGGCATGAAGATGGTCAGCGAGTGACAGCCGATTCCCGCCAGTGCGCGACTGCCATCCGGCACGTTGGTCGATGTGTTGTGCGGACAGCCGGAACAGAAATACGCTCCCCGCGTCAGCAACGGCGGCAGCTTGCCGGCACGCGCCTCCAACTCACGCAGCCGCGCGATGCGTTGTTCCAGTGCGGGCATGGTAACACCGAGACGCAACAGCCGCTCGGCGATCACGCGCGCGATCAGGATCGGCGATTGTTCGCCCTCGCTCGGCAGCAGCGCGTTGCCGTCCTCGTCCTGCTTGCCGATCAGGCGCGGGCGTTCGGGCAGGTTGAACAGCAGCTTGGCGAACTGGTCCTCGATGAAGCCCCGCTTCTCCTCCACCACCAGCAGTTCGGTCAGGCCGCTGGCGAAACGCCGCGCGCCCTGCACCTCCAGCGGCCATACCAGGCCGATCTTGTACAGACGGATACCCAGCGCCGCGACATCGTCGTCGCTCAGACCCAGCTCGTCCAACGCCTCGCGCACATCGAGGTAGGACTTGCCGGCGGTGGCAATGCCGAGACGCGGCGCACGCGGCTCGATCACCACGCGATCCAGCGCATTGGCGCGCGCGAATGCGGCAACCGCCGCCATACGCGGCCCGTGCAGCCGCTTCTCCTGATCCAGCGGCGGATCGGGACGGCGGATGTTCAGGCCGCCCTCCGGCATTGCGAAATCGGCAGGGATGACGATATCGGGCCGCGCGATGTCCACCGCGACGGAACCGGACGTCTCCACCGTCTGCCCGACCGCCTTGAATCCAACCCAGCAACCGGAAAACCGCGACAACGCAAATCCTGACAGACCGAAATCCAGATAGTCCTGCAACGTCGCCGGATTCAAGATCGGCATCATCGCCGCGGCCATCACCTGCTCGCTCTGATGCGCCAGCGTGGAAGAATTCGCGCCGTGATCGTCGCCCATGATCGCCAGCACGCCGCCATGCGGCGATGTGCCCGCGGCATTGGCGTGCTTGAACACGTCGCCGCAACGATCAACCCCGGGGCCCTTGCCGTACCAGATACCGAACACGCCATCGACCGTGGCGCCGTCGAACAACCCGACCTGCTGGCTGCCCCACAGCGAGGTCGCCGCCATGTCCTCGTTCAGCCCCGGCTGAAAGCGGATGTTGTGCTGTTCGAGAAATGCCCGCGCGCCATGCAGGGCGGTATCGTAGCCGCCGAGCGGCGAACCGCGGTAGCCGGAGATGAAGCCGCCGGTGTTCACGCCGGACGCACGGTCGCGCGCCTGCTGCATCAGGGGCAGCCGCACCAGCGCCTGGATGCCGGTGAGGTAGACCCGGCCTTTGTCCAGCGCATATTTGTCGTCGAGGCTGACCTTCGCCAGTGTCACGACTGCTGCACTCCCCAAGAATGATCACGCACGACATGCCATGCTTGTACAGTCATACTGGATAGCGGCCAGCATCCACGGCGTTCCTTCATGTCAGCAGGCAGGTCGTGGGCGACCGGCCCACGCCGGCCCTGACACGGTGGGCAATGTCGTTCTCCCACTTTGGCCCTGGGCTGCCCGCGGGGCACGGCACCCCTACTCCGCCGCCTGCCGGTAGCGCCGCGCGTAATCCCGCAGCGCGTCGTCATCCACCGGCTCGATCGGCGTGAAATCGCGATGCGCGATCCAGTCTGGCCGGGTCGGCGTTCGAATGTAGTTGGAGACCGCGTTCAGCGTCAGATACACGATCTTGCGAGGATATGGCGTGATGTTTGGCGCCGAGCCATGCACCAGGTTGCCGTGGAACAGCAGCAGCCCGCCCGGCCGGCCGGTCGGCGCGACGATGCCACCCTGCTGGACCAGCCGCGTCACCGTCGCCTCGTCCAGCGTCCACAACGGATAGGAGGTCGTGGTCGTATCGTGCCCGGCGGACAGCACGCCCTGCGTGTGGCTCCGCGGCACCAGCATCAGCGGCCCATTGATCGGCATCACCTCATCGAGGAACACCGCGATGTTCATCGCGCGCGGCTGCGGCATGCCGTCGTCGCGCGCCCAGGTACCGTAGTCTTGATGCCATTGCCACACATCGCCGGTGAACGACGCCTTCGCATTGATCTTGTACTGATGCATGTAAACCTGCTCGCCGAACAACTGTTCGACGGGGCGGATCATGCGTGGATGGCGGCCGAGCAGGGAGAATGCCTCGTTGAAGAGATGCGCGGCAAAGGCTGTGCGGGGCGCTCCGGATTTCTCGCGCCAGATCTCCGGCCGATCCTGGCGGTAGATGAGTTCCGCCTCGTCGCGCAGCACCGCGACTTCCTCATCGGTGAACGTGTCGGGGAGGAACAGATAGCCTTCCTCCTCGAACTGCCTGACCTGATGTGGCGTCAACATGGTCCACTCTCCTCCCGTCACGACGCGGCTTGCATCAGTTGTAGAACTCCCATCGCGGCTCCGGCCTGACCGGATTGCTGAGATTCGGCAGCCTGTAATACGAACTGGCGAAACCGCCTACGTCCCAATAGGGCTCGATGCCACGCATCTCGGGATCGCTGAACCAGCGCGGCATCGACGTAGCGGGACAATAATGCGTGACGCAGGACAGCCGCGGCGTTTCCGGCGGCAGGCTGCGCGGATGGCTGCGATGCACCAGGTCCGCCGTCCAGAAGAACACGTCGCCCTTCCTGGCGAGCAGCCGTCCGTAGGCAAGCTGACGCGACTGGCAGGCTTCCTCAAGATCGCGGATATAGTGCGCGTCATCGGTGTTGCCGTCGTGATGCTTGGTGGTGCCATTGCCGAACAGGTAATGCGGCAGGCGATGGCTGCGGTCATAATAGGCCAATTCGCCGCTGCCTTCGACGATGTCCTGCAGCGCAATCCAGGTCGCGGCCAGCAACGTGGGCGTGTCCACCACCACATAGGCGGTATCCTGGTGCCATTGGTGACCGTTGGAGCGCTGGAACAACAGTTGCTGGAACGCGAGCACCTTCGATTGAAACACCAGGCTGAGGAAGCGGGTGATTTTCGGATGCATGCAGACGTGGCGCGACGACTGAAGATTCACATACAGATCGTACAGGCTCTCCAGATCGTCAGGGCGATTGCCGTTCAGCTTCTGGGCTCGGCCGCCGCGAAAGTCGGTGGTGACGAACATGCCCGGTGCCTGGTGCAGATTGCGGATATCGGCGACGAAATCGTCAATCAGCGCAGGCTCGATCGCCTGTTCCATCAACAGCCAGCCGTGATCGGCGAAATGCGCCAGTTGATCCGCCTCGGTCTGGTTGATGAAGCCGGTAGCGGCCAGGGCGCGCAATTGCGTCATCCAGTTCGGACGGTCGGTCCACAGGGCCGGCAACACGGTATCGAGCTTGAAGGCGCCAGGCATCGGGTTTCCTCGTCGGGGCCTCGGGTTAACTAACTGGTGAGTGCACGGGCCGGTTAACGAACTGGTGCGTCCGCCACGGCCATTCTGCACCAATCGCCGCCGCGACGCACCCTCCCCCGATATTCGCGCCGGACAGCCGGTCGCCGGCATCGCCCGCCCCGGGCGGATATGGCCTTGCGGGTGCCGCCCGCGACCCGACCTGGCGGCCAACACCGGAACCCCGGCAGCAGCGGCAACGCCTGTTGCAGTCCGGCTGGCACGGACAGTAGCCGAGGCGGCAGCACGGCGTGGCACCGGCAGCAGCATGTCCGTCGCAGCCCGCTTCGGCTAAGGTGAACACCACGCAGCCGGAAGCCCGAGCCTGTGCCGGAGGATCGCGCATTGGACATCGCCACAACCCGATCCGTGCTACCGCGCCTGCCGGTGATCGACCTCGCCGGTCTGCGCGATCCCGCGGGAGATGCGATCATCGCCCGCGCGCTGGATGACGCCTTTCGCACTGTCGGGTTCTGCTATTTCATCAATACGGGGATCGATCCGGCGCTGCTGGACGGCGTGTTCGCGGCGTCCCGGCGGTTTCATGCCTTGCCGCCCGAGGCCAAGCGCGCGATCGCCATGAACGCGTTCCATCGCGGCTACATGGCGCCCAATACGTCGCTGATCGAGACCTCCTCCGTGGCGCGCGTCACGCGACCGAACGACAGCGAATCCTTCATGCTGATGCACGAGGTGCCGCCGCGCGATCCGCGCTTCGGCACGCCACTCAACGGTCCCAACCAATGGCCGGCGGACCTTCCAGGCTTCCGCGAGGCGGTACTGGCGTACGACACCGCGCTGCGCAACTTCTGCCTGCGCATATTGCAGCCGATGGCCCTCGCCCTGGAGCTGCCGCCCGACGCACTGGCGCCGTATTTCCGCCAGCCGACGACGTTCCTGCGCCTGCTGCACTATCCGCCGCAGTCACCGGATGCGCCGGAGGATGCGTTCGGCTCGGCGCCGCACACCGATTACGGCTGCATCACGATCCTGGCGCAGGACGATGTCGGCGGCCTGGACGTTCGGCCGCGCCATGGCGACTGGATCGCCGCACCGCCGGTCCCCGGCAGCTTCGTCGTCAACGTCGCCGACATGCTGGCGCGCTGGACCAATGACCGCTGGCAATCGACGCCGCATCGGGTGAAGAACCGGTCGGGCGGCGACCGCTACTCCTGCCCGTATTTCTTCGACATGGACCTGGATTGCACGGTGACCTGCCTGGATACGTGCCGCAGCGCCGGCAACCCGGCCCGCTACCAACCGGTTCGTTACGGCAATTACCTGCTGGAGCGGCTCGACCGCAACTATGCCTATCGCAAACCGGCGGGTTGACGCCCTGCCCGCCCCGCCTCGCACCCGCGCCTGGGTTCGCCTGCCCTCTGGCCGCCGGCTCGATTTGCTCGATCCGACGCCGCTCGACTGGGCGGACGAGGACCTGGCGCTCGGCCTGGCACGCACCTATCGCTGGGGCGGTCATTCCGCCTGGAAGCTGCCGTTATCGGTGGCGCAGCACAGCCTGCTGGTGCTGGCGCTGCGCCGAGCCCGCAGTCCCACCGGGCTGTCCGACGCCGCCGCCCGGCGTGAGCTGCTGCACGACGCCGACGAGGGATTGCTCGGCTTCGATCCCATTTCGCCGCTGAAACCGTTCCTCGGCCCGGGCTATGCGGCGCTCGCCGCGCGGCTACAGGCGGCGATCGCGCGGCGCTATGCCCTGGAGAAATGGGGCACCGAGGACCGCCGCGCCCACAAGCGGGCCGACCGTATCGCTGCCGCATCGGAAGCGATCCACGTGGTGGGCTGGAGCCGCGAGGAGGTGCGGCACGTGCTGCGCATTGTCGAACGACCGGTGGCGACCGACCCGCTGGCGACCTGGTTCGATGCGCCGGCGTGGCAGCCCTGGGACGCCGCGCAGGCAGCCGAACGATTTTTGCGCGTGCTGCATTCGCTCTCACGCAATGGCCGCAGCGACAGCGGCTAGAGCATTTTCAGCCTGACTGGGAACGCTGGTCCCCCGTCATTGCGCGTTGACCACCGGCCGGCGGCGGCCGACTCGCGCTGAATGAAACCGCGTCGGCCGCGGACGAGAAAGAGGAGTTAGTTTCTGGCGACGGGTGGGGCCTCGACGATTCCAGTCAGGGTGGAAATGCTCTAACCCAGCGCTTCCACCAGCACCCGCCGCGCCTCGACGATCCGCGGCAACGCCTGCGCCGGCGCAAGATCGAGCGGCGCGGTGATGTTGAGATGCGTCACCCCGGCCGCTTGCAGCCGCTTGCCGGCCGCGACCCATGCCACCGCGCCGCCGTCACCGGCCACCAGCGGTGCACGCACCATCAGCGCCGCAGGATCGCGACCCGCTTCCTGCATGTATTGCCGCAACCGCGGCAGGTCCGGCGTCGGGTCGCCAAGCGACATCCACCCGTCTGCCAGCTTTGCCACACGACGCACCGCCGTCTCGCCCGATTCCGAACCGAACCAGAGTGGGATGCGCGGCAGCGAGCCGCGGTTGATGCCGACCTTGTCGAGCTTGTGGTAGCGGCCGTCGAACGTCACATATGGCTGCGACCACAGCAGCCGCAACACCTCGATCTGCTCTTCGATGCGACGACCGCGATCATGGATGTTCTGGCCCAACGCCTGATACTCGGCGGCGTTCCAACTGACACCCACGCCCAACGCGAAACGGCCGCTGCTGAACAGCGCCAGCTCCGCCGCCTGCTTGGCCACCAGAACGGTGGGCCACGCCGGCAGGATCAGGATGCCGGTGATGAAGCGCAGCCGTTGGGTGACCGCTGCGAGATAGGAGAAGGTTACGAACGGATCATAGAATGGCCCGGCATACTGGCGATCCGGCCGCTGCGGATTGGTGCCCGGCGGTTGTGCCATCACGTGGCCGCTGGTTGAGGTGAAGTCGAACCCCGCGGCTTCCAGCGTCTCGGCATACGCCTTCACTGCGCCGACATCGGCGAACGCCGTGATCGGCAGCGCACTACCATATTGCATCACGCACCCTTCGCTATTCCGGCAGGCTTCCCGTCAGAGCGCCGAGACGGCGGATGGCAGGCAAGCAGCATGACCCGGACATTTCATCGTGCTGCTTCTCATGGCGTATGGCTGGGCTCGGGTAAAGCGTCGGTCTGCTGGTTACTGCGGAGCACCTTCGACACCCCCTACCGCGCCCGGCTCACGGTGTAATCCGCCACCTCCACCAGCGACTGCCGCCAGGGACCGTCGGGAAACACCGCCAGCGCGGCCTTCGCCGCGGCCGCGAACCGCCCTGCCCGTGCCAGTGTCGTGCCGATTGCGCCGCACTCCGCCATCAGGGCCAGCGCTTGCTCCAGGTCGGCCTCCCCCTGCTCGCTCGCCTCGATGGTGCGGCGCCAGAACGCCCGCGCCGCCGCGTCCCCCGCCCCATAGGCCAGCAATACCGGCAGCGTGATCTTGCCCTCGCGGAAGTCGTCGCCGACCGTCTTGCCCAGCGTTGCCTGGTCCGCGGCATAATCCAGCGCGTCATCCACAAGCTGGAAGGCGATGCCGAGGTTCAGGCCGTACTCGGCCAGCGCCGCCTCCTCTGCCTCCGCCCGCTCCGCCACCACGGCACCCACCTGGCAGGCGGCGGCGAACAGCGCGGCGGTCTTGCCCTTGATCACCTCCAGGTAGCGCGCTTCCGGGGTGGACAGGTCGTTCTGCGTCGCCAGTTGCAGCACCTCGCCCTCGGCGATGGTCGCCGCGGCGCGCGACAGGATGGCCAGCACCTTCAGCGAGCCATCCTCCACCATCAACTGGAAGGCGCGAGCGAACAGGAAGTCGCCCACCAGCACGGACGCCTGGTTGCCGAACACCGCATTGGCCGAGGCCATCCCGCGGCGCAGCGCGCTCTCGTCCACCACGTCGTCGTGCAGCAGGGTCGCGGTGTGGATGAACTCGACGCAGGCCGCCAGCGCGACGTGCCGCGCGCCGCCGGCGGGCCCGGGATAGCCGCACAGCCGCGCCGAGGCGAGCGTCAGCAGCGGGCGCAGCCGCTTGCCGCCAGCCGCGACGATATGCGCCGCGAGCTGCGGGATCAGCGCCACCGGGCTGTCCATCCGCGCGACGATGGTCCGGTTGCAGGCGGCCAGGTCGTCGCCGACCAACTCCACCAGCGCGGTCAACGCGTCCTCGTCGGCTACGCGCGGCGCCGGCGCAAAAGCCACGCCTGGTTCGAGCGGGCTGGCGACGTCCAACGTCATTTCCGGGCGGCTTCCTTGTGGGGCACGGGCACCATATCGGCGGCGTTGAAACAGGGTCAAGCCAAGGAGCGGCCGCCGCGGTTGCCATAGCGTCGCGCGTGCCGGCACGATGGCGGCATGCGAGTCGTCGCCATGTCCAACGATCCGGTGCGGCTGTCCTTCCTGACGGCGCTGCTGGCGGATGCCGGGATCGGATCGGTCTTGCTCGACCAGCATATGAGCGCGGTCGAGGGCAGCATCGGCGCCATCCCGCGCCGGCTGATGGTGGCCACCGAGGACTACGCTCGGGCGCGCCGCGTACTGGCCGAGGCGGGGGAAGCGTGGGGCGGACCGGCGTAGGCCTGTCCTGCATAGGCGTCAGGATAAGCGCTCGACAGAGCAAAAACTCACTCCCCCTCCCCTTGTGGGAGGGGGTTGGGGAGAGGGGTTGGGCGGTGCGAGCCTCCGACCAACCCCTCCCCCCAACCCCCTCCCACAAGGGGAGGGGGAGTTGCTTCTTGCCAGGAGCTGCGGGTCGTGGGTGATCGTGTCCCCTGGCGTGGTGTAAGAGCCTGCGCTCGATCACGCGAACTCCGGCGAGGTCTAGCCGGTGTGGTCAGCTTGCGAGGGATGGCAAGCCAACCATCGGAGTATGGCTGAGTG
>Ga0181521_10000542_pt1 | contig 46515 bp, 23 predicted proteins | sample PEATcosm2014_Bin_32_FD_119764 | JGI IMG/M metagenome (GOLD analysis project Ga0181521, IMG submission 119764) | Peatland microbial communities from MTU Mesocosm Facility, Houghton, MI, USA - PEATcosm2014_Bin02_60_metaG | ecosystem: Environmental > Terrestrial > Soil > Wetlands > Peat | place... | reverse complement strand
GTTTGAGGTGTTTCTGGGAGGCACCGGAAGACGGCGAATCCGTTCGATCTCGCACAAGGCCGGCTGTCCGGCCTATGAAATCAAAGGACCTAGACCCTCATTTTTGCGCCGGAAAGTAGCTAACGCCATCAAATGCAATTCCTTTCATCTCTTCGGAGCCTGTGGGCCAGGGAGGCCATTTTTGCCCGACAATAACGAAACCCCATCCTTAATTCGGGCGCCAGCCCACACAATCCGCTGCGCCATCTACACGCGCAAGTCCACGGAAGAGGGAATCGATCGGGACTTCAATTCGCTCGACGCTCAACGTGAGGCAGCGGAAGCATTCATCATCAGTCAGCGCAGCGAGGGCTTACTGGCTTCGTCAGAGCGCTACGACGACGGCGGATTCAGCGGTAGCAACATGAATCGTCCGGCGTTACAGAGGCTCCTCGCGGACATTCGCGCTGGCGTGGTCGACTGCGTCGTGGTTTATAAGGTGGACCGTCTCAGCCGATCGCTCATTGACTTCGCACGGATTGTGGAGACGTTTGAAGAGTGCCACGTCAGCTTCATTTCTGTCACGCAGCAATTCAATACAACGAACTCCCTCGGACGTCTTACCCTCAATATCCTCTTGTCCTTCGCGCAATTTGAGCGGGAGATCATCTCGGAAAGAACGCGCGACAAGATGGCAGCCGCTCGACGCAGGGGCAAATGGACTGGCGGTCATCCCGTTCTTGGCTATGACATCGATCCGAGAGGCGCCCGACTGGTCCTCAACGCGGACGAGGCCGGCCAAGTGAGGACAATCTACCAGCTCTATCTCGGCTACAGATCTCTGCGGCGCGTAGCCCGCGATCTCGATCTTCGCGGCTGGCGAACGAAACAATGGGTCACGACAAGCGGCCAAGTCCTCGGTGGCAAGCCCTTTACAAAAGGCTCGGTGTATCGGTTGCTAGTGAATCCGATTTACGCGGGCCACGTCGTTTACAGAGGGCAGACCTATCGGGGCGAGCACGACGCCATCCTTGAAACTCACATCTGGGAGAATGTGCAGGCCATCTTGCATCGAAAGGCCGGTGGACCAATCGAAGGCACAAATGGCCATGAGGTTCTCCCGTAGCGACTACTGCGGCGCGCCGCCGCAGGCCAACTCCGAGACCGCCGCCCGAGTACAGTTTCCGGCTAATTCTAGCAGCCGCCTGTGATGGGTAAAGAAGACGACCTGTGTCTTTTCAGAAAGCGAGTCGAGGGCTGTTAGGGCGGCAGCAGCGCGCTCGTCATCGAAGTTCAGAAGAACGTCATCGACAATGAACGGCGCCGCCTCGTGGGCGGCAAAGTAATGTTCCAAGCTCGCGATGCGCAAGGCCAGATAAAGTTGATCCAGCGTTCCATCACTCATTCCAGCCAGTGCCACGATCTGTCCGGACGGGCGAACACCCACCAGAGCGCTGATGCCATCCTCGCTCTCCACTCGAAGCGAACTGAAGCTGTCCCGGGTGAATTGCGCGAAGAGGAGGCTGGCGGCTTCCAGTACAGGGCCTTGGTTCCGGCTCCGATAGCGTTCCACCGCTTTCCGCAATACGAACGACGCGGTCCTCAACCGCACGTATTGCTCCACTTCACCCGCCAGTCGTCCGGCAATGCCGCTGGTGCGTTGCGCCGCGGACGCAGCCAGATCGCCGCCACCCATAGCCAGTGCCTCGGCATCGAGTTCCCTGCGTCTGTTCTCAATTTCCTCCCGTTCGCGCTTGACCGAGAGAATCTCCTCTTCGATCTGGTCCAGCCGGCTAGCAATGGAATCGGCTTCCACCGAAGCGGCTTCCGCCAAAAACTCGTCAATCGTCTTGCCGGCCGACACCAAGCCGAGCCGAGCGTCGCACTCACAGAGCAGGCGTTCCAGTTCGCGCTTCCTCTTGGACCGCTCCCAGGCCTCGCGGGCAGATTGTGCATCGAGGGCCTCCGCCTCGCGGTACAGCGCTCCCTGTTCCGCGGTGCAGCGGGCCGCAGCCTGCTCGGCTTGGTGCAGTTTCGCTTCCACTTCGCGCTTTCGTTTGAGCTCCTGGCGGAGCAACTTCTGATCCTCGTTAGCTTTGAGGAGCGCGTGGTGCAACTGGGCGATCGCAGCTTCCGGCTCCAGGGCGCCAAGCGCCGGGTTGAGCCTTTCTATCAACTTGCCGACGGCCGTCGAGAACCTCTCGGCGTCCGTCTGCATTTTCGCGATCCGGTCGCTCAGATCGTTGGCCTTAGCCAAGCCGGCAGTGATCTCGCGAACACTGGTCAAGTATGCCTCAACCGCCGCGGGGGATGTTCCCGGCGTCAATCCGGCATCCTGTAGCGCAGTCTCCCAGTCCCGACTCCACGCCGATACCCTTTCGTTCGCCTCCACCAGTTTCGCCTCGAGCTGGGAGATCTCGGCGACCTGAGATTGCCGCAGTGCGAGCGCCGTCCGCCGCTGTTGTGCGGAATCGGCCGTGGCTTTCAGCACAGCTTCGGCGACGGCTAGCAGATCGGCCGCGGCACCCTGCGCCGGCCGGCCATGAAGCGCGAGCGCTTCCGCGAGTTGCACCGCCAACCCCGCCTCGGCATCCTCGCGCGCTTTCAACTCCAGGCGCAGATCGCGTACTCGCACCGCCTGCTCCACAATGCCGGCCCGCCGCCGCACCCACGCCAGCATAGCCGAAGGCAATTCCGGAACAATCCCGCAGCCGACCCAAATGTTCGACCACCGAGTCCTGATCACCTCAGCGTTCTTCAGCGCCTCAGCCATGCCTCGGCGGGCCTCCTCGCAGCGGACGCTGAGTCGCGAGATCTCCAGGTCCAAAGTGATCAAACGGTTGACGCGCTCGGCCTCCTCGCGCATGCGGTCCGCCACCTGGTCGGCTCCGGCGACGGCGCCTTCGTAGCCGCCAGCCAAATCCGTCTGGCCGGTCTGGGCGAGAAAGTCGCGCTCTTCCTCGACGTTCTCAGCGCTTTCCTTCCAAATGCGCTTGATCGCCCTCCAACCAAGGTCGCGGACCTCACGCGCATCCGCCAGCGCCGCCTGCGTCGGGACGGCGTCCAGCTCCACAATCCGGTCGCGCTCGGACTGGGCCGTGGCCAGGCTGTTGTTCGCCTCCGCCAGTTTCTCCCGCGCTCGCGCTTCGGCCGCATCAGCCACCTCAAAAGCCCCCCTGCACTCCTCGATGGTCTCCACCTCGGGCACGGGGAGCCCTTCCAGGTCCTCCGAGGAACCTTTCCAAAGCGAGAGGCTGCGGAGGGAGAGCTCCACCGCCTTCTCGGCGGAGGCGATTTTCATTCGGAGCTCGCGCGTGACGGCTGGGCCCAACTCCCGCCGAGCGCGATCCACGGCCGCCGCCAGAAGCGTCGTGTCTGCGCCTTCGGGCAACGAATCAACGGTACTCTCGCATTCCGCCAGCTTCCGGCGGGCGTCTTCCAGCGACCGACTCAGAGCGTCGCGGGTGGCCTCCAGTCGCGGCACTTGCGGCGCCATATCCTGAATCCGGCTGCGCGCCAGCAAGCCTGGCTCGAGTTTCGCGGCGTCTTCAAGGGCCAGCCCCGGGCGAAGCCGCTGCGCCTGTTGGAGCAGCAGGCGATTCAATTCGGCCAGCTCCGCGACCCTGTGATCGCAATCCTTCTTCGATTTCTGGATCGCGCCCTTTTCGGCAAATAGGGCGCCTATGGCTTCGTCCGCCGCGAGAATATCTTCGGGGATGTGGAACTTCGCGACCGCCGACGTAATGCCCGCCAGGTCCTCCCGAAGCTCCGACAGGTTCTGCCGGGCGGCGGCCAGACGGCCTTCCGTATCCTGCAAGCGCAGTCCGTAGTCCTCCGGCAGGAGCACGGCGGTGGAGAGGCCCTCCACATCCACTACGGCCTGCGCGCGCTGCGATATCGTGGGGAGCGCCTTTCGGATGCGATCCAGGCGCTCGGCTTCGCGGCGCAACGCGTCGATCCGGCGGTCGCGTTCCTCCGTTTCGGCCGCGACCTCGCGGAGGGCTTTCTGGTTCTCCTGAAACCTCGAGACCTTGACCTGGCTCTTCGCAAACTCCTGCTCGGTTTCGCGCAAATCGCGCAGACACTGATGGATCGCCTTGCTGGTCGCCCGAGGGGCGTACAACTCCGCGGCTTCGGCCTCCAGCCGCGCCAGCGTGTCCTGCAGCCCTGTCAGCCCCGCCGCCGAGGCAAACAGCAATTGGCCGATCTCGCCTTCACCCTGAGCTAGTGCGTGGCCGCCCTTAATCAGAGCTTCGTGGCTGATGCCGAACATGGTGGCGAAAGTGTCTCGTGTGATCCCGTGCAGGGCACGTTCGAGCGCGCTGTCCTCTACCACAGTGGAATCATCCGGACATCGCAGGGTTTGCTTGTTGCCCTTTCGCCGGATGAAGCTGAGGCACCCTTCGTTACAGGAAAGGCTCATCCCGATGCGCAGGTTCGGGTACGCGTGCACAAATGATTCCGGCGTTTGGGCGTGTATTCCGAAGAGGCCGTCCAGCAGCGCGCGAAGGGCCGAAGTCTTCCCGGCTTCGTTTAGGCCGTAAACAATCGTGAACGGGCTGGCGAACTGCAGGCGCGCGCCCGTGAAGGGTCCATACGCGATCAGATCCAGGGTATCCAGTCTCATTGCCAGCCTCCTTCCAGCAGCGGCTCAATCGATGCCAGCGCTTCGCGCAGCACCGAGGGGTCCTGCGGATCTACACACTCCTGTCCTAGCGGCACGGACGCTTGAAGCTTGCTTTTCAAGTCAGCGAACTCCGCTTGCAGCTCAGCGATCAGCGATTCATCCTCCCTGAACTCGCCGATCAGCGACCGCAAATCGGCCATCGGGCCAGCGTCGGGTTCCTCACTGCGGTCGGGGGCGTGCGCCGCCAGTTCGAGCTTTTCGACGTGAACGGGGACGGCCGCTTCCTGCGCCAGCATGCGGATTCGGGATCTCAACGCGGGCACATTTCCTGCGGCGCGATTCCACGCAGGCCCGTAGCCCTCAATGCGGATGCGCACTGCAAGGGTTCTTCCTTCCGCGTCCGCGGCCGCGCTCTCGATGGCATCCTGCGCCAGAGCTTCCAGGTCGCCTGGGGCGGTCTCGCCGTCGACGGCGATCGGCAACACCTGCCAGCGCACCACGTCAAGCGGCTCGAAGGCCAGGGTGACGCCGCCACGGTCGTCCACATCGACCAGATAGCATCCCCGCGGCCCGCATTCCCGCACGCTGCGTCCCTGGATGTTCCCGGAAAAAACAACCCACGGCTCGCGCGCGAGCTCCATTCTGTTGTGAATGTGCCCGAGTGCCCAGTATTGGTAATGCCGGGAACGCAGGCTATCGAGCGAGCACGGTGCATACAGTTCATGCCCGGGAGCGCCACTCGCCGATGTGTGGAGGACGCCGATATTGAACGTGCCCGGATCGCCGACCGGCCAGGTGGACGTTAGGTCCTCGTCGACATGCGGCAAGCGAAAGCTCTGGCTGTAGAGCGTTGCGTCGCAGCCCGGCACGGGAATCCGTTCCGGCCGCCTGTGGTCGAAAAAGCGAATGTGGTCAGGCCATGGCAATCCGGCGGCCATCCGGCTCGCCGCGTCATGGTTTCCCAACTCGATGTACGCCGTGATGCCGGCATTGCGGAGCCTCTTCATTTCCGCAATGAAATACAGGCCGGTATTGCAGTCTCGCCACTCGCCATCGAACAGGTCGCCGGCAATTACCACAAATGCGGCGCCGCTCTCGATTGCGAAATCGACGAGTCTCACGAGCGCCTTGCGCGTCGCCAGGCGGATTTCTTCCACGGGCGCGCCAGGGTATTCATCGAGCGACAGCAGCGGGCTGTCGAGATGAATATCGGCCGCGTGAACGAAGCGAAATGCCATTCTTCCTCCCTGATCGAGACAAGGAAACCCTATGCTGCAGGACTGCCGGAAACGCCGCGAGAGATCTCTTGGACCTCGCGCCAGCCATTTAGCAACGGAAAATATAGACCTAGGCGGACCGGCCGGCCCTCGAAAGTGGCAAGCATCCGCCGATACCGCTCCATCTGGCCGCGGTACCGTTCCCGTTCGTTATCGAGGAATGCTTCGAGGCCCGCCCCTTCGTGCGAGCTGCTCTTGTAATCGATGATCCAGCGGGTTCCATCGCGGTCGATGAAGGTACGATCAATTCGAACATTCACCAGCTCGCCACCATCCACTCCGGTGAGTGAATACTCGCACGCGGAAAGCCGTTCTGCCCCGAGGAGCCATCGGCCGCGCTCGGAGGCCAGCGTCCGGGTGAGCGCTGCCGCCACCCGTTCCACAGCGTCCGCCAGTTCGCCGGCAGGTACGCCCAATTCCAGAAGCGCGGAGCGGTACGCCGGCTTCTGCCGTTCGACGCGGGCAGCGTCCCAGCCGGCGGCTCGGTCCTTCGCAATCCGGCGGAGCATCTCGTGTATCACCGTACCGACGTGGCGTAATGTATCGCCTACCCAGCGAAAGCTGACGGCCTCGCCGGGTGCCGTCTCTGCAGGGCCCAGGTTGGGGATGGCGACCGACGAGGGAAGGGACGGAAGGCTCCACTCGCTGACTAGGCGCTGGATGGCCTGCGGTTTCCGAGCGGCTGGAGCGCCATTTTCCGCCGCTTGCGCCGTCTGTCCGGCGGCTTCGAAGATGGAACGGGCAACGTCCCACATGCGACTGAGGAGCGAACCGGCCTCGGGGTTCTTCAATTTGATCGTGCCGTTTTCGGCATCGAAGCCCGTATGACCCAGCAGGTGCAGTTCAGCCTTGGCACGCGTCGCTGCCACGTACAGCAGGCGGCCGGCCTCGTACTCCGACTTGCGGGCGTCGATGAGCTTCAGATAGTCGTACGTCCGGTCGTGGTCGGCTCCCGTGGCGTGGATTGGGGCCATGAGGAGATCGGCCGCGCCGCCGAGACGCGGCCGTTCCAGCCACAGCATCAGGCGCGCCTCTTCGCTGCGGGATTTGCGTCCGAGTCCGGGCACAATCACCATGTCAAACTGCAGGCCCTTGGCTTTGTGGATGGACATGATCTGGAGACCGTCATCCGCCTCGGGGTCCGGATTGGCATGCAGGTCTTCGATCCGGCGGGTGAGAGCTGCCGTATCGAGCCGGCCCCCATCGTCCATTTCTTCGAGTAACTCGAAGAACGCTTCAGCGTTGTCCCGATCCGCCGGGCCGGCGGCGCAGGCCGGGCCTCCAAGGGCCAGCCAGGCACCTTCCACCCATACGCGCAATGATACCGGGCGCTGGTGCATGGTGGTTTCGAGGACATCGCGAACGCGAGCTAACCGCTGGCACGCCGGCGGGCTCAAGCGCGCCACTCTGGTAGCGTCTTGGATTAGATCCCACACCGCTGCGTGCACCGCGTCGCCAGTTAATGCGTGCAGATCCTCCAACGTCAGGCCGCACCATGGTGCCCGCAGGACGGACAGCCACGCTATGCGGTCGCCCGGATGCAGCAGCGCACGTGTGAGCGAGGTCAGATCGCGAATGAGCGGTTGCTCCGCGAGCGAATCGATCTCTACGGCGCGGAACCGCAGGCCAGAGTCGCCCAGTGCCCGGAGGATATGGGTCAAGTGGCTGCGAGCTCGCACCAGGATGGCAGTTTTGGCGCCCCGATTCCGTGCCTCGCGGACGAGGTCGACGACCCTTGTGGCCTCTGCAGCATCGTCGCGGCCGATAAAGGGGTGGATGGTCACGGCCGGGCATGCACCTTCCGGCTTCACGTGTACCGAAGGACAGAACGGGATCGCGCCCGTCGGGATGTCTTCCGCCGTGGGCATCACTGACGGGAAAGCAGAGTTCACCCAGTCAACGATTCCCTTATCCGAACGGAAGTTAGCCGCCAGACGGAGCACTTCGAGCGGGATGCCGCCAATGCCCTCGCGGCAGGCCTTCAAGAACAGACCGACTTCCGCCTCGCGAAATCGATAGATCGACTGCATGGGGTCTCCCACCAGGAAGATCGTGCGGCCGTCGCCCGGCTGCCATCCCACCGTAAGCTTCTCCAGCAGCCTGTACTGGCTGACCGAAGTGTCCTGAAATTCATCCACCAGCAGGTGCTGCACCTGATAGTCAAGGCTGAGCGCGAGGTCCGTAGGCTCCTCCGGTTCTCCCAATGCCACCTGCGCGGCCATGGCGACCTCGGGGTAATCCGCGGCGCCGCTCTCCCGGAACTGAGCGTGCAACTGCGCTGCTGCAACAGGCAACAGTTCCACCAGTGCCGCTAGCGCCTGCCATTGGCCCTCATCGAACCGTGCGGCCGGCAGACTGCGCAACTCGGCCAACGCTGCGCGGAGGGGTTCATTGTCGCGCAGTGCCGTGATGAGGTCCTTGTGGCGCAGTTTGAGGGACTTTGCTGCAGGCGGAAAGCCGTTCGCCACGGTGACCTTCTCCCGCCAGTCGTCGTCCTTTTTCAAAAGCGTTTCGACGATGCCGATCCACCCGTCAAGCTCCTGCAATTCGGGCAATTGGGTCATTCCCGCGCATACCGTGGCGGCGCCGTCGCGCCCTTCGGAAATCAGATTGGCGCCTACCGCAGAGGCGATAGAAACTATTTCCGGCTTGAGCCCCGCCGGCAGCAGCGCCCGCGCACGCTCCACGCTGTCGTGAATTACGTCGCCCAGTCCGCGCTCCAGCACTGCCCGCGCCTGGGCCGGATCGAAGACGCCAGTCACGTGCCGGAGCCACTGGTCGCGGCGCGCCAGCATGTTCGCCAAGAGCCCCTGTAACTTTTGGAAGTCATTGTCGAGGTGCGCAAGCAACGCCTCGACCGCCTCCGACCAGTTCGAGGACTCCAGCAACTCAATCGTCTGACGGGCCGCATCGGCGTACAATTGGCTTGCGTCCTCGACGATGTTGGGCGGTGCTCCCAGCCGCGAAAGCCATGGCATTTGACGAGTCAGCGATGCGCAAAGCGAGTCGATCGTCCGGATGCGCAGTCGGCTGGGATTGCTGTACAACTCCCAGCGGCGCTCGTCGCTGCGCGCTCGAACCGCGCGCCCAAGTTCCCAGGTCAGCACTTCGTGTGCCTTATCCGGGCGCGGCCCTGCTGCGTGCCGCAATGCGTCGACAACCCGCTGGCGCATCTCTCCTGCGGCCTTCTTGGTGAACGTGATCGCCACGACTCCCTCGGGTTGATCCACCTGGGACAGGAGAGTCAGATACCTCTGAATCAGCAACTCCGTCTTGCCTGAACCGGCGGGGGCCTGCACGATGAAAGACCGCGAAGGGTCTAACGCGCGTTTCCGTTGCTCCGCATCGGGAATGGCCATGTTATTCCACCTCCAGGTTCCAGTAAGCATCGCATTCCGCCACACGGCACAGGCATGCCAGCGAGCAGTATCGGCACGTCTTGGCGGGCTCCTTGGGATCGGCTTCCGCATGTCCCGCGCGGAAATCCGACGCCAGGCGCTCCATCACCTTCCGCCATTCGGCGATGCGCGCGGAAAGGTCATCGGAATCCGCACCTGGAATGACGACCGATCCATCCACCAGGCCCTTGAATCTCACCTCGCCCGTCTTCAACTGCCCGAACAGGACGCCGGCCAGGGGCCTGTCGCCGTATACCACGCTGTAGAGCGGAAGTTGCGGCTCTTCCGGGCGCTCTGTCTCCCAGTTCTTGACACTTGGCGTGCCGGTCTTATAGTCGATGATCACGTCGCGCCCTCCACCGATCCGGTCGATACGGTCGATCTGGACGTGGAAGTGGATGCCGCCTACTTCCGCGTCGCGCTCGCCCTCCGGCTTAATGACCTCGAACGGCTCGCGCCGCTTTTCCAGTTCGAGCCAATCGGCGAGGATGCGTTCGACGCGGCGCCGTTCCAGAGCCGCGAAACGTTCCGGTAGTGCTGCACCCCGGTCCTCTTCGAAACGCTCAACGGCCGAGGTCACCGCACGCCGGACCGCGTCGGCGATGTCCGCGCGGCTGCACAGCGCCTCGTGAGTGCGGACCTCGTTCCAGAACGCTTCCAGCGCGCCGTGGACCAGCGTCCCGCGCTGTCGGGCGTCGAGCCCCGGCAACGGCACTTCCAGGTCTTCCGCGCCCAGCCGCAACTCCACAAACGCACGGAACGGGCACGCTGCCTGGTACTGAAACACCCGCGACCCACCGCGCTGCCAGGCTTCTTGCCCTAGCGGGGGACCTTGTTCATCAACGAATTGCTCCATGGCGCGCGCTTGCAGGATGGCGTCCGCGCAGGTAGCGGTCTCGGAATGCGGCAGTTCCGCCGGCACCGCTTTCGGCACGGACAGAATCAGGGGACTCGGGGCCAGGTCACGGTCGCCTTCCCGGACAGGGTAGCTGAGCACGATGTCGGGCGCGCTGGCAAGCAGACGTTGCGTCACCAGGATTGCGAATGCGAGTTCCCGCTCCGGGGAGCACCGAGGGATGCCGGCCTCGCGCTGGAGCCTGATCGGAAGGAACGGGTCGGGACTCGCCGGTTTCGGCCACGATTCGTCGTCGAGCCCCGCCACCCATAGGTGATCGAACTGGAGGCCGGAGGCTTCCAGCGTGCCGAGGACCTGTACCGGGGCGTCCGGACTTTCCGGTTGGAAGTCTGTCCCAACCGCGATGCGGGTCAGCAGCGAGAGCGCTTCCGCCGCGGCCATCTCACCCGCCACGGAGTCCGCGCCAGCTAAGGCGGAGAGGGCTTTTTTCCACGCCTCGACGGTCTGGTACTCGACGCTGTTTAACGGTTGTTCTCCCGGCCAACGCACCGCTTCGAGCATGACCGCAAAGGTCGCCGCCCAACCCGCAGCAGTTTGCCGGGCGGGCGCGGCGTCGTATATTCTCAGCCACTTCCCGAGCGCGCGGCAGAGCGCAGGACAATGGGCGCGGGCTTCTTCGCGTAGCTCCTCGAGCGAGAACTGCGTACGCCCGCTCTCCCGCAGACGCGAATCCAGCAAACCGCGCGCGGTACGCTCGGTGTCCGCGCCGGCAATGTAACGGTCCCGCACCAGGGCACCGACCTGCTCCCAATCGTTGCGATCCCCGGACAGGCTCAGAACGCCGAGGGCGCTGCTAACAATAGGGTAGTCCGCCAGCGGCCGGCCGGCAGAGAAATTCACCAGGAGCGATGTCGCAGCGCCACCCGGCAACTGCGAACCGGGTTCGAGTGCCGCGCGGAACACCCGTTCGACGGCGGCCCGGCGCGCAGCGAGGTCCGGGACAATCACCCCAATAGCCGCACGGGGGTTCGCCTCAAGCAATTTGCGCGCCCATCGCGCGGCCGAAACGAGTTCCTGATCTCCATCGGGGAAGGGCACTCGCACCGACGCTGCCGACCTCGGCGCCGGATTCACAGTGGCCCGTTCCACCTCGCATCCAGCCCGTCGGCACGCCTCGATGAAATCGGCTTGCTGTGGAGTCAACTCGTCAAAACCGGCCAAGAGCACGCGCGCTTGGAGCCGCACCGTAGCTATGCTTTCGCGCAGCCGATCCGGCGCGCGCGCCGCGTCGATCCATCCCCGGCTATCACATGTCTCCGCGAATTCGCGAGCCCAGAGGGTGAAGGCGCGTGCATCCTCATTGCCATCGCTTTCTAGACGCGCTAAATCTATACGCCATTCAATCGCGGTCGTCCACGAGCTCTGAACCGCAGCCGCGACGGCACCCGCCTGAAGCAAGTCACGAGCCTGCGGTGAATCTCGAACGATAGCATCCCACAGCGCCCACTCCTGCCAGATGTCCAATCGGGCGGGTGGGGTCGTCGCGGTGAACTGGAATTCCGCCCAGAGCGTGTTGACCCAAGCCTTCCACGGGAGGACCTGGGGGGACTCCCACACTGCGGCGCCTTGCGCGTTCTGGAACTCATTGAACCGGTGCCGCAACACCCGGGCCAAACGGCGGCTGGCGGTAATTACTGGAATTCCCGCGCTTAGAGCGGCGAAAATGCGGTTGTCCATAAGAACCTCTAATTGGCTGCGAAACAACTGTACGCAGGCCAGTGGCTCACAGCGTGAGCCTGTTACCGGATTTCTGAAGAATAGGCGCCGACCGCCTTCTTGAGGGCGGCTGACACGCTCTCGCGGAGTTCCCTGGGACCGAGGACTTCCACCTCCGGTCCGAACCGCATAATATCCATAACCAACTCGCGTTCAGCCGAGTACGGGACTTCCAGGGTGTATGAACCATCAGCCCCGAACGACCCCTTTTGAAGCCGGTGCCATTTCTCGCGGGACACCCAGCGGGCCATCTCCGGGGTGAACCGCAATACCGCAGTGCGGACCTGCTCGCCCGAGAAGATGCCGTAGCCGGCGCCCAACTCGCGGTCGAGGTCTTCGTCAGGGATCTGGATCGCTTCTTCCTTCTCGGGACCCGCATCCAGAATCGCATCCAAGGCAAAGCTCCGCAGACCATTCCTGGAATGGCACCAGGCATCCATGTACCAGTTGTCGCGGTAGTGGACCAATCGCTGGGGAGACACCACGCGGTCCGTCTCCTGGTTCCGCGTACGGCTGTAGTAGCGGAGTCGAAGCTTGTGGCGGCCCAACAACGCGCGACAGACGGTCTGAAAATGCTGAGAAGAAACCGGACGAGATGCGATTTGCAGAATGCGGACCGGCGCTCGAGATCAGCAGCATCGTCGCCCGCGGACCCTATCAGTTTGTGCAGCAGCTTGCGTAACGGTTCCAGGTGCTCATCAAGGAAGGATGGCTGAATCCGGGTGACCAACTGATGGAGAACCAGCAGCGCGTGTATTTCGGCCTCATTCAGGTAAACAGCCGGCAGCGAGAATGGTCCGTCGAGTCTGTAGCCGCGCAGTTCGCGATCCCAAACGATGGGTGCCCGCAGCCGGTCCTTCATATAAGTTAGATCGCGGATTATAGTCGCCCGCGACGCCGACGTAGTCTCCATGACGACTTCGATCGGTGTGGCGCGCCGACTCTTGAGCAGCCGGTCGATCTCGTACATCCGCTCCATTTGGCTCATAAGGCCGCCACAGCCCGCCCGGCCGTCCGTTAAACGCTCCCGGCTTGGCAGAGCGTGCATTTTAGCATCCATTCACGGCTATCCAACGCTTCGCCTCCACGCCGCTGCGCACTGAGACTCACCAACTTGAGTGATTTTGAGGGTCTTGCTGAGTGATTCGCCTCTTATTCGTTCGCAAGGCTTGGTTTCGAAGGGACCCGAGTCCGTCGCAGCGGGACGGAAAGCAGCATTCACCGAACGTCGCGGAACAGAATCGGTGAGCATCGCGCAGCTTCAACGGCCTCGCCATCCCAAATGCGTTGGCGGAGCATTTCCTCCAAAGCGTTATCTGGCAGACACTCATGGAACTTCGGCCGTAACAAAGAATCGAAGTGACTTTGATCGATTGGGGATCGGTCACGCATCCAGGTCTGGATCGCATCCACTCTATATTGACCCTCGAGTGTCACACTAAGGTTGTCAAATCGGCTCGAACCGGGCCAGGAGGCGGCTAGTTCGAAGTTGGCATTGAGACCAGCAAAGGTCCACCAGACGGATCGCTCAAGGCTGCGGTCGATCTCCACGACCGTTGCTTCGCGTGCTACCGCTGTAGCATTCTCCCGTTCAGAGGCTATCTGTTCCTTCGCCCGTTTTGACCACCAGGGGCGCAGCTCGGTACCGAGGAGAACCGTGCGAATCGCCTGGCTGAGCCTGCTCGATAAAGGCCGGCTTTCACCGAGCCAACGTGATTTCCCCAATTCGCCGGCAGGAGCAACCTGTGCGGTCCCGCGGTTCCAGTCGATGTTGCCCACCTGCCAGGAGCGGCCAGCCAACGACAGGATGACAGGGCCGCTCTTCGAACCTGTGTGGAATGAGATTGGATGAACGGCTCCAATCTCTTTCGGTCCCCAATACACCGTAAACAAGGGTGGGCTGTCAAAGACGGAAAGTAGTGCGATGTAGTGTTTGGCACCGTAAAGACGTTCCGTTTGATCGCCGATCAGCGCCAGCCCTGAATCAGATGCAATCAAATGCGCTTCGAGCATGTGTTGTATGACAGCAGTGCATACTTTTTGATCCATGCGAGCGGCTTTGACCAAGCCACCAAGCTCAGCAAGGATTCTGTTCTCGGCGATCGCACCGTGCTGCAACAGCATCGCCAATAGCTGCTGTGCAAACACGTGGTACGGCAAGTCCGGCGGCCTAATGGGCTCGACGTAACCATCCCTCCATAGCTCCACCAACGCCGCAGCCTGTAGGAGCGATTCGGACGACGTCGCCAGGAATAGGCAGTTGCGCTTTGTTCCGCTACGCCTTCCTGTGCGCCCAAGCCGCTGGAGGAACGACGCGACCGTGGTAGGCGCATCGATCTGAACAACGTAATCCAAATCGCCGACATCGATTCCGAGCTCAAGCGTGCTTGTCGCGACAATGACACAATCGCGTCCCTCACGGAACGCCCGCTCCGCATCAAGCCTCTCTTCGACGCTCAAGGAACTGTGTGAAACGAAGGTCGGTACGGCCTCGGCACGCAACAGAGCGGCCAGTTCCTCTGTCCGGGCACGGCTATCGCAAAAGACCAGCCGTTTCTCGCCGGCGTAGAGAAGCTTCAGGACCATCGCCGCGTTCTCGATGTTGCCAACGTAATCGATCGTGACATCCGCGACCGACGGCGTCGAGGGCGGCGACGCAATCACGTCGCCATCCTTCCCTGAACCCGCTACTAGCCAGTTGAGCAGGTCTTCCGGATTACCGACCGTTGCGGACAAACCAATCCGTTGCAGTGGATGCCCGGCGAGCCGGACAACTCGGTCCAAAACGGCCACCAAGTGCCACCCGCGATCATCGCCCGCGAAGGAGTGGATCTCATCGACCACCACCGCCTTGGCGGACCCGAAGAAATACGGCTTATCCGTTCGCTTCGAGACCAGCAGCGCTTCGAGACTTTCCGGCGTAGTGAGCAGGATATCCGGCGGTTCGGCCAGGATGCGCGATTTCATAGCCTGGCCCACATCGCCATGCCACAGGCCGCAACTGCGCCCCACCAGCCCGGCGTAATACGAAAGCCGCTCCTCCAGGTTGTTCAGCAGGGCCCGGATTGGGCACACGTACAAAACAGTCAGCCCACGCCAATCCTCGGTAAGCATTCGAGACAGCAGGGGGAATATGGCGGCTTCCGTCTTTCCGCCGGCGGTCGGTGCGAGCAGGAGACAATGTCTCCCGTCGTGGATCGGCTCGATGGCCTTCTCCTGCAATGCCCGCAGTTCCCGCCAGCCGAGCGAGTTGACGATGTGATGTTGGAGTGAGGGATGCAGCCGGTCGAATGCAGTCACAGCCGCAGCTCAATGTCGTCCACCGTCGCTACGGCCCGTTCCTGATCGCTCAGTTCGGCATCGGCGACAGTCAGGGCGTAATCGCGGCGCGGATCGAAATCCGGATGAACATCAATCCGGTCCAGAATGTCGCCCACCAACTTCTTGAGGAACAGCCGCGGCGCCAATCCCACGTGACCGCCGAGCCGCCCGGCGAGCGCTTTGGCCAATAACTCCAAATAGGCGTCGTCAGCGATCGTGTGAATCCGGCGGGAATTCGGGATCCCGTCAGCATAGAGGTCACGGACCTTCCGCCCGACCTCCACCAACTCGCGCAAATCGAAGTTCCGGAGACGCACCTGGGGCGCTCGGGGATTATCAAAGCGGGGATTGGGCCCGAAATCCGCGTGCAAGCGCTGCGCCAGCGGTGGCAATTTCTGCACGCCTTGAGGGCCCTCGAAGAAAGCAGGAGTTCCGGTGATGACAAGATATAGGCCGGGAAAGCGGCCGCCAAGCAGTTCATCGATCAACTGCCGCAAGGCGTTCAGCGCTTTCTCTCTAACGTCGCCGCGAACTCGCTGTAGCGTCTCCACTTCGTCGAGAACCAACACCAATCCGGCGAAACCCGCATCGCGAAGCATGATCAGCAGGCCCTGGAGGAAGCACAGTGCGCTGAAATGATCGATCTCCCCTTTGATTCCTGCCGCCCGCTTCGCAGCCGCCGCGACGTTCGGCTGGCCGGAGACCCACGCCAACAACGCCTCGGCACTGGTGTTCTCACCGGCGGCAACTGCCGCACGATACCCGCGCAGTGCCGCGGAAAACGCCGGCGCAAGCTCGGTAATGGGGGCGAGCCGCTTCTCAATAAGTTCGTTGGTGCGGGCCAACAGCCCGGACGCGTCCTGCCCGCTTACATCGCCGGCACCAAGAATATCTTCTTCCAGAGCATAGACCCACGCATCCACTATGCTGCGGAATGCAGCCTGCTCTTTGTCGGACGTGGATAGACGTTCCATCAGACGGCGGTACACGGTTTCCAGGCGGTGGAGCGGCGTTTCCGTCTCGCTGATCTGCACTTCGGAAACGGCGAACCCGGCGCGTTTGGCGCGCTCCTCCGCCCACCGCGCAAAGAACGTCTTACCGCTGCCATATTCCCCGCGGACTGCCTTGAACCGGCCGTTGCCTACCCGCACCGTATCAAGTTCCTCGTCGATGGCAGACTCGAACCGTTCCATCCCGATCGCGAGCAGGTCGAGGCCGCGCCTGGGCACCGTGCCTGATCGCAGCGCGTCGATTATGTCCCTTCGCCGCTGTGGACTCACCATACGCTATTCAAAGCCGAACTGCTTCTTCAGCAGGTCGACATCCAGGCGGACTGTATCCGATTCATCCACCGATACCACAGGATACCCATCGACGTTCAGGACCCGCTGCAAGTTCGAAAGAAACCCGTCGATTCGGAACTGCGGCAAGTTCACTCGTTGCGCCAACGCTGGCTTCATCAGAACGCCATTGCGGGACGCCAAAGCACGCAGAGCTTGCTCAGCGCTCGCCGGGTCGAGACGCCCACCCGCAATGCGCATCTGCTCGGCGAACGCGGGGCCGTCCAGCAACTCCCGAATCCAATCGCGCTCGATCCCGGCTACGCCTTCGAACAACGGTTGAACCGGACGGGCTTTTGGCTTGGGGGCAGGTTCGGCTGGGATCACGCCGCCGGCGTACCACCATAAGGGCGCATTCTCGACGGTCTTGGCCCAACCTTCCGGGCCCTTGGCGACAGGTGAAATCACTGCCAGCGGCACCAGACACTCCTGGGGCGTGGCGCCGCCGTGGTATCCAAGCTTTCGCGAAGGTGTGTAGCGAACAACTTCGGTGGCGAGAGCCACAACGCGGCCACCCCCTTCTAGGACGCGGCGTCCGGCAAGCAGGACTTCATCGTCTCCGGGGCTGCCTTCCTCGGGGAAGCGATAGCGGTCCCTGGAACCGGAGCGCCGCAGCACCGTGCCGCGCTCCAGCACGTGGCCGTGATCGCTCGCGAAGACTGTTGCCCGGCCGGCCGTCTCAGCCTCGGCGAGCAGCGCGCGCAGGACCGGCACTTGGCTCAGCGACCAGTGGAACGCGCGCTGATCCGGCCCATCGAGCGAGTCGTCCACCACGTTGATCACCACGCCCACGACGCGCCGCTGGGAATTGCGTATCTCCTTCCGGACTGACTCTGCCGCCAGTTCATCCTTGTGGAACAAAACTGGCGGATAGCCGCTGCGAGATGCAGCCATCAGAGCCGGATTTTCAGCGAATGTGCGCTTCTCGACGTCTTGCCCGCCTGAGGCCAGTTTTCCGCAAAGCAAGCTGGCTCGGGAGAAGCCCGTCATCGAAGGCAGCACGGAGAGTCCCGGCGGCAGCGGTCGCCCTTCCCGCCAACTCCAGAGCTGAGCCCCGGCCTGGACCACCTCTCTGCAGAGTTCGCGCCACACCGCAAAGCTCATCCCGTCCATCAGAATCAGAAGGACGCGGTCTTTCGCCCACGGCGCCACCACACGTTCAAGCACCCGCTCGACCGGTATTACGGTATCGCCGAAGGAATCACGCTGTACCACATCAGCGAGGTAGCGGCCGAAAACTCGGTTTTCCTCATCACGGCGTTGCGCCGCCCGGTCGCACAATGAGGCCCAGCTACGGGCTGTCCCTTCAGGCTCATCGCCAGGAGTCAATGCCTGGCGAGCCCAGTCTACCCATGCGGCGTGCTCCCCGTATTGCGACACCGCCTCCGCCCAGTCCTTCGCCGAACCTGGCGCGGTCGTCAGCCAGCGGGCCAGGCGCGCCGCCATGCGGGCCCGCTCGGTCCATCCCCGCTCCCGCGCTGACCAACGGCCCAGTTCATGTAATTCCAAGTCGCGCAAGCGCGCCTCGAAGTCCGGCGGGGCGCCCAGAGAACCAGCCTCGCTCAAAGCAGCGCTAAACCGCTCCAGCCTTTGCACAAAGCCTGCAGCCGACCACTTTCCCAGCCAAGCCAGCGGCAGAGCCCCGGTCTTCTCAAGGATGCGGTCTGCCTCGCCGAGTTCACCGAGGACGGTGGCGATTTCTCCCGCCGCGGCGCGGGATGCGGCCCACTGTTCAGCAGCCTCGTTCCAGACGCGCTGTGCCTGGGGCGATATCGTCCGCCCACCGGCGAACTGCTCCAGTCGGCCCGAGGCTTGTGCCAAGATTACGCGATCCTGGGCATCCTCTCGCTCCTGGCGCAAAACGCCGAGAGCCAGCCCGAGCGCCATCGCCTGCTGGCCGTAACCAGCGTCCAGGCACCCGGCGAAGGCGACAGCCCAATCTCCCAAGTATCCGTTCATCCAATCTACAAGCAGGATCTTGAGATCGTCACCAAGCGCCCGCCACCGCCCGCTAGCGGCTCCGTCCCGTGCCCATTCGAGCCAGGCGCGGGCGTCCGGCCTGGCTTCGTCCATTCCCAGGCGGTCTTCAATTACTACGTGCCAGACGGTTTCTGCGGTCAGTACGCCGGCGGGCACGGGATCGGGGTTCTTCGCGCCGAGCGCCTCCACTGCGGCCTCGGCCAACGGCGCCTTGCCCAGCAACGAAGCGTCGAATGTGCGCGCGTTGAACCGCGTTCGCAACAGGTCCCAAGGCTCCACGCGAAACAGGCGATACCGGAACAGGCGTGCCTGTACGTCGGCTCCCAGATCCGTCAACTCCAGCGGCGTCACTATCACCAACCAGTCGGACCCCCGCAGGCTCAATTGCTCCCTGGCGGCGAGCACGGAATCGCATTGTGCCACGTGAACGTGCGTGTCTTCGACGGTAACTTCGGCCGGACCCTGCCAACGTGTTTCGCTATGCACCCCGATGCGCGCCGGTCCCTTCTCCCGAGCGGCCCGCCAGTGAGGCTCGATTAGCGAAAGCAAGCGGGCTTCGGTCATTCCGTCTCCTCGCGGACGATTTCCCAGCTCAGGCGCAGCTCGGAAGCCTCGTCCAGACTACTCTCAATTTCCTGAAGCACGGCTTTGCATCCCGTCAGCCCTTTCGCAGTCTTTGAGCCTTGGGAGACCAGTTTACGTTTCTTGGGTGTTGGAGCCATCGGCGGCAGTTCGATCGGCACTACCGGAGGGATCGGCGGGGTGGGTGGCACGGGCTCTGGCGGAATCGGCGGACGCGCAACGATCAGTTCTGTGGCCCGATTCTGCAAATCCGGCAGAACCGCCGCGAGCGAAATCACGTACTCATCGGCGCACGAGGCCTCATGCAACTTCTCGATCAGGCCCTTGGCGGCGGTGGCGCGCGGCTCGTCCGGGACCTGGCGCAGTCCCTCGAACATGACCAGGTTTAGGTTTTGGAGCGCGCCAAGCATGCTTGAAGCCTGCTTCAGGCTCTTGCCCATCGCATTCTCGGAAGTCGCTGTCGGCATGGTCTGAAGCGTTCGGACCACTTCGATCGGTTTCTGCGACCCGTCGACACCCACCAGCGCGGCCCGCACCGACCGGGCCGTTTGCAGCCGCGAGGGATTTGACTCCAGCAACCCGGAGATTCGCAGGACGGTTTCCAACTTGGCCAGATAGGTTTCCGAGGGTTCCCGATACTCGGAAGCCACCTTACGGACCTCCTGGGCCAGCCTCGCCATGTTCTGTGCGCTGGCCAGTGGCAGCCCAGTCACGCCAAACACCTTGCCAGCTCGGTCCACGGCCTTAGCCCACATCTCCTGCGAGGGCAATTCCTGCTTCTCGACAAGCGTCTCGTCCCGCAGCGGCCCGGCGCCAGGCTCCAGCGCGATCCCCTGCAATTCCAATAGCCGGTTGGACTGAAGCACGTAGGTGTTGATGATCAGGTTCTGCAAGGCAACCGGCAGGCCCCTGGTCCGTGGCTGGTCGATCCATTGCCGCAAGTCGCGAACTGTGACCGGCCCCTGATGCCGCGCTTCGCAGCGCTCGAAGTGATCCATCCATGTGCGCTCCACCAACAGCCACTGGTCGCCCACGTGCGCGAGTTCCAACGGTTCAAGCAGCGGCCGCAGCAGTTTGCGGCTGTCTTTATTGATGAGCACGCGCAGTTCCGGGGCAGCCAGCGCGTTGCGGACCTCCTCCAGCGCCCGCTTCACCAGCGCATCGGTGATCTTGACCTCGTCTTCGCGAAACTCGGGATGCGCCGGGAACTCGTGATCGAGCGCCTGGGCCAGAATCCCCTTCAGAGCCTCTGCCAACGTGGCCGCCACCGGCGGGCGCAATGCCAGCGAACCCTCCAGACACTGGAACTGTTGAGTGGGTTCCAGTTCGTACGCTGGGTCAAGCGTTCCAGTCTCAGCGGTCTGCACCCCGTACGCTTGACGCAGCGCTCGTTTCACCTTGTCGCGCAGGCTTGTGCGTTGGTTTTCGAGCAGCATGCGCGCCTCGGTCCTCTCCACCGCGGAGAGGTTCGAGCTGTAATCCTTGAGCCGCTGATCGTTAATGAGCAGAAAATCGAGAACGGTGAGCTTGCCCACCGCCCGCTGCATTTCCAGGCTGAAGAAGGAGGGCAGCCAGACCAGCGTGCGCGCGCCTTTCTTCGCTTGCCTTACCTTGAACTCCCCCAGCCGCTCCAAATCATCCTGAGGAGTGTGGCCGTCCCGGTCGAACGGAAAGTCGATCGCCACCAGCCACGGATCGCCGCTCGGCCGGAGCATGGCATCATCCATTTCCCAAACGTTGCCGAACCGCAGTTCGGCCTCGCGCGCCGTTGCCTTCCACTTGAACGAGTATTCGCAGTAAACCCCGCTTTCCGGATCGACGCCGATCTCCTCGAAGAGCAATTGCCTAATCGTGCGCAGCCGGTTTCCGGGGCTATCCTCATGGGCGGCGCCGGCGATGATGGTATCGGTATCTACACCGCTGAGCTGCAACGACACCACTGCGTCCACGCCCTCGCCCTTGATCCGGATTTCTCCTACCTTTGACGACCAGTCTTGTAGCCGCTTCCACACGGAAGTGGCCTCCGTGCCGGGAATGGAAACCTTGATGCTGCCGTGGTTTAGCGCCGCGAGCCGTCGCGGCGTAAGCGTCTTCAAAGTATCCAGGTCCGGCGTCAGTGCGGCCAAGGCCAGCGTACCGATGATCCTCTCGTCTTCCTTTAGCCGGCCATCGCGCGCCTGCACCCCGACCGTGGCCGCGTCCTCCTCCGCCAGCGGCCGCAACTTCTGTTCCCACAACTTCCGCGCCGCGTCGAAGCGCAGTTTCAGTTCGGCGCTGAATGCATCGTGACCCTCCAACATAGCGCCGAACAGGTCGCCCACAGGCACGATCTCGCCCAACCGTAACGTATCCCGCTGCTCCACCAGCAACTGCACCATAATCTTGAGCGCGGTGCGTTCGCGCTGCAACGCGGACGAAATGCCAACGAGCGTTTTCACCAGCGCGGGCGAGAACGGGTAGACCTGCCTGAACTGTTCCAGGTCACCCTCCTGCGTCAGCAGGATCTCCTTGACGGAATCCTTGATCTTCTTGACAGACTCGAACGATTGCCGGATCAACTCAGCCGATGCGCTGTCCTTCGGCACGAGCAGGCGCCGCTCGGCGATGGTCGGCAGGTTGCGGTCTTCCAGCCGGATCTGGTCGAAGCGCGCTTCGAAGTAGTTCAAAGCGTCCTCGAAGTTCTTCACTTCGCTACCGACGGCCTGCTCCCCCAGCACGGTGCGGAGATCGCGCTGCCGGGCCACGAAGCTGACGATGGGCGCCGGCCGTTCCGCCACGCTCGATTCCACCAGGTTCACCAGCTTCGGCGCCTCGCGCGTGACGAAATCCACGCTGCCGGCGCGCGACGCCAGCCACAGGATCAGTTCGTCCAGGAACAGGATAAGCGCGTCATACCCCAGCGACCGCGCGTGCCGGCTCATGATCGACAGCCCTTCTCCCAGGCTGACGAACTCCGCGGTGTGCCGTGCCGTGGTTAATACCGTGGCTGCAAGGTCGCTCACCAGTTGCAGACGGTCCGGTTCGGTAGGCCCGGCGTTGCAGGCAGCGTCGAAACGAGCGGCGTCCCACACGGAGCCGAGTGCTCCCCACCCGCTGGCTCCTCCGTTCTTCCGGTTCAAGGCAGCAAAGAAAGCGCCGTCTCCGAACTCCTGCCGCAGCCGGCGGGCGTTCTCAATCATGCTGTCCGAGCGGTAAAGTCCGGCTGGAGGCTGTTCCGGGTGCAGGCGCCGGACATGGTCCACATATCCGCCCAGCAGGCACTGCTCCACACTCACAGCGTCCATGAGGTAGTACGGGACCAGCAGGAAACGGCGGCTCTCCGCCCATGTCCCCATCCGCTGCACCGCGCCGGCGAGTTCCGGCACGCTGCGGGCCTGCGTGTTGCCGTTCAGCAGCAGGTAGAGCATGGCCATGAAGTGGCTTTTCCCTGCGCCGAAACTACCGTGCAGGTAGGTGGCGATGCTCTGCCGCCGCTCTACCGCGCCGCGGATCAGTGCAAGGGCCTTATCGAAGCATGCTTCCAGTTGTGGCGTGACAACGTATTGCTTGATAGTGGCGGTCGGGTCCGATACGCCCTCGCTCAGCTTGAGGACGTAATCCGTGGGGTTGACCCGGTCCGGTAACTGGAGCAACTGGCCGATAGTGGGTGCTGTGCCTGGTGATGCCATTCCGTTGCCTTATCCTCGACGCCTTCCCACGCGCGCGGCGCGCGTTGGCGTCCACTCCTTCAAAGAATCGACGGTAATTCCCAACTCCTGGCACTCCACTTCGAGGAACGCCGCGAAGCTGTCTCCCATGCGGTCGCCTGTCGTCGGGTCGGGATCGTTGTGCCACTGCTTCAGCCATGGGATGAGTTCGAGCAACCCTGTGAGGGCTGGTTTGAGCCTTTCTACTGGCCAGGCTTCGTCTTCCTTAGCGTGCCGATAGTATGCGTTCAGCGCCTTGGCCTGCTGTAAATGGTCCCAGCCGGCCCAGCCTATGACTGGGCTCGAATCGGAATCCCCTTCGAGCCCAGAGTACAGAATGAAGCGTTCTTTCGGGACATCCAGGCTACCGCGCAGGCTCCACCACGTCGCATCCTGGAAATCGGCGGACCTGTACTTCGGCGGCACTTCGATTGTGACCTTCTCGCCGGCATCCTCCCGACGCTGTAATTCCCACGTCTTCTCCCATTCCCGGCGCTTTTCCAAACCCAAGGGCTTATACCGCAGCACAGGAAGGAACGGGACGGCTTGCTGCAGGGCGAGGCCCTTGACGAGCGTGGCGATATCGTAATCCTGGTGGCCCTCCGCTAGTTCGCCTACCTCCGTGAACTCAGAGTCACGGCGCAGCAAGTCTGCCAGGCGCGAGCAGCTTCTTAGTTCGGGCTCCGACCACAGCGTCGCGGATTCCATGCGGTCCAATAGCCACTTTCCCAGTGCCTTCTGTTCGAGATCTTCCCACTTCGGCAGGTTCCAGCGGCGCTTGTATTCGGGTTGTTCGATGAGAGCGATATCGCGGTTTGTGGCGATAGTATTGAGGCGCCTCTCGACGGCGCAACGATACCGTTCCGGCCATTGTTCGGGCAGTTCCGTGATCGGAGAGGATTCGTGCCGCTGGAACCAGGTGGTTTCGAGTCCTCCGGCGGCCATTTGCCGCGCCATGGCGATTTCGAAGGCGCGCTCGCCCAGTCTCAGCGGCGGGACTTCTTCTGGCGGGAGTGATAGGTCTTCATCGAGGAGACCGTAAAGATGGTAGACCTGCCAATCGAGTTCTTCCTGGAGTGCGATCATGCGAGCGAGTTGAGCGGCAGCGCGGGTGTGAGCGTCAGCAAGGAGCGTGGCTGTGGGCGTTTGAACTGCGCAGATGCGGTCAGCCGCTAAGGCAGAGCGCGCATCGGCCACGGATTGGATGGCCTCAACGAACGCAATCGGGCGCTCCGCAGGCAGGGGGAACTGCTTCATTCGTGTGAGATCAAATTCAAAATACACGTCCCACAGCACCTTGCGAATTCGCGCCCCATCGCTCCCGACGGTATCTCCGCCCTTCGGGAAGCACACCTGCTTCAGCCAAAAACATCCGACCGAACTGCTCATGGGACCCAAGATGGCGAGGTGTTCACTCTCGGGTGTTCCTTCGGGGAATTTCACGACCGGTGCGTGACGATTAAAGACCTTGCCGCCGCGATCAAATGCGCACTGGTTGTGAGTGGCTACAAATGCGCAGGTGATGGACAGAGGAACGGTATACCGCGTGCGAAAAAACATTGAGTGGTTAAACCAACGCACTCCGCGATCTTCAATTCGCTCGCCGTAGTCCTGACGCGCCCGTAGGACTGTCCGGTAGTTCCAGAAATGTCTCCACACTCGCGCGGGAGGGTTATCCCTGTCAATGCCTGTCTGTTGGTCGTACGGAAAGAGCGTTAAGTCACTGGCACTGATCGTGTAGTCCCGGACGTCCTCACCCGTAACAACGGGGACACACCAACACCGGAACCCAAACGTATTCGCGGCTGAAGCGGGCATGTAGAATGCATCGTCAGCACCGGTATGCGCGGTGCGACCCATATCGCTCGCCACTTCACCCAATTGCGCAGTCCCCGCCTCTTCGATTTGTTCCTTCAAATCGGACGCACCCCCTCCTCCGATGACCCATGGCCACTGAAGGAAGGTCTCGCGCGGCGTCTCATCCACGGTTATGAATTTGGTCTCCGAACCCGGGTCATCCACTTGGGTCACAATCGCTGACCAAACCGGCGCATGTGCGGGGTCGTCCGGCACGCTGGTCTCGCCGCGAATTCCTCGCACTGCCCGAACCGTACGGGTTACGGGCAGCTGGTTTCGTCCAAATAGAATCGCCGTTGGCGTCCCGTGACCAGGCAGATAAACGCCGGACGTGTCGATGACATGAGTTAAATCCCAAACGCGGATGTGGTTCTCGATAAGTTTCTTCCCAAACGACCGCTTCATGAACGCATTTGAGACAATCAGCCCAACGAAGCCCGCCGGCTCGCTCGCGCAGTCGCCGGCGCGCAACGTGAGGTGAAAGCACCGCTCTGTGAACGGAACGCTCAGTTGGTACCTGCCGGCGCAGGAGGTGAACCGCTCGCGGTACGCCTCACGCAGGGCGGGATCGGCCACATTTATATATGGCGGGTTGCCGACAACAGCGTGATACTGCTGGCCTAATATGCGGCGCAGTGCGTCGGCGTCCTCTGCGGCGAAAAAGCATTCGGCAGGGTCTGGCCCGGTTGTGCGCTGAACCGCGCTCTCGCCTTTCAGCGGCGGCCCGTGGAGCAGTGAATCACCTGCGGCAAGCTGGAACGTGAAGTTCGGCGCGTCCTTCAGCCCCTTGATCCCGCACACCCGCAGCGCCGCGATCAACAACCGGAACTCCGCAATCTCCACCGCGAACGGATTCAGGTCCACGCCGTACAACGCGTCCAGCGCCCTCTGCGCCAGCGCGCTCGGGTTCTCATTGGGCTCTCTATCCACCCACTTTACAAACAGGCGGTCGAACGCGGCCAGCAAAAAGTGCCCGCTGCCGCAGGTTGGGTCGATTAGACGCGTCTGCTCCAGGCCGAATACATCGAGCGCCGTGGTGAGCGTCCGGTCCAGAATGAAATCCACCACGAAGCCCGGCGTCTGGCACAGGGCGTAGCGCTTGCGAGCGAACTCGGAGAGGTTTTGGTAGAGATCGCCGAGGAAGCGCGTATTCCACTGCGGGTCCGTAAAGTCGTACCGCAACTCGCTGGTGGCCTCATCGCGAGACTGGAAGAACCGCAAGATCGCCATTGCCTGTGGCCCTGACGGAGAGAGAGACCAGAGCGGGTTGTGCTTTCGGTTGAACAAGCCCACCATACCGGGAAGTTCAGCGAAACGAGCAAAAACGTGCAGCAGGTAATCGGCATCGTTTCCGCGGTGGTTCGAGTCATACCACAACCGTCTGCGGTCGAGCGCCTCGTTCAGGCGATCACGCTGCTCCGTCTTCGGGCCTGCGATCCAGACCTCGTCAACGAGGTCGTTATCTTCGAGGAAGCGCACAAAAACGCAACCTAACAGCCAATGAACGGCGGCCTGAGTAACAGCTTCGTTGCGGAAGGCGAGCCAGGCGCCGGAAGCGGCGCGGCCCGCCTCGGCGGCGGCCTTGTGTAGCGCTTCGAGGGCCTGCTTGAGCACTGACTCCTCCTCAATGCGTACGCGGATGTCGGCTTCTGTGGTGACAAGCAGCTTTTTGAGGCCCTCGCGGAGGACGTCTTCGTCTATCACCGCAAACCTCCCGCCACTTCGGATGCGCTATGCTCAGTAAGCCACGCCGGCGGGACTTCGGCAGCTTGGTTGGCGCCGGCCGCTGGCACCGGCACGCCGTCGATCGTGGGCCGGCCGGTCTGCTCGTCGCCCGCTACCAGCACCCACACGCTGTGCAACAGGCGGGCATCGGAGAGCCTCCCTAGTAGGCTCATCTCTCCATAGCGCGCCAGCAGGCCCGGATATGTTACGAGGAGCGGACCGGTGCGCACGCGGAGTTTCTCCTCCACAACGGGCAGCGCCTGCCGGAGCAATTGCTGTAGACGGCGCCAATCCTGGCTCTCGGGCGGTGCAGCATCGGCGCGAAGCACCACGTTCCAATCCGCGCCCAGGCGGCCCGCCGCTTCGCGCATGGCGGCTATGATCTCTGAATCGAGGTTGAAAACGTTCATGGGGAAGCGCTGGTGCAGGATCTGTTCGGCGCGGCGCACGTTCTTCGCGGCTGTGAAAAGCACGAGGTAGGAAGGTATTTTGTATGCGGCGCCAAGCGCCCGCTCGAACTCCCGAGCCGTTTGCGCCTCGCGCGAAATCTCTTCGGCGGGGCGAAGCGGGCGCGGCGTGTACCGCGTGTGCAGGCTCAGGGAGGAGGAACTAGCACCTGGCCGGGGGGCCACATAGAGCTGCGCCCGCTCGTCCCAAGTAAGAGCGAGACCGCACTCCTTCACCAGGGAGTCCAAGTCGGGTTGCCCGGGCAGCGGCTGCGCCTCGGGATAACGGTCGCGAACACGGCGGCGGAGGTCCTCTACGGACAGGCGGTCGAGGCCCGCCAGGGCGGCCTGCGCCAGTTTCAATGCGCGCGAGGCGGGCATGCCCGTGGGGTAAAGTTCCTGCCGCGGCGAGAGCGAAACGCCGCCCACCGCAGCCGCGAGCCGCCGCAGGCGGTTTTCGGAGAGTGCTTCCGGCGCCCCTGGTGTGGCGCGCAGCATTTCCAGGGCACGACCGGGCGAGAACATCGGATCGGCAGATGCTACTTCCCGCGCCGCCTCGGCGAGCCGCCAGGCAAAGGAGAACAGCGGTTCATCTGCGGCCAGCAGGTAGAGACCGTGGGTACGGCTTTCTTCCCAACGGGGCTGGTCCATGATGCGTTCAGTTTCGAGCGCCGCTCGGACCACCGCCGCCGCGCGCCGGGTGCGCAGACGTGCGTCGGCGGCCTCAGCTCCGCGCGCCGCGAGCAGATATTCGGTAAGTTCGCGCGCCGTGGCAAGGCCACCTTCCGCCCCCAGAAACGCGGCGATATCGTTGCGCACCTCGGTAAGCGATCGTGCGCGCCGCCATCGTTCGCGAGCGCGGGTCAGATCCTGGCCGATCAGGGCGCGGGTTTTGCCGGTCCGGCGGCCAATCTCGGTCTGCGTCGGAAATGAAGGCTCGCCCGTGCTGGCGTCGTCGAGTTCAAGAAGCATCAGAACGCGCTCGCGGTGGGCATGATCGGGCTTGTAACGCGCGGCAGGCAGCAGATCGCGGACAAGTTCATCGATAGTGCGGGACGTGGCGACTTCCGAAGGGATCTCCTCGGGAGGCGGGGCCAGAGCGCGCTCCGGCACGGCACTTTCGGGAAAGCGGGTGCGGAGGAGCTTAAGGAGGTCCAGCACCTCGCGGCGGGTCTTGTTGCCTAGTCCGCGAAGTTGGAAGAAGGTGGAGGAGGGCTGGCGCAGCAGGTTCTCCACCGTGAAGATGTCGAGCCGGTCAAGCGCATTGTGGGCGCGGGTGCTGATCGGCAGATCGGAGAGGTTCGTGGAGAGCTGCACAGCTGCGGTGGCGTTCTCCATGGCGTGCGGGTCGGGCTGGCGGCTCTCGGGCGCAGCAGCCGCCACAAACGCCGAATGCCAGGCGGCCCGCATGTCGGCGGCATTGTCGTACCGTTCCTTGGGGTCTCTTCGGAGCGCCATGCGGAAGAAGTCGAGCAGCGCCTCGCGTACCGGCGCGTCAATCAGCTCGGCCTCGATCGTGGCCTCGGCGTTCACCAGATGCGGCGCGCTCTGGCGGTCGCCCCAGTAGGGCAGCGCGCCAGTCGCCATTTCATGCAGCACCATGGCGGCGGCGAAGCGCTCGGCGGCAGTGTCCCATCGGCGGCCTCGCTCCTTGAGCTGGAGGAACGGCTCCAGATAGGGTGGGGTGCCGGCTCGGATCTGGTCCAGCGGGGCACCGGAAAGGGAAAAATCGAAGAGTTTGAGGCGGAGTTCGTGGTTCTTGCCGTATTCCGCAATTCCGATGTTGTCAGGCTTGATGTCGCGGTGCGATACGCCTTGCTCTTCCAGAAACTGGAGCGCTTCGAGCAGGTCCTCGCCGAAACGCTGGAGAAGGTCGAGTGAGAGGCGGCCCTCCCGCGTGAGGCGTTGCGCCAGCGTCTCAACGCCGGCGCGCTCCATCAGGAAACCGGCCAGGCCCTGGATGCAGAGGGGCCTCTTCTCGGGGGCAACAATCCGAGGGTGGCGCAGGCCGTCGAGCGTAGCGTGCTCGGCGAGAATACGGTCGTTGTGCTCGGGCCGGCGACCAATCTTGAGCACCAGTTCGCGACCGCCCTGGTCCACGAGCAAAGCGATAGCGGATGAGCCGCCGCCGAGCCGTTGCTTCACCACCAGGCCGCCCTCCAGGCGGTCACCGGCTTTGGCCTCGAGCGGGTGAACGCTGGGCTCTTCGGCGGGTCGGGTAAGCTTCTCCTCGTAACCATCGAGGCCCTTTAGGAAGTTGGCCATGGACTCCGTGCGAACCAGGACCTCGCCGCGGGTGCTTTCGTGGATCAACTCCTCAAGTTCGGGCGCAACTCCATCCAGCACGCTGGAGAGGACAAAGCCCTGGCTGTCGCGCAGAATCTGGTCACGTTCCGGCAGGCTGTCGGCCGGAGGCTTGCCGGTGAAAATGTGGTACGCGATCGCGCCGAGAGAGAAGACGTCCATGGTCTCTCCGCGGCCGCGCGGATCTAGCAGGGCCTCCGGCGCAATATAGACCAACTGACTGCCCTCCGCTAGTTGCTGCGGGTGCAGAGTCGTGGGACGCCCGGATGGACTGGCGGACAACGTCCCTAGGGACCGGCCCAGTTGCCAGTTGACAATGCGGAGCTGCGGCTTGCCTGAGGCGGCACCCGTGACCAAGACGCTGCGCGGCGTCAACGCACGATGGATGACACGGCGACCGTGGGCGTATTTCAGGGCCTCGGCAAGCTGGCGGATCAGGTCGAGGCGCTGATCCAGTGTGAGCCGGCCTCCCTCCTGCGCTAAGTAGTGATCCAGGCGGATTTCGTCTGGCTCACGGCGAAAGATGATGGCGGGACCCAGTTCGTGCTCCCGAAAGTCGAGCGCTTTGACGATTCCGGGGTGATCGAGGCCGTCCAGGATGAGGTATTCCCGTTTGGCTGCTTCCTTGATCCGGTCCCGCTCGCCCGATTCCGCGGCGGCGATATTGTAGAGCCGCACTCGGCGGGGGGTTTTGGTTGACGGGTGTTCGGCGGCGAAGTCCTGGCATGAGAGGAGCGGGTTTTCCTCGATGAGGTCCTTCAAGACGTAGTCGCCCACACGCCGTTCCCGCTGCGAATGCCGTATGCCCGCCTGCTCCAGCGCCTGCACGATTGCCCGGGCCACGGGCTTGTCGATAGCGGTCCCGAGGACCGGCATGACGCCGTGTGTCTCCCTCCGCAGTAGCGCCGGAATGATACCCGGCGCCTTGTCAAGCGGCAGCCGTCCGCAGACGCGCATGCGGTCGCTCTCAGGCAACTGGATGCTGATAGAGGGATCGGAGCAGAAGACCAGTGCTTCAACGAAGGGCCGCCTGACCTCCTTAAAGGATTTCTGGCTGCCCAGCAAATCGCCCAATTTGCGGGCCTTGCTGTTGGCCAGAATCAGCGGGCTATCGATGGTGAGGACACGTCCCTCCTGTTCCCAAAACCAGGTGTGCCGATTCCCGGTGATCTTCCCGCCGCGGCTCTTCATCTCCACAAGGAACAGCCCCGCGCGGGTGACGACCAGCGCATCGACTTCATTCACGGACCCATCGTCGGCGATGAATTCGAAATTGGAGTACAGCAGCAGCGGATCGGAATCCGGCAGATTCTCCCGCAGGTATTCCAGCGCTTCCCGCTCGTGGGGAAATTTTGATTCGGCGTATCGCTTCCAACGGCCAACGGATAAGGGCATGAGGGACCTGGAACAGAACAATTCTAGCTGCTATCGCGTCTTCGGTCACGCGGAAGATACGCAACGGCACCGGCGGTCCCTTGGTGCTGGCAACCGTGGCAGCCGATTCATACAATAAGAGTTCTGATGATCAGCGAATTTTCGCCTCCCTTCGTCTGGCCGGAGACGAGCGATCCCAATCGGGCGCCGCGCTGCGCCCCGAAATGGGTCAACATATCGGATCCTGACACCAAGACGTCCATGCTCGCGGTGGTGTGGGGCCTCGATTTCGCCGGCGTCGATCTCCTCCGCCGCGAGTTCCCGCATGTGCGAATTAGACTCGTCGTCGCTCTTTATGCCGCCTCACCCACCACGTGCGAGGTACTTCGGGAATTGCTCCGATCGGTCGAGGCTTCGGATGGGCGCATAGAAGTTGGGCTGTTCGCGATCAGCCTGGAGAGCAATGCGTCGCCGATGACGGTCTATTGCTTCAACGACACTACGAGCGGTCGCTCGTACCTCTGGATTGGTAACTCGCGCAACCTCGGCAGCGAGGTCACGCGAGACGGCCATCTCAACATCGCGTTCGAAGCAGACGCAGCGCTAGCCGGGCGTTGGCTGAATTGGTTCGGGGGAATCTGGTCACAGTGTGCCCCGCTCACACCACTGACCGCGAACATCCCGGCTCTGGTACCTGCCCACGGAACGAAAGAGGCCGCCGACAGTTGGCGAGAATACGAGAAGCTCTGCCGCCAGCTCGGGGCGCCGGAGAAAGCCGTTGTCGAGACAGACGACCCCAATAAACTTCAGGAGCAACACCAAGAGCAAGAAGAAAAACAGAAGGAGGCAGTAACCAAAATCTGTAAAGAGATGGGCATCCGCCCTCCGGACGAATTAAAGGAGAAGCTCGCGCGAATTCTATCTCAGGGGCAGATCGTCACGGTTGACAAGAGTAGTCGCACGCCGCCACTCGAACTCCCTGTCCGGGCGGACTGGCTTGGCCTGGAAGGTTCGCGCACGGTTGGCATGATTTCCCGAGAAACTCGGTTCCGCATCAAGATCTTCGACGAGCAGCGGGCGAAAGAGATCGAGGGCAAGCGCAACGGCGTATCCGAACTGATCAAACGCCTATCTTTCCCACTCGCAGACGGTGTCCGATGGATACCAGTCGCGGCCCAGAATTTGCTACAGGCAGAACGCGAACGGCTGGAACAGGAAGGGCGTGCGTTGATCGAAGGTCTTGTCGGCAACAGCACCAGCGAGTTCGCCAAATCGAGGAGGGCGGAGATCGAGAAGGACGCTACCGAGATGTACAAGGAAGTGCATCCCGAAGCGGAGCGGCTGCCCCAAGGGACGCTGAACCTCATTTTGCGCGATCTTGAGACTCGACTCGCGAAGGCGACCGAGGGCGACTTTTTACCGAAGATCAGCTATACGGGAGTGCAGTTATCCTCGGGAAGGGATTGTGCTCACATCGCCGAATGGGCACAGGGGCGCACACTTCTGGCCGCTATCGCAGAGTACTTCCGCAAGGCGTGCACCGAGACTGGCCACCTTCGCGGGCACCAAATCCCCGAAGAGAATCTTCTCAGCGCCCTTGATGTATGCGGAGACTGGATCCTACGACAAAGACACGATAGGAGAATCCGGCAGATCGCGAAGCGCGAGCTATTTGCTCTAGCCGAGATTCTCTCAGAAGAAACTGACGACCGGGCCAAGTGCGAACGGATTCTGGCCCTGATTGAGCACACCGCTCAATCAAACCGGGCGAACGATAGACTGCGATGAACGTAGCAGACGTTAGGCCGGGAATGGGAGCCGGGCCTAATCCGATTTTGGACGGACGCCGAACCAGTCCTCGGCGTTCGGCTGCGGGTGATGGTCGGGGAAGCCTTCGTCGCAGTAGCTGTACATACCGCCATCGTCATCTTCGGCAACGAGTCGCCCGTCATCCACCAGCAGCTTTATCTTGCTCGTGAGCGTGAGAAAGTCCCGCTCCGTGAAAAGGATCCTAAGGTCATTCATGATGAGACTCGGCGCCCGGTAACGCGTGGGCCAGCGGCCGTAGCGCAAGCGAAAGCCATCCACGGCGGCACACAACCTGTGCCAGTTCTTATCATGTCCGTTTGGCATAGCTGAATCATAGCGCCGACCGCTCCCCAGAGGCGATGCCGCATGGTAGATTCTGCGGATATGGCGATCGCTAAAACCAGCCAGTCGCACCCGTTGATCATCAACCCGGTGGCAATTCCCGATGCCCGCGGGACTATCGGCCTCACGTTCTGCCCCGGGAAGAAGCACGACAGTATGTACTCCGGAAGATGGGAGCGCGACCTCACCGTGGATCTCGCGGCGATTCAGGCTTTTGGCGCGAAAGCGTTGGTCACATTGATGGAGAGCCACGAATTCGATGGCGTCAAGGTTTCGGTGGCCGACCTCGCGGCACAGGCGAAGGAGTCCGGGCTGGAGTGGCACTATCTGCCCATCAGGGACGTTAGCATCCCTGACGAGCGGTTCGAGGACCAATGGACGTATGCCGGGCGGCGGCTGCGCACAATGTTGGCGCGCGGCGACAATATAGTAGTCCATTGCCATGGCGGGCTGGGGCGGACCGGAACTGTTGCAGCCCGCTTGCTCGTCGAATTCGGAGATTCGCCGGACGTGGCGATCCGAAAAGTTCGCGAGGCCAGACCGGGGTCCATCGAGACGCCCGCCCAAGAGAAGTACATAAAGAGTTGCCGACCTGTGGTTTGGGCCCGTGTCATGCGGTCCCAGGAGGAACGAGCGCTGGCATGCCTGCTTGGCGGGGCCATTGGCGATGCCTTCGGCTACGCGGTCGAGTTCAGCAGCCTACAGAACATTCGAGAGCGGTTTGGTCCCTCGGGGATTACGGCACCAGTCCTGCATGACGGCAAATTGGTTGTCTCGGACGACACCCAGATGACCCTATTCACTCTGGAGGGCTTGCTGCAGAGTTTGAAGAACGAGTCCGGCTGGCGAAGCGCCTGCATCCCCTCGATCCGACACGCGTACCTGGATTGGCTGCACACGCAACGCGGTCACGCGCCGACTGGAACGCCGGTTACGTCCGACCGCCTTATTCACAGACAGGCGATGTGCGCCCAACGCGCCCCAGGTAACACATGCCTCAGCGCTCTCGGTTCTGGAGGCCACGGCTCAATCGACCAGCCCATCAACGAGTCCAAGGGATGCGGCGGCGCCATGAGAACCGCCCCAATAGGCCTACTTGCATTAACCGGCGCGGATGACATTTTCCGCATAGGATCTGAAGCCGCCGCGCTGACCCACGGCCACCCGAGCGGCTACCTAAGCGCCGGCACGGTCGCGGCTCTCGTCCGCGTACTCATCGACGGTACCTCTCTCAGTACCCGGCCCGGCACCTACAGTGATTCCAGCGCGATCGACCAATGCTGCTGTATTCTCCAAACGTACCCAAACCACGAGGAGACCCTGGCGGCCATGCAGAAAGCAGTTCAACTGGCCTCCAAGAAGGCAGACTCCCACGCGTTGGCCGTCGAGAGTCTGGGCGGAGGATGGGTTGGAGAGGAAGCACTGGCAATCGCTCTTTACGCCGTGCTCTCCGCTGAGTCTTACGTCGAGGCCATTTCAATAGCTTCCAACCACGGCGGCGACAGTGACAGCACCGCCTCGATCACCGGCCAGCTGTGGGGAGCTGCGCACGGCCTGGCTGGAATGCCCCATGAATGGGTGACGAGCATCGACGTATTGTTACCGTTGCTTCATCTCGCGCGGCAAGTGCCTTCGCGGTGTTTCGGGACCACCGATTGAAAGGCTCCCTATCAGCTTCGCGCGAACATTGTTACAATCTCACAGGTCTGTACAGGAAGGTGAGGGCCTGATGAGAAAAAAGCGGGTTACGCCGAAAGCACACGGTCAAGGCAGCGGTACAGAATATCGATCTGACGAAGGCGGGTACCTCGATATCGCTTTCAGTGTACGCCGCTGGTGAGAAGATCGGAACTGTCGAACTCGGCCGCGGGTCGTTACGGTGGTACGGCAAGAATAAGCAGAAGCCCACGCCGATCTCTTGGGCTAGACTGGCTGACTGGATGGAGACCCTGTGACGCACTTTCGGTAGGAGGTACCGGCATCCGGCCGCGCGCAAGGCCTGTGGACGAGCGGGACACGAATTGGCCACATGTTTCTAATCAGGTCGTCACCCTGGACCCTAACGGAGTCGTCGCGTCGGGTACGCCTGTCGGCTGAGACGTGTGAAGAGCCGTATCAAGCTTCGGCTGCGCGCCCGCGATCCTCAGGGAGGTCTTCCGTTTCGCCCGTCATCAGATTGGCCCTGAGCATTTTCGTTTGGCCGTAGATCGGTTCAAGGGCGTTGGCTGCCACCATCCACCTATCGACAGGCATTGTTGGCTCGAGCTGGTACATGAGTCCCTGAGGCGTGTATCGATGTCCCTTAACAACAACGGTCCTGGGTCCGTCGTCCGACAGATAGACGGCCTGTTGGCCAGGAGCAATCACAACGACCCACTCCTCGCCGCCTACGCTCGCCGCTATTAACGCGGCGGCTGCCGGCGACACTGCAAGGCGCAGGTCGGCAGCCAAACCGGAAAAGGCTCGAAGTACGCCGACGGCTTCGCTCTCCTTTTGCATGTCAGCCGTTTCCATAGCCAGGGCCAATACCTCCGAGTACCGCTCCGCCAAGCGCTGCGTCAGCCGCAGGCTGCCATTCGTGGCATCGAAGATACAGGCGCCCTGACAAGTGGTCGTTTCAAATGGTGCCTGCTTCGTAAAGAAGAGGCCGACTCCCAGGTCGCGCTCCTGTATCCCGAATCTGCTACAGAACGCCTCCAGAAGGCGGGAGGCGATCGCTTCCGAGCAGACAGACTTGTCCCGGAAATACCAGCATACGCCCGTAGTTGCGAAGAACCGTGTGATGTCGCGCTGGTAGTAGGGCGAGCCGGGACCGTATCGATGTTCTTCCTTCTGTGGACCCCTTTGCTCGATGAAGCCGGTCACGCGTTCGCTGACCTGCAACTCCGCTTCTGCCAGGAACCCCTGGTCGCTACTGAGAAGCGAAAACGTCCCGCCCTGAAACTTGGGAAAGACCATGGTTTGGGAGAGCGGCCGCGTGGTCCAGCGTTTCTCGCGCCGGGCCGAGATCTCGCCGTTCTTGTAGTCGAACCGATAGACCCGATACGCTCGCGCGACATACAAATAAATCGCGCCGGGATACGCCTCACGTAATGCTTGGGAAAACGTCAGGTTCCCCAGCCCAATCCCCTGTGGCGTTCGCACCTGGAAATTCTGTTCAATACCGGTACGGATCGGAAACTCTAGATGTGGTCCCGATTGCGCCTTTTGCTTCAGTGGATAAAGATCGGCCGGAACGATCTCGGTCGGGTGAAGTTCGTTTTCAAGAAATGACCGGAATGACGCCGGCAGCGATTCGAATGCCGTTGAGTTGCCGTGGGCACCACCGCCGATTTCAGCGGCGGCGCACAGTGCGTGTGCATATTGGATGTACCGATTTTCGAGATACAGCCAACTTGGCTCCAGCGGACGATTCAAGTACGTCCGCAACGCATCCTCCGCAACCAACACTCGGCGGTCGTCTATGATGAGACACGCGCCACAGCGCCGGCGGCCAGCACGGCCACAGCGTTGCCAGAAGGCCTTCGCTGTCGGCGGCAGCCCTAGCAGCACGACGACATCAATGTCGCCAATATCAATGCCGAGCTCCATGGCGCTCGTGGAAACAACTCCCACCATTTGGCCGCGGCTCAGCGCCTTTTGGATCTCGTTTCGATCCTCTGTCTCGTAACCGGCCCGGAAGGGAAGCAGTTGGGGCAACGCAGGCGCCCGGAACTCCGCAGTCCGAACCGCAGTGTCCTCCGTTTCCTCTCGAAGATCGTCGTCATCATCCTGCCCTTGGCGGTGGGCGGTGGCGACGAGCTGTTCCACCATCCGGCGGGAGTCGGCAAATGCCAGAAAATGGCCCTTCAGGCTCTTGGTCAGCCCGACGAGCAGGTTGACCATGCTGTCGAAGGGCTTGCCGGTGTTGTCTCTGGCCAGCAGAACAGTCTTGGCGGGCGATGCGGAACGATCTTCCTCGCTTCCAAAACAGCGGGCGGACCTTCCCATCAACGCGCTGATGAATACTGCCGGATTCCCGATCGTGGCCGTGCTGGTGATGACTTGGTAACGCTGCGCCGCTGCTTCGAGCCGCCGAAGGAAATAGGCCATGTTTGTTCCGAATGCGCCCTCGTACACATGGGCCTCATCCAGAACCAGCAGCCGCATGGATCTCATGAAATCTGCGACCGCGCGTTCGTCCAGGTGGCTCAGCAGCCAAGCGTGGGCTACATCTGGCGTCATCAGTACGATTTGGCTGCTTCGCAGAATCCCCGGTCTTAACTCCGTCGAAACGCCCCCATCAATGAACCCGACCCGAACGCCGAGGGGCTTCGCCACGGCCTCCCACTTTTCGATCTGATCCTGGATCAGAGCGCGAGCGGGATAGAGGGTCAGCGTTTTGGCGGGCGGATTACGCAGGGCGAGGTCCGCTGCCACGGACATGAAGACGAGACTCTTGCCGGAGGCCGTTGATGTCGACAGGCAAACGTCTTCGCCGGCCAGCGCCGATTCGATGGCATTGGCCTGATGTGCATACAGGCCGGTTGGGTACTGGGCTTCGAGTAGCTCTCGGATTTGGGCATTCAAGCCGTGCGGGACGGGACAGTACCCCGGCTCGCGTTTGGGCAATTCTTCGCTTTGCGTGATCTGGTATCCTGCGCTTTCCGCGGCGGCGATCAACTGAGAATCCGGGCTGTCTTCAATCATTGGGCCTCCACGCGAAGCAAGCGCCGGCTGACGATTCCGGCTGGCGCGACCTGACCAATTTCGAAGAAGTATTATACTGCCGCGACAACGATTCCCCACTATCTCGGCCCTCAGCGTGGCACATCGCCTCCAGCTTCAGCCGAGCCCTGTTGACTTTCAGCTTTCTTTTGGCCCTCTAAGCGGAATAGAATGATTGTCATCCCGGTTCCAGGCAGGGCGTGAGTGCCGGTGGTGGCCGGTAATAATGGTCGCCTGTGTTTCGCTCCTGCCAACAGGCTGGAGGTCATCGGATCAATGTGGAGCTTTCTGAAACGCCACGTCTGGCTGAGCGTAATGTTCGCGGTCCTGCTTTACGGATTCAACCGTTTCTTCCCGGCTGACAACGTTGGCAGGTCGTGGTGGTGGACTCTGGTGCTTCCGAATGCCATGATCGCCTTTATCGCCCATCGGGAGAGCAACCGCGCCAAGGCTAACCAGAAACTCGTGATGGACGCGATCAGCGAGCGGCTGTGCGAGGGGAGGCTGACCGAACCGGATAGAAGCTTAGCCCTCCACTTTTACCCTGAGCTGCGCCAGAAGCTATACGATGCGGTGGTCCATGGGGGTTCCTTCAAGGCCGGTGAATCGCTCCATTTGGTATTGCTCAAAACGAAGCTCAGCGGAACGAAGGAGATCGAGGACGTGTTGCCGAAGCTGCATGCCGCCCCATACGACGTCCCCAGATTGACCCCAGACGAGGAGATGTTGCTGGTCCGGATTGGCGCCAACAATCCGTCGTGCGCGAAGGTCATCGTTCAATGGTTGTTTGCCAGCGACGGGGAAATGGCTATCGAGAGGCTACAAAACAACGGTGCATTTGCGGCCGACGACGCAAAGATTTCCGAATTCATCCTCGACCTGCTGCCAAAGTTACCAACCGAGAGGTATTCGCAAGCCGTTGATTACCTGAAATGGCGAACGCGCCATCTGAAAGGGCGGACTGCCGTCTTGCGGGATCTACAGGACCGGCTACTCGATTGCGAGGGCCAGATGTTTGACGATACGGTTGCAGTAATCGGCGGCATCAATGGCGAACAGGGTAAGGCAGCGTTGGATGCGTGCTGGCGGGAGCTTCCCCGTGCCGAAAAGCGTAGACGGGCATGCGTCGACCATGAGATCGCGGCACTTAAGGAACGCCTTATGCTGGCCGCCCAGCCGAATTCAGCTTGAGGAGACCGATGGAACTGCACTTGACTCCCTTGACGCCTATATGGACTGGCGACGCTGAATGCATCAGTGCGACGCTGCGAATCACCGGGCTGATGGGTTCGTTGCGCTGGTGGTTCGAGGGGATTGTGCGAGCGGCGGGGCGTTACGCGTGTGATCCAACAGAGGAAGGATGCCGGTACGACCCCAACCCGAACAAGCGGCCTTTCCACGACCTCTGTCCGGCCTGCTGGCTCTTTGGCGCCACCGGTTGGGCCCGCCGATTCCGCCTCACAGGTTCCGGCTTGCACCCCAGCGATTGGTGTGTGGTCGCAGCCCCAGAGGTCGCCCGGCTCCACGAGAACTGGCTTCGGCGAGTCTACAAGTCCGGCAGCAAAGTTCTGTGGGGCGAAAAGCTGGCGCTGCAACTGACTCGTCACTTTCCCGGAAAGTCCGAAAGGCCCGCTGAATTCGATCTCGACGGCGTCTTGTGCGGCCTGGTCAACGTTATCGCCCGTTTCGGCGCGCTTGCAGCCAAGCCGCAAAACGGCTTCGGAGTCGTGGAGTGGCACGAAACGCCACGGTTTGACCAAAAGGCCTTGCGCCGTTTCATCAACGCGTTCCCCGAAGACGACCGGGATACCGATGGGATGTTCAATATCGCCGAAACGACGTTCTTCGAATTCACGGTGCCAAATACAGGGCGTTACGCAACACCGACACCGGAGATGAGGATTCCGCGTTCCGCGAACCCGGATTATCTTAGCCGCGTCTTGCCGATCGCATATGATATCCGCTACAAGAGCAACACCAGAAATTTCCGCACGGGCTCGGGTGAGGACCGCGGCATCCGCCCGGTTCTGAAGAGGCTGCTCGGCCGCCGGGCGGAGGAGATGACCGGGACGGCGGCCCGAAGTGGCAACCGCTCCGCGAGCCGCGTCTTTGTCAGTCACCTTTACCGGCGCACGTCGCGAGAGCCATACCGCATGCGGTGCTGGGTTCACGTCCCACCAGGTCTGGTTCGCCACCAGCAGCCAATTGTTGACGCAATTCGAAACTTCATCGCCAGAGACATGTTTCCGGGCAGTAGCTGCAAAGAATACGCGTGGAGCGACGTTCAGAAGGAGATCCTATGATCGACTACTACGCAGCGTTTCCGCTATACACACGTGAGCAGTTGCTTGCCCTCAAGACCGATTCCCTGAACCCGGTTGCTCTCGTTGATCTCCTGGCGCAGACGATCGCCAGTGAAGACACAAAGATACTCGGCCAGGACACGTACGTGAGCCTTCTCAAGACAGCCACTTACTGGCAGCGCCTCGAAGCTGGTAGCGCCTTGATCGACGCACTCGGTATCGGTACACCTGCCCGCATCGACCTGAGCGTCTTGCCGCCGTTATCCTTCTTCGTCCGCGCGGATTTCGCTCTGGAGACGCCGTATCTCAGCCGGGATGATCGCACCTTCTCAGTTGCCGAAAACCCGGTGCACAAGGATTGGGTTTTCGGCCTGCCCCTTGTTGCCGCGACAACCTGGAAGGGCGCGCTGAGAAACTCCTGCCTGCTCGAAGCTCCCGAAGCAGTGGACCGACTATTCGGGCCTGAACCGCCGGAAAATCAGGAGAGGGAAGACGGGCAAGCATCGCTGCACCGAGGCAGAATTTGCACTTTCAATTCATTCTTTACGCAGATCGCCACGGAGATTGTCAACCCGCATGACCGAGTCCGCCGTGTTGGTAAGAACCCGATTCGCATCGAGTGCGTTCCCAAGGGCGCGCGCAGCCGCGTGGCGCTCTTGTACCTCGCGGTCCCACGCGATGCGGCATCGCGCGGTCTTAGCCCGGAGGCATTTCGGGCGCAGATCGCCGGCGACCTGATCACGGTCGCACAGTGCGTCCGGGGCGCGATGCGCGATTACGGCTTTTCGGCCAAGAAGAGCAGCGGATATGGTGCCGTTGCGGATGTATTGGCGGGCGACCGCGGAATCATCGAGGTCGCGGGTCTGGCTGGAGGCCGAGCCACTTTCTCGAAGGTCTCCGATATCGGCGGCGCGGCCCAGCAATTGGCCGCGAGCATTCGGGGGAGAGCTTAAACCATGCCTGCCTACGACCTCGAAATCCTCCGGCGGCATCGCGACGAGATCCGGAAGGCGGAGCTCGGAGCGTTTCTGCACAACATTGGGAAATTCGGTGAGGAATTCCTTTTTGTGCAGCTTGCCCAGGCAGGGAATACCGATCCAACCGTCACTCGTTACCGAGACAAGTTTGAATTCCGAAATATCGTTGGAACCAAATACAAACATCACCCAGACCGATATCAGCAGAAGCAAGAGACCCTCGATTTTCTGACAACCACGATCCGCGGCTTGCTGGAAAACACAACCATACGCTTGCCGGCTCCATTCGATGATCGTGTCGATTACTGCCTCGGGGATTTCATCGAGTATCAGGACTACGACTTCTATCGCTCACCCGGCGATTCGAGGTTCCGGTCGGGTCGATGGGCCACGACCTCGCACCTTACAGAGCTGCTCTGGGCTTCTCACGATATCTCTGCGATCGACAAGAATCTGGACGGCGATGGCGCAAAGCAGAAAGACCTTCCGGTTCGCCAAGCCACGGTCTTCGGCCACGAACGCTCAGTCGATCCCGCAGCTCTGAAGGCCGCACGAGAAAAGCTTCTGGCTTCAGTGCAGCACGGTACACGCAATAAGTATCTGGCTGACGCTCGCAATCTCATGGTCATGGCTCTGGCAGAGACCCGGAGACCTCTCAACGATATTACATTGTGGGATGTCTCTTCGGCCGTGGCGGCGTTTTTCAAGGCGGCGCTGGCGAAGATGCTCCTCGAGGGAAGATGGACCGCCAAGTCCGATCTCAAATGGCGGATTCTCCGAGTTGCACTGGATGGACCAGCCTTCTACCAGCACGTCTCCAGACTCCCCGACCTCCTGGCGCGGAAGGGAATCATCACCCACTGCCTCGATGCAGTGAAAAAGCTGATGGAAGAGGAATGCCCTCTTGGAAATGAGGTATACCGCGATGAATTCGGTTCGGCTTTTGTTGTTCCCGACCTCGACGGGGAAGACGGAGCGGGCGGCCTGATTCTGGGCTTGTGCGCCAACCTGATTCGCGATGCATTCCGCACCCCATTCGAAGTCACCCAGGGGGACGGGCGCCAGCAGGAACGAGCAGAAGCTTCCCAAACAGTGAAGCTGGAAATCACACCTGCACTTTCCGTGAGTCCAGCGCACCAACAGGGCCTCATGTTATCCGACGAACTGCACAGGGCATCTCCGGCCGTTACGGCCGTGCCTGAAACCGTGTGCCAGTGGTGGCAAGGCGTGGAACGCGCGGATGTTTGTACTGTTTGCGGCGTCAGGCCGCAGGGTCACCCAATAGGCAGAACTTCACGTAAAGCCAAGCAGCGTCACGTATGTGTGCCTTGCGAGGCGCTCCGCGATGATCGCTGCGAAGAATGGCTGGAGGCGCTGGAAACGACCATTTGGCTGGACGAAGTCGCGGACGCGAACGGCCGCGTCGCCCTGATAACTGGCAGCTTCGGCATCGACGAGTGGCTCAAGCCCGACGGCTACGTTAAGCGCTCGCTTGTTGTCAACCCCGCGCCGTCCGATCCAGCTCGCCGGTTCAAGGAATTGACATTCGCCCGGTTGCGACGAATCTGGGATACAACAGCCCGTTTCTGGGAGGAGATTGGAAACGAGATCCTCGAACGCGTGGTCCCCGCGTCCCGCGTCCGTTGGCGAATGCGTCTGCAGCCGGGCCCGAATTCTAGTGAGCCGCCAGTACGCACTCATGCGTATCAAATCGAAATCCCGAACCTTGGACGACTGGCGGTCGTCTGTACCGATGGTGCTGGCTGGAACTTCATCACCGCGGAGAATCTGGCGAGGCTAGCGAGATTCCATCAAACTTCGCCCGACGAACTACTTCAGCGAATACGGGAACAAGGATGCACTCTCTACGAGGACAGATACAACGAACACGCTGGCTACACCAGAGCCACCCCGATCGCTCAGGGAACAATCCTTGAGCCCACCGCAGATTCCATCCGTTTCCGCGGCGTCATCTCGATCCTCGCCGATCCACGCAGCTTCATGATATTGGTTCCCGCATCAACAGCCGGAGACGTGCTGGAAGCGGTCAAGAGCAAATACGAGACGGAGATGGCGCGCGTGAGGAATCGGCTCCCGATTGCAGTGGGCATGGTATTCGGCGAGGCTCACACGCCGCTTTCCACGATCATGGACGCTGGCAGACGCATGATGAACCTCCCAGTGGAAGAGGAGAAGTGGACGATTTGTACAGCGCCGGTAACGCGCGGAAACGACCGTGTTTTGACCTTCAGTAACGGTGTTGTTTGGAAGGTCCCGACGATGATGGCAGATGGGGCTACCGAGGACCAATGGTATACTTATTTCCTTCCGGCCACCTCCGGCGCTATTAGGATCAGTGACTTACAGGCTGGAGGCCAAATCATGGTGACCCCCAGCCGTTTCGATTTTCAGTTCATGGATTGCGCCGCGACGCGTTTCGAGCTGCACTACAGCGAGCGCGCTACGAAAGACAGATTTCCCCGGCCGTACCTGCTTGAGAGATGGGAAGACTTGGGGCGGACGTGGCGTCTACTCTCGGCCGGTCTCGCAACTTCGCAGATCAAATCACTTCAAACCGACATTGGCGCCAAACGGCGGCAGTGGTCCGAGGCGGGCGAAAAGACCTTTGCAACATTTGTAAGGGACACGTTGGCGACCGCAGACTGGAATCAGGCGCTCAGCGCCGCCGATCTTGATTTCCTCACGCAGGCGGGAATCAGCGGGCTGCTGGAAGATGCCATCGAGCTTCACCTGGGATTGCTAAAGGCGGAAGAAGGAGCTGACAGTGAGTAATGCACAAGCTGCGCCGATTTACGAGCAACGGCGATTTGTCTTTCTGACTTTGGACCCCGTTCACATCGGGACAGGCGGTTTCCGCCTCGGGCGCGTCGATATGCCGGTCGCGCGGGAACCGGGTACGAACCTGCCGAAAATTCCCGGCACCACACTCGCCGGGGCAGCACGGAGCTACGCCGCGATGTATTACGGCAAGCTCGAAGCCGCCGGCCAACACAAGAAGCTGAAAGAGGCCGACAAAAACCGGTGCCCGATCGTGTACACGTTCGGCACGACTCGCGGCTCCGGCGGCCAGGCTGGCCGCGTGAGCATCTGCGACGCCCGCCTGTTGCTCTTTCCAGTTCGGTCTATGGCGGGTCCGGTGTGGGTGAGCACCAGGGAAATTCTGGAGGAGGTTGGCTTCTCGGTTTCGCAGGGACCGGCGGAAGATGACCAGCTTGCTGTCACGTTTAATTGGGATCGAGGTCTGAACCTCTCGTGATTGCTATTTGAGAAGCCCCTGCTGGTCACTATCTCCAATAGCCAGTTGGCCGCCGACCCGTCCTTCTCGGCCATAAAAGAACGGATCGTAATCGTTACCGCGCGCATGTTCGAGCAGGTCGTCAACAGCAACCTGGAGGTACGGACGTCGGTAAGCATCGATCCTGAGACAGGCGCCGCCGAGGACAAGGCGCTCTTCACCTACGAGGCGATTCCTCGCGGCACGTGGCTGTGGTGCGACGTCATTGAAGACGATTACCGGCCTGATTTCCCAATCACCAGCCAAAAGCACAACGGCGGAGGTCCGCTGGGCGTTACGTGGAGTCGTCCACTGGATGTTGTTTCATCGGGCCTGCGGCTAATGGAGTACATGGGCGTTGGCGGCATGGGCACCCGCGGGTTTGGCAGGCTCCGCGTGGTGCATGGCGGGATAAACGGGAGCGCAATATGATCCACCTTGATCTGGAGGCGGCTAAAACCGCGCAGGCCATCATGAAAGACGTGAATCCGACGAAGGAGGCCGCCAAAACGGCCGAGGACCTGATTACAAGGACGCTCGGTGTCGTTCAGGAAAACGGCCCTTATGCCGCCATCGTATTCCTGTGCTCGAAAATCAGCGACGAAAAGGACACGCCCTTCGTCGTAAGGCGCAATCTGCTTGAGCTGGCCGAGGCGCTCGGCGCTGGAACCCTGACGAAATCCGGCGACGTCCGCAAGGTCCTTGATTCTGTCATCAAAGCGATCTGCGCCGACATGCACGTCCTCCTGCTCGTTAAACAGGCGTGGGAACAAACGCTGATTTATGCCCGGCATTCCGCCAAGAGCATGAAGGCGCAGGCCAGCGCGGGGACATAGACGATGTGGACGGCGCATCAGGTTATCTTCGAGCTACTTTCCCCGCTCCATGCCGGTCACCGGAAGATCGGCAATCTGGCCGATACGCACTGCTATCTGCCTGGACGAGCGATTTGGGGTGCACTCACATCCAGGATTACGCGTGACGGCGGTCGTCAGGATTATGCGGAAGTCGGCAAGCGAGTCCGTGAAGAACTGGCCTGGAGCTATTTCTTTCCTTCAACCAACCCCCGTGACGTGTCACTCTGGCCGTGGGGCAAGGACCGGCAGGAATTCGATTGGCTGTATCTCGGCAGTTTCGCAAGCACAGCGCTTGAAGACGGTCACGCCGCCGACGAAGGCACTTTGCACGAAGTCGAATACATCGCGCCGCACACCCGGTCTGGCAAGCAGGTTTACCTGTGCGGATACGTTTTCGAACGGGAAGGATCGAGCCTCGGCTGGCGACACGCGCTGGGTCGATTGCAGGTGGGTGGCGAGCGCTCGTCTGGATGGGGGCGGCTGCGTCTTTTGCGGATCGAGCCGTACCATGGTTCATGTTTCAGGATCTACTCGACGTGCACGGATTTCAAAAGACCGGCAATCGAAGTATCCTCCGGTCAGGCGCTGGCAGCCCATACTGTGGCCGCGGATGCAGGCGGTTACGAGGGCACAGTGGAACCGCTGGTCGGGCGTGAAACGGATACCCAAACTGCACAATTCGGCGCATCGCCTTCATCTGCGGTCGTCTGCTGGGTTCCGGGGACAAGAACGCTCCGCGACCGCAGATACCTGATCGGTCCTTATGGCGTATGGGAATCGGCATGAGCCTGGCCGCTTTCGGGCCGTTGAGATTATTGCCGATATGTTGTTTGCGTTCGGGTACGGATATTCATGTCGATTCGCGCAGCGAGCGCATGTTCTCGTCCAGGGCAAAATGCAGTGCCGCTTCAGTCGTGCCAAAAAAAACGATTTGCAGTACTTCGACTCCCACCTGCCGCACAGCCCCCTGGTTGTGCTATTCTGTGCCTGAAACGAGCTTTAGACAGTAGGATGGACAGCATGAATGGACAGCATGGGATACGGGATCTCCGGGCTAGTGTCCGGCCGGATTCTCAGGCTGGTGTGCTGTCTGTTTTGCTGTCCATTTTGGCATCCAAACGGGTAGTATTGGATAGACAGTATGGACAGAATAGACTGAGAACCGGTTTAGGAAGTCCAATGGATTCAGCTAAATAGCTGATTTGACAGAGTGCGGGAGTAATTCAGTGGTAGAATGCCAGCTTCCCAAGCTGGACGTCGCGGGTTCGAGTCCCGTCTCCCGCTCCATCTTCTCAATCACTTGCATGCCCCGCCAAATCGGCTCTTGTCTCATTTGTCTCAATTGGACGGCAATGCGTCGGATTGTAGTGCCTTAACTGTAGGCGATTTGGTGATGCCCGAGACCAGCCTCGGTCGAGTCACGGCGCACTCGGACATTGGGGCCAGATTCACCTTGACGAAAAACGCGCGTTGCTGACATTTGCTGGGCACAGCGAGATAGATCCACCTTGACGCCGTGTTTAGGATCACGCGACCGCGACCCCGTGCGGCACCAGCGGGGTGCGCGCGCCCGTGAAGTCCTTTTATACCGGCCAATCCGTAAGGAGGGCGGCCGCTAACCCGCCGAAAGCAGTTTTCTTTTTTCGTTCGACAATGAATACACCAGGAGGGTGAAGGCCGGTCGCCGGAGCAATCTT
>Ga0181521_10000540_pt1 | contig 46557 bp, 42 predicted proteins | sample PEATcosm2014_Bin_32_FD_119764 | JGI IMG/M metagenome (GOLD analysis project Ga0181521, IMG submission 119764) | Peatland microbial communities from MTU Mesocosm Facility, Houghton, MI, USA - PEATcosm2014_Bin02_60_metaG | ecosystem: Environmental > Terrestrial > Soil > Wetlands > Peat | place... | reverse complement strand
CTCGCCGGGAAGCCCTGGTGGATCTCGACAAATACCGCGAGGGCCGCGAGGACGTTCTCCAGGAAAACAAGCACACTGACGGCACACTGGATGCAAAAACGCAGTGAATCATTGAGAAAACGCGTAGTGTACTCGGTTTTCTTTGCCGAATTCGACGGCCCGCGCATGCGGGAGCTGCGCGTCAAGATCGTGCACGATCCCGCCTGATCGCTCGACCGCGAAAACCGAACTCCGCGGCGCCGCATGACGTACAATTCCGAGTGCATGGGGTTCAAATCCGGATACGTTGCGATCATAGGCCGCCCGAACGCCGGGAAATCCACGCTCGTCAATACTCTGGTCGGCCGCAAAGTCGCCATCGTTTCGCCCCGGCCACAGACCACGCGCAATCGCATTCAGGGCATTCTGAACCGCGACGACGCGCAAATCGTGTTGATCGACACGCCGGGGATCCATAAGCCCGAGAACGTCCTGAACCGCCAGATGATGGATGAGCTCAGCGACGCGCTCAAGGGTGTCGACATTCTTTCGCTGATCGTGGACGCGTCGGCGGAGTTCGGCCGCGGCGACCGCTTCGCGCTCGAATGGGTGAGCCGTTTTCACGGTCCGGTCTTCCTCCTGTTGAACAAGGTCGACCTTGTCAAGAAGCCGCTTCTTCTCCCGTTGATCGACCGCTACCACCAAGCCTTCGACTTTGCGGAGATTTTCCCCATTTCGGCGCTCACCGGCGAAGGCTGCCTCGATGTCGTGGAGGGCTGGCTTGCGCGCCTGCCCGAAGCTCCGCCCCACTTTCCGCAGGATCAGTTCACCGACCAGCCCGAGCGATTCCTTGCCGCGGAACTCGTCCGCGAAAAGGCGATTTTGGCGACGCGCGAGGAAGTGCCGCACGCCATCGCCGTGCTCGTGGACAGCTTCGAAGAGTCGAGCGAACTGATCAAAATCCGCGCGTCGATTTACGTCGAGCGCGAAGGGCAAAAGGGAATTCTGATCGGCAAGGGCGGCGAAACGATCAAGAAGATCGGCACGCAAGCGCGGAAGGAGCTTGAGTCGATTCTCGGCGCGCATATTTTTCTAGAACTTTTCGTCAAGGTCCAGCCGAACTGGCGCCAGAACGCGGCAATCGTCCGGCAGCTGGATTGGCACCGCCAACTCGAGCAGCTCGCTGGCGAGTAGGGAACTGCACAAATCGGAAGCCCATCCTGGAAGTGCAGGAGAAAACCATGAGCGCACGAGTGGAAAGGCGAACAGTCGATCTCTCCGGATATCCGGACTTGGTGGTGGTCTACCTCGGAATGAAGGTGAATCGGCTCACGGGCGTGAAAACGCTGCTGGGTTTCGGTCCGAAAATTTCCTCTTCCGTCGAAGCGCAGCCGGATGGCCTGCTCCGACACGAGAATTTCGTTTTGTCGCTTTTTCCGATGCACGTGGGGATGCGCCAATACTGGCGCGATATGGATTCGCTGTTGAAGTGGACGCGCTCGGACCCGCACCGGCTCTGGTGGAAGAACTTCCTCAGGGACTCTGCCGGCACCGGCTTCTGGCACGAAACGTACTCCTTGCGCGGTGGCATGGAAGCAATCTACGACGACGTGCCGGGGAAGCTGGGATTCATGGCTTTCGCGCCCGTTGTGCCGGCGCGCGGCCCGATGTTCGGCTCGGCGGCGCGCAGCAGGAGCAAATTCACCGGCGAGCCGGTGGTTTCGGAGAAGGAACTGTACGGGGAATAGGCGGCGAGCAGGCGTGGCACAAGGAGGGGAGCGTTAGGGGCTTACGACCTCGAGGTCGTTTGCAACCATCACCGTGCCGCCGTAACCTTTCTTCAGCGCGGCTACGAGATCCGCCTCGGTCGCGCCGCCCATGAGCGCCACGTGGGTCGTCACAAGCTTCTTGGCGCGAGCGCGCGTGGCGATGTCCGCGAGTTCGGCGGCTGAGGTGTGGAAGGTCTCCATATACCGCGCCCAGTGTTCGGGAGTCTTCGCACTGCCCGGACTGGCGGCCAAGCCCATGTACACCTCGTGGATGAGCAGGTCGCATCCGTTGCAGGCTTCCACAACGCTTTCCGCAGGCGCCGTATCGCCGGAAAAGACGATGGTTTTGCCGTCCGCGTCGAAGCGGTATCCGAGCGCCAGCGGCCAGCTTCCGTGCCGCACGGCGAATGCCGTCACCTTGGCGTTTGCGTCCTGATATACGACGCCCGGCTTTATCTCATGCGCATTTACTTTGTATCCGGTCGCGTTCGCCTGCTCCAGCCCCGTTGTACGGACATGGATGTCTTCCGCGTACGCCTTGAGGATGTTTTCCGCCATCGCGGAGATTCCGGGCGGCCCGTACAGTTCAAGCGGAGCCGTCCGGCCCATCACCCAGGGAGTAAGAATCAGGTCGGGCAGTCCGAGCGTGTGGTCCGAATGAAGGTGTGAAACAAACGCGATGCCGAGCCCGCGCGGATTGAGTGCGTGGACTCCATTCGAATACGCCGCGCTCGCCTGCCGTACTACGCCAACGCCGACGTCCACTAGGTAGGCTTTGCCTCCGGCGACCACGGCCAGGCTCGGCCCTTGGCGATTCGGCGTTGGTCCGGGAGTGCCCGTCCCGAGGAAGACGACAAAGGGCGCCGGCTGTGCTTCGACGCGTCCGCCGCCCGGAGCTTGGCCGGAGGAAGCGCGGATGAAGGGAACGCTCGCGGTCAGGCCGAGTGCGACGCAGAGCGTCCAGATTCGCATGGATACGTTCGCCATCGACTTCACGACGCTTTGGAGGGAGCGATGCCGAGCGAGCGCATCTTGCGATACAGGTGGCTCCGCTCCAGGCCCAGCGCCGTGGCGGTCTTCGTCATGTTCCAGCGGTTTTCCTCGAGCTTGCGCAGGACAAAGTCGCGTTCGTAGGCCGACCGCGCCTCCTGCAAGCTCTCATAGGGCTTCTGGGGGCTTTTCGAGGTGCCGCGAAAAACCTCCGGCGGCAAGTGGTGCGGCTCAATCCGCGGCGAAGGGCACATGATCACGAGCCGCTCGACCAGATTCTTCAATTCGCGCACGTTGCCCGGCCACGGATAGGCGAGAAGCACGTCCATCGCAGCGGCCGTGAACTCTTTCGGCTTTTTCCCGTATGCGTCGCAAAACTCTTTCAGGAAGTGCGCGGCAAGCACGGGAATGTCTTCCGTTCGCTCGCGCAGCGCCGGGACGTAAAACGGAATCACGTTCAGGCGGTAGAAAAGATCCTCGCGAAACGCGTTCCGGCCGATCTCCTCTTCGAGCTTCTTGTTCGTGGCCGCGATCACGCGGACATCCACCGTCACCGGCCGGTTCGATCCGAGCGGCTCGACGCGCTGCTCTTCCAGCACGCGCAGCACTTTCGACTGCGTCTTGAGGCTCATGTCGCCGACTTCGTCGAGGAAGAGCGTCCCGCCATCGGCCTTCTGAAACTTTCCGACTTTATCTTCGCTAGCGCCGGTGAAGCTGCCCTTGCGGTGGCCGAACATCTCCGATTCGATCAGCTCCTCGGGAATCGCGGCGCAGTTCACTTCGACAAACGGCATCCCGCTGCGCGGACTGTTCGCGTGCAGCGCGCGCGCCACCAGCTCCTTGCCCGTTCCGCTCTCGCCGTAGATGAGCACGCGGCCGTTCGTCGGCGCGGTGAGCGCGATCTGCTGCCGCAAAGCCTTCATCGGCACGCTTCCGCCCAGAATCTGGTAGCGCTCCTCAAGCTCCGCGCGCAAACGGCGGTTTTCTTCTTCGAGGCGCAGGTATTCGAGCGCGTTGCGCAAAACGAGCACGACCTTCTCGATAGATAACGGCTTTTCGACGAAATCGAACGCGCCAAGCTTCGTCGCGCGCACGGCGGTTTCGATATTGCCGTGGCCTGAGATCATCACGACCATCGGTGCGGCCTCGTGTGACTGCATGCGCTCCAGCGTTTCGAGGCCGTCGATTCCCGCGAGCCACACGTCGAGCAGGACGAGATCGAAACTGCGCCGCTTGAGCCGTTCGAGGCATTCCTCGCCCGACGCCACCGCCTCGGCGTCGTAGCCCTCGTCGCGGAGCAGCGCGCCAAGAGATTCGCGGATGCCGCTTTCGTCGTCGACAATGAGGATGGATGCGGGCATGGAGTCTACGTCGCCGAAGTCCCGGCCTGCGCGGGCATCGCCGTGACTTCGGCGGCGGGGAAGCGGATCACGAAGCGCGCGCCCACGGGAAAATTATCCTCGACCCGGATGCTGCCGTTGTGTTCGGCGATGATGCGGCTCGCAATCGCCAGCCCCAGGCCGGTACCGCGGCCCTTGGTCGAGAAGTGAGGCAGAAAGAGGCTGTCTTTGTCCGCGGGCGAGATGCCGCGGCCGCTGTCGGAAATCTCGACCTCCACGGCGTCGCCGTCGCTTTCAACACGCGTAGCGACGCGCAACTGGCGCACTGCGGAGCCTTCCATCGCCTCGGCTGCGTTGTCAATGAGATTGGCGATCACCTGGCGCATCAACTCGGGGTCGGCCTTCACAGGCGGCAACGCAGGAGCCATTTCGGTACGCAGCGTGACGCCGTCGAGCCGCCCGTGAAAGAGTTCGAGCGCGCTGGCGACAATCGAATTCAAGTCCGCCGGAGCGAGGCGCGCGGCAGGGAAGCGCGCGAACTGCGAAAATTCGTCCACCAGCGATTCCAGCGTTTGCACTTCGCGCTCGATCAGCCCGGCGCACTCGGCCGTAAGCTTCTCGAATTCCGTGCGGGGCGCGCCCAGCTTCGCCGCGGGGGCGCGGTCCAGATAACGCAGCAGTCTCTGCGCCGAGAGCTGGATCGGCGTCAGCGGGTTCTTGATCTCGTGCGCGATCCTCTGGGCGACCTCCTGCCAGGCAGCGGCCTTTTGCGCGTGCAGCAGGTCGGTCAAGTCGTCGATCACGACGACGAATCCCGGATTCGATTTGCGCGGTCCGAGAGAGCTTACCGTCACCGCCGTGCGCACCAGCCGCCCGCCCGTCGCGACCTCGATTTCACGCGAAACCGCTCCCATCCGCAACGAACGCCGCATTAGGTGCAGCACCGCCCGCGCGGCTTCTTCGCCGAGCAGCTCCGCGAGCGTGTGGGCGTCGCGCGCGTGTTCCCCGAGGATTGTCACGGCGGCCGTGTTCACCCGCGCGATCTCGCCGGAGGCGTCGAGCGAGACGACGCCGGTGGGAATGTTTTCGAGAATCGCTTCCATGAGCTCCCGCCGCCGCTCGCGCTCTTCAATGGCATGCTCGAGGCTCTGCGTGAACTCGTTGATCTGGCGCCGTCCTTCGCCAAGCTGCTCCGTCATGCGATTGAAGGAGCGGACGAGCGTCCCGAGCTCGTCGAAGGCCTGCACCTCAATGCGCTGGTCGAAATTCCCGCGCGAGACTTCACGCGTCGCCTCCGCAAGGGCCTGGATCGGCACAGTTACAAGCTTGGATAAGAAGAGCGCGACCCATGTGGTCGCGAAGAGCAGCAGGAGCGTGATGAACGCCAGGATCAAGAGAAGAACCTTTTTGTAGGTGCGAAGTTGCTGTTTCATCTGAAGGTAGGTCTTGGTTTGCGTCTCAATGTCCGCGTAGCGCGTGGAGAAATCGTCCGGCAGGCGCCGCGCAACAAACAGCGTACCGTCTTTCAGCGGCGCGCTTCCGGCGAGGTAGAGCCGGCCGTTCACCCTCCAGACCTGGGCGCCGCTGTGGATCGTCTGCACCGGCTCCGGGGAGATCACAGGTGTATTCGAAGCGGAAGTACGTGTCGGGGTTGAGCCTGCGCTCGGGGGCTTTGAGAGATCGGAGCTGGCGATCACCTTTCCGGACGCATCGGTCACCCATGAGATGTCGGCTCCCTCGCTGTGGACGAGGAAGTTTTCGTCAGGCGTTCCATTCGCCGCGGCCGCGGCGGCCAGCCGGTTCAGGCGGTCGAATACAGAAGCCTCGAAGTGCAACAAAAGCGTCTGGCTCTGCTGATTGGCGATTTCGAGGGGCCGCGGGAACCACAGATTTAGCGTGCGATTGACGAGGGCATAGCTGAAAAAGAAGAGAAACACCAGCGGGAGCAGCGACACGCCCATCGCGCCCAGAACCATTTTGACTTTGAACCGCGAGCCGAGTTGTCCGCTGCGCCTCTCCGCCCAGAGCTTCACGACGTAGCGCGTCAGGATCAGCCCGAAGACTAGCAGCGACACGACGATCAGCGCGATGATCGCGGTCGCCAAGTAAACGGAGAAAGCGCTGCCCTGTTCCGGCTCGAGCGGGACTCGAAACGATCCGAGGGTGATGACAATCGCCGTCAACAGCACCACGACGATGCCGCCCGCGATCGGCCACCATTCGCGCTTGTGCTGGCGGGGATCCACGCCTACCGGCCCTCCTCGAAGTAGCGTCCCAGCGGGCACTGGCCGCAGAGCGGTTTCTGCCTAAGGCAATAGTCCTTCCCTGTGTTGACGATCAGGGCGTGAAATTCGTTGAATCGCCGGGCGTTTCCGGGGAACTGGCGCTCGAACATCCAGCGGACGTCGTCATATTTCGTCTTTTCGTGAGCCCAACCGTGGCGCGAAAGCATTCGCTTCGTGTACGCGTCCACGACGAATACGGCGTGATCGCCCGCGTAGAGCAGGATCGAATCGGCTGTTTCCGGCCCGATGCCGAAAACGCCCAGCAGTTTTTCGCGCAGCACCATCGTCGGCGTGTCGAACATTCGCTTCAGCGATCCGCGGTACTCGGTGCGGAGGAACGCGCAGAAGGCCTTCAGTTTTCGCGCCTTCTGCCGGAAGTAGCCTGAAGATCGAATCAGGCGCTCGAGCCGTCGCAGGGGCACTCTTTCAAGAGCGGAGGGGGAAAGAAGCCCTGCGTCTCGCAGGTTCGCTATGGCGCGTTCAACGTTTGTCCAGGATGTATTCTGGGTCAGGATCGCGCCGACGATCACTTCGAATTGAGTCTTCCCGGGCCACCAGTGCTGCGGCCCGAAGGCCGTCAAAAGCGAGTTAAAGTATTCATCCAGTGGGGGTTGCGCCTCGCCGCGAGGCGATTCGATCTGGCGCAAGATGCGCGTCCCTGGCGTGTTTGCCGCGTTGGGCGAAACGCGGGCTGTTGCGGCGGCGGAACTCATGGAAATCCCACAATAGCCGCGCCTTGAGGTCAAGTCAAGGCGCGCCTGTTGCGCCGCTGCCACATTTTGTGGGCTTTTGTTCGCAGAACATCAGGATGGATCGCGCTAGCCGTTCTTGCGCTGGAACTCGCGCATGAAGCACACGACAGCGTCGACGCCCTCCAGCGTGACGGCATTATAGAGCGAAGCGCGCATCCCGCCGACGGAACGGTGCCCCTTGACGCCGACGAGGCTCGCCGCTTCGGCTTCTTTCACAAATCTCTTTTCGATCGCTTCGTCGCCGCCGGCCACGCGGAAAACGACGTTCATTTTCGACCGCGAGTCTTTCTCGACAGGGCAGCGATAGTAGCCACCGCTCGCGTCGATGGCGTCATATAGCTTCGCGGCCTTGGCTTCATTGCGTTTGGAGATCCCGGCAAGCCCGCCCTCGGCCTCGATCCATTCGACCATCAATCCGACGATGTAGACTGCGAACGTCGGCGGCGTGTGATAAAGCGACTTTTCCTTGATGTGCGTGCGGTACTGAAGAATCTTGGCGACTTTTTCGTCCGCGCGCTCAGCCAGGTCGCGCCGCATGATGACGATCGTCGCGCCTGCGGGCCCCAGATTCTTCTGCGCGCCCGCGAAGATCAGACCGAACTGACGCAGGTCGATCGGCCGCGACGCGATATCAGACGACATGTCCGCCACGAGCGGCACGGCGCCGGTCTCCGGCACGGCGCTCCACTGCGTGCCCTCGATCGTGTTGTTCGTGCATATGTAGACGTAGGAGGCGTCCGGTGAAAGCGAGATTTCGTTTTTCCGCGGCAGCCGCGTGAATTTGTCCGCTTCGGTCGAAGCGGCCAGCCGGTGCTGCGCGAGTTTTTTTAGTTCCTCGATCGCTTTCGCCGTCCAAGAACCTGTGTGCAACACGTCCACTGGCTTGCCCGGCACGTACAGATTCATGGGGACCATCGCGAATTGCAGGCTGCCCCCGCCTTGCAGGAACAGGACGGCGTAGTCATCTGGAATCGCCAGCAGGCGCCGAAGGCCTTGCTCGACCTGTGCGTTGATCGCCTCGAACTCGGCGGACCTGTGGCTCATTTCCATCACGGACATGCCGGCGCCGCGATAGTCGAGGAGCTCTTCGCGGATCCGTTCGAGCACGGGAAGCGGCAGCGCCGCCGGACCCGCGTTGAAGTTGAAGGCGCGCTTGGCGCCGCGGTGCAATACCGAGGATGAAGTCACGTCGATGGGTTCCTCTAAACCGGCGATTCCCGCTGGTCTCGGTGTCTCAAGCCACTTTATGCGACGGATCAGGATAGCAGAATCCGAAGACTCCGGAAATGCACATGCGTCCCAGCCGGGCAAATGGACGATGGATGAATTCCGCCCGGCCCGCTATTCTAGTAGAGTGTAAGGCCCGCAGTGTGCGGGCACTCGACGAAGAGGAGAATCGACAGATGAGGATTTCGAGAATCGCTGTACTCGCAACTGTAACATGTGCGCTTTTGGCGCTGGCCTTACTCGCCGTGGGCCACAATGCCCTGCGAGCCGACGACCAGCCGATGGCGGTGCCGGCCGTGGGCACGACGGCCCCCGACTTTACGTTGGAGTCGCAAGAAGGACCCGTGAGCCTTCACGACTACAAAGGCAAATGGGTCGTGCTGTACTTTTATCCGAAGGACCAGACGCCCGGCTGCACGATCGAGGCGCACGGCTTTCAGGCCGACCTCGACAAATACAACAAGATCAATGCCGTGGTGCTCGGCGTCAGCGTGGACACGGTGCAATCGCATAAGGAGTGGTGCGCCAAGGACGGCTTGAACTTCAAGCTGCTCTCCGACGCGAACAAGGAGGTATCCGCGAAATACGGGTCGCAGATGACGATTCCCCAGGCTCCTCAGTTGGGGACCATCGCCGCGCGAAACACGTTCCTGATTAGCCCGAGCGGCAAGATCGTCAGGGAGTTCATCAAGGTCAATCCGACGGGGCACAGCGCGGAAGTGCTGGCGGCGCTCTCCGATCTCCAGAAGGGTGCCAGCAACTAGCGCCCGGGGCGCGAGCCGTGGTATCAATGGGGCAGGCGGGCGTTCTCCGGCGAGCGGCCTGCCTCATTTCCCCGGAGCTGAGCGGCCAGAACGTGACGACGCGGCAGAACGAATTTGAAGAGATCGCGATGCCGCATTCGCGGAGCCTGCTCCGGGTCGCACGCCGGCTCGCCTTCGATTCCGCCACGGCCGAAGACCTCGTGCAGGAAACGCTGCTGTGCGGGTGGCGCAACTTCAATCAGTTTCAGCGAGGGACCAACGCACGGGCCTGGCTTTTCCGGATTCTGTTCAACGCGTTTTACGCGCGAGGAAGAAAGATTCGCTCGGGCCCGGTCTTGCTTCCGCTTCAGTCGCCCGGCCGTGAGGCGGAACCGCAAAGCCGGGCGGCTTCTTCGTTGCTGGACAGTGCGGCGGTAACTCGGGCGCTCGAAGAACTTTCGCCCGAGCATCGGACTGTGCTCCTGCTTGCGGTTGTGGAAGGTTTCACGTGCCGGGAGGTTGCGGAAATTCTGTCGTTGCCGATTGGCACCGTAATGTCGCGGCTCAGCCGCGCGCGCCAGGCATTGCGCGACCGGATCGCGCCCGCTGCGCCGAAACTCTGCCGGGCGCGAGCGAACGCTGAATGAGCCGAAACGGAAACATCATGAATTGCAGTGAGATTGCCGAGCTTACGCCGCTCTATTTGAGCCTGGAGCTGGATCGAGATCGCGCTGCTGCTTTTGACGCTCACCTGAAGTCGTGCCCGTCGTGCATGCGGGAGCTCGAACGCCAGGCTCGGCTGGACGCCGAACTGCGCGAAGTCGTGGCCGGGGAACCGGTGGATACTGCAAGCGTCGATCGCCGGGTCCGCGAGCGGATTGCCGCCGAGTCCGAAGGGAGTTCGTGGTTGGCTCCGCTGCATCGCCGGTGGGTGATTGTCGCGATAGGCGCCGCCGCGGCCCTTCTGATTGTTGCTGTGGGCTACCGCGGCCTGCTCGGATCGCGGGTGGCTCCCGTGTATGCCGCCGCCGCGCTGGATCATCGCCGGGAAGTGGTCCAAAACGAGCCGCGGCACTGGAAGGTCGATCCCTCGGCGGTCGCGGCACTGGCCGAGAGCCAGGGAATTCCGGTGTCTGCGCCTGCGGCGCTCAGTTCGGGAGCCTATCGCCTGGAACGCGCAAAGCTGTGCTTCCTGGACGGCCGTATCTTCCTGCATCTCGTCTACTCGGACGGCACGCAGGAGTTCTCGGTCTACCTCCGCCAGCGGGGCGCGGAATCCTTGCCGGGCAGAACTCGCGAAACCGACAACGGCAGGGTTCTCCACACTTCGGACTCGGGCAGCGAGCACGTCGCCTCCTTCCAGACGGACGGCCTCACGGTCATGGTGGTCACCGATCAGTCCGCTGATACCGCCCTGCACTTCGCCCGGTTCGCCGCCGCTACGCTCTGACCTCGCGCAGCGGCTGTATTGCCCCGTAACCACTCGCCTTGACACTCTTTCCTCGCAACCTTAGACTGGATTGTTTGCAGGCGCGACGCGGAGCACATTGGAATGCTTCTCTCTCGAGATTACGTCGGCTACATGGCCAAGGAAGTGGTGAAGCGGCTGGTGACCGGCAAGATGATCGAAACCAAGAACGTCGAGAACCTCACGCAGCAGGTCCGCCAGGTGATGGCCGACGAGGTGACGATCGAAGACCGGCTCAACGAAGAAGTCCGCGAAATTCTGAGCCGCTATTCCGATGAAATGCGGCGCACGGGAGCTTCTTACCAGGAAATGTACAAAAAAGTGAAAGGCCAGCTCGCCCGGGAAAGGAAACTCATCCTCCGGTAATGCGACTGACGCGCGAAAAGACGGTTCGCATCTCCCACCGCATCATCGACTTCCTCGTCTCGAGCCCCGACGTGGATTTCGTCGAGGACCGCGACACCATCCGCCAGGAGATCGTGAACATACTTACGTCGCTGCTGAAGCTCGAGGAGCAGGTCGATACGGAAGTCCGCGCCAAGATCGGCTCGCAGAAGAAGGAAATCCTCGAAGGCAGCGAGGAGTGGGACATCCTCTACCGCAAGTATTACGCCGAGGGGCTGAAACGCATGGGCGTCGCCGAAGTCCACGCCCACTGATTGTTCTTTCTGCTGTTCCCCCTAGGACCTAGGTTCCATACAAAAGCAAAGGGCGCCCGATTTCGCATCGCGCGCCCTTGGATCCTGCTTCAAACTCTCGCTTGTAGATCGCCTTACGGCTGCTGCGTCTGGTCGTCCGGACGCCGCTTGAGCGTCGGCCGGTCGCTGTCGTCGGAAGTCTGATCCGACCCGGTGGAGGTGGTGTCGCCACCCGCGGTCGTGCCGCCGCCGGCGGTCGTGTTTCCGCCCTTGTTCTGATCGGTGCGCTTGCGCAGGGTGGGCTTGTTCGGACTCTTGTCGTTCACTTTCATATTGGCTTCGATCATCTGCAAACGATGCTTCACCTGGTCGAACTCGGAGGTCGTCACGATGTACTGGTCGCGGGCCGGGAGGATTGTGGCGATTTCCTTTTGGGTGGCTTCGATGCGATCCGGCGTCGGCGGGTGCGTCGCGAAGACCTTGGGAATCGTGCCGGGCTCCTTCTTTTCGTCCGCCTCCACCTTCTCGAAGAAGGCCACGAAGGAATTCGGGTCGTATCCGGCCTTGTACATGTACTGGAGTCCGAGGTAATCGGCTTCGCGCTCGTCGGCGCGGGAGAACTTCAGGAACGTAAGCGGAATGGCGAAGTTCATGCCCTGGTATATGGCGTACCCGGCCCAGCTGTACGGAATGAAGATCATCGCCGGGATCGAGGCGAGGTTGATGATCTCGCCCTTGGTCGCTTGTTTCGTGCCGTGGCGCGCGCAGACGTGCGCGATCTCGTGCGCCATCACGCCGGCGAGCTCCGACTCTTCGTCCGCGTGCAGGATCAGGCCGCTGTTTACGTAGAAAAATCCGCCGGGCAGCGCAAACGCGTTGACCACATCCGAATCGATCACCTTGACGGTGAAGGGCACGCGCGCATCCGAATTCCGCACCAGGTTCTGCGCCACGCGGTTGACGTACTCGTTCACCACCGGGTCGTCGATGAATTTCGCGCTCTTGTCCACTTCCTGGGCGAGCTGCTTGCCGAGCGCAATCTCTCTCTCCATCGAATAGAAGTCGAGACCCTTTCCAACGCTCCGGTTTCCGATTGCGTTGACGTCGGCTTTGCTTCCGGGCTTGACGTTGGGATCGTCCTGTTGCTGCACCGGTTGCGGTTGGGCGGGCTGCTGCGCCGTCGATTGCTGTTGGGGTGTCTGCTGGTCCTGGGCAGCCGCCATCGCTGGAAACGCCACGAGCGAAGCCACCAGAAGGATGCCCGTCCATTGAGCCGCGAACGATCTTTTCATCGGGACCTCCGGAACCAAGCCGCTGACAGTATACACCCTGGCATGGGCTGGGTCTGCATAGTGGCTTCGATGACGCGACCGCTCAAAGAGTTTCCTCGAACCTGGGCGGTTTGGGCATCGGGAAGCTCCTGCTGGGCGTTTTCAACGGAGCAGGCGCAATCAGCCCTCGCGGAGCTGCTGCTTGAGACGGTCGATTTCGTCGCGAAGCCGCGCGACGCGGCGTCCAACAGAGAACTCGTAGACAAGAAAGACCGCCCATACGGCCATCCATGCCTCAAAGAGAAAATTGAAGTTCTTCATAGCGCACCCCTTGCTGTGACGGAGTTCGAATCCGCCGTGCGGGCGTCAGCCGCGAAGCGCAGCTCTTCGACCTCATAGCGCAGCCGCTCGAGGCGGTAGCGATCGACCAGCACCAGAACCATGACGGCCAGCATGGCCACGATGCAGGCGACCAACACCTTGCCCATCGTTGGATCGAGGCCTGAATTGGAGTCGCCGAAGAGCACCGGCGCCGGGTGCTGCGTCCGCCACAGGCGGTTCGCGGCGTAGACGAGCGGCGCGTCGAGAAACGCGAAGATGCCGAAGACGGCCGAGAGCGTCGCGCGGCGTTGCGGGTCTTCAAGCAGGCCGCGCAGCAGTAGGTACGAGATGTAGAGCAGCCAGAGAATGAACGACGTGGTCAGCCGTGCATCCCACGTCCACCAGATGCCCCACGCGGGACGGCCCCAGAGGACCCCCGTGATGAGTCCGCCTGTGCAGCAAACGACTCCGACCTCGACCGCGGAAACGGCCAGCCAGTCCCACATGGGCTTGCGCGTGGCGAGCCAGCCGATGTTGGAGATGAACGCCACGAGGAGCGCCGAATACATCGCCGCCCAAAGCGGAAGATGGACGTAAAAGACGCGCTGGATCTCGTGCATCGTGCGCTCGTCGGGCGCGATGAAAAGGGCGGCGTAGCCCCCGAAGAAGAGCAGGAACGCGATCAGAGCCGTGATCGTAAACCGGGCTTTCAACCTCACTCCTCCAACAGGAAATCGCACAAAAGCCACGAAGCGGTCAGGAACACAATATCAAATCCCGCCAGGAATGCGAGCCATGTGCGGTCGAGCGCGGGCTGCTCGGCAAACAGGGAAGCGGTCGCTTCGACGGCGGCGATCAGGAGCGGCGCGAGGATCGGGAGCAGCAGCAGCGGCAGGAGCAGCTCTCGCATGCGCGCGTGCGCCGAAACAGCCGAGAAGACCGTGCCGGTGATGACCACGCCCAGCGTGCCGAGCATCAGGACCACGATCAGGCGGCCGATCACGCCCGCGATCGAAACGTTGTAAAGAACGGCGAAGACGGGAACGAGCACCACCTCGGCGAGCGAGAGAAACACGAAATTCGCGAGCATCTTGCCCAGCAGAATGGCGAAGGGCGAAACGGGCGCCATGCGCAGGGCGTCGAGCGTCTGGTTCGACTGCTCGCGCGCGAACGAGGGATGCAGCATCAGCGAACCCGCGAAAAGGAACGCGATCCAGAGCAGGCCGGGGCCGTAACGGCGGGACTCCGCGGCCGTGGGATCGAAGGAAAAGCTGAAGAGCACGATGACGACGAGCGCGAAGACGATCGTCGCATTCAGCAACTCGCGCGTGCGGAATTCGAGCCGGAGCTCCTTGGCAAGCAGGATGGCGGCGGCGCGCGCGTCGGTCATCTCAGGCCTCGGCGCGCAGCGCGGCGAGCAGCGGGCGCGGATCGCCGCCCTGGCCGCTATCGTGTTCCACGCGCCCGCCGGAGAGTGAGACGGCGCGGGTCGCGAGATCGAGCGATTCGTTGCGAGCGTGCGTGCTCATGACGACGGTGGCGCCGGCGCTCCGAAGGCGCGCGAGAGTTTCGCCGAGCCACGCGAGGCCCTGGCGATCGAGGCCGGCGGCGGGCTCGTCCAGAAGCAACAGGCGCGGGCCGTGCAACAGGGCGCGCGCGATCGCGAGGCGCTGGCGCATGCCGCGAGAGAAGGTCCGAACGAGGCTCGTGGCGCGGGAGGCGAGGCCGCAGGCTTCGAGCGCACTCGCGACGCGGGACCGGATATCGTCGAGTCCGTAGAGCTGCGCAAAGAGCGTCAGGTTTTCGGCGGCCGTCAGCTCGTCGTACAGCAGGGTGCTGTGGGCGACCATCCCAATGAGGTGCTTGGGTGCATGGCCGGAAGCGCTTTCGCTGAAGCGAACGCTGCCGCTCGTGGGGGTCATCAGGAGCGCGGCGATGCGCAGGAGAGTCGTCTTGCCCGCGCCGTTCGGGCCGAGCAGCGCCACAAATTCGCCGGGAAGAATCTCAAGCGAAACGGCGCGAAGGGCCACGAACGGGCCAAAGCGTTTCTCAACTCGATCGAAGGAGATGCCGAGGCTTGGGGTTTCATGCACCGCGGAAGCCGATGTCGCGCTGGTGGCGGACAAGGGAATTCGCTCAGCCTCTCACGAGATCGCGCAGGACTTTCTGCACGCGCTCGCGTTCGCGGATGTAGTCTTCTTCGCTGATCGTTCCGGCTTCGCGGCGCAGTTCGAGGCGGAAGAGAACGTCCTTCAGCTCGTCGAGGCTGCCGCGAACTTTTTGCTCCAGATCGGCCGCAACGGTCTGCGATACCGAACGCGAAGCGCTGGCGGGAGCGTTTTTCGGAGCCGAAGCCTTGCCCTGACGGCGACCAGATGCCGCGGGAGATTGCGCAGGCGCGGCAGAGGATGCGCCACTTGCGGGCGCGGCTTGCGGCTGGCGCCACAAATAGAGCAGACCAAGAGCGAAAACGGCGGCGAAACCCCCGATCAGGATCCACTTCAGGCTGTCCAGACGCGCAGGAAGCGTAGTGACGCTGGCAGAGGCGGCGTCACCGCCCGAGTCGGCTCGCGAATTGACCGAAGGATTCTGCGAATCATCGGTGCCTGCTCCGCCTGCGCTGTCAGAGGTTGCCCCGTTCTGCGGAGGCGGAAGCGCCGTGCCCGATACGGAGACCGAGAGGGGAGTGTTTCCCGCCACCGTTTCGCGCATGTAGACGCTGAACCCCTGTTCCTGGCCCGCCGGAGTGAAACCTCCGCCCGTGACCTGAAGCGTCGGCGGCGCAAAAATCGCTACGCGAGCGGCTGCGTACGGCGAAACGAACTGAAGTTGAGTCTGATTGCCGGGGTAGGGCACCCGATACGCGACGCGCACGCCGCTATCGCCGGGGCGGAACGGGTAGTCGATGGCTTTCTCGTTCTTGCCCTTGTCGATCGGGCTTTGCGTGACGGGCATGCCCGAACTGCCGATCACCGAGGCGTCACTGAACTGGGCGCCATTCGGGATCGAAAACAGAAAAGAGCCGCCGGCACGATAGTAAGCGACCGGAGGCTGCGTCTTGTTCTGGATGTTGTATTCCTCGCCGACCATCAGATCGGAGCCCTCCGGCTGGAGGATGATTGCGTGGGCCGTGACGGCAAAGGCGCTGGCCTTGTCGGTCGGCTCGAAGACCTGGATATCGACGGTAGTTTTGCCCGGCGTGGCTGGCTCGTGGTAGTTCACGCCCCGATAGACGGCGCGGATGAGCATCGGGCCCGCGCCGAGGGCCGGGTGGTCGAGCGTGTAATGACCCTCCGCGTCCGTTTTCGTCTGCGCGACGGGCTGCATGGCTCCCTGAAGCTGGATCAGGATCACATCCACGCCCGCGGCGGGCTTTCCCGTTGTGCCGTTCGTGATCGTACCGGTGACCGTGCCGGCGAACGCCGCGGCCTCGAGCAAACAGGGAAGTAGCGAAGCAAGCAAGAATCGTCGAGCAATCTGCGCCGGCCGAATCCTCATGTGCGGGGAGCCTTCTCGGCGGCGGCCTGGCGCGTGGCGGGAGTGGGAGCGCCGCCCGTAGTGCGGTCCATTTCGGCGAGGACGCGGGCGGCTTCAATTTCGAGTGACTGCTTGATTTCCTCGTAGTCCTTTTCCGAGAATTTTCCGGCGCGGAATTCGAAGCGAAGGTCGCGCAGGTTTTCGTAGATGGCGTCGCGGCGCTCCATGAGCTGATCGAGTTTCGTGCGATGCGGCGCCGAGTCGGAGTCTGCCAGGCGAAGATGGAACACGAAGATGAGTGTCGCCAGGGCGAGCAGGACGCATGCCGCGATGATGTAAGTGTCACTCATCGGATTCTTTATCCGCCTCGTGGCGGGCGCGTTCAAGCATATCGGGCAAAATCGGCGGACCGGAGGCTGGCGCGAGCGCGGCCCGTCGGTGCCAGCGCCGAACGACCTGCCAGACCAGAAAGAACGCCACGATCGGCACGGCTACGGGCGTGATCCATCCGACCCAGTTGAAGCCGCTCTTGGGCGGTTCGATGAGAACTCCCGGGCCATACTCCTGTACGAACGATTGGAGGATCAGGTCGTCGGAGTCGCCGCGTGCCACCCTCGCGTCGATTTCCTTTAGCTCGGCCTTTGCCGTGTCGCAAGGACCCGCGAAAGCGCCGCCGCTATGGTTGCAGGTGCCGGCGGTATCGTTGCAGCCGCCGCACATGCACTTCACGCGCTTGCCAAGCGCTTTTGCGCGATCGGTTTGCTGGGCGTGCAGCTCGGGTGCGAGTGAGACCGTCAGGACGAGCGACGCCAGTCCCCCCAACACGACGACTAACGCCCTTGCGGCGCGGCGGTTCCAGGTTGCGCCGGCAATCCTAGTCATGGGTGTCGGCTCGAGGAGCTACAGCGCCAACGGCGGAAGGTGACTCCGGGGCAACTCCTTCGCCCCACGACGTCTCGGTGGCGGCGCGAAGCACCAGCACGGCTCGACGATTCGGCAGCATCGCCAGGCCCGTGCCGAGCACAACGACAATACCGCCGAACCAGATCCACTTCACGAGCGGATTGAGATGGGCGTGAATCTCGGGCTTGCCTGTGTCCGGGCTGCGGCCGTCGTACACAACGTAGAGATCGCGCAGCGGCGAGCTCTGCAGGGCCACGACCGTCTGCGTGATCTGGCTCGTGATGAAGAAGCGCCGCTCGGGGTAGAGCATCATCTGAGACTTGCCGTTTCGGAAGACTTCCAGGGTCGCGCGCTCGGACTGGTAGTTGTCGTTCGAGACCTCATCGATATTCTGGCAGAAGATCGTGTAGGGCCCGATCGAGAGACTCTGGCCCGGAGACAGCTCCATCTGCACGTCTTTGTTGAATGCCTGGCCCGCGATGCCAATGAAGATCAGCACCATGCCCAAATGCACCACGTAGCCGCCGTAGCGGCGCGTGTTGCGCATCGTCAGGTCGCCTACCGCCGCCAGCAGGTTCGTGCCATCGCGGTGCGCGATCACGCGCGCGCCGCGGAAGAATTCGGAAAAAATCGTCAGCGTCACGAACACCGAAAGAATCAGGCAGATCAGCGCATAGAAATCGCGAAACCCGAAGACAAACGCAACGGCGCCCGCGACGATTCCAATCCCGAGCGGCCAGGCGAAGTTGCGCTTCAGCGCGTCGAACGAAGTCTTGCGCCACGCCAGCAGCGGGCCCACGCCCGTGAGAAACAGCAGAAACAGCGCGATCGGGATGTTCACCTTGTTGAAGAACGGCGGGCCCACGCTGATCTTGTTACCCGTCACCCATTCGGATAGCACGGGAAAGAGCGTGCCCCAGAGCACAGCGAAGCACGCCGCCAGCAGAATCAAATTGTTGAACAGGAAGCTCGATTCACGCGAAACGAGCGAGTCGAGCTGGTTGTCGCTGCGCAGGTAGTCGCGGTTCTTCCACCACGCGGCGAAGCAGACAACGAGAACGACCGCGAGAAATCCGACGAACCATCCGCCAATCGACGATTCCGCGAACGCGTGCACCGAGCTCACGATCCCCGCGCGCGTGAGGAACGTGCCGAGGATGCACAGCATGAAAGTAGTGAACACCAGCCAGACGTTCCACACTCTCATCATCCCGCGCTTTTCCTGCATCATCACCGAGTGCAGAAACGCTGTGCCGGTGATCCATGGCAGCAGCGACGCGTTCTCCACCGGATCCCACTCCCAGTATCCACCCCAGCCGAGCACCGAGTACGCCCAGTGCGCGCCCAGCATGATGCCGACGGTCTGGAAGCACCACGCGACCATCGTCCAGCGGCGAGTGATGTGAATCCACTTCTCGCCCGGATACCGCCCGAGCAGCGCCGCCAGCGCAAACGCGAACGGCACCGTGAATCCCGTGTACCCGAGATACAGCATCGGCGGATGAATCACCATCTCGGGATATTGCAGCAGCGGCGTGAGCCCGGTACCTTCGGAGAGCCTCGCGACGTGCATCGCTCCGGCAGCGTCGGCTCCGCCCAAAACCTTGAAGGGTGTCGCGACGAAGTTATTCAGCGTGAGGAAGAAGATCTGCACGCCCGCAAGCGTGACGCCCACGTACGGCATCAGCTCCGGGTGCCGTTTGCGGTTCAGGAAGAGCGCCAGGAACGCGTAGACCGAAAGCAGCCAACTCCACCACAGCAGCGAGCCTTCCTGGCCGGCCCACAGCGCCGCGAACTTATAGAACGCCGGGAGGGCGCGATTGCTGTGCGACGCGACGTAGGCCAGCGAAAAATTGTCGGTGAAGAAGAAGTACTCGAGCGACGCCACCGCCAGCGTGACCAGGCCGAAAACCGCCATGCCTGCATTTCGCGCGGACTTCGTCAGCAGCGCGCGCCGCGTGAGGATTCCCGCGATCCCGGCGCCGAAGGCGTACACCGCTGCCAGGAAAGCAAGGAGCAGCGCAAACGAACCGAAAACATCCAAGGGTTCCCCCCGAGGTTGAAGAAGATGATCCTAGCTCTGGCCGGCACCCACCGCTGCGCCGGGAGTGGCTTCATACTTCGATGCGCATTTCGCCTGCACCTGATCGGCGGTGAACCGGCCGTCCGGCGCCAGATGCCCTTCGACGAGCGCTTGCGCGCCGTCCTTGAACGTGTCGGGAAGCGGATCGTGGCCGGTATAGCTCACCGGCAGACTCGCGCCCTGTTCCTCGAGAACGAAGTCGACGCGGCCATCGAGATGCGCGATCGATCCCGCGCGGACGTTACCCGAGACGCGCATGCGCTGGTGAAGCGTTCCGCCGTGCAGCGTCGGAAGCTCGGAAATGGTGTGGTAGTAGGTCTTGCTCTGTGTGTAGCCCACGTAGGCCAGAGACAGAAGCGTCGCGATAATGATTCCCGAGCCGAACAGAAACTTTCCGCGGGCCTTCATTTTGCGCTCCCCCAATCCCGTTTCTCGAACCGTAACACGGGCATTCTAGCACGGGTAAGGGCGGTAAGGGGCGAGGCAGGCGGTGGCTTGCCTCAGGACGGCTGCAGCACTCCGATTTCGATGCGATTGCGTCCGAGGTGTTTCGCGCGGTAGAGAGCCGCGTCGGCGCGGCTCACCAGTTCGCTGAACTCGGGGGCCGCCTTGCCGAAGAATCCGGCGACTCCAAAGCTCGCTGTCACGGTCACCGCCGGCCCGCCGAAAGAGAATTTCTCCTCCGCAAACTGACGGCGCATGCGCTCGACCACGATGCGCACGCCCTCTTCGTCCGTGTGCGTGAGCACCTGGAGGAATTCCTCGCCGCCGATCCGCCCGGAGATGTCGGAATATCGCGTGTTGGCCTTGAGGATTTCGGAGAACCGCTTCAGCACGGCGTCCCCGGCCTCGTGCCCATGGTTGTCGTTCACGTCTTTGAAGTGATCGAGATCCACCAGGACGACCCAGAAGGCGAAGCCGTGCCGGGCCGCGCCGCTCAGCTGTCGGCTGCCCCACGACACAACCGCGCGCCGGTTTGGCAGGCCCGTGAGAGGATCGGTGAGGGCCAGCTCTTCGAGAAGGCGGTTCTTGCCTTCGATCTGACGATGGAGATCGATGAGCCTCAGGCCGACGCGGACACGAGCCAGCAACTCATCGGGGTCGAAAGGCTTGGTCAGGTAGTCGTCCGCGCCCGCGGAGAGACCTTTGACCACGTTTTCCTTTTCGGAGTTGCTGGTGAGGAGGATGACGTACGTGTAGCCCGATTCGTTGCTCGCGCGGATTCGCTGGCAAAGTTCGATGCCCGTCAAATCGGGCATCACCCAGTCGGTGATGACGAGCGAGGGGTGTTCCCGGTCGAGAGTCTCGATTGCTTCCTGGCCGCTCTTCGCCACCAGAACCGAACAAGAGCCCAGCGAGAGAGTTTGCTCCAGGAGCTTGCGGTAAATCGCGGAATCGTCCACGATCAGCACTTTGAAGCCGGTCACCGGGACCTTCAGTTGATCCGAAATCGTTCCGGGGGCCCCGTGATGGGAAAGTGACTGATCGAGTGGTTCCGTGCAATCGGCTGTCAGCGTTTCGACGCGAGGTGGTGTGGGCAGCTTGTGCGGCATTGTGAATCTACTGATTCGACGTGTCGGTCAATTGATCCGTGACGGTCACGGGCGTTGTTTCTGTTTCGTTCGCGTTCGCATTTTTGGTCAAGCCCAGCCGGGTGCGCAGGCACCCGACCAGCTCAGGAGCCAGTTGCGAGATGTTCATGCCCTCGGACACGATGAACTTGCAGCTCAGAATCGGGCGGGCCTGATCGTCGTCGGAGAGCTGGCAGTCCACGCGGCAGTACTGGCATTCTTGATTCCAGCAAAAGCGGCCGTACGGAACCGTTTCCGGGCTGATGAACTGAAAAGCGCGGAGCAGGGAATTTCTTTCCGGCACCAGAAATGTCTTTCCCAGGATCGTGATTTCGACGAGCTTCTCATACGGCCGAAACACGTCCGCCATCAGCGGCGCTTCACCCTCTGCCATTTGATTGCGCCCCCCCGCGTGTCCCTCCAAGTTAGACCCGTGACGATTCGGGAGCAACCACAGCGGCAATGGAACGTGCTCAATGCTCTAATGGCCTGGCGTCGTCAGGGCACGACTTCAGTCGTGCCGTAGCCGTCGCAAAATCAATGCGGCTTCAGCCGCTGAGGGACCGAAGAGGCCACGGCTCTGCCGACATCCTGCTGCGCGGGAGCGGTTTCTGTAGCGCCGGCGTCTCGCCGGCGTTTTTCCGCCCGCCATCTCCCCGCTGAGGGATCCTGGGCGAACTCAGGCCACTGCCATGCGGCTGTACGTCTGTCCGGCCTCGGAGGGAAGCAAAGCGATGAGCGTTGTCCAGTTACCGCATTACACGGCCAAGTGACCGACGCCGGTGGCGTCAAGTCGAGCTTCTTTTCCTGTCACCGCGAGTGTGATGCCGGAGACTGCGCCATCTGGCTTGATGTTTTCCGGATCATATCCAGGAGGGCAGCCCGGTCAGGGTTGAGCAGCTCGTCAACAACCTGCTTGTTGACGTTCGCGACGATGATCTGCCCAACTTCTGTCTGCACGTCGGAGAAGATCCCCATACTCTTCATCTTCTGTGTTTGGGACTCGTTATCCTCGGTCGGAGTGAGGTAGTGCACGGAGCTGGCTTTGTAACGGTGGATCAGAAACAGTTGGATGAGCATCATCAATCGCTTCTTGCGCAGCGGCGCGGCCGTGTTCTGGTCGCGCACCGAGAGCAAATTCCGCCCGCGACGATCCTGGACAGTGGCGAAGATGATGTTGGCGAGTTTTTCGCCATTGGGCTCATCGAGCAGGCTCAGTTCCAACAGTTCCGAGCCGGCCGTATGGGGACGCAGCTCGACCCGAATCTTCGCCGGATGCCCCCAGTGCTTCCTCCACGCCGCGAGCCACTCCTCCAGCAGCTTGGGAGGAACTTCGGTCTGAACTAGGTGCTGGTAGTGTGTCGATCCCTTGCCCATCGCCTTCGTTGCCGCAGTACGTCCCGATGAAGCCATCAATGCGCCGTCCAGCCGGGGTCCGCCCACCAGTGTCTGCGGCGTCCGATAGGGAGACTCCAGCAGCCTGAACTTGCGCTGCAGGCGCGCCAGCGCCAACATCCCGTCCTCCTTCAAGGCAGTCGCGAACTCCTCGGCGGCCAAGCCGTCGATCTGGTGTCCACCGTAAGTGACGAAGTTGAAGACGAACCCGAGCTTGCCGAGCTCCTCCGGAAACCGCTTCATCTCCTCGGGGCTCATGCCCGTGGTGTCCCAGTTGAAAGACGGCGACAAATTGTACGCCAGCATCTTGTCGGGATATTCTGCGTGGATTGCATGCGCGAACATCCTGGCGTCCTCCAGGTCCGCCGTCTTGGTCTCCATCCACAACAAGTCCGCAAAGGGCGCCACAGCCAGTGATCTGGCGATGGCCAAATCGATCCCGCTCTGGATTTGATAGAAACCTTCCGGGGTCTTGGGCAGCTCGCAATCCCAGACGACCTGGATACCCATGGACTTCGCCCGCTCGCGCACTTCGTAGAAGGAAGCGCGTTTCGAGAACGCCAGCCATTCCTCGACGCTCATGTCGAAACGTTCGCCTTCGTCCGTACGGGACTTCATCACGTCGGCGACCGCCTGCCCATAGGACTTCAGCCCGGCTTCTGTCTGCCAGATTTCCACATAGCGCGTGTCGATCTTCTCCAGCGCAGCGTCGAGCTCCGTTGCCGACGCATGCCTGAGACCCTGGGAAGTCTCCGTGATCATCGACATGAGTCCGACCTGCTCAAGCCAAGCAAAGGTCGCCCGGTACTCCGTCTCCGACACGGCAAACAGGAGGTGTCCACGGACCTGGACCCCTAGTTCGAATAGCTTTCTCAGAATGGCTAAATAGCCAACCCGATAACTTGGCAGCTCGATGTTGGTTGCGCCGAGGATGACGGGCTGGTCTCGCTCATCGCTACGATTCTCGAGAAACGTCGCCGCTTCGGCATCGGTTCGGGCCACAACGATGCCCGGCACCCGCATGATGTCAAGCTGCAGGCGGGCCGCGTTTAGACGCCGAATCTGCTCGTCCTGGGCGACGAGGACCTTACCGGCCTGGTGGCCGCACTTCTTCGCTCCGGGCTTCTGGTCTTCGATGTGGTAGCCCGAAACCCCGACCTCCACGAAGCGGCGGATCAGGTTGCGCACGTGCGCATCCCCACCGTGGCCAGTGTCTGCATCGGCGATGATGAAGGGTCGATAATCGACTGCCGGAGTCGCCTTGCGCTCTTCTTCGCTCATCCGTATCCGGGCGAAGTGCTGGTTCTTGTCGGCTGTGAGAAGTGCTCGGACCAGCCCGGCCGCCTCGTCTGGCACCTGGCTGAGCGGGTAGCTTGCCAGGTCCGGTCCTGGATCCTCTGAGAGCGAACCCCTGGCGGAGGTCGCCCAGCCGCCAAGGTAAATGCCCTCTATCCCCATCCGTTTCAGCGTAACCGCCTGGCCCGGCGAATAGGGACCAAAGGTCGTGATCTGCTTGCGCTTCTCGAACAGCTCGCGCAGAAGCGTGTAGAACTCCTCGGCTGCACGTCGCGCAACGGTGTAGTCGCCGGGGATCGTACCCTCTTGTTCAGCCACCTCACGCGGAGAGTAGAGGCGGACGATGCCACCGAACCGGGGGCTCGCGAACCATTGCTCGGCGGCCGCCACCTGCTGATCGAATGTGGTCATACCCCCTCCTCTCCTCTTAACGTGTCCTCTTAACGTGACGAATTCAAGATCTCCCTCTTGAGTTCTAGAGCGGCGTGTATTCTATACCAACGGGACCCCAGGCGAGTGGGCACAAGGGCGCGGATGGCCAGCCGCCGAGGAGTTCAGCATCCAGCACTGGACGCAGGCTGGCAATGAACTCATATGGCGAGGACCTTACTCGATCCTTAGTCCGGGCTATGACTTGTTTCTCGCCCCCATGACCAGCAAGACGACCCCTCCAGCCAGTGCCAGCCCTCCAAGTATTGGAGGAAGGGGAATTCGCTCGTGAGTTTCCGTGGTGACATGCATCGATCCCATGTCGAGGACTTGTTTCTGGCGTGTGTAATCGATGCCTTGATAGGCGAGCACCAGTGCGCCCACAATGATTAACAAGATCCCAACCCAACTGATCGGTTTCATGTTTACGTCACCTCAATTTAGATAACTCTTCGACCTTGAACGAGCCCAATTATAAGAACAACGATGGCCAAAACCAACGAGCCGGACCCGGCCGGTCAAACGCCGGTCCCGGTGCCAACAAACGCAATCGCCGCTGAAGTTTAGAAGTTCAGCTCAAAGTGAAGGACATCGTGAATCCGATAGCCTCGGTCAATCAGGCAGACATGGTCGCCGATCACGACGGTGGGCGTCTGTTCCATTTGGAACAGGTAATATCAGAAGGCGTACCCACACGAAAGGCAACGCAGGGAGTCCGGAACTTGGCGATTATTGGCGAAAAACCCCCGTTCCGCCACGCATCGAAATTCTGCATTGGCGCACCCGCAGCCGATTCTACTCTTGTCAGGCGAAGAACTGCCCCATGCGCCGGAACTTCTCGTACCGCTGGTCGAGGATCTGCTGCGGGGAGAGAACCGAAAGCTCGTCGAGAGAGCGGCGCAGAACCGGGTCGAGCAACCGGGCGGTAGCGGCATGGTCGGTATGCGCGCCGCCTTCAGGCTCGGGTACGATCTCGTCGATCAGCTTCAGCTCGAGAAGGTCTCCGGCCGTGATCTTCAGCGCTTCGGCGGCCAGCTCCGCCTTGGTCGCATCGCGCCACATGATTGAGGCGCAGCCCTCCGGCGAAATCACGGAATAGACCGCGTTTTCGAGCATGAAGATGCGGTCGCCCACCGCGGTTGCGAGCGCTCCTCCGGAGCCGCCCTCGCCCGTGATCGTGACGACGATCGGCACCGGCAGGCGCGACATCTCCCGTAGGTTGCGCGCGATCGCCTCGGCTTGGCCTCGCTCCTCGGCATCGACGCCGGGGTAGGCCCCCTGCGTGTCCACGAAAACCAGAATCGGCCGCCGGAACTTCGCCGCGAGATTCATCGCCCGAAGCGCTTTGCGGTAGCCTTCGGGCTTTGCCTGGCCGAAGTTGCGAGCCACGCGCTGCTTCGTATCGCGGCCCTTCTGGCTGCCGACGATCATCACGGGTTTGCCGTGGAACCACGCCATGCCTGTGAGCAGCGCCGGATCGTCCGCGAAATTGCGGTCGCCGTGAATCTCGCTGAAGTTCTCGAAGAGAAGCCGGACGAAATCTTCCGTGTAGGGCCGTTGAGGATGGCGGGCGAGCAGGAGTTTTTGCCACGCGCCCAGATGGGTATAGAACTCACGCTTCAGCTCTTCGATCTCGCGGCGGATGCGATCGATGTCCTCGGCGTTGGCGTCCGTGGGATCGGTCAGGCTGCTGAGAGCGTCGACGTCACGCTCGAGTGCATCGATCTCGATCTGGCGCGCCTTCTCTCGTTCGCTTGCGGCTGGGGCGTGGGTCGGGGTTTCCGCGCCGGCCCCCGCGGCCTGCTTCCGCTCGGCGGCGCTCTCCTTCTTTAGTTGGCGGAGCCGGGCGGACGCCCGCATCCGCCGCAGGCGCTCGCGCGCCATTTTGCGCTTCTCGGGAGAGTCTTTCATTGCACCACCGCAACGGATTCGCTGCCGCAGATTTCGCGGACGCGCTCGACAAGCTCCCGGTCCGCCTGCACCGCGCTGCCGGCCTCGATGGTGGCTTCGGTGCCGTCGTCTTGAACGAGTTCGAAGGCGATGCGGCAGCGGCCCGGATGGCTCTGAAACAGTTCATGAAGTTGATTGATGATTCCTGTGTCCATCGCGCTGCGATTTACGCGCACGCGTAGCAGGCTGGGTGCGCCGTTCGAGGACTTCGCGGCGACCTGGTCGAGCAGGCGCGCATCCGCGACGATCACGCGCGTGCCCACGTCCTCGACCGCGACGCGTCCCTTGATCAGCAGCGGCGTCGCGGCCTTCAGGATCGGCTCGAGCTTCTGGAATGCCTCCGGGAAAACCAGCGCCTCGATCACGCCGGTGCGGTCCTGTAACGTCAGGATGGCCCAGCGCGCGCCTCGGCGCGACCTCATCGGACGCGATTGGACGATGATCCCGGCGACCACGATGTTCTCGCCGTTGCGCCGGCCCTCGAGTGTCGAAAGCTCGGCTGCCTGAAGATCCTGCAGGCGTCCGGCGTACTTGTCGAGCGGGTGCCCGGAAATGAAGAAGCCGAGAGTCGAATACTCCGCGGCCAGGAGTTCGTGCTCGGGCCACTCGTCGACGTCCGGGAGGTTTTCGGGCGGCGGTGCGATCGGTGCGGTCTGGCCGCCCATGAACAACCCGTGCTGGCCGCTTTCTTTCGCGCGTTGCAGTTTCTGCGCGCGTTCCACGGCGCGGTCGATCACCGCAATCATCTGCGCCCGATGCGCACCGAGGCCGTCCAGCGCGCCCGCCCGCACCAGGCTCTCCAGAACCCGCTTGTTGAGGAGACGCGCGTCCACCGATTCGCAAAACTCGAAAAAGCTCTTGAACTGGCCCAGCGTCTCGCGCGCGGCCAGGATCCCCTTGACCGTATTCTCGCCGACGTTCTTGATGGCCGCGAGGCCGAAGCGGATGTTGTCGCCGACGGGTGTGAAATTCATGTCGCTCGAATTGACGTTGGGCGGCAGCACGGTGATCCCCATGCTGCGGGCTTCGTTGATGTACTTCACCACCTTTTCGGTGTTGCCCGTTTCCGACGTGAGCATCGCGGCCATGAATTCGACCGGATAATGTGTCTTGAGCCACGCCGTTTGGTAGGCGAGGAGCGCGTAGGCGCAGGAGTGCGATTTGTTGAAGCCGTAGCCCGCGAACTCGGCCATCAGATCGAAGATTCTTTCGGCCTTCTTTGCGGGCACTTTGTGCGCGTGACAACCCGTCAGGAATTTTTCGCGCTGCGCGGCCATCTCTTCCGGTTTCTTCTTTCCCATCGCGCGCCGAAGCAGGTCCGCGTCCCCGAGTGAGAATCCCGCGAGCCGGTTCGCGATCTGCATCACCTGTTCTTGGTACACGATCACGCCCAGCGTCTCGGAAAGGAATTCCTCGAGCTCCGGCAGGTCGTAGGTAACTTTCTTCTTGCCGTGCTTGCGGGCGATGAAGTCGTCGATCATGCCGCCCTGGATCGGGCCGGGGCGGTAGAGCGCGTTGAGAGCGGTCAGGTCTTCGAGGCGCGTCGGTTGGTAGCGCTTCAGGATGTCGCGCATGCCGTGCGATTCAAACTGGAAGATGCCGGTCGTGTCGCCTCGCGAGAAAAGTGCGTAAGTCTTGGCATCGTCGAGGGGCAGCGCGCTGAGATCGAGATCGACCCCGCGGTTGTGCTTCACCAGTCGAACCGCGTCGTCGAGCACCGTGAGCGTCGTCAGGCCGAGGAAATCCATCTTCAGCAGGCCGATCCGCTCGAGCGCGTTCATGTCGTACTGCGTCGTGATTTCGTCCTTGTTTGACTTGTACAGCGGAACGATCTCCGTAAGCGGGCGCGGAGAGATCACCACGCCGGCGGCATGGGTTGATGCATGGCGCGCGAGACCCTCGAGGCGCAGCGCCACCTCCACCAGCTCTTTTACGCGCTCATCCGATTTGCGAAGCGCTTCGAGCTGCGGCGTCTGCTTGAGCGCGTCTTCGAGTTCGATGTTGAGCGTAGTGGGGATCATCTTTGCGATCTTGTCCACTTCGCCGAACGGCATATCGAGCGCTCGGCCCACGTCCTTGAGTGCTGCTTTGGCGGCCATCGTTCCGAACGTGATGATTTGCGCCACGTTCTTTTCGCCGTAGGTCTTCCGGACGTACTCGATCACTTCGCCGCGCCGGCGCATGCAAAAGTCGATGTCGATATCGGGCAGCGAGACGCGCTCGGGGTTCAGAAAGCGCTCGAACAGCAAGTCGTATTGCAGCGGATCGACGTCCGTGATTCGCAGCGCGTAGCTGACCAGGCTGCCGGCGGCCGATCCACGGCCCGGCCCCACGGGGACTTCTTGCGCGCGGGCGTAGCGGATGAAATCCCACACGATCAGGAAGTAGCCCGCGAAGCGCATCTTCTTGATCATTTCGATTTCGGCGGAGAGTCGCTGTTCGTATTCCGATAGCGGATGGCGCAGCAGGTTCTCCTTTGCGCGGCGCTCGAGCAGCGGCACGCGCGACGCGAAACCCTCGCGCACCACTCGCTCGAAATACGAGTCGGTCGTGTGGCCCTCGGGAACCTTGAATTCGGGGAACGGATTGCCGACGCGCTGAATCTTCAAGTTGCAGCGATCGGCGATCGCCACCGTGCGAGAGACCGCGTCCGGCAGCTCGCGGAACACCTGCGCCATTTCCTCCGCCGTCTTGAAATAGAACTGATCGGTCGCGAACTTCATCCGCTGCGCGTCGCTCATCGTCTTGCCCGTCTGGATGCACATCAGCACTTCCTGCGCGTGCGCGTCCGAGCGGGTCAGATAGTGGCAGTCGTTTGTAGCGACGAGCGGGATGCCGGTTTCCTTCGACAGGCTCACCAGCTCGCGATTAATCCGCGTTTCGACTTCCAGCCCCTGGTCCTGCACCTCCAGAAAAAAATTGCCTTTGCCGAAAATGTCGCGCAGGCGGTACGCGTTCGTCCGCGCCTGCTCGTATTTTTCGGAAAGCAGCGCGTCGGCCACTTCGCCGCGCAGGCAGGCCGACAGCGCGATAAGCCCTTTGCTGTGTTGCGCCAGCAGTTCGTGATCGATGCGCGGCTTGTAGTAGAAGCCCTCGAGATAACCCGTCGAGACGAGCTGGATCAGGTTCCGGTAGCCCTCTTCGTTTTCGCAGAGCAGGACGAGATGGTTCGAGCGCTCGGCTTCGGCGCCGCGATTCTTGTGATTGTCCGGCGCTACGTAAACCTCGCAGCCGATGATCGGCTTCACGCCGTGGGTCGTGGCCTTATGGTAGAAGTTCGCGGCGGCAAAGAGGTTACCGTGGTCCGTGACGGCCACGGCCTTCATTCCGCGGCGCGCCGCCTCTTCGGTCAGCTCCCCGATTTCGCAAGCGCCGTCGAGGAGAGAGTAGTCCGTGTGAAGGTGCAGGTGTACGAAATCTGGAGAATCAGAAGGAGCCATGCGAAACCCATTCTAAACCAGCTTCGGAGATTCGGGTACGCAAACCTGCGCTGGCAGAAGGCTCGCGAATTTGCGGCGAGCCAATTGCGCGGCGAACTTTCTTGGCAGTTAAGCCCGGCTTACGCGCACTTTTTGGCGTTTTTTGGCATTTTAAGGTGGGTTAATTTGCACCACATCGATCGAATTTTCGGGTGCTAAAAATCGCCGGATTCCTGCGCGTAGCTGAAGCCGGGAAGCGCCGGCGTCGCGCCGGTGTGAGAGACCCTGACGCGAATGGGAGGCTCGCCTTCGGCGCCGGTCTTGCGCAGAAGCGCGAAAGTGCCGAGCGCTTCGCCGTAGATTTTCGTGATCAGGAAAGATTCGCCGGTGTCGTCTTTCTTCCAGACCTGGCCGACTTGGACCTTTTTCGCGGGCACGATACGAATGTAGACAGATTCGCGGGAAGCGTCAATACGCTTGCCCGCGAGACTTTCCGTGGCGTCCTTTGCCGCGTTTGTGGCATCTTATTCTCTGTACATAAGAACATGGCGGAAGGCAAGAAAATCGCGGTCGTGCTGTTTCAACTGGGCGGCCCGGACTCGCAGGCGGCCGTCGAGCCGTTTCTCTACAATCTGTTCCGCGATCCCGACATTATCAATTTTCCCGGCTCGTTTCTCGCGCGCAAGCCGCTCGCGAAGCTGATCTCCTCCACGCGCTTGAAAACCGTGCGGCAGAAATACGCACAAATTGGCGGCGGTTCGCCGATCCGGCGGCTGACCGAGCAGCAGGCGCGGGCGCTCGAAGCGGCGCTGCGGCCGCACCTTTCGGCGCGCGTGATCGTGGCCATGCGCTACTGGCGTCCGAGCACGGAAGAAGCCATTGCGTCGCTCGAAGGCGCGCCATTTGACGAGCTGGTGCTGCTGCCGCTCTACCCGCACTACTCCTTCGCGACCACGGCGAGCAGCCTCAAGGAGTGGAACCGGCTGCACAAGCCCAAGGTTCCGGTGCAGGTGATCGATCATTTTTTCGATCACCCGGACTACATCGCGGGAATCGTCGAGCGGACGAACAGCATCCTGCGGCAACTCCCGCGGCCGGACGACGTTCACCTCGTCTTCAGCGCGCACGGCCTGCCGATGGCGCTGGTCGAGAAGGGCGATCCCTATCCGCAGCACATCGAGGCGACGGTCCGGCTGGTTCGCGAACTCGGGGCCTGGCCGAATCCGCACGTCCTCTGCTTCCAGAGCCGGGTCGGGCCGCAGAAATGGCTCCAGCCGTCGCTGACGGGCACGATCGAGAAGATGGCGCGCGAGGGAGTTCGCCGGATGCTCGTGATCCCGATTTCCTTCCTCACCGAACACATCGAGACGCTGCACGAAATCAACATCGAGGCGCGCGAGCAGGCCGAATCGCTCGGCATCGGCGACTTCCACATGATGCCCGCGCTCAACGACTCGCCGCTCTTGATCCGCGCGCTCGCCGACCTGGTGCTGCGCGCCGTCGGCCGCCGCCCCGGCGTCGCCTCCCTCGCGACGTAAACTCGTAACAGACGCACCCTTCTGGGAAACGAAGGGTGCGCCACCCTCAAATGTCGTTCGTGGCTCGAATCGGTGTGGCCTGCTCATGCGCGAGGGGGATGTGCGGCGCGCAAGAGACAGCGAAGGGTGCACCACCCGCCATCGATTTCTTTGACCTGCAGCTACCTCTGTAGTATCTATACATCTTCGTCGTCTTTTCTGGCATGCACTAATCTTGAACTTTCCGTGGGGATGCGAGCCAATGTTTGGCGATAACTCAACTGAAAGACAATTTGTGATTAGCGTTCTTGCGAGCATCTTTGTCTTAATCTGCGTGCAGCCACTTCTGCCGCTTCTTTGGAGACTAACGTTAGCTAACATTCGTTACTTCAGCGACGGCATGTACGCGAACGCGGCACTGGGCACTAGGAATGACGTCGATTTCATGCTTTTGACCGCTGTGTCAGCGGGTTTGGTGGCCCTGCTTATCGGATTCTTTATCGCTGCTTGCCTCACGAAGTATACGGGGGCGAGGGACCATCTTTCCACGCGGACAAGCTGCGGCCGTTTGCTAGGAGAGCCTGGAATTCGCCAGCTTTTTGGGGCATCCAGTGCTCAGTGTTCTCTCTCTCGACATTCATTCTGATCTCGATGACGTATATGAGCTTGCAGTTGAACACGTCCTTTAATCAAAGGTTGACGGTATTGGCACCCCGAATTAGCGAACAGGAATACAAGGAGATTTTGGCCTCGTGGGCCGGTATGAGGAATAGGGCTGACTATCAGGCGGTGGTTCAGCGCGTAGACAGCGACGCTGCGGCTAAAGGGGTGGTACTTCCGGATTTTCTGGGCGGCGCGGACCCTTCCAAGTAGCTTTCAAGTCAAGCAGTACGCTGACGGGTATGACTCATGGAACTTCTGGTCGAACAAACCTAACAATTTGAAACAGCTGGCCCAGGCGAAAGAAGTGGTGATCCCGGCTTGGCCCGCCGGGTGATGATGCGGTAACAATTGGGGGCAACATGCGTCCGATATTCGTAAAACCCTCAGGTCTTCCCGACTCAAAACGTCGGGTGCGCAGGGCCATCCAGACCGCAAACTACGCAGATGCAAAAGGCGCCGAAGACGCGCTGCCAAGGCCCAAAGAGACCTGGCCTTCTTCTGTACCTCAGGGCAATTGGTCCAAGATCGTGTCGTGCTAGCGTGGTTGGATCTATGCTTGAAGACATTACATCATCGACAAATCGACGACCCGGCGAGGGTCGTCGTCCCGCCTGCCCTGACGCAGGAAGGGACGGAGTTCGCCGCGGCGAACGACGAGGGACATCTCTTCGTGCCGAGCATCTACAGATTTCTAATCGAGAAATATGAGTATTAGAACATGGCCCAAAACATTGAAAACAAACGACGGCGATCGGTTCTAATCGAGAATTTTTGCGAGAGGCGGGCCGAAAGCAGGAACGCCCGCCTTCCCGGTCACAATTCGACCGGGACGCAAAAGGCGCGAAAGGCGGCCGTTACGAAGGCAAAGGCGTCAGGCGCGGGGCTTGCGCATGGACTTGGGCCAGATGCCGGACTTGCCGGGGGAGAGGATGCCGTGGGGGTCGAGGGCGTCCTTCAGGGTTTCGTGAAGGCGCAGGAGCGCGTGATCGTTGAAGGAGTAGGCGTCCATGACGTCGCCCATGAAGGCGGTGTGAGTGCGGTACTCGCCCCAGCCGCGCTCGGCGGCGGTCTTGACAAGGCGGCGGAAAATCTCGCGGTTGCGCCGGTTCTTCTCCACATCGTGCTCGATGGGGAAAAAATAGATGATGACGAACGCGCGCGCGAAGAACGACCAGATCGGAAATCCGGCGGGCGCGCCGTTGGCCCCGCCCAGATCGCGGGCGACCTGATCGAAGACGCTTTGCGCTTCGAGCACGGCTTCGCCCGTCATCGGAATGATCGGCGAGAACCACATGTGTCCCTGACTGCGCGGGCCGCCGATGGAGAATGTTTGCAGGCTGGGCACGCCGAATGGCACGGGGTTCACAATCTTCGCCAACTGCTCGGCGTCGAGGGGAAAGCGATACGACGCGCCGTCCTGAAAGCGCGCGCCCGGAATCGCGGCGGCGAATTTCTCCTTCGCATATTCCCATTGCGCAGCGACAACGTTGGCGGGGCCGTAGAACGGCAGCGACACGCTCCAGTAACCGAGATTATTTTTCGCGGCGTAGTCTTCGAGGTCTTTCGTCGAGCCAGTGGCGCGCAGAGTAGCCAGCTCCGAGCCGGGCCGCGCGAAGGCCAGCGGGCTGATGACGGTGGTCGTCGCCTGAACCATGCCGGAATTCATCAGATACGCGAAGATTTCGACGAGGGCGAAGAGGTCGTCGTGCTTCGGCACCGAAACGCTGCCGGAGAAATAGGCCTCCGGCTGCGGGAAGAGCCAGAAGCCCATCTTGGTGACGATGCCGAAATTGGACTGCGAAAACATGCCGTCGACGAATGGGCCGAAGCCGTACTTGTACTGCTGCCAGGTTTTCGAATTCGGGAGCGCGCCCATGCCGGTGCGGACGAGGTCTCCATTGGCGAGAACCACTTCCATGCCGCAGTGGCAGTCGAAGTGGTCGCGCATCGGGGTGTAGCCGCCGCCGCGCTCGAGCGCGTTGCCGACAAGGCTGCCCCAGCCGGGATCGGGCGGGTCGATCCAGACCTTGAGATTGCGCTCCTGAATGTAGCGGTAGAGATCGAAATAACTGACGCCGGGCTCGACGAGGGCGTAGTGATTCTTGTCGTTGACCTCGAGGACGCGGTCCATGCGCTTGAGATCGAGGACGACGCTGCCGGAGAGGAGCGGCGCGGACCCGCCATAGCCGAGATTCTTGCCGGTGGAGATCGTCCAGAGTGGGATTTTGTAAGCGTTGGCGATGCGCGCGATTTTCTGGACTTGCTCGGCGGAATCCGGAGCGACGGCGGCGGACGGAATCGGCTCCTCGGCTTCGTGCCAGAAGGGCGAATAGGAGTCGCGATAGGGATCGACATCTTCGTCGGAGGAGAAGACCCATTCCTTGCCGACGGCTTCGCCGAATTGTTTCAACGCGTCGGCAAAATCCTTGCTGGTGACGCCGGGTGGAAGTCTCATGTGGCGCTCCGGAAATCTGGATGGGACGCGCGGCATGTTATGTCCGCAGCGGAGGCGTGTCAAACGCGAGAAATGGGCGAGAGCTTCGCGCGTGCGCGCGAAATCAGCGTGATATAACTGGGACGTGGAATTTTCGCTCACCGACGAACAGCAGCAGCTTCGCCGTACCGTCCGCGAATTTGCCGAAGGCGAAATCGCTCCGCACGTGATGGAGTGGGACGAAGCGTCGCACTTCCCCTCGGAAATCATGCCCAAGCTCGCCGAAATGGGACTGCTCGGCGTCATCTTCCCGGAAAAGTACGGCGGCGCGGGAATGGGCTACGTCGAATACGCGATCATCATCGAGGAGTTGTCGCGCGTGGACGGCTCGGTGGGAATTATCGTGGCGTCCCATAATTCTCTGTGTACGAATCACATTTTCAAGTTCGGCACCGAGGAGCAGCGGAAGAAATACGTCGTGTCGCTCGCGCAGGGGAAGAAGCTCGGCTGCTGGGCGCTCACCGAACCGGAAGCGGGTTCGGATGCGGCCTGCCCGCGCACCGGGGCCACCAAGAAAGACGGTGGCTGGGTGATCAACGGAGCGAAGACATTTATCACGAACGGACACTACGCCGACGTTTGCGTGGTGATGGCGACCACGGACGCGCCGAAAGAACATCGGGGCGTTTCCGCCTTCATCGTGGAGAAGGGAACTGCGGGCTTTCGCCCCGGCAAGAAAGAGAACAAACTGGGGCTGCGCGCGAGCGACACGAGCGAGCTCGTCTTCACCGATTGCAAGGTGCCGGCGGAGAATCTGCTCGGGCGCGAGGGCGAGGGATTCATCAACAGCTTGCAGATTCTCGACGGGGGGCGGATTTCGATTGCGGCGCTTGGCCTGGGCATGGCGCAAGGCGCGTACGAATGCTCGGTGCGATACGCGAAGCAGCGCAAGCAATTCGGCAAGCCGATCGCGGAGTTTCAGGTGATCCAGTTCAAGCTGGCGGACATGGCGACGCAGATCGACGCCGCGCGCCTGTTGACGTATCGCGCCGCGTGGCTCGCGGACCGGGCAATTGCGGCGGGCGATTCCGAGGCGCGGATCACGCGCGAGTCGAGCATGGCGAAGCTGTACGCCGGGGAAGTGGCCGTGCGCGTGGCCAACGAGGCGGTGCAGATCCATGGCGGCTACGGATTCATCAAGGACTACCCCGCGGAGAAGTATTATCGCGACGTCAAGTTGTGTACCATCGGCGAAGGCACCAGCGAAATCCAGCGCATGGTCATCGCGCGGCAGTTACTTGGCAAGCAGTAGCATCGAATGGGATCGGAGGAGGACGACGATGAAATCACATCTCCTAGTGAGTTTTCTAACGGGGGCGAGTCTGGTTGCAGCCGCGTGGATGGCAGCGGCACCGGCCCGGGCGCAAGAGGTGACCAAGGAAACGGTCGAGGGCATCACAAACTTCCATCGCCTCGAGACCACGGTTGCCTGTACGGGGGCGATCAAGCCCGAGGTAGTGCCCGCAATCAAGAAGATGGGCTTCGTGTCGATCATCAATCTGCGCCAGGACAGCGAGCCCGGCGCGGACGTCGACGCGGAGGCCGCTGCCGCGAAAGCCGCGGATATTCGCTACTACCATGTCCCCTTCAATGCCACCGCACCCGATCCTGCGGCGGCCGACAAGTTTCTGGACGCGATCACCGCGAAGGGCAGCGAGCCGGCGTTCATTCACTGTGCGGGCGGCGGCCGCGCGGCCACGATGTGGTTCATCAAGCGGCTGGTGGTCGATCACTGGGATGAGGAGCGCGCGGAGAAGGAAGCGACCGCGCTGGGCATGATAAGTCCGTCGCTCAAGCAGTTCGCCATCGACTACGCCCAGACGCACAAGCGTTAGCGGCGGGGCCGCCACTCTCGTAGGCGTGAGATGTCCAACGCCACGTTGCAGTTGCGCAGCCGCCAGGAATGCGTCCATATCGGGCACTGACCTCTACGCAAACCGTTTCCTTTGAACTTTCAAGTTTCAACTGCTAAGTTGCAGGTCTTCCCTGCGTGCACGATTTCGCCTTGCCGCGCGGAACATCTAGGAGATTGCGATGAAGCTTGGAGAGATTGCCGAAAAGCTGGGATGCACCGTCGATGGCGATGCGAACATCGAGATTATCCGCGTGGCGGGGATTGAGGAGGCGAAGGCGGGCGAGTTGACGTTCCTCGCGAACCGCAAGTATCGCCCGGCGCTCGAAACGACGGGCGCATCGGCGGTCCTGATCGCGCGCGAGGACCCGCGGCCCCGACACATCGCGGCGTTGCGTTCGGCGAATCCGTATCTCGATTTCGCACGGGCGATCGAGCTGTTTCACCCGGCGCCGCAGTATGGTCCGAGCGTACATCCGACGGCGGTGATCGCGGACTCCGCCAAGATCGGAGTCGGCGCGCATATCGGCCCCTACTGCTTTGTGGATGAAGACGTCGAGGTCGGCGATCACGCGGTGCTGCACAGTTTTGTCACGATCTATCGTGGCGCGCGGATCGGCGACCATTTCTTCGCGCATTCGCACACGTGCGTGCGCGAAGGATGCCGGATCGGCAATCGCGTGCTGCTACAGAACGGCGTGGTGGTCGGCGGCGACGGCTTCGGCTTTGCGAAAGAGGCGAACGGAAGCTGGCACAAGATGCGCCAGACGGGCATTGCGGTGATCGAGGACGACGTGGAGATTCAGACGCTGAGCGCGATCGACCGCGCGACCGTGGGCGAGACGCGCATCGGGCGCGGGACGAAGATCGACAACCTCGTGCAGGTCGGGCACGCGTGCAAAGTCGGCGAGGATACGCTGCTCTGCGGGCAGGTGGGTCTTGCCGGGACGACGCGCGTAGGGAGCAAATGCATCCTCGCAGGGCAGGTCGGATGCGCGGGGCACTTGACCGTCGGCGACGGCGCGATATTGACGGCGCAGAGCGGCGTTCCGGCGGATGTTCCGGCAGGCGCGGTCTATTCGGGGTACCCGGCAATGGAGAATCGGGAGTGGCGGAAGTCGGTAGCGGTGTTCAACCGGCTGCCGGAGTTGCAACGAGAGTTGCGGGAATTGCGCGAGGAAGTAGCGCGGATGCGCGGAAGCGCCTAGACGGTGCGGGCGGAGGAGGCCGCGCCGGCAGCGGCGCGCCGGGCGCGGACGCGCAGGACCTTGCGCTGGTTGGCTTCGAGAACCTCGAATCGGAGTCCCTCGAATTCGATGATCTCGCCGGTACGGGGAACGTGGCCTGCGATGCTATTGAGCAGGCCAGCGACGGTGGTTGCGTTCGAACGAGCCGCAATGGCGTCGAACTCGACGCTAAAAAGCTCGGCGATCTTGTCCACCGGCACGCTGCCGCGAAGGACCATCGCGCCACTCGCCTCGCGAATCGCGTCGGGCGCGGGCCGGCGGTCTTCCTCGCCGATCTCACCGACGATCTCCTCGATCAAATCCTCGACAGTGACGACGCCCGCGAGAAGGCCGTATTCGTCGATCACAATGGCCATCTTCTGATTCTTCCGCTGCATTTCCTTGAGCAGCTCGGAGCCGAATTTCATCTCGGGGACGAACAGCGCGGGCCGCATCAGCTCGCGCACGGTGCGCCGCGCGGCGTCGCGTTCGGGAACTTCGAGCATATCGCGCGCGACGATGATGCCGATGATGTCATCGAGCGATTTTCCGTAAACGGGCAGCCGGGAAAATTTCGTTTCGACGATGCGCTCGCGAAGCTCTTCGAGAGTAGCCTTCGCGGGGATGGCGACGACATCGGGCCGCGGAGTCATGACGTCGCGGACGCGCTTGTCGCCGAATTCGACGACCTGCTCGATCAGGCGCGCGTCGTCCTGCTCGATGATCCCTTCCTCGGTGGCGGCGTCGACGAGGGCCTCGATGGCCTGTTGTTCCGCGGCGGGCGCGCTTGGCTCCTCGTCGGAAATGTGGAGCACGGAGGCCTGGAAGGCCATGAGCGCGTGAACGGGCCAAGTCAGCCAGAGAAGCAGCCGCACGAGCGGCACGAGGGGCGCGATCCAGTTGCCACGCATCCCGGCGAGGAGCAGCAGGGGCAGGAACTGCATCGCGATGACAACTTCCGCTCCGAGGAAGATCACAACCTCGATGCCGAACTCCCACCTGCCGGGCACGGCGGAATTCACGGCCAGGGCCGTTACGGCGGCGACCAGCACGAGCCAGAGGCGCGCCAGCAGGGTGAAGGTGAGCGCGGCGCGGCCGCGGTCCATCTTGAAGCGCGGCTCGATCTCCGCTTCGAAGGTGTTCAGATGCTCGCGGATGCGCCCGCTCGAGACCCGGCCCATCTCGCGGTACACGCGATCGAGATAGGAGACTACGGCAAGCCCTGCCGTCAGTGCGAGGACGCCCAGCGTGTAGAGAAGAATCGACATGGATTAAGCCAGCCCCAGCGCGCGGCGAAGGCGCCGCTCGCGGCGGTCCATCTGCCCTGCATCGGTCTCGTGGTCGTAACCCATCAAGTGAAGCATGCCATGAAGGATCAGGATGCGCATCTCATCCTTGAAGGTGCGGCCGAAGCGGCGCGCGTTGCGCCGGGCGACGGCCGGAGCGATGGCGATATCACCGAGATAGGAAGTAGAGGAAGTGGAGGAGGCAAAGGAGGGAGAGGAAACGAGCTTATAGTGGGCGCGCGAGCCACGCTGCTTCGTGTGTCTCTGCCGTTCACCATCGACCGGGAATGACAGGACATCGGTGGGACCGGACTTGCCGCGATAGGAGCGATTCCATCGGGCGATCTCGGCATTGGTCACGAGACAGACCGTGAGCGATCCGGCCGGGAGGCGGAGGTTCCGGCGCGCGCGTGCGAGAAACTTCTCGAGGTCTGCGACAGGTACTCGAACGCGGCGCTGGCGGTTCAAAACCATGAGAGCAGTGGCATTCGCGGCGAATTATCGCCCCCGAGAGTTTTTCGCCGGGCGCGCCTTGGCCTTGGAATGCGACGCGCGCGCGTGCTTCTGTTCGGCGCGATGGGCGGCCACCGCTCTTTCGTGCTTCGCCTGCGCGCCCGCGCCGATGGCAGCAGCCGCAGAACGCGCCGGCTTTGGCGCGGCGGGCGCACCCTTTCCGGCCGGATGAGCGGCGGCGGGCGCTTCGTGCGGAGCCTTTTCGCCGTGTTTGGGCTGCGCTTTGGCCGGAGCCTCGCCAGTTTCCTTGCCCTTGCGCTGCTTCTTTTCCTTTTCCGGCTTTTTCTTCGGCTCTTCCTTGATTCCGGCCAGCTGGCGGAGGGCCTTGGTGCGGTCCTCAGGAGAACGCGCCTTGCCGCGAAGCTGCATTTCGAAGAGCTGTTCGAGAATCTTGTCGAATTTCGGGCCGCGCGGAATCCCGAGCGCATCGAGCTCGGCCGCCGGAAGGGCCAGCCGCAGCGGCCGCCATTTCTGAATGTAGTTGCGGATCTTCGAGAGGGCGCGCGGGTTCGGCAGCTCGACTTCAATGTACGCAAGCATTTCGGCCGGCTGGGAAGCGAGGTAGAAGTAAGCGTCCTTGGGTGCGTTCGTCTTGCGGCCCTTGAGTATCTTCACGACCTTTTGCGCTTCGGGAAGCAGGTGCGCAATCGCTTCCACTTCAGCGGAGCGGAACTCCAAATGGCGCAAGGCCGCCGCGAATTCGCGCGACTTCAGGCGGCCGAGCGTATAGGCCGTCACCGCCACGTGGAGGCGCGGGCGGAGTCCGACGGCCAGGAAATTCCCCCGCACGCGTGCCAACTTGTTCAAGCTGTCGTAGTCGGGCTTGCGGCGCTGCAACTTGGGATGGATCGCCGCCAGCAAACCGCGGGCTTCCCACTGCTTGAGCGTTGCCGTGGGATTGTCTTCGCGGGCGAGCGCGCGCAGCTCGTAGCCGGCGTCGGCGCCTTCGATGGTTTCGTTGAGGCCCCGCTCCATGGCGAGATCGAACCACTCCTGCGTCCGGGACTCCATCTTGAAGCCCATGCGCGCCGCGTAGCGCAAGATGCGGAGCAGGCGCACCGGCCGGTTGGTGAACGCGTGGATCGAGAGAGCGCGGACTTCCTGTCTTTCGAGGTCGGCGAGACCATTCATGGGATCGAGCAGCAGGCCGCGGGATTGCGTGTTGAGCGAGATAGCGATGGCGTTGACCGAAAAATCGCGCCGCCGCAGATCTTCCATGATGCCGGCGAAGCGATATTCGGGCTTGGCGCCGGGCCGTTCGTAGACATCGTCGCGCGCGGCGGAGATCGAGCCGTCGGCTTCGCCGGCAAAGATCATTTCGTAGTGGCGCAAGCGCTCGCTTTCCCACGCGACACGCGCGCCGCCTTTTTCCAGTTCCCGCACCATGCGGACTGGATTTCCCTCGACGGTGAAATCGAGGTCGCGGATCGGCTGGCCGGAGATGAGGTCGCGGACGGCGCCGCCCGTGAGGTAAACGTTGACGTCCTGCAAGCGGGACAGCTCTTGCACGCGTTCGAGCGCGGCCCGCTGCTCCGGGGAGAGCCTGCTTTCCAGCAAGAACATGTAATCGGGCATGAGGTAGTGCGCCTCCCTTTTGCGGCGCCCCGCGACGGCCGTCTAGGCGCGCGGGTGATGCGCCTTATAAACCTGCTTCAATCGTTCCTCGACGACGTGGGTGTAGATCTGCGTGGTCGAGATGTCCGAGTGACCGAGCATGATCTGGACGGAGCGAAGGTCGGCGCCTCGATCGAGCAGGTGCGTCGCGAAACTATGGCGCAGCATGTGCGGCGTGAGCGCTTTGCGCAGCCCGGCTTTGCGGCCGTAGGCGCCGAGCAACTTCCAGAACGTGATGCGGTCGAGCTTGTGGCCCCTCTGGTTGAGAAAAAGATACGGTGACGAACCTTCGCGCAGCAGCTTGGGCCGAGCCGTGCGAAGGTACTTCTGGACCACCGCGAGCGCCTGGCGGCCCACCGGAACGATCCGCTCCTTGTTGCCCTTGCCGACGCATCGAAGGCAACCGGAGTCGATCTGCATGTCGTCGACGCGCACACCGCAGAGTTCGGAGACGCGCAGCCCGGCCGAGTACATGAGTTCGATGAGCGCCCGGTCGCGCAATCCAAGCGTCGTTTCCGTGTCCGGCTGCTGGAGCAGGCCGTCCACCTCCTCCAGGCTGAGGAACTCCGGCAGGCTCTGCCGGAATCGGGGCGATTCAATCGTCGCCGCGGGATCGTCGTCGATGTAGCCTTCCGTCAGCGCAAAACGGAAGAAATTGCGGATCGTGACCAGATGCCGCGCGACGGAACGGCTGTCGAGGCCCCTGCGGTAAAGCGAGCCGAGGAATTCGACGATGTCGCTGCGGCGTGCGTCTTTCGTGCCGAGCTTGCGGCCGGCAGCGAAAGCCGCGAACTTTTGGATGTCACGGCGATAGGCCTGAAGCGTGTTTTCCGAAAGGCCTTTTTCGACCCGCAGACAGTTCAGAAATGTGCGAATGTGAGCTTCCACTTCAGTGTCCCCAGCAAATCCTCAAAGTGCATCGACTAAATCTCGCCTTGAGCGAGCGGAGCCGTGCCCGGCTCCGCTCGCCGGAGCAGGAGAAGAAACTCCGGCAATTCCTTGCATCGAAGCAGCCATGCCAGGCCGAAATAGGCGGCCGTCGAAGCAAGAATCACGGCGGCGAGCAACGCGGCCTGAGTCACGGTGTGGCCCACCTCCGAGAAATGCGAAACCCGCAACCCGGCGTAGGCCACGGCGGCCATCGCCACGGCACACAAGGCTATCTTGGCGAGCGAACCCATGAGCCCGCGGGCGCCGAGGCGGCCATAGCGCTTTCGGAAAAGAAGAAACAGAGCGACGAAATTGAAATAGGCCGCCAGAGAGCTCGCCAGCGCCGGACTCCCATTCGAGAGTGAGCGGTAAAAAAACAGCAGAAAGATTGCGTTGAGAGCCACATTCATGGCCAAAGCCCAGGCACCGACGCGCGCGGGTGTCCAGGTGTCCTGCGTCGAGTAGTACATCGGCGTGATGAGCTTGATCGCGGCGAAGGCAGGCAAGCCGAGCGAATAAAAGAAAAGGGCGTGAGCCGTGAGCGACGTCGATTCGGCCATGAACTGACCGTGCTGGAACAGAACTTGAACGATCGGACGCCGCAGCAGAATCAGCCCCACCGCCGCTGGAATCGTGATGAACGAAACGATCCGCAAGGAGAAGCCGAAGGTGTGCTTCATCTCGTCCCATTTTCCCGCAGCGATCTGATGGGACATCGTGGGGAGTATCGCCGTGGACATGGCGATGGCATAGCTGCCGAGAACGAGTTGCATCAGGCGGTCCGCCACGTAGAGGGACGTAATGCTTCCCGAGGGCATCCGAGGCGAAGTGGCAAAAATCGTGTCGACGAACATATTGATCTGGTAGACGCCCATGCCAAAGAAGGCCGGGCCCATCAATCCGCCCACCTTGCGGACTCCAGGATCGGAAATGGAGACCTCCGGCACGAGGCTCATGCCGCGTCGGACGAGTGCCGGGAGCTGCATGGCCAACTGTACGGCCCCGCCGATTAGAATCCCGATAGCCAGGGCGACGGCGGGCGTACGGAAGGCCGCCGGGGTCCAGCGCAAGATTGGCCGATATACAATCCCGAGCGAAAACAGGATGAAGACCAGATTGAAAAAGATCGGAGTGGCCGCGGGGAGGCCGAACACCTGAAAGCTGTTCAAGAACGCTGCCGCGACCGCCGCCAGGCCAATGAAAAATACGGCCGGGAAAATGATGCGGTTCAGAAAGATCGCAAGATCCCAGTGGCTCTCGTTGCCGCCGAAGATCGTGAAGATGTATATCACCTGCCTCGAGAACACGACGGCCAAGGCGGCCAATACCGCCAGGGCGACGGCCATATCCCAGAATACTTTTTGAGCGAAGGCCCATGCTTCCTTCTTGGAGCCGTTGCGAAGATAGCCGGTAAAGACCGGAATGACCGAAGCGCCCAACGACCCTTCGCCGGTCATCCGGCGTATAAGACTGGGAATGCGGAAAGCCAGGATGAAGGAGTCGGCGGCGGGCGATGTCCCCAGGAGGAGCGCTACCCGTTGATCGCGTAAGTATCCGCAAATCCGGCTGATAACAGTGACGAGGGTTATAACGGAGGCCGACCGTAGGAGCTGTCCTTTGCTGGTCAATCGGCGGAGGCTCCGATGCTAACCCTTTAAGCACCAACAAGTTGACAAAAACCGACACAAAGATAACATAACCTGAGGCATGATAGCAACAGCCAGCCAGAAGTAGGCTTTGATTCTGTGAAAAACCGCAGCCCAGCCTCGACTCATAAGAAAGTGGTGGTCGTCCTCCTCGACCGTACGTCGGCAAAAGGCTACCTGAACCCCGCAATGCTGGGACAAGGGGACGTGGTCGATCTGTTGACCCTGGATGGCGAGCATCAGGCGATCCAGTTGAAGGACGTAAAGTGCGTCTATTTCGTCCGGGAGTTCAAGGACCCGTTCGAGCCGGAGCGGAAGACGTTCCTGAGCCGGCCGAAACTGGACGGGTTGTGGGTCCGACTGCGATTCCGCGACGAGGACGTGCTGGAAGGTATTGTGGCGAATAACCTGCTGGAGTTGTTGGATACCGGCGTCCAGCTCACGCCGCCCGACGTGCACGGTAATGCCGTGCGCATGTTCATCCCGCGTACGGCGCTTGCCGAGATGAAGGTGCTCGGAGTCGTGGGAGTGGCGCGGAGGTCGGCGCGGGCCACCCGCGGAATCCGAGCGGTCATCGAAGCGCAGTCGAAGCTGTTCGGCGAATAGGGCTTCGGACGGCAGCGCGGGCTTGAAACCCGCCCCTACAATTCGCCAAATTCCTCAAATCCCCCAAGTCCAAATTGGCTCTTTACTGCTTCCTGTTGTAGCCTATATTGGCCTGTAGGATAGGACCAATGCTGCCGCTGCACTTACAGCCCGAAAGCCACATCCCGCTTTACGTGCAGTTGCGCGATCAACTGCGCGCGCTCGTGCATTCGGGGGAGCTTCGCTCCGGCGATCGCATTCCGGCGAGCCGCGAGTTGGCCGGACAGCTCGGCGTGCACCGGACGACGGTCGCGAATGCATATGCAGAACTGGAATCGGAAGGATTGATTCAGGGCCACGTCGGCCGCGGGACCTTCATTTGCGGAGCGCCCGCAAAGCAGTTCTCACCGCCTCCGCGTTCGAACGGCAACGGGGGCGGCATGCGCTGGGAGGCGCTTTTTGCCGACGACCGCGGCGAAGAGAGCCTCAGCCGCATGATGCCGAACATTCCGCCCGGCGCCACGGCGTTCACCGTCGCGCGGCCTCCGGACGAGTCTTTCCCGCTCGAAGAGTTCCGCCGGTGCTCGAATGCGGTTTTGGGGCACGAAGGCCGTCGCATCCTCCAACTCGGTTCGACCGACGGCTACGAGCCATTGAAGCGAGAGTTGATCGGCCTGTTTCGCAGCGAAGGAATGAACGTTCGGAGCGAGCAACTGCTGATCACGGACGGCTGCCAGCAGGCAATCGACCTGGTCTGCAAGGCGTTTCTCCGTCCGGGAGATTCGGTCGCGCTTGAAAACCCGGGCTATCCCGGCGCGATCGCTATTCTTGCCGGGGCGCGGGTCCGTCCGCTCGCCGTCGGTGTGGAACCGGATGTGACCCGCACGGGGCACGTAGGTCTGGACGTGGACGCGCTCGAAACCGTGCTGATGCAAAACCGCGTGAAGTTCATCCTGATCACGCCCGACTTCCACAACCCGACGGGCACGGCGCTGCCGGTTGCCAGCCGCCGGCGCCTACTGGAACTCTCCGCGCGCTTCCAGGTGCCGGTGGTCGAAGACGGAATCTACGCGCGGTTGCGGCTGCGCGGCAATCCTATCCTGTCGCTCAAGGCGCTCGACACCGCGGGCAATGTGATCCATGTGGACAGCTTCTCGAAAACTGCGTTTCCGGGGCTGCGCGTCGGTTGGTGCATCGGTCCCGAAAGTGCGATCGAGCGGCTGCGTCTTGTGAAGCAATCGACAGACTTGCACACGGACCAACTTTCGCAGGCGACCATGGCGGAGTTCATGCATCGCGGGTATTTCACGCGACATCTCGCGAAGATGAAGAAGGTTTATCGCAGCCGCCTCGAAGCAATGGAAGAAGCGCTCGAGAAGCACATGCCCGAAGAAACGTCGTGGACGCATCCCGACGGCGGTATGAGTCTGTGGGTTACTTTGCCCGCGGGTTTCGATGCGGGCGAGTTGTTGATTCACGCACGCGAGCGCGGGATCGTGTTCCTGCCGGGCCGGCACTTCTATTCGCAACATCCACGGCCGAACACGCTCCGGCTGGGCTTTTCGGCCGTGGATGAAAAGCGCATCGAGAGGGGCATCCAGACATTTTGCGATCTCCTGAAGAGCGAGCTGCGCAAGCGCCAGCGCGGCGCGAGGAGCGAACTGCCCGCTCGTGTGGCGCTCGTGTGACGGTCCAGATGCTGCTCAAACCCAATGCGACGAACCACTGTTTCGGCTGCGGCGGAGCGAACCCGCGCGGCATGCAGCTTACTTTCGAGCAGGACGATGCAGCCCGGCGCATTCGCGGGGCCTTCCGGATCGGCGCCGAATATCAGGGCGGCGTGGGCTTCGTTCACGGCGGCATCGTCGCGACGCTCCTCGACGAAGTGATGGCCAAGGTGAGCCGGTTCGCCGCGGATCACGCAGTTACGGCGGAGCTGACGGTCGAATACCGGAAGCCGGTGCCGGTTGACCAGGACCTGATCGTCGAAGGTTGGGAAGTGGAGAGGGACGGGCGGAGTCTCTACCGCGAAGGCGAGATCCGCGATGCCTCCGGCGCGCTGTTGGCACGCGGGCGCGGACACTTCGTCGTGGTCGATCCGGCGCGCTTTCGTGCAAGCGTTGCCATGACGGACGCAACGAGGAAATCGGACGGTTAAAGTGTCAAATATCTATGGAACCCGTCGGCCGGTTGTCGCCGGCCTCAGGGCAAAGGGGAACGAATCATGGATCTGATGAACAACAATCTCTGGCGCGTGAAAGTCGGGCTGGCCGAGATGCTCAAGGGCGGCGTGATCATGGACGTCACGACGGCGGCGCAGGCCAAGATCGCCGAGGAATCGGGCGCTTGCGCGGTGATGGCGCTCGAGCGCGTGCCGTCGGACATTCGCAAGGAGGGCGGCGTGGCGCGCATGGCCGCTCCGCGCGTGATCCGCGAGATCATGGAGTCGGTGTCGATTCCGGTGATGGCGAAAGTCCGCATCGGACATTTCGCCGAGGCGCAGGTGCTCGAAGCGCTCGAGGTGGACTACATCGATGAAAGCGAAGTCCTTACACCCGCCGACGAAGAGCACCACGTTTGGAAGCACGGGTTCAAGGTGCCGTTCGTCTGCGGCGCGCGGAATCTGGGCGAGGCGCTGCGACGCATCGCCGAAGGCGCCGCGATGATCCGCACGAAAGGCGAGGCCGGCTCGGGCAATATCGTCGAGGCCGTGCGCCATATGCGCGCGATTGTCGGGCAGATGAAGAAGCTCACAACGCTCGGGGAAGAAGAGCTTGTGCACGAAGCCAAGGAGCTTGGCGCGCCTTTCGAGCTGGTCGCATGGATCGCGAAGAACGGGAAGCTGCCCGTGCCGAATTTCTCGGCCGGCGGCATCGCCACGCCCGCCGATGCGGCACTCGTGATGCAGCTCGGCGCGGAGGCGGT
>Ga0181521_10000539_pt1 | contig 46577 bp, 45 predicted proteins | sample PEATcosm2014_Bin_32_FD_119764 | JGI IMG/M metagenome (GOLD analysis project Ga0181521, IMG submission 119764) | Peatland microbial communities from MTU Mesocosm Facility, Houghton, MI, USA - PEATcosm2014_Bin02_60_metaG | ecosystem: Environmental > Terrestrial > Soil > Wetlands > Peat | place... | reverse complement strand
GCAATGTCTTTGCCGGTAAGTCTGGCCTGCCGATACAAAACGACAGTGAGCGTGCCACTGACCACGACGAGCGCGAGCAGCAGCGTGAAAACCTGATGTCGCAAAGCGACAATCTGATCCATCAATTCGGTTTGCACGGGGGAATATGTTTCAGATTCGTTCATGGCAATTAGCGGTTGGCGGGTTTGGCTTGGGCGAGCTGCAGGATACGGAGAATGTCCGGATTTGGATTTTTCTGGCTGTAAGCAAATGCGTCATTGGCGAGCGATTCGACGGCCATGCTGTAGCCGTTGGCCTGGGTTGCCTGCGTTTGAAGGGAGCGCAACTCGCGCGTGCGGAAAATCGTCTGCAGCGCGAAAATCACGCCCAAAATCGCCAGCACAGCCAGCACGAGATTTAAAGCAGTCGTAATATTGTCATTTTTCATAAGATTACGGTGACTTTATCGAAACGGCGGCGGATGTCCACTGAATTTTTGCGGCGAAAATGAATTGATTTTACGTGGGGCGAATGGTATTACTTTTTATAATTCAACGACACATAGTGGCTAAAGAAGAGCCAATTGAATTAAGCGGAAACGTTACACAAGTGCTGCCCGGCACGATGTTTCGTGTGGCGCTGCCTAACGGTCACGAAGTGCTCGCACATATCTCCGGCAAGATGCGCAAAAATTTCATCCGCATCAGCGTCGGCGACAAGGTCAACGTCGAGATGTCACCCTACGATTTGAACAAGGCGCGCATCACTTACCGGCACAGCTAAACCCGAAAGAAACCCGAAATCCCAAGCCGGAAAACAAAGCGGTGGAGGAAAAATCTCGTTTGCCCGGGTGTTTGCATTTCGGATTTCGGCCATTGGGCTTCTTCTCGCCGCACGGTCGCGCCGCCGCAGCGGGTCGGATCCTGGATTTCGAACTTTGGCCTTTGGCTTAAGCGGCAGGTTGCGTGAAATATCCGCCAAGGCCGCAGCCATTTTCTTGACGCAACCCGCAACACGCAACACGATTGCCCCATGCAAATCCACTGCTTCGGCGCAACCCGCACCACGACCGGCTCGATGTATCTGTTCGAGGTCAACGGCAAGCGGTGGTTACTCGAATGTGGTTTGTTCCAGGGCCGCCGCGAGGAATCCATCCAGCGCAATTGTTGTTTTCCATTCGACCCCAGGCAGGTGGACGCCGTGGTGTTGAGCCACGCGCACATTGATCACGCGGGCAACCTGCCGAACCTGGTCCGGCAGGGCTACACCGGCAACATCCACTGCACCTTCGCCACGCGCGATCTTTGCAGCATCATGCTCGTGGATTCGGCGCATATCCAGATGGACGACGCCGCGTTCGTCTCGAAACAGCGGGCGAAGAAAAAACTCCCGCCGGTCGAGCCGCTTTACACCATCGCTGACGCGGAGAAAACGTTGCATCAATTCGTCGCCGTCGGCTACGAACGCCCGTTTCTGGTCGTGGACGGCGTCACCGTCACGTTTCGCGACGCCGGACACATTCTGGGCGCGGCGCAGGTCATTGTGGATGTGCGCGAAGGCAATCGAAAATTCCGTTACCTGTTTAGTGGCGACGTGGGCCGCGGCAACGATGAAATTCTCCGCGACCCGCAACCGACCGAAAACGTGGATTATCTGCAGATTGAATCCACCTACGGCGGACGCGAACACGCCGTGCGCACCGACGCCGACGAAATCGTGGGCCGGCTTGTGCTGGAGACCTTGAATCAAAAGGGCAAGGTCATCATCCCGGCGTTTTCCGTCGGGCGCACGCAGCAGATTGTTTACGTGCTGAACCAGCTCACGCTCGCGGGCAAATTGCCGCGCGCGCCGATTTTTGTGGACAGCCCGTTGAGTGTGAACGCCACGGAGATTTACCGCCTGCACCCGGAATGTTTCAACGACAGCATCAACCGGTTCCTGCACGAAAAGGCGAACCCCTTCGGCATGTCGAACCTGACCTATATCCGCGAAGCCGACCAATCGAAGACGCTCAATGATTTGAAGGAACCCGCCGTTATCATCAGCGCGTCGGGCATGTGCGAAGCTGGACGCATCCGGCATCACCTCAAAAACCACATCGGCGATCCGAAGAACCTGATTCTGTTCATCGGCTTCTGCGCGGAAAACACGTTGGGCGCGCAAATCGTGGCCGGCAAAAGCCCGGTGAACATTTTTGGCGAACCGCAACCGGTGCGCGCCAAAATCGTTTCACTGGACACCTACTCCGGCCATGCGGACAAAAATGAATTGCGCCGTTATGTCGAAAAAATTTCCGGCGACATCAAAAAAATCGTCTGCATCCACGGCGAAGAATCGCAATGTCTGGCGCATGCCGAAACGTTGCGCGCGATGAAACCAAAAGCCGAAGTCATCGTGCCGGAATACAAGCAGGTGGTGGAAATTTGAAAGAAAACGAAAACATCGAACATTCAACATCCAACATCGAATGACCGGAGTTGCGCTGCCCGAAGTGTCCCGGAGGGACAAGCGGAAATAGCCCGGCGTTTCAACGCCGGGAAAAATTCAGAATTGCATAAGTTCCGAAGGAACGGCTGAATGGATTCCATGTCCTACATCAGTTCCTGTTTTCATTGTGTTTTCAGCACCAAGGAACGGCGGCGGCTCATCGCGCCGGAATTGCGTGATCGGCTCTGGCCTTTCCTGGGCGGCATCGCCCGGCAGAACAAAATGAAGGCCATCGAAATCGGCGGGGTGGAAGACCATGTCCACATTTTACTTTCGCTGCCATCCACGATGGCGATTTCCAAGGCACTGCAAATGATAAAGGGCGGCTCGTCAAAATGGATTCACGAAACTTTTCCCGAGCATCGCCTTTTTGCGTGGCAGGAGGAGTATGGCGCGTTCAGTGTGAGCGTGTCGCAACTGGACAAAACCATCGAATACATCAAGGGACAGGAAGCGCATCACCGCAAAATGACGTTTCAGGAGGAATTTCTGGCGCTGCTGAAAAAACATCGCATCGAATACGACGAACGGTATTTGTGGAAATGAGGTTCAGCCGTCCCTGCGGGACTTTATGGCGGGGTGTTTTCCCCCGGCGTTGAAACGCCGGGCTATTGTCATCCGCGCCTCCGGCGCTGGCAAAATCAATCCCGGAAATTCACAAACTGCACCGGCACGGGAAATTCCTGCGCGCGCACGGCGGCGATGACGGTCTGCAACTCGTCCCGGCTTTTGCCGGTCACGCGGATGGCGTCGCCCTGGATCTGCGTGGTCACCTTGAATTTGCCATCGCGGATGAAGCCGGTGATTTGTTTGGCGACGGTGGTTTCAATGCCCTGTTTGATTTTGATGACCTGCCGCGCGTGACCGAGCGGTGAAATGTCCGGTTCGGCTTTTTCCACGCTTTTGAGGCTGATGTTGCGTTTGGCGAGCCGGCCCATGACGATTTCCGTGAGCGCGTTGATTTTGAACTGGTCCGCGGCGGAGAGCTTGATTTCGTTCTTTTCAAGGACAATTTCCGCCTTGCTGCCCTTGAAGTCGAAGCGGTTGGCCAGTTCCTTGTTGGCCTGGTTGACGGCGTTTTCGATTTCCATCGAGTTGACCTGCGAAACAATGTCGAATGAGGGCATGGCCACAGCGTAAAAGGGCGGCCGGGAAAGAAAAGCGAATTTGCCAATGATCATGGCCGTGACATTTCCTCCTGGGAGCGCCGGCGTCCACCCTCCGCAGTGCTGCTACGGAGGACGGGTCCCGCCGGCTCGCTACGGACGACAAATTATCCACTCGCCGGCGGGGACGCCAGCGCTCCCAGAACTCGCGCCGGATTATCATGCCGTGCAATTTGCGGGTTGAACCGCTCCGCGTTTTTTGCCAGCTTTCATTCAAACCGAACCGCTTTGGTCAAACTGTCAAATGAGCGAAATCAAATCCAACGCCGACATCGAGCCGTGTCTTTCGGTCGTCATGCCGGTCTATAACGAAGTGGCGACGGTGGCCGAATTGATTAAAATCGTGCTGGCGCAGCGGCCGGTCCGGCAACTGATCATTGTGGATGACGCTTCCACGGACGGCACTTGGGAGAAGTTGCAGGCGGCCACCAACGGCGATTCACGGGTCACGTTGGTGCGACATGATCAAAACCAGGGCAAAGGCGCGGCCTTGCGCACAGGGTTCGCCCAGGCGATCGCGCCCGTCGTGATGGTTCAAGATGCCGATTTGGAATACGATCCGACGGAATATCACCGGCTGCTCATACCGATTTTATCCGGCAAGGCGGATGTGGTGTTTGGCTCGCGGTTTCTGGGCGCCGGGGCGCATCGCGTGTTGTATTACTGGCACTCGGTGGGCAACACCCTTTTGACCACCTTTTCCAACATGGCCACCAACCTGAACCTGACGGACATGGAAGCCTGCTACAAGGTTTTCCGGCGCGAAATAATTCAACAGATCAAAATTGAAGAGAACCGTTTTGGTTTTGAGCCGGAAGTAGTGTCTAAAATGGCCCGGTTGAAGGTGCGCATCTACGAAGTGGCGATTTCCTATTACGGGCGCACTTACGCGGAAGGCAAAAAAATCGGCTGGCAAGACGGGGTTCACGCCTTTTGGTGCATTTTAAAATATAATTTTTTGCCCCGGTCATAGGTCAAACCCGATAATTTCCAATGACAATCCGTTCCGGAGCCAGCAAAAATCAAACCATCATGCCAACGGCCATTTTAATCTGGGTTTGGTTTTGTGCGTATCTCAATTGCGTCGGCTGGACGCTGTCGGCGTTGCATCAATTGAACGCCGCCGGTTACCTGGTCGCGCTCCTGATTGGATTCGTTGCGTTCGTAGCTTGGTGGAAGCAAACTTCCGGACGGATTTTCCCGCACATTTCCTGGAGGAAATTGAAACACCGTTTTCGCCGGCCATTCCCACTCGCATTTCTGATTTTGGCGGCGATGGCTTTTCTGGGCGGCGCGTTGTATGCGCCGAGCAATTACGATGCGCTGGCGTATCGCCTGCCCCGGATTTTGCACTGGCTGGCCGCAGGCCAATGGCACTGGATTCACACCATTTTCTCACGGGTCAATGATCGTGCTTGTGGCATCGAATGGGTTTCCGCGCCATTCATTGCGCTGGTGAAGACCGACCGTCCGCTCTTTCTCATCAACCTCGTTTCCTTTTTGCTGCTGCCGGGGCTGGTGTTCAGCGTGTTCACGCGGCTGGGCGTGCGGCGGCGCGTGGCGTGGCATTGGATGTGGATGGTCCCGACGGGATACGGTTTTTTGCTGCAAGCGGGAAGCATTGGCAACGACATGTTCGGCGCCGTGTTTGCGCTGGCGGCCGTGGACTTTGCGTTGCGCGCAAGAATCTCCCGATCGCCGCGCGACTTTTTTGCGTCCATGCTGGCGGCGGCATTGATGACTGGCGCCAAGACAAGCAATCTGCCGTTGTTGCTCCCGTGGGCGCTGGCCATTTTGCCGTCGCTCAGATTGGGCCTGCGCTGGCCGTTGCGGACCGCGGTGATTTGCCTGGTTGCATTCGCGGCGTCGGTCGCGCCAAACACCATTTTCAATCAATGGTACTGCGGCGATTGGTCGGGGCTCAGGTTGGAGGGCGATGTCGGAAAGCCACCTCCGTTGTTTTTGGCCGGAGTCAACGCGGTTTTGATTCCGTGGAAAAATCTGTCACCGCCGGTGTTTCCGTTCAAGGAGCAATGGCATGAAGGTCTGCAACAACGGCTGCCGCCGGCCTTGGTCGGGCAATTGGATCGGAGGATGGAAACCGGCCTGCGGTGCTTTGATTGGTCCGAATTGCAAATGGAAGAAGGCGCCGGGTTGGGATTTGGCGTTTGCGTTCTGTTGGCAGCCAGTGTTGGCGCCGCCGGTTTGGCACGGCGAAAATCCCCGGCGGCGCCCCCAAACGGAGGTTGCTGGTCATGGCAGGTGTGGGTGAGGTTCGCGCCCGTGATTTCCCTGCTGGCCTTGATGACGCAATCCAACTTGACGGCGATCGCCCGCCTGCTCGTGCCGTATTATGCGCTCTTGTTGCCGCCGCTGCTGGCGTGTGCCGGGCACGAACGGGTGGTGATGCAGCGCTGGTGGCGGGCGGCGGGGTTCGCGGTTTTTGTCATGGCGGCGGGGTTGCTGGTGATTTCACCGCCCCGGCCCTTGTTTCCGGTGCAAACTTTGCTGAACCGGTTTCAACCTCAGACCGCCGGTTCACGCCTGTCGGCGCGGACACGGGAAGTTTACTGGGTTTATCGCGAACGCAACCATGCCTTTGCTCCAGCCATCGCGGTGTTGCCGCCGGACTCAAAGATTTTGGGACTGATCACGTTTGATGACCCTGAAACTTCCTTGTGGCGGCCGTTTGGCTCGCGGCGCATTGAGCATGTTTGTCCCGAGGACACGCCTGCGGATTTGAAACGGCAGGGCATTGAATATGTTCTTTTGCGGGAAGAAACATTGAAGATATGCTTCAAATGTTCGCTGGATGACTGGCTCAAGCAAATGAATGCCCAGGTCGTCCAAAAAATTCCACTCAACCTGCGCGCTTCAAGAGGTGCGCTGGATTGGTATTTGGTCCAGTTGCGATAAGTTATAAAACCCATGCTCGCCAGAAGGCCGTCGATTTGAGTAGGTTTGCCCTGTGAACGAACTCGTGGAACTAACCATTCTGATGCCCTGCCTGAACGAGGCGGAAACCATCGCCCGCTGCATCGAAAAGGCGAAGCTGGGACTCCAACGATCCGGCGTGCGGGGTGAAATTCTCGTCGCCGACAACGGCAGCACGGATGGTTCGCAGGCCATCGCGGAGAAACTTGGCGCGCGGGTGGTGTCAGTGAAGGAAAAGGGCTATGGCAGTGCGTTGCGCGGCGGAGTCAACGCCGCGCTGGGCCGATGGATTCTCATGGGCGACGCGGACGACAGCTACGATTTTTCCGAAATCACCGGTTTCGTGAAAAAATTTCAGGAAGGCTTTGAACTGGTCATGGGTTGCCGGCTGCCGATTGGCGGCGGCACCATCATGCCCGGCGCGATGCCATGGAAGAACCGCCGGATTGGCAATCCGATATTGACGTTTACCGGACGGGTTTTTTTTAGATGTCCGGCGCGCGATTTTCACTGCGGCCTGCGCGGATTCACCAAGGCCGCGTTTGAGAAAATGGATTTGCAGACGACCGGCATGGAGTTCGCCTCGGAAATGGTCATCAAGGCCACGTTCAAAAAACTGAAAATCACCGAGGTGCCCATCACCTTGCACAAGGATGGACGCTCACGTCCGCCGCACCTGAAACCCTGGCGCGACGGCTGGCGGCACCTGCGTTTCATGCTGATTTATTCACCGCGCTGGCTGTTCCTTGTGCCGGGACTTATGCTCTCGGCGTTGGGATTCATTCTGGCGACCGCCCTTTCGTTCGATGACATCAGGATCAGCGGGATTGAACTCAACGTTGGCACGCTGATGATGGCATGCATGGCGATGGTTGTCGGTTTTCAACTCATCGCGTTTGCCTTTTACACCAAGGTTTTTGCCATTGCTGAAGGATTGTTGCCGGACGACCCGAAGCTGGCGCGCATCTTCAAGGTGTTCACGCTTGAAAAGGGAATCGTCGCCGGCCTCTTGGTGCTGCTCGCAGGCATCATCCTGTTTCTGCACGCGCTGTGGATTTGGAAACGGGCCAATTATGGCGTGCTGCCCTCCATGGAGGACAATCTGCGGCGGCTGATTCCGGCCGCGACGCTCATGATTCTTGGCGTCCAAGGCATTTTTTCGAGCTTCTTCATGAGCGTGCTCGGTCTGAAAACCGTTTCGCGCAAACCGCCCGCCGCGCCGGCCAATTGACGCGGTCACAGTTCCAATTTTTCAATCTGAAACGGCCGGCAAATCAGTCCAGCCGCCGCGTTCGGTGAAAAATCCGGTTGCGGATTTTGATGCATCAGGCTTACCAGACTGTCGCTGCGGAAGTTCAATCGCAATCCGCACGTCTCGGCGGATTTCAACCCGGCCCATACCAGCCGCCACGGCAGCGGGATGAATCTTGTTTTTTTGCCCAGCCCGCGTGCGATTTCCAAAAGCAGTTGCCGGAACATCCAGGGCTGTTCATTCGCAGCCGTTAAAATGCGCGGGACCGCCGCCGTTTGTCCGGCGGCACAACGCTCGATGAACGCAGCCAGATCTTCGTTGTGAACGAGAAATTGGATTTGGGAACCGTCGCCAAAGATTGGCAGCACGGATGATTGGCAGACCTGCCCGACAAGTCTGCCGAACATTCCGCCCGGCCCGCCGCCGTAAAACAGACCGTGCTGAGACCGCCCAGCGCCAGTGACGGTCGGATGCCCACACCGTGTCCCTGCCATGGAGTTTGCGTTTCGGTTTCGCGATACGGAAAATCGGAGCCGAAAACAAATTTGAGCGGCACGCCCTTGGCGCCGGCGACCATGCCTTCCTTCAATCTGGCAATCTGCCCGGGTTGCCACTCCGATGGCTTGGTGGCGGCCAGCTTACGGACGACCTGGGCGCGTTCGGGTTCCAATTCAAGTCCGGCATCCAGCATCAACACGTTCGCGCCGCGGGCGAGCAGCGCCCTGGCGCAGGCGACGCCCGCCGGACCGGAACCGATGACACAGTGCATAATTTTTCTTTGCCGGGGAATGCGGTTGCGGAATGGAAGCAAAACCTCGTGCGCGTGCAAGCGTATTCAAAGACCAAATCGGGCGCGGCCTTCCCTCATTCCGCTTGCTGAATGCAAGCAAACTGAATTTAATTTTGGGCTGAACCTGCGGCCGGCGCATGTTTTAAACAATGAAATCGGGTTGGTCTGACCGGAGCGCGGAGCGGCGTGCCGCGCCTGCGTTCCATTCAATGCAAACGGACTCAACACTGGACAATTTCGGGCTTGTCGTTGGTTTTTTATGCTGCAAGAATGGGATAAAACTTCCACTGATGAGCAGATTGCAAATGACCACCGCGATGATTTACGGATATGGGTTTCATATCTGACAACAACCAACTTAAACTTTTTTCAACAATTATGCAGGTGATGATTCTGTGCGGCGGCTTGGGAACCCGGTTGCGGGAGGAAACCGAATACCGGCCCAAGCCGATGGTGGAGGTCGGTGGACGCCCGATCCTCTGGCACATCATGAAAATCTACGCGGCCCACGGATTCAAGGAGTTCGTGCTGTGCCTCGGTTACAAGGGGGCGATGATCAAGGACTACTTTCTCAACTACGAAACCTTTACCAAGGATTTCACCCTCACGTTGGGCAACGCAAAGAAACTGAAGTTTCACAACGCTCACACCGAGGAGGGATGGAAAATTACTTTTGTTGAAACCGGGGCGGCGGCGATGACCGGTATGCGTGTTTTGCGCGCCTTGCCTTATATCAAGTCCGAAAATTTCGCGCTTACCTATGGTGATGGCGTGGCCGACATTGATTTGAAGGGGGAACTGGCTTTCCACCGGAAGCACGGTTGCCAGGCGACGGTGGCTGCCATGCGACCCCCTTCACGTTTCGGGGCAATCGTGATTGATGAACTGGAACACGTCAGCGATTTTCAGGAGAAGCCGGATATAACAACCGGCCGCATCAACGGTGGATTTTTTATTCTAAGACGCGCCGGATTGGAGCGGTATCTGCAGCCGAAGGAGGAGGGACTGGTTTGGGAGCGCCAGCCGCTGGAAAAGCTGGCTCAAAAAAAACAGCTTAAGGCCTTTCAACACGACGGCTTCTGGCAGCCGATGGATACCTATCGTGAATTTGAATGGCTCAACAAGCTCTGGTCCGAAGGCAAGGCGCCTTGGAAAATCTGGTGATTCATGTTTGCTGAAGCCTTTCGCAACAAAACCGTGTGGCTTTCGGGGCATACGGGTTTCAAGGGAGCCTGGCTGGCGCAGTGGTTGTTGGAACTCGGCGCGAACGTCCATGGTTTTGCCCTGGAACCGGCGACCAAGCCCGCGTTGTTCAACCAATTGGGACTGGCCGGACAGCTTCACCACCGGATCGCCGATATTCGCGATCCGGCCGCAGTGCGGAAATCCATTGGGAAAGTCCAGCCGGATTTCGTTTTCCACCTCGCCGCGCAACCGTTGGTCCGCCGGTCCTACGCGCAACCGCTGGAAACCTACGCCACGAACGTCATGGGAACCGCCCATGTGCTCGAAGCCCTGCGTGGTTTAAAGAAACCATGCGCCGCCGTGTTGGTCACCACGGACAAGTGTTACGAAAACCGGGAATGGCTGCACGGGTACCGCGAGGACGACCCGCTCGGCGGACACGATCCTTACAGTTCCAGCAAGGCGGCGGCGGAAATCGCCATTGCCGCCTGGCGCCGCTCCTTTTTCAAAAAGCATCCGGTGAAAATTGCCAGCGCCCGCGCGGGCAACGTCATCGGTGGTGGCGACTGGGCGAAGGACCGCATTGTTCCCGACTGTGTCCGCGCCTTGCAAAAAAAACAGCCCATTGCCGTGCGCAATCCGGATTCCACCCGTCCCTGGCAGCACGTGCTGGAGCCGCTCAGCGGTTACCTCCGGCTCGCCGCCAAACTCTCTCAACCCTCAACCCTCAACCCTCAATTCGCTACGGCCTTCAACTTCGGACCGGCGCATGAAGCCAACCGCACCGTCCGCGAGTTGGTGGCCGAGGTGTTGAAACACTGGCCGGGGCGCTGGGAGGACCGGAGCGATCCGAAGGCCGTTCACGAAGCCGGCCTGCTCCAATTGTCCACCGACAAGGCCCACGCTCTCCTTGGCTGGTTGCCGGTCTGGTCATTTCCCACGGCGGTTGAGCGGACGGTGTCATGGTACCGGGAGACCACGGCCGATCCCCGGTCCGCCAGCGCGCTGGCCGTGCGACAGATCGGGCAATACCAGGCCGATGCCGCGCAAGCAGGCTTGTCGTGGGTGGCCCGATGATTTAAATTTGTTGTTTTGCAATGAGTGATCAAAAGACGTTGCGGCGGCAAATTCTGGACCTGGTGCGGGCGTACCAGGCGGCTGCGCCAAAGAAACCATTCCGTCCGGGCGAAGATCTGGTGCGTTACGCCGGCCGTTACTTCGACGAAAAGGAATTGGTGAGTCTCGTGGATTCGTCCCTCGATTTCTGGCTGACGGCGGGGCGTTACGCGGATGAATTTGAGGCGGGATTGGCCGGGTTCCTGGGCATTGAAAACGTTCTTCTGGTGAACTCCGGCTCTTCCGCCAACCTGGTTGCCTTTTCCACGCTCACTTCCGCAAAGCTCAAAGACCGGCGCGTCAAGCCCGGCGACGAGGTCATCACCGTGGCGGCGGGATTTCCAACGACCGTCAACCCAATCATCCAGAACCGTGCGGTGCCGGTTTTTGTGGACGTGGAACTGGGCAGCTACGTGCCAACACTGGAGAAAATCGAGGCCGCGCTCAGCCCCAGGACCAAGGCGGTGATGATCGCCCACACCATGGGGGTGCCTTATCCGGTGCGCGAAGTGCGCCAATTTTGCGACCAGCACCGCCTCTGGCTTATCGAAGACAACTGCGACGCGTTGGGAAGCCGTTACGACGGCCAGCTAACCGCCACCTTTGGCGACCTGGCCACCTTCAGTTTTTATCCCGCGCATCACATCACGATGGGCGAGGGCGGCGCGGTGGCGGCGGCGAACGAGGACCTGGCGCGCATTGCCCGCAGCTTCCGCGACTGGGGCCGCGATTGTTACTGCGCCGGCGGCGAGAACAACACCTGCGGCAAGCGGTTCGCGCAGCAATTCGGCACGCTTCCCTTCGGCTATGACCACAAATACGTTTACTCTCACATTGGCTACAACCTCAAGGTGACCGACATGCAGGCCGCCATCGGGGTGGCGCAGTTGAAGAAAATCGAAGACTTCGTGGCTGCGCGGAAACATAATCACGCTGCGCTTGCCGCCGGATTGAAGAAACACAAACAGCACCTTATTCTGCACACAGCGCCGCCGAAGTCTGATCCATCTTGGTTTGGTTTTGTCATCACGGTCCGGCCCGAAGCGCCATTCACGCGGGCCGAACTGGTCAACGCGTTGGAGACCGCGCGCATTGAGACGCGAAATCTTTTCTGCGGGAACCTGCTGCGGCATCCGGCCTACAGCGACATCAAGCACCGCGTCGTCGGTTCGCTGGCCAACAGCGACGTGATCACCACGAACACCTTCTTCATTGGCGTGTATCCGGGACTGACGGAGGAAATGATCCGCCACGTGCTGGCGACGTTTGACCGGCTTATTGGGAGCAGATGACAGAGGGCAAAGGACGGAAGACAGAGGACAGCAACTGAACACGAACATGAGTGAGCGCATAATGTCATTTCGGGATTTGAGGGTGTATCAAGCGGCATTTAAATTGCAGCAACGCGTCTTCAAGACAACCAAATCATTTCCGCGCGAGGAGATATACTTTCTGACCGACCAGTTTCGCCGGGCCTCCCGATCCATCGGCGCGAACATCTCCGAGGCGTGGCAAAAACGCCGTTACCCAGCCAGTTTCGTCAGCAAGCTGTCTGACTCCGACGGCGAACAAGCGGAGACACAGCACTGGATTGGCACCGCTCCGGCGTGTGATTACATCAGCCAGGCCGAATGCAATGAAATGCTGGCTCAGTGCGCGGAGATTGGCCGGATGTTGGGCAGTATGATGGCCGCGCCCGAAAAATTTTGCCAGGTTCCGCCGACCAGCCGCCCTCCGCCCTCCACCCTCCGTCCTCCGTCCTCCGGCTCATGAGCATGCCGCTCAAAATCCGCTGCACGGTCGAGTCCATCACGGACCACAGCGGGCGGGTTTATACCGTTGATCTCGTCCCGCAGAGCGTGGTGCCGGGTTTCAAACCCGGCCAGTTTCTCCACCTGACCGTGGACGACTACGACCCGTCGGGCTTCTGGCCCGAATCGCGCGTTTTTTCCATTGCCAGCTCGCCGCGCAATCGCAGCCGGATTCGCATCTGCTATTCGGTCAAAGGCCATTACACGACCAAGATGGAACAGACGCTGAAAGTCGGAGGCGAAGCGTGGATCAAAATGCCCTACGGCGAGTTCGTGATTGATGAAACCAGCGACGCGGTGCTGATCGCCGGCGGCACCGGCATCAGCGCTTTCACCGCTTTTCTGGAGGCGCTCACTCCGCAAGGTTCACAGGCGGTGACGCTGGTTTACGGCGCGAGAACGCCGGGGCTGTTTCTGTTCCAGGAAATGATCCTCGCGCAACTGGCCGCCGTGCCGAAACTCAAGGTGGTGTTTTTTACGGAGACGCCGGACGAAGCTTTCGCCCATCGGATGTCCGTTCTGCCCCGGGCGCCCCATTGTTTGACCGGCCGCATCTCTCTGGACGCGCTTCTCCGTCCTCCGCCCTCTGTCCTCTGTCCTCTGTCCTCCGTCTTCTACCTTTCCGGCCCGCCGGGCATGCTCAACACTTTGTCCGCCGATCTAAAATCGCGCGGGCTTCCGCCGGAACAAATCCGGACCGATGCGTGGGAGTAAATCCCTTCTCGGTCATTCTACAAGCTTGCTGGCGGGCAAAATTCCGCTAACATGGCCCTTGGATCATGGAAGTCCGCAGTATTGAAACCATCGTCAAGGCGCTGAACGACGCGGGCGTCCAGTACCTCATCGTCGGCGGGCTGGCCGTCAACGCACATGGGTATGAGCGGCTTACCGTGGATGTGGATTTGGTCATCGGACTTCAACCGGAAAACATCAAACACGCGCTCCACGCCCTGCAAGCGGCCGGCTATCAAATGAGCATCCCAGTGACACCGGAAGATTTTGCCAACCCGGAACTTCGTGAAATCTTGCGGAAGGAGAAGAATATGCTGGTACTCCGGCTCTGGAGCGATGTCCACCGCCGGACACCCATTGATGTGTTTGTTTATGAACCCTTTGATTTTCAAGAGGAATTTGCCCGGGCGAAATGGGAGCCGGTGGCTGGCGGCGCTCGCGCGCCGATTGTCAGCTATGAAACCCTGATGGCCATGAAAAGACAGGCTGGACGGGACAAGGATTTGCTGGATATTCAAGCATTGAAGAAACTCGATCCCTACCGATGACCAAAGAAGAACTGCACGCGCTTTGTACGCAACCCAGCTGGCAATGGTGTACCTTTGAAGGTGCTGAATTGCACACGCTGCTGCTGGGCCTGCAAACCACCTTCCGCGAAAAGCTGGAATGGCTCGAAGAAGCCGAAACCCTCACCCTGGGTCTGCGCGCCAGCCGCGAGCAGGCCGCGGCCGCCCGGCGATCCGGTGCTTTGGAAACATAGTCGACGGAATGATGAACACCGTTTTCCTATGCGAGCATCCACCCTGCACTGACGCGCCCATGAAAATTTTTGTCACGGGCGGTACGGGATTCATCGGCAGCCATATTTGTCGGGCTTTGATTCAGGCCGGCCATTCCATCATCTGCCTGAAACGGAAAACTTCAAGTCTTAACCGCTGCGTGGATTTCCGCGAGCGGGCGCAATGGGTTGACCATGATTCCGCCGGCTGGGCTCAAGTCGTCATCGCTTCAAAACCGCGGGCGTTGGTTCATTGTGCGTGGACTGGCGTTACGGTGGCGGAAAGAGACGACTGGAAAATTCAGGGTGAAAACATCGCCTTTTTTCTTGAATTGATGCGCGTCGCGGAAGCGGCGGGCGTGAAACAATTCATCACTTTTGGTTCCCAGGCTGAATACGGCCCCATTCAGGGGCGCGTGAATGAAGATCATCCCTGCCGGCCAACCACAGCCTATGGCATTGGCAAGCTGGCCTGCCTCACGTTGCTCGAAGGGTTCGCCCGGCAACGACAGATGAGCCAGGCATGGCTGCGGCTTTTTTCGATCTACGGGCCGGGCGAGGGATCGCAATGGTTCATACCAAACCTTGTTCGGCAAATGAAAGCCGGCCAAGCGCCTCAATTAACCGGTTGCGAACAGCGTTACGATTACCTGCACGTCCATGATCTGGCGTCGGCGGTTCTGGCCGTGTTGCGGCAGCCCGAGACGAGCGGCGTCTTCAACTTAAGTTCCAATACGTCATTGCCATTGAAACAAGTGGTGCAACTGATCAAAGAATATGCCGGTTGTCGTGTGGCACCTAGCTTTGGTGCGCTGCCGTACCGTCCCGGCCAGTCCATGCACATGGAGGGCGACAGCACGCGGTTTTACGAAACATTTGCTTTCATGCCGCAAGTCACCATAGTTGAGGGCTTGCGCAAACTGGTCGCAGAAACACCGGCAACCTGAACACGACGCGGGGGGCGGCCATTCCTGCGCAAAACGAATCGAGCCAAATGAAAGTTTCTGATTACATCGTGGCTTTGTTGGAAAGCAAGGGGGTCACCAGCGTATTTGAATTGTCCGGCGGGATGATCACGCATCTGCTGGATTCGTTTTGGCAGCGCGGAAAAATCCGCGTCGTCAGCATGCATCACGAACAGGGCGCCGCATTTGCGGCCGACGCTTTTGGCCGAATGACCGGCATCCCCGGTGTTGCGCTCGCCACGAGCGGCCCCGGCGCAATTAATTTGCTGACGGGTGTGGGCAGTTGCCATTTCGATTCGTCACCGGCGGTATTCATCACCGGCCAGGTAAACCGCCACGAACAGAAAGGCGACCGGCCCATCCGGCAGTTGGGCTTTCAGGAGACAGACATTGTCAGCATGGTGCAGCCGGTTACCAAGGCGGCTTGGCGGGTGAAGACAGCCGAAGAGGTCCCCGCCGTCTTCGAGCGTGCCTTTGCCCTGGCCATGGAAGGCCGTCCCGGTCCGGTGTTGGTGGACATTCCAATGGACATCCAGCGGGCCGAAATTTCCGCTTCCGTTCCCGTCGCAGGCCGGGTGCCGGTTCCCGCTTCCGTGGCGCCGGATGAATCGTTTTGGAAAAGGCTGGGCGGACAGATGCGCGCGGCCCAACGGCCGTTGATTTTGGTCGGCGGCGGGATTCGCTCCGGCCTGGCCACCGGATTATTGCGCGAGTTTGTCACGCAGGCGGGCATCCCGGTGGTGCATTCCCTGATGGGAGTGGACGTCCTGGCTTACACTCATCCCCTGCGCGTGGGCATGATTGGCAGTTACGGCAACCGCTGGGCCAACTGGGCGGTCGGCATGTCTGACTTCCTACTGGTGCTTGGCAGCCGGCTGGACGTGCGGCAAACCGGTTCGGAAACACAGTCTTTCAAGAGCGGCCGTGTAATCGTCCATGTTGATTGCGATGTCGGCGAAATCAACAACCGCGTGATGGGATGCGAACCCATCGTCAGCCAGTTGAAAGATTTTTTGGCGGCGGGCTTGCAGAGGCTGACGAAATTTCAATTGACGGAGCAGGCCGGCTGGCTGGCCGAGATTTCGGCCCGGCGCGGGGAATGGCCGGACGAGCGCGAGATTGCGGATGTTGCCGGCATCAACCCCAATGCACTCATGCACGCAATTTCCCGCGTCTCACAAAAGGCCGGCGCTTACGTCGTGGATGTGGGACAACATCAGATGTGGGCCGCGCAATCCTTGGAATTGACCGACCGCCAGCGTTTTCTCACGTCCGGTGGCATGGGTTCCATGGGCTTTGGATTGCCGGCGGCGGTCGGCGCAGCCTTTGCTTGTCCACAACAACCGTTGGTTCTGATTGCTGGCGACGGCGGCTTTCAATGCAACATTCAAGAATTGCAAACCGTCGTTCGAAACCAGTTGCCGCTCAAGATCGTCGTGTTGAACAACCGTTGCCACGGCATGGTGCGGCAGTTTCAACAGTCCTACTTTGATTCACGCTACCAGTCCACGCTGTGGGGCTACTCCACGCCGGACTTTGCGAAAGTGGCGGCTGCCTACGGCCTGGAAAGCCGGCAAATCCAGTCTTCCGGCGAAGTGGCGGAAGCCTTGCACTGGCTGTGGTCGGTGCCGCAAAGCCCCATGCTGCTGGAAGTATCCATTGAAAGCTCGGCCAACGTATATCCCAAGATGGCTTTTGGGCGCCCCATCACCGAAATGGAACCGTTCTTCAAGCCAACGGAAATGGAAGGAACTTGAACAAGCGCCAAACGCCGCACCAATGAGTGGACCCAAGGTCGCAGTCTGCGTCCCCGCTTATAACACTGCGCGTTACATCAAACAGTGCATCGAAAGCGTGTTCGCGCAGGAGTTCAAGGACTGGGTTCTGCGGGTTTCAGATAATTGCTCGACTGATGGCATGTGGGAGATTCTTCATGCAATTCCATCCCCCGCAGCAGCGGTTGTGCCGGCAGCCGGGAACCGGCGTGCCAGGATATTTTGGGTTTGAATCTTCAGTGGGCTGCGTATTTACTGTCAGTAACGATGCCGTTCACGCCAAGCATTTTCGCCGCGATTAAGAAGCCGTTGCGTTCCTCGCGGTGGATTTATCGTCCTTGGGCATTGCTGCGTCATTGTTTGGTCCCGGCGCTCAAGGATTGTTTCTGGGAATTTTACCGGTCCTTTTTTAAGGCGGCCGGCTCCCGCTTGTATTATGTGTTTCCCGAACAGCATGCTCCCTTCGGCCAGTTCTTCGCGTCCGTTAGAAACGGCCCGCCGGTCAGGTTGTTTTCGGCATATCAGGCTTTGCGCTGCGGCTATCCCAAGCTGGAGGGACGGATTGTGTTGGAAGACCAGGGATCGCCGGTGGTTCGCGAAGGCAGCCTTTTGGCGGCGGGAATAACGGAACAGCACACCACCCAGCCATGGCCGGTGCTTTGGAGCCGGCACCCGGGAGCGCATCTGGTTTCCAGCGCGCTCGCTCTCGTAACCCCGAAAAAGGAGTTGTGTCTGGAATCCGTCTATGGCCACCGCTTTTACCGGTGGGACCCGGCCTGCCGCTATTTTCGGCTGCCGAAACCGGTTTCTTTGGAAGGGAACTGGACCAGCATTGTGTCCCACTGGGTTCCCAACGGTTCCGGCTTCATTCCCAACCATTCACACTGGCTGCTGGATGCCCTGCCGCGGCTGGCGGTGTTGAACGAATTCCCCCCGGATACCCGAATCATCGTTCCCGGGAAACTGGCCGCTTATCAGTGGGAAAGCCTGGCGATGCTGGGGCTTTCCCGGGACCGATTCCGGCCATCGCCGGAAACTCATCTGCAGGTCGAGAATTATTACTTCAGTTCCCCGCCTTCAATGGTGGTCTGCTACAATCCTTATGCCGTGCGCTTCCTTCGGACCGCGTTCCTCGAAAAGCGGGACCGCAGCTATTCCGGTCCAAAACGCTTTTTTATCCGCCGAAACCAACTGCGGGACATTGGCAACAATGACGAAGTGGAGCGGTTTTTCGAGCGGCTCGGATGGGCCATCATTGACCCGTCTCAACTGACGTTTGCCCAGGAAATACAGCTTTTTTACGAGGCGGAAGCGGTTTGTGGTTTGATGGGGAGCGCGTTTAGCAACACCATTTTCTCCCGTCCGGAATGCGCGGTCGTTATGATGGGTCATGATTATTGGACGGACGGCACTTTGGACTGGATAATGCAGGCGGTGGGGATCAAAAAATACAACTGGCATGTTTATCCCAGCAATGGCTGTCGGCAATTCGAGGTGGATCTCGGCATCCTGGAGCAGCAGCTTAAATCCTCCGGGTTGTTTTGATGAGGACGGCATAAAATGTGGCTGATATGTCCCGGATTAAACGATTTACACATTCCCTCCTGTCCGGTTATTTGGTGCTGGGGGCGAACATGTTCTACACGCTGGCGTCGGTGCCGCTGGCGCTCCATTACCTGTCCCGGGTCGAGTTTGGCTTGTGGGCGTTGACGACCCAAATCGCCCAATATGTTGCGCTCATTGACTTGGGCATGAGCAGTTCCATGTGCCGATTCCTGATTGATCACAAGGACGACAAATCGGACGGGGCTTATGGCGGCATCATCAGGGCGGGCGCGTTGGTGGGGGTGGTGCAGGGCGCGTTGATTGTGCTGGTGGGAACGGGGCTGGCGTTCTGTGCCGCTCCGCTGTTTAATCTGTCCGGGGAATTAAGAGGGGAATTTTTCTGGTTGCTGACCGGGCAATCGGCGCTGCTGGGGTTGCAGTTCGGCACGCGGATTTCAAGCCAGTTGTTAATCGCGCACCAGCGTTTCGACATACCCAATTATGCCACCGTGGTTCTCTTCGGGGTGAGCCTGCTGGGGATGTGGGCCGGCTTTGCCGCCGGCCTGGGCGTGTTCAGTTACCTGGTCGCCCAGACCCTGTCCACGCTGATCGGGGCGGTGGTGACCCTGATCATCTGCCTGCGTTTGAAGTTGTTTCCCGGACCGGGCGAATGGGGCCGGGTGACCCGGGAAAAATTCAGGGAATTGTTCGCGTTCGGACGGGACGCCTTTCTCATGAATATTGGCAGTCAGTTAATCTCCGCCAGTCAGACCATGTTGCTTACCCGCTTCCTGGGGTTGGACATGGCAGCGGTGTGGAGCGTCTGTACCCGGACTTACACGCTGATGACAGCGCTGGTCTGGCGCCTGCTGGATTATTCCGGCCCGGCATTGATCGAGATGATGGTGCGCGGGGAGCGTGACCGCTTGCTCCAGCGTTTCAAGGACCTGGTGGTTCTGTCGGCCAGTTTGGCCATCGCGGGGGGGGGCCTGTTCGTGGTCTGCAATGATCCCTTTGTGCGGCTCTGGACGAGTGGCCGGATTCATTGGTCGCCACTCAACGATTTGTTGCTGGCCGTCTGGTTTGTCTTTGTCACGCAGGTGCGGGTGCATACGGCGCTTGCGAGCTCGACCAAGCGATTTGGGTTTCTGCGCTTTGTTTTTCTGGTGGAAGGATTGGCTTTTGTCGGGTTGACCCTGCTGGCGCACGGGCGGGGTGGGGTCACAATGATGCTGGCCTTCTCCGTTCTCTGCACGATGCTCTTCTCATTTCCCTATGGATTGTGGCGCACCCGGGAATATTTTGCGCTGGGTTGGCGCGAACTGGCCGCGTGGTGCCTTCCCACGTGGCAACTGACCTGGCGGCTGGTACCGGTGGCGGCGGCGGTGTGGTGGCTGGCGCGGGATTGGCCGCCCCGGTGGCAACTGGCCACCTGCTTTGTCCTGCCGGGGATCTGGGGGACGATGGTGTTCCTGCGGCACGGCTTGAACCCGTCATTGCGGGTTGAAATCATCGAGCGGATGCCGTCCTGGATGGGAAGCCGGCTGAAACAACTTGCCCGGGTTTGATTCACATGCAGCCCGACGAAGTTTGTAATTGTTGACCCGAGCCGGCCTTGACATAACCCCGGACGAAATACCATCCGCAGCATGAACTCCGGCAAGAGACAACTCACGGTCAACGCGGCGGCTTATCCGCTCAGTCGCTCACCGTATTGCCGAGGGGAACTGTAAACTATGCCCGATCCGATCTGTGCGGCCGTGGTTCTGAATTACAACGGTCGTCACCTCCTGCAGGAGAACTCGCGAATGACGTCTCAAAAGGATGCGCAGGAACACTCCAGCTTGGAAAGCTTATTGTCGAACTGGATAGCACGCCTGCCGAGCGCTGCAACTTCAGACTGCGGCAAAGCCAAAGCGCGCCGCACGGCATCCCGAACCCGTGCAAAGTCGGTTCGGCTGGCCTCCGGTACGTGGCGAATCTTTCGTCTGCTGAACGGGAGAATTTCAAGCAGAATGGCTTGGCGCGCGCGCGTGAGTTTACGTGGGATCGCGCGATTCAAAAGACGATGCAGGTGATCAGTCGTCTTATTTGACCGCACTTGACTTGCTGGTGGCAAAGCCGTCGCAAGAGAAGTGTCAGCCGTCTGACACTTCTCTGACCCCTCATGATCCTTTGCGATTGTCTGGACGACCCGCCATCCCACCATGCTATTTCCGGTGCAGATCACAAGCGATGGCTGAAAAATCAACCGGCAGCGACGGAGCGAATTACCTGCAGCCAGGCATTAGCCCAGTTGTCCGTGTTGAAAATACGGCGCACGGTTTCCTGCTGGCCTATCCCAATTTCGGTTCGCTTCCGCAATGTGTCCTTCAGCGCCTGTGCAACGGCTATCTCGTCGGGGTTACACTGCACGGTTGGCAAATCGGCAAGGCCCGCCACATTTGTGGAAACTGTGGCAATCCCACAGGACATGCTTTCGAGGGCGCTGAGCGACGTGCCTTCGCGGCGCAACGTCGGAATCAAAGTGACCAGCGCCGAGGAATAGTAATCCGGCATGCGTTTGTTCTCGACGTCCGGCTTGAAAAGCACACGCTTCCCGAGACCGAGACTTTTGATGAGTTGCTCGATGTAGTTAATGTAACGGCCGGGACGCCTTTTCCCCAGCAGACAGAGCGTCAGCTCCTTGTTTTCATCCGCCAGAAGCCGGAACGCCTTGATGGCGAGGTCAATGCCCCGGTCGGCGGTGATTTGCCGGGGGACAAGGATGATGTTGCGTTGCTTCAAGGCCGGCAGCCCGGCTGTTGCTTGAAACTTTATAGTGTCCACACAGTTTGGAATGAACCACTTGCCTGGTGACAACTCCGTGAAGCAGCCTTTAGCGGGGGGGGCGGTATATCCAAAATGGCGCAGATAATGAGTGTCGTTCACAACATGAGTGAACTTTTCGAGGCAGGCTTTCGCAACCCGCTCATGCACCCTGTCGTCCCAGGTCATATTCTCCAAATGCCACTCGATGCCATGAGACAGGACGATTGTTTTGTGTGCCAGTCGCTTTAAGGCCCAAGCCGAAAAAGCGTAATGCGCGATAATGACATCCGCCTTTGCCAGCCGCCCCATCTGCGTAAGGTGAAGGAAGAAATTGAAGAGATAAGGTTCCGCGCCGGGAATGAGCCGAGGAATGCCACGCAGTCGTAAAACACGAACAATGTCGTCCGCCTGGACACCGCGATCCGTCTGATAGACGGTTCCTTGAATCCCTGCCTTGGCCAATACCGTCTGAAGATTTTCGATATAGACTTCCTGCCCGCCAATGATCGGACGATAGTGCTGCGTGACCTGCGCGACTTTCATGGAGGTCAGGATAAAAGGTGCCGCCGGGTGATTTCCAGGATGCGGCTCGAGCTCTGGCCGTCGCCATACGGGTTCCGGCAATCCTTCGGTTCGTCTCCACGGGACCGGAGTTTTTTTTCCGCTTCGGCAATGATACGTTCGGTTTGAGCGCCGACCATGGTTGCAGCGCCCGCTGCCACTCCCTCTCCGCGTTCCGTGACTTCGCGGACGACCAGCACGGACACCCCAAGACTTGGCGCTTCCTCTTGAACTCCACCGGAGTCCGTGATGATGAGGGAGCTTTTTGACATCATCCAGATAAACTGCGCATATTCCAGCGGTTCCAGCAGATGGATGTTCTTCGTCTTCCCCAGCATCTCGAAGACGGTTTCCCGGACATTCGGGTTGAGATGCACCGGATATACAATCTCCCGATCCTCGCCGGCATCGGCAACTGTCTTGATCGCTTCACAAATCCGCCGAAGCGGCGGTCCGAAGCTTTCTCGACGATGCACGGTCACCAGAATGATCCGTTTTGAGAAATCAAGCCCCTTGAAGGTGTTGTAATAGTTCTCTTCGCCGCGATTTCGGATGATTTTCAACCCTTGCAGGAGCGCATCGACCACCGTGTTACCCACAACAAAAACATTCTCAGTGATGCCTTCGCGCGCCAGATTCTGTCCCGCACCCTCTGTCGGGGCAAAATGCAGGGTCGTGAGATGACTGAGGAGCACCCTGTTCATTTCCTCGGGAAAGGGAGAAAACTTGCGGTAACTCCGAAGCCCCGCTTCGACATGGGCAATGGGAATCTTTTCAAGGAACGCGGCAAAGCCCGCCGCAAAGGCGGTGGTGGTATCCCCTTGAACAAATAGGATATCGGGCTTCACCTGGGTGAGGATTTCGGCCGATCCCATGATCGCTTTGGAGGCGAGGCTGGGCAGCGACTGGTTGTGCGTCATCAGGTTCAGGTCGAAGTCAGGTTTAATTTCAAATAAGCCCATGACCTGATCCAGCATGGCGCGGTGCTGTCCGGTGACGCAGACCACCGTTCGGAACTCCGCGCACGACTGGAAAGTTCGAATCACCGGTGCCAGCTTGATCGCTTCCGGGCGTGTGCCAAAGATGAACAGCACACTTTTTTTTGGTTTCGGAATCATGTCGCTTTTTGTTGGATTTCGGATTTGGTGCTGCGACGGAGAAAACGGCGCTGAATAAAAGAGCTGCTCCAGTGCCCGAGCGCCATGCTTGGAACTTCGACGATTCGATAAGCAAAGGCTGCGGACACCACCGTCACAAAAACGCTGATGAAAACCGCAAGTGGCATCAGGACGGCCATCGATCTGACCCCGATCATGTTGAACCAATGCATTAGAGGAGGCAAGACGCACAAAAGGACGATAACTTGAAGCAAATACACCGAATAGGAAATCCTTCCAAGGAACACGAGCATACCGTGACTCAATGCTGCCTGGATTCGATCGCTACCCAAACTGGCTGTAATAATAATCAAGCAGCCGATACTGCAAATACACCAGGCAAAATGATCCGCTATAACTGAATCCCCCCAGAGGTGGCTGGTCCAAAGACGTGTTTGATAGAGCAATACCCCAAAGGCGAGTATTCCGCATTTTAAGGGAAATGCAAGACGGTGCATGATTGATTCGATCAAGTTGTAGTGACTTGCTGCGAACACGCCCAGGATAAAGGAGACATAGTAGCTTCCTGTAGGAATGAATGCGAGCAGAGGCACTGCTGCTGCAAATAGAAACAGAATGTGCCTGCGAACGAGAAATATGAAAACTGGAATCAGTGCGGAACCCTTTAGCTCGACTCCCAAAGTCCAGTCCTGCGGCAAAAGCTGCTGGCTCGCGTTGTGGAGCATAAAGGCACACTGACGAAAAAAAGAGGAAATTGAAAGCGCAGAGCTCCAAAAGTGTTTGAAGAGTTCAGACATCGGTGGATCTGTATGATAAGAGCGAAACAAATACCTTCTCATGATAGCACTGAGGCAGAACACAAAAAACCATGGAATCCAAATTCGGGTGAATCTTCGAAGATAGAATGTCGGGATGAACATCCGCCTGGGGGCTTGCCCAGTGGGTGTCTGAACCAAATAAGGCCGGCTCAATACAAAGCCGCTGAGAACAAAGAACATCGTCACGGCTGACCTGCCGTCGAATAGTATGTTGACTACTGGAAAGCCAGCCCAGCCAACCAGATAATTTGGCCAGGCGAGCACGGCAATGGTATGTCCCAATAAGACCGCGAGCGCAGCCAACCCTCGAACGCTGTCAAGCGATTCGATCCGCTTTGGCTGAGCATACCCACCTGCCTTTTGAGTCTGAGGTGCCATGTCAAAAATCAAATTCTGGAGTGTTACCTTCCTGGAACGCTGACCCGCCTGGCAATGCCTCCCAACCTCTCATAAACCGAGGCGGTCCAGAAACGCCTTAAAATTCGCGCCGAAGCTTGGGGGATCATGCAGCCGCTGGAACCGTTCAAGTGTCTGGCGCGATGCCTCCCGACACCAGGCCGCTGATTTTTCGGAAGCCCGGCGGGCAGAATCCATGATCGCCTCTATCGTGCAGGAATCGGTCAGCACGCTGTTGCTCTCTTCCGCCTCGATGTCGATATAGCCGACGGGAATGAGGCCAACGCCCAAGCTGCCCAAGAGCGCCGTTCCCGGCCCCGTGTCCATCGGCGCGCTGATCGTGAAATTGATTCTTTTGAGCAGTTTTTTCATTCGGGAACGGAGCGGTCCCTTCGAGTAATGGTAAACAAAATGGATGTTGGGCAGCGCAAGTTCAAGCCGGTACGCGCGCCTGACCTCCTCCTCCACCTTGCAGTAGATGTATAAGTGAAGGTCCGGCATCCGCGCGAAAGCTTCGAGAAGCAGGTCCATCCCCTTCTGCACGTTGCCGCCTGTTCCCGCGACATAGACGAAGTTTTTCCGGCCGGCCTCGAAGTCGCGATCCTCAACCAAATAGTCTTTTTCGACATAGGCGCCGAGATACAACAGACTCATTCCTTTGGCGACGCCTGCATAGGTCGCCACAGTTCGAGGGCCCGACAGGAAAGTCGCATCCGCGCGGCGCACCAAATATTCCTCTCCCTGCTCAGTTCCACGAAAAGACCTCACAAAGTCACGGACGGGAGGCAGCCCCTTGCGCCGGCAGAAATTATCGTAGCGTTCCTGGGACATGCGATTGAACTCCTTCCAATAAGCGCCCGAAGCATAGTTCATCACAAAGGCGCCCTTGGGCAGGCGGTCAAGGATGCTTCGCGTGTGGACGGCGTGCCCGAGAAAAAAGTCGTAGTGCTTCCGCGGCTCGAACCCGGGAATGCCACAATCCACGATGTCAACACTATAGCCCTTGCTGTTCAGGGCCTTTACGATCTCGTACGTGAGGCCGCAAATGTTGAAAAAACGGATGTTCGGGCTTTCAACCAATGCCATGGCCCACGCTGAAGGTGCCAGGGAGAGCAGGGCACGCTTGGCGGGCGGCGTCTCCGGCGCGCAGAAAGTCTGTATGTCCTCAATAAAATCAGGTGACCGGCCCGATTTCACCGCAGCACGCCGGAATAACTGCCTGGCTTGGCCCATCAGTTGTGTGCCGCGAATCAGAAAATGGTTCCGGAAGCCCATTATGGAGCCATTTCTCCAGCCGGTTCCTGGCGCAGAAGGCGCGCCGGGCAACCGGCGACAACGGCACCGGATGGAACGTCACGCGTGACCACGGCCCCCGCGCCCACGACTGCGCCCGCACCAACCCGCTTGTCCGGAAGAATCGTCGCATTCGTTCCGATATACGCGCCGGCGCCAACGCAAACGCGCCCGAGTAGAACAGCATTGGGTGCCACCGTCGCGAAGGGATCAATCCTCACGTCGTGCATGACGTTGCACTTCGTGTTCAGTCGCACATGATTGCCAATCGTCGCATCGGCCGACACGTTCACCCCGCTTTGGATCAGCACGCCAATCCCTGTCCGAGCCGAACGGGAAATCACGGCGCCCGGCGACACCACGCCGCGCAAGCGATAACCCCAACTCTCATAAAGCGCGACCAGTCGCCGCCGATCGGAGGGTAGATCGAGCGTGACGATTGCGGGTATCGCCGACCAGCGGGCGGCGTCTTTATGGGCGGTTTCATCAGAGCCAAGGATGGGATAACCGCCAAAGGTGCCGGCCGCTGCAGGGTCAAAAATACCAGCAATCCTGAGACCTGCATCTTCGCACAACTCCACGCTTTCGCGAAAGGCCCCGACGAGAATCACTTTTTCAGGATGATCCATATTCCTTCCTTGAGTGTTTCGACGACGCGGTCAACTTCTTCCATTTTCAGGCTTCCGTGCATGGGCAGGGAAATCTCACTGTCCGACACCACCTCGGTTTGCGGCAGCGAGTCGCGGTTGTTCCGGTAGATCGAGAAGCGGTGCACCGGCGGGTAGTGAACGCTTGTCTGAATGCCCCTACCGTGCAGTTGCTCCCGCACGGCCTCTCGCGTCGCGGCATTCGCTTTCCGCAAAACGATGGGGAGGATGTAATTGGAGACGAACCCCGTGTGCGCAGCGAATGGCACGATGACTTCCTCCAACTCGCGCAGCCGTTCGATATACCGATTCCGGATGCGCGCCCGCTTTTCGAGGTCGGGCCGGAGACGTTGCAACTGGACCAGTGCGAGTGAAGCCCGGATGTCATCAATGCGGTAATTGTATCCCAGCGCGACCACATCGTAGGCCACGGCGTGCCCTTTGGCGCGCTCATAGGAGAGGCTCGTCATGCCGTGCGATCGCATGAGCTTCGCCTTCTCGAAGTGTTCGCGGTTGTTCATCACCATGATGCCTCCCTCGCCGGTGCTGATGTTCTTGTTCGAGAAGAAACTGAAGCAGCCAATGTCTCCCAGGGTTCCCAGTTTGCGGCCGCGAAATTCGCTCAACGGACCGTGACAGGCATCTTCCACCAGCGCCAGGCCGTGTTTCTTCGCGATCGCCAGGAGCGCGTCCATGTCGCATGGAAATCCGCCGTAGTGCATCACGGTGATGGCGCGGGTCCGGGGCGTGATCAACTGTTCCACGTGGCGCGGATCCATGTTGAGATTGCTAGGGCCAACCACATCGCAAAAGACCGGTTTGGCGCCGACATACCGAATGGCATTCACGGTGGCGACAAACGTGAGCGACGGCACAATGACTTCATCATTCGATCCGATCCCCAGGATCTCCATGGCCAGGTGCAGTGCCGCCGTGCAATTTGTCACCGCCACTGCGTGCGGACTGCCCGTCATCCCGGCAAAGGTTTTCTCGAGCTGGGCGGTTCGCGGCCCCATGGAGATCCATTTGGAGCGGAGCGTCGCCAGCACAGCCTCCTCTTCCTCGGGACCGTAGTTCAGGGCGAAAAGCGGGATGTCGTAGTCCATGAAAAATTCCAGGTTAGTGCCAGTCAACCCTTGGCGGGCGGGGATTTCAAATGCTCGAAATGGGTTTTGTAAACTTCCTGCGCCTCCTCGAAATCCTCGATCTGGCCGATATCCAGCCAGTATTCCTGCATGAGATACTTGCCCACTTTCATATTGGCGGCCAGCATGTCTTTGATCAGGGAGTCAATCCCGTAGTACGTGCCCTTTGGAATCAGCGAAAACAATGACGGCTTCAGGACATAGATACCCGAAAGAATCTCGAAACGGAAATTGGGCTTTTCCTCCAGGCCGATCAGGCAATCATCCTTTGAAAGGACCTTGCCAAAACTGAACGGCGTGCGGATTTCCTTGGTCAGCACGACCAGTTGGGCCGCATGTTGGCAGGCGAAGGAGTACGCCTTGCCAAAATCGAGCGTGGTGAGGATGTCGCCGTTCATCAGGAAGAAAGGCTCGGTCAACTCGTTCTCCAGCAGCGTCACCGGTCCGCAGGTGCCCAAGGGTTGCTGCTCCTTGCTGAAAACGAGGCGAACGCCGTACTTTGATCCGTCGCCGAGAAAAGCCTGCACGTAATCGGCCATGTAATTCGTGGCGATGAAAATATCGGTGACGCCATGCTTTTTTAGGCTGAGAATCTGGATTTCCAACACCGAACTTTCGCCCACCGGAAGCAATGGTTTGGGAATGACTTGAGTAAATGGCTTGAGTCGCGTGCCAAGACCGCCGGCCAAAATAATCGCCTTCATGGAGTAAAGGTAGGACGGGCGCTAGATGTTGGAATAGCGCGGGTCATAGGGATTGAGGAGCATCCCGTGTTCGAGGATTTCGCGCATCTCGCGGATGCCGTCCGGTACACGCTTCGTGATTTTGAAGCCGATGCGGTTCCTGATCTTGTCGAAGTTCACACGGTAATCGCGCGGGTCTTCCTTGCGGGAAACTTTTTCCACCACCCCGGACGGGATCTGCTTCAGGATTTCATCCACGATCATCTGTTTGGTGTAATTCTCCGTCGTGTCGCCCACGTTGAACACATCGAATCCGACCGTGGCGGTCTCGGCCTGGAGCACGGCGACGACCGAGCGGGCCAGATCCACTACATGGCAATAAGGACGCCAGAACTGCTCGCCGAAAATTACGAGTTTTTTCCCAAGGGCAATTTCGCGGGTGAATTCATTCACGGTGAGGTCAAAGCGAATTCGCGGCGAGAGGCCATGGACGGTGGAAAACCGCAGGCAGGTTGGGATGCAGGGATTGGTGCGCGGCCGGCCGAGAAGAAATTTCTCAAACGCGACCTTCGTCTCCGCATAGATGGACAAAGGGCTGAGCTCCGACTCCTCGGTGACGAACTTCTCCGGGTCGGCCATCTTCCCATAATTCGAGCAGGTGGATGCGAAGACGAATCGTTTGCATTCTGCCTTGTTCGCTGCTTCGTATAAGAGCTTGCTGCCGTCGAAGTTCGTGCTGCGCGCCAGATCCGGCTCCTTGCTGCACGCGGGATCGCCGACAATCGCGGCAAGATGTGCCACACCGCAGCAACCGGCGGTGGCCTGCGCAACAGTCGCCGCGTCGCGCACGTCGCCCTTGATGAAGGAAAAGTCGGAACGACCCCATAGTTCGAGCAGCGACTCGCCTCCGGAGCGCAAAATGTCGAGGGCGCGAACCGCGAAGCCGGCTTCGAGGAGACGTCTCGCGATAACCGAACCGATATAGCCAGCCGCTCCTGTTACGAGGATTGTTTGCTTTGAAGATTTCATTTAAATGCGCGGAAAGTATTCACAAATCGGCGCTTGAATGCAACAGCCAATTCCCGCGTTTGATCGGCCAGAGACCCCCGTATTCCTGCTTCTAAATCAGTTACAATCAGGCCAGCCGTTCCGCGACTTTCAAAGCAACGTGCGCGCCAATGGCGAGCGAGGCTGTCGCGCCCGGTGAAGGGGCGTTGAGCACATGAAGCTGTCCCGGCCTTTCCTCGAACGAAAAATCCATGAGCAACTCGCCCCGGCGGTTCATCGCCTGTGCCCGCACCCCCGCGTCGCCGGGCTCGATGTCGCTGGCCTGGATCGAAGGGACGAGCCGTTGCAAATTCGCGAGAAAACTTTTCGTGCTGCACGAGTTCATTAGTTCGTGAATGGTTGCGCCGGGGAACCGCATCATGAACCGCGCCAGTCCCGGATAGGTGATGCTCTCCCATGCGTCGCGCAGCGAAAAATCCGTCTTGCGGTAACCTTCCCGCCTCAGAGCGAGAACGGCGCTCGGACCCGCCTCGGCGCCGCCACCAATCATCCGTGTGAAGTGAACGCCGAGAAACGGCAGCTTCGGATTCGGCACCGGGTAGATGAGGTGCCGCACGAGCTGGCGCGAGGATGGCTTGAGCTTGAAGTATTCCCCGCGGAAAGGCACAATTTTGCACTCCGGTTTTTCGCCGGTAAACTCGAAGACGCGATCCGAATACAACCCGGCGCAATTCACAACATAGTCTGCTTCGGTTTCCCCTTGGGTGGTGAGGACCATCTGTTTGCCGCCCTTCGTGAAAAGCCCGTTGACGCACACCCCGGTGCGAACTTCGTGTCCTTGCGCGCGCAGCAATTCCGCGAACCGGTCTATGACGCCCCGGAAGTCAATAATTCCTTCTTCGGGCACCAGCAGGGCGCCGACGCCTGCGGCAGCGGGTTCACGCTCGCGGATTTGTTCCGGATTGAGCCACTGTAATCCCTGCAATCCATTCTGCCGTCCGCGCTCGTGGAGATCGCGCAACCTTCCCAACTCGGATTCCTCGGTCGCAAGGACGATCTTGCCGCAAATGTCGTGACGGATGCCATGTTCCCGCGCGAAACGCGTCATTTCCCGGATGCCGTCCACAGCCAACCGGGCCTTAAGCGAGCCGGGCTTGTAGTAAAGCCCGCAATGCAGCACCCCGCTGTTGTGGGTAGATTGGTGCATGCCGACGTTCGGCTCCTTCTCCAGCACGATGATGCGCGAACCGGGAGATCGTTCGGCAAGTTTCAACCCGGTTGCAAGGCCGACAATTCCACCGCCCACTATGACAATTTTTTTCATTGGAGATCGAAGGCTTGGACTATTTTTTCCCAAGCAACAGGTGTAAGCTGAGCGCATTGTTATGCACCAACGCCCGAACCTTGGCATTGAGTTCGGCCAGACGCTCGGTCAGGTGGCTGCCAATGAATCCCCCGGCACCGGTGACCAGAACCGTTTTGCCTTCAAAATCTTTCATTTATTACCAGGCAATTCCTATCAGTTATCCCGGCCATCGTCAAAATCAAAGTTCCTTTCGCCACCGAGAAAACGAAAATCACACGACCGCATTTTAACCTTTACTTGAAAGGTGTCGCCCGGAGTATCCTACTTGGAATGAGCAGACACATCCGCGCGGCGATCCGTGCGACGGTTTTCTGCAATTGGTCTGGCTGGCGAAGTGGCGCGCAACGGCCTTTAGCCAATTATGCTTTGAGCAAATTATGATGAGTTTAACTGATCCATGACTCCGACGAAACCTATGCCCGATAATCCTGCCGTTACTCCTCGCAGGTTTGTGCGAAAACTAGCGTTATATGGCGTCAATGGTATGTTCAGGTTGTTGGGGATCAAACTTCCTCCGGATGTCAACCTCAAGCAGCGCCTTTCCCTCCTCCGAAACGGCTTGTTCCTTTTGCGGTGGAAAGTTGAACCGGACATTCAGAATATTTGCGATCGTCTGTTGCATAAAGGCATGACAGTAATTGATGTTGGCGCAAACGTGGGTATTCTCACACGTCAGTTTTGCCGCCAAGTTGGCCATGGTGGAAAAGTGTTCGCTTTCGAGCCGGATCCGTTCATATTTCAGCATCTGAAGTTCAACACCCGTTCTTTTGCCAATTTACAACTCACGCAATGCGCAATCTCCGACAACCATGAACCCGCGCTGCTGCATCTCAACTCGATCTCCGGCACAGGAAACAGTCTTCTTAACAAAGCCGATTCGGAGAAATCAGTATCCGTTCCGTGTGTCAGCCTGGATGAATTTCTGGACAAGGCCGGAAACCCGGTCGTTAGCCTGATCAAAATTGACGTGGAAGGGGCTGAGTTGAATGTCTTGCGGGGGATGCGGCAAACCATCTCCCGGCTGCCCGGCTTGCTCATCATTATTGAATATTGCCCCAAAAATCTGCAAGGTTCCGGGGTTGCCCCCCGTGCGGTTTATGACGAGCTGAAAGCCGGCGGATTGACCATCCAATTCATCCGGGAAGATGGCAGTACGCGGGACATTAACCGGTTCGAAGATCTGGAGCCAGTGTTGAATCCGCACGGTTATACAAACCTACTCTGCTCAAGAAGCAAGTCGTAGCCAGCACATGTTCACGGATGCGCTTCGAATTCCGGTCTCTCAACTGTATGGCGGGAGGTCTTTAGAAACCGCAGGCTGGAAAGCGGGCGTTAAGAAGTTCATAGTTCTGTTTTTTTTCAGGAGATGAATGCTTTCGGTTTGAATATCCCAGAGTGGCGTTTGCGCCTTGACGGCGGCCTTGGCCAGTTCCACAACTCGTTTGATTTTTGTAACGGTTGCTGTGCAGACAAGCCACCGGCCGCGCTCCACGCGCGGGCCGTTCAAAAAGACTTCTTCCACCCCATTCGGCACAACAGCAATTCTTTCCCGCGGTGCGCCAAGCAGGTAACGCATCAAATGCGCTTCCCACGGCGTTAATGCGACACACGCGTCAACAAACAAGTAACTTTCCCAACTAAAGGCGGCCATTCTTGGACGCAGCGGGCTTCGCGCCGTCGCATGTGCCAGCACTCGATGTAACCAGTGCCTTGCGGCTGAGTGCAAGACCATCCCGCCGATCAAGTCGGCCATGACAACTTTGATGCCCTTTTGATGGGCCAGCTTGATGTGCTCGACGGGCATCCGGCCAAAGTAGTGGATAAGGTCGGCGGTCTGTTTTTCATCCCACCAACGGAGGGGTTCAACCTGAAGTCCAAGGGACTGCAAAGCCGCTTGGGTGCGTGCGATTTGGATTTGATGTCCGCCGTGCGCCAGCGCGAAAGGCAGCGGGCAGTGGATGAGGATTTTCATTGGCTGGGGAGAAAAATGGGCGGAAATGGAATTGAGGTTGCAGCCGGTTCATCAGTTGGAATATATTGTGCATCGTTGAACGAATGTTGTCCATAATGCACGACTGGTTGTAATTTGTCAGTAATGAATAACGCTCCGGCCATTCTAAAGTCGCTCGTCATCTACGCGCTATGCGTGCCGCTGGCGGTGATTGTAGGCTATATGCTGACGGACCCGCTGGATTATACAACGTTTGCTTATGCAGGCGTTCTGGGGCTGGGGTTGTTTTCCCCGCTGCTGTTCCGCTGGCATTATCCCCTGTTGTTGTTCAGCTTGAACACAACCGCGATCCTGTTTTTTATAAAGGGACGACCCGCTTTCTGGCTGGTGATGGTGGCGCTGAGTCTGGGCATGTCGCTGTTGGAGCGGGCAATGAACAGTCAAAAGCGCTTTATCCGCGTGCCGCAAATAACCTGGCCACTGATTTACATGATCGGCGTGGTGCTTTTTACCGCCAAGTTGACCGGAGGGATAGGATTGCACGCGTTTGGCTCGGAAGTCTATGGTGGCAAGAAATATTTTTTTTTAGTCATGAGTATTTTGAGCTACTTTGCTTTCACAGCACAGCGTATCCCGCCGGAGCGGGTCAACCTGTATGTGGCGCTGCTCCTTCTCGGAGGGGTCACGTGGTTCATCGGCGATATGTATCCCATCACCCCCGCTTTTCTTCATTTTATCTTCTGGATGTTCCCGCCCACCAGCGCCAGCGTCGAAACGATTGAGCTGGGAGTGACTCGTCTGGGTGGTGTTGGCTTCGCAGCATTGGCCTTCGTTTTTTGGTTGGGGGCCAGATACGGACTGCGCGGGATTTTTCTTTCAGGCAAACTGTGGCGGCCGGTTTTGTTTATCATGGGATCGCTGATGATTTTTTTGGGTGGATTCCGCATAGCGATTATAACATATCTAGGCATCTTCGGGTCGCTGTTTTTTCTGGAAAGATTGCACCGGACACGGGCGCTGCTGATTTTTGTGATGATAGGGATACTGGGCATTTCTCTAATCATCCCGTTCTCCTCCCGTTTGCCCTATACGTTTCAACGGGCGCTGGCGTTTTTGCCATTGAATTTGAGCACAGAAGCCAGAGATTCGGCCAAGGACAGTTCGGAGTGGCGCGTCAATATGTGGAAAGCGCTGCTCCCACAAATCCCACAATACCTTCTCCTGGGCAAAGGGTACGCCATTACCATGGAAGATTTTGAAAGCATGGGGACAGACACGGCCTTTCGTTCCGTGGATCCGAGCGGACAAGGGCTCGCGCTCTCCGGTGATTATCACAACGGCCCACTCTCGGTCGTCATCCCCTTTGGCATCTGGGGTGTCATTGCCTTTCTTTGGCTTATGCTTGCCAGTTTGCGGGTGATGTATTGCAACTTTCGATATGGGGACGGGTCATTGCGGACAATTAACACCTATTTGTGGGCCTCTTACCTTTTTCTCTTGTTCCGATTTATATTTATATACGGAGGGCTGAGTGGTGACATGTTACTATTTGCCAGCACGATTGGATTTAGCATTGCGCTGAACGGCGGAGTATGCCGGCCTGCGCCGCAACCGGTTCAAGCACGACAGCCAAGGGTTCATCTGGCAAAAATCCTGCCGCGAGCCCGCCCGGCTTTTCAGCGATAAAGGGACCGGTGCCTGAATGGCCTTCACCGCGCCTGCTTTGAAACCCAAACTGCTCATCGTTGAACTCTGGGGGCTGGGCGATCTCGTCATCGCCACGCCCTTTTTGCGCGCGGTGGCGGCAGGGTTTGAAATCACGCTGCTGGCCAAGCCTTTCGCGCTCGATTTGCAACCCCGGCTTTGGCCCGGGGTGAAAGTGGCGCCGTTCACCGCACCGTGGACGACCTTCAAAAACAAATACCAGCTTTGGCGCTGGCCGTGGCAGGAAATCTCCCATTTAAACCGCCGCCTGTCGGCTGAACATTTTGAGTTCGGCCTCTCCGCGCGCTGGGACCCGCGGGATCATTTGCTTTTGAAAATGTTTGGCGCGCAAAACCGGCTGGGCTTCCCGCGCCTGCGCAGCCAGGTTTTTTTGACCCAGTCGCTCGCTCACCCTGAACCGCAGGCGCATCGTTACGAATCCTGGCGCACCCTCGCGCAGGCACTGAACGTCCAGCTTCCGCCCCGCGATAAAATCTCCCCGCCGATCGTGCAGGGCCGCAAAATAGTTTTGATTCACAGCGGGGCAGGACAGCCCGTTCGCGTGTGGCCGTTGGAACGCTACCAGCAGCTCGCGGCCCGGTTGCGCCAAAAAAACATCCCGGCACTCATTGCCTGCGACCCGGACCAGCGTGCCTGGTGGTTGCGCGCGGGCGAGACCAATGTGACGACTCCGTCCACCGCGACCGAATTGCTCGCGCTGATTGATCGGGCGGGGGCATTCATCGGCAATGATTCCGGCCCCGGGCACCTGGCGGCCTTTTGCGGCGTGCCGACGTTCACGATTTTCGGGCCGCAATTGCCGGAGTGGTTCGCGCCCCTGCATCCGGTGGCGGAGTGGATTGAAGGCAAGGCCTGCCCTTACAAACCGTGCTCGGACTACTGCCGGTTTCCGACGCCGCATTGTTTGTGGAATATTGGCGAGGAAGAAGTTTGGCCGCGCGTTGAAAAATTCGCCGCCGCGCACCTGTGCCATCACGCGTAACCTCCAAAAACCCTGCCGTTCCGGGGGCAAATCAACTTTTGGAAATGAACCCTGAAGCCAGCCACGGAGTGGCGGAAGATGGCAGCCCACGGCGACAGCCGTGAGAACCGAACGAAAAAGTCATAAGCCCCGGAAGGGGCGATAGAATACCGCCGTTCTAACCGTGCTTTCTTTCGCCGCTCACGGCTCGGAACCTGCAATCCTTAAAACCCACGGCTGACACCGTGGGCTGCTCTTTGTCGCTGCTCCGCAGCTAATGGATGCCGCTTTAAAAGTTGATTTACGCTTTGCGGGGGAAGTTGATGCGGCACGCTTGACAGCAACCAATCTCAGAATACTCTTGATGACTTGAAACATGACGAAAACCAATGCTCCTTTCTCGCAGAGGGTCAAAAGCAAGTTTCTGTCAATTCTATGCACGTTTTGAGCAACCCATGAAAACGGACGCCGCCCCGCAAACAAGTGAAGCTCCCGCTGAAATGCAGCCTGCCTTGTCCATCGTCATCCCCGTTTGTCAGAACGAATTGAATTTGGCTGACACTTACCAGGCCTTGAGCGGGGCGCTGGATGCGTTGCCGCCAGACTTCGCGGCTGAGTTCATTTTCGTCAACGATGGATCCACAGACAATTCCTACGCCGAACTAATGAAGATTCAGTCGCAGAGTCGGAGGTCGGTTGCCGTCGTGGATTTGTGGCGCAACTTTGGCCAGGGGGCGGCTTTGTTCGCTGGCTACCGGGCGGCGCGCGGCCAAACCGTTGTCACAATTTCCGCCGACCGGCAAGACCCGCCGGAATTAATTCTTGAAATGGTCAAAGCCTGGCAGCGCGGCGAGAAGTTGGTGCTGGCCGTTCGGGCGGATCGCGAGGAGAGCTTGTTTCGGAAATGGACTTCGTGGGTGTTCTACGCCGCCATGCGCAAGTTCGTCATCGCCACGGTGCCCGTCGGCGGCTTCGATTATTTTCTCATGGATCGTCAACTGCTCGACATGATGCTGTCGATCAACGAGCGGAATATTTTCCTGCAAGGACAAGTGCTTTGGCCGGGCATAAAGCCTTTTGAAATTCCATATATGAGGCGGCCGCGCCTTAAGGGTAGGAGCCAGTGGAAATTGTCCCGCAAGATCGGTTATTTCCTGAATGGGTTCACGGCTTACACCGCCTTTCCGCTGCGACTGGCGGCTTGGGCGGGCGCGGGATTCTGTGTGCTCGCCTGCCTCATTTCCGTCGTGTTGGTGATCGAACGCATTGTTTACGGCACCGCCCTCGTGGGCTGGACGTCGTTGATGATTGTGATTCTCATGATCGGCGGAATCCAGATGCTGACGCTTTTCAAGCCGGCATTCGGGGGGTTGAGGAACTGCTTGCGGGCTACGATTTCTGGGGCGGCTGCGACCTGGACATGATTTTCGGCGACCTGCGGAAATTTTTGCGCGAAGACATTCTTGCGGCGCATGACAAGGTTCTTTGCCGCGGCCACCTGACGCTTTATCGCAACACACCGGAAGTGAACCGCCATTTCATGCGCGACTGTCCCGGCGCACAAAATTACCGGGAAGTTTTTCAGGCTGGAAAATTTTATCAGTTCGACGAGTGGCGCGGCGTCGATCTGATTTTCCGTTACTACAATCTCCGCCAGTTTCACGATGAATTTATTGTGGACGTGGTGCCGCCGACGCGCTGGAAAATCACGCGGTTTGAGGGCACAGCCATCCGCAACCACCCGGAGCAGGTCTTTTACTGGTATAAAGGCAAAGTGTTTCACGCCGATTACAATTGCGATCGGGGCATCCATGACGATGAATACGCCTACATCCATTTTCAAAGGCGGCCGATGCCTGCACGCGTTGACCAACGTTAATCCAACCGGGGGGAATTTGAACAACAAAGACACAAAGTCACAAAGTGTTCTCCAACCGACGGAATTTTTAACCACGGATGACACGGATTCACACGGATGACAGATGACTCGCCTTCCGCTTTTCCCCACGTCACCGGCGCGCGTTGAGCGTCAATCCCAGGCAGAGATTGCACCATAAAAAGGGCACGGGCAGCGGGAAAAAGCGGCGCTGGCGAATTTCAAAAAAACGCCGGATTTCCTCGATAATTTCGGCCGGACGGTTGATGTGCTCCCGCTCGACAAACCAACGGTAGGATTGGCCGTAGCGTTTCTCAAAAATGCGTTGCGCGGAAAGACGCCGGGCTAGGGAATAGGCCAAACTACCTTCGCAGGGGATGACGACCGAGACTACGCCGCGCTCTTTCTAGCAAAGCCGATGCATTTCTTCGACCGTCGCCGGCAGATTGGGCGGGTGTTCCAACACGTGAATTGCCAGAACCCGGTCGAAGTAGCCGTCGGGAAAATCCAAACGCTGTTGGCAGTCCCCCAGGCGAGCCTGAATACGCGGGAATCGCTGCCGGATAGTCTTGACCATGTCGGGCCGAATTTCCACTGCCGCGTAATTCGCCTCCTGCTCCGCCGTGAGCCTTTCATAGGCCAAGTGTTCCGCCAGGCCGGCGCCAATCTCCAGTGTGGTTCTAAACACGGACGGCGTGTGTTGAACCGGATAGCCATGGTTGAATTTTTCAATCAACCCAAAGCGGCGAGGCAGCACCTCATGCCAGTGCTTCATGAAATCGTCGCTGATCCGCTTTTGCTCCGCGGTCAACTCCGGCAGCACTTTCGGCCATTTCGAGGTGGCGGCAGCCCCTGGATGAGAGGGATTCACAATTCCTTTGCTCCCGGTGTTCCAGTGTCGAATCCCACTGCTGTGTCCACGATATATTTCGGCCGCCGCTTCACTTCCTCGTAAATGCGGCCGATGTATTCGCCCAAGATGCCCACGCTAATCAACTGCACGCCCCCGATAAACAGGATCAGGATGACGATGGTCGGATTGCCCATCGGGAAGGGAAAGCCGCACAACTTCATGATCGCATAGGCAATGGCTATGAAAAAGGACAAACCAGCGATCAGAAAACCGATCTGCGAACTGAGCGTCAGCAGGTAGTTGGAAAAACCGACGACGCCGTTCAACCCGATACGCAATGAACCCAAGAACCGGTTGTAATTCCCGCGACCGGCAAAACGGGGGGGCCGATCAAACAGGACCGAGGTCTGCTTGAACCCCACAATGGCCACCATCCCGCGCAGGAACCCATGACATTCGTTGAGCCGCAAGATCTCGCGGATCACCCGCCGGTTCATTAGCCGAAAATCCCCCGTGTTCGGCGGAATGTTGACTTCGGCAATTCTCTTGATCAGCCGGTAGCCGAGCCGCGACACTAGGCGTTTGACCCAGGTTTCGCCCTTGCGGTTGCGGCGCTGCGCATAAACCACATCGAACCCCTCCCGCCACTTTGCCACCAACTGCGCCACCAACTCGGGCGGATCCTGCAAATCCACGTCCATGACGATTACCGCCTGCCCGGTGGCGTATTGCATTCCTGCCAGGGTTGCCATGGGCTGGCCAAAGCGGCGGGAGAACTTGATCAGCTTAACCCGCGTGTCTTTCTGTCGCAGTGTCAGAATCAACTCCTCCGTCCGATCCGGTGACGGATCCAGCGCAAAGACAATTTCAAAATCAGGGGTAATGCCTTCCAGCACCGGCACTACGTGCGCCATGAACTCGGCGAGATTGCCTTCTTCTTTGTAAACCGGAACCACAATGGACAAAAGTGGAATCATCGTGTCGGTTCTGAAGTTAGGCGAGTTCTTGCGGTTGGTAAACTCTGAACTTTTCCGGTCGCCCCGGCTAGGGCGATAAGATCCCGCCTTCCTTCCGGCGTGAAGCAAAAGAAGATTAATCCCACGGCCGGCAAGTTACTTCTCCCAGAGGGTAAAGGCCGGAAAAGAATACTTCTTCCGGTAGGCGCCAGCCCCGAGGAGGCGTTGCACGCCTCCGCCGGCATCGAAGAGGTCCGTCTTGGACAGAACCACCAAGTCTGGCTGCGGAAGACGGGCGGCTTTTTCTGGATCCAGATTGATGGAGAGGAACGCTTTGCCGGGAACCATCGGCTCGAGTGCCAAAGCAACTCCGTAGTAATCCGCTCCGCAAAGGTCGGCGGCCCACCAGACCGTTTTCCCGGCTTTCAAAGCCGTGTTTGCAGCGGCCGCCGCGGAGCGGTAATCATCCCGCGCGTGGCGTGGGGCGAATCGCAAGGAAAGACTGGATCCAAGCCACAACAGGCAGAAACCAAGCGCCAAAATTCTGGCGCCCCACCCCGGTCTCTTCAGCAGCGAAGTCAGCGCCAGCGCCAGCCCCAGAATTATCGCTGGCTCCAGCGGCATCAAATGACGGCCCAAGAGTTTGAAATGCGTTTGGTGTGCCGCCACAAAAACGAGCAACAGGGCCAGCAACACGTAGGATGTCGCGGACAACCACCATCGAGGCACAAACCATCGGCGAGTTTCCTTCCACACCACCGGAATCAGCAGCCCGATGACCACTCCCAAGACAACCAAAACCGGAACAAAAGGGCGTAGTGCCGGCATTCCGTTTTCCCGCAATGCCAGCCTGCCCGGGCCCAGCCCGGAGAAGCCCAATAGTTCGTAACCTGCGAACGCAATATTCCCCGGGCCAAACCCGGTGACCATGCCCGATTTAGTGGGCCGCCAATAATGGTAATGCTCGGCCAGCAGCAACAGGCCGACAGCGGTGATCCCGATTGGCACAAAGACGGCCACGCTCCAGCGGACCTTGCAACGCCCCCAGACCAGGCAGGCAAGCGCCACCAAGGATGTGCCCGCCCAAGGAATGCCGATTGCGTTACTGCCGCATAAGAGCAATAACCCCGATCCCAACCACCAGAAGTGACGGCCCTCCAGCCGCTCCAGATCAGCCTCCGATGTCGCCAGTCGCACCAGCAAGCCGAGCACCAGGCAGGCTCCGGCAAGCAGCATGATATAGTGGCTGGTCTCGTTCAGGTAGTACCACACGATTGGGCTGATCGCCATGCACAGCGCCACCATCCAGCGCAAGCGCGGGAGATTGCTTAATCCGATCCACAAGGCGGTTTGCGCCAGCAGAAACCAGGGCAAATTGGAAAGCCGCAAGACCCGCTCGCTGTGCCCGAAGATTTTTTCCCAGGTCCAAAGATAAATACCGTAAAGCGGTTTTGCCGGGTCTGAGAACTGAACCCAGTTCTTTGGACTTTGCCAGCCGCGCAAGCCCGGATCCAAGTTCACCACGTCAGTCTTTTCTCCGATGGCCGCGTAGGCCCAGTGCCCTTCGTCAATCCAAAGGCTGTCGCTGCTGGCAGCGATCAGCGAGACGAGCGCGCTACCCAGAAGGACCACGAGAAGACGGACGCGTTTTTCCAAGAGCATTTGCCGGGAACTAATAAGGCCATCGTCGGACTTTGCGCAAGGTTAAAAATGAAAAGGGCAACGCAAGCGCCTCTGGTGATTATTGGGCGGCACGGGACCGTCTCCAGCGCCCCTCCAAGAGCAGGGCGGGCAGCACCAGCATGGCCAAACAAGCTACACCGGGCTCGGGAAACTGGTGCCACCGGGGTCACATCCGCGTGTCGGTCCAAAACGGCGGCGAGTTGATACGCTTGTTGGAGAAGTCACCTTGCCGTGTCCAAAAAGAGATGGCTCGCTACAGTTCATAGCCATGATTGCCACCGATTCAAAAAATGCAAATTTGTCGTCCGAGTCCCTGGCCGGGCGGATGTGGTTGTTTGCCGCCGTGTCAGGCTTGGTTTTTGCCTTGGCGATCAGTCAGCAAAGTTTCTGGATTGACGAAGTGTATATCGCGTTGGCAGCCCGGCAGCCAACCCTGGATGCTTGGTGGCGCGAAGTGCTTTACGAGAAGGGCTCCGATCTGCAAATGCCGCTTTACATGATTTGGATTTGGGGATGTGGTAAAATTTTCGGCACCAGCGAAGTGGCCTTGCGGGCGGTGAACCAGTTCTGGCTTGTGCCTGGAATGCTGGCATTGATGTGGGCGTTCGCCCGGCACAGGTCACTGCAACTCGCGACGTTTCTGGTCGCGGCGCTGAATCCGTTTGCCTGGTATTATCTGAACGAGGCACGCCCGTACGCCATGCAGATCGGCACGAGCCTGGTTGCCTTCGCCTTGCTGTTTCGCCTGGCGTTGAATCAAGACCAACCTTCGCGGGAGCGGCTTTGGGTGGCCGGATTATGTGTGGCATTTTTGCTCCTTGCCGCCAGCAGCATGTTGGCCATGTTGTGGCTGGGGGCCTATCTGGGCGCCGTCATGTTGAGCGCCCCCAAAAGCCGTCTCCAAGGATGGGCAAGGTCTTATTGGCCGTGGTGGGTGGGCGCCGGCCTGCTTCTCTTCATGCTGGGCTTGTATGAGGGTCTGGAATCGGGCGCGCGCTGTATCCAACGCGCGGAATGGGTTGAAGCAAAGCCTGTTCGGATTATTGCCGGTTCCCGACGCCGCACTGTTTATGGAATGTCAGCGAGGACGAAGTTTGGCCGCGGGTTGAAGCGCTTGTGAAAATTCACCTCCGCCACTGACTTTCAGTGGTTTCAGGCTTACAGCCGGTTCCACCACACCGCCGTGGGCTTGGGCACGTCGAAGCGCACACGCCGTTCGGGACTTTGCAACGTGTAAATGGAATAACTCGTCGGCTTCAAAGAAAAATGGCCGGCGGCCAGCCGGCGCAGGCGATGATGGAGAATCCACGCGGGTTTGAGGGCGTGCACCCAGCGCGGCGTCATGGCCGCCGTTTCATTTTTTTCGCGAATCGCGTTCGGTTTCAAATTCATGTTCTCGCCGGTGTCGGCGAAGGCGGAGGGGAAGTGGTCGCAAACAGCCATGGACACTTTGTTTTTCATCAGCGCCAGCACCCAGTGAAAATCGCCGAGGTCGCGCCAGCGCGGGTCAAAGAAAAGGCCGCGTTCGTGAATGACTTTGCGTCGGATGAAAATCGAACTGGTGAGCACCGGGAACCGGAACCAGACGTGTTGCGGGTGCGGCACCATCGAACACCGATGGCAAATGTATTTCCCTTCGCCGTCCGTGACAATGGTACCGGCGAGCACGACTTCGATTTTGGGATGCGCTTCAAAAAAGTCATGAACGGTTTTGAGCGCGCCGGGCAGGTATTGTTCGTCGCAATTCAAATAAGCGAGGATGTCGCCTTGAGCGCGGCGGTAACCGCGGTTGACGGCGTCATACATGCCGCCGTCCTTTTCGATGAAGGCGCTGACGCGCCGGTCACCCGGCAGCCAGTCCTGCGTGCCGTCGTCCGAGCACGAGTCCTGCACGATGTGCTCGAACTCGACGCCTTCCTGGTCGGCCACCGAGGCGATGCAGAGCTTCAGCCAGTTTGAATTGCGGAAGCTGGGCGTGACGATGGAAAATTTCATAACGGCCATTGTTAGCAATTGCGCGCGGTGCTGGCAATCATAGTCGCGCAAACGGGCCGGTTTCCGATGCGAGGACAATCTGTTTGAGTTGCCGGCGTTTCTATCTATAATACCGATGAACCAAAACCCGCCCGGCGCGGCCGCCACTCCATGATGATAAGCTATTCGGACCGGTTCCGGCAAAAAGACGCGGTCGAGTCCTACGATTCCAAGGAATACGGAAGCGGCAGTTATTCCACGGCCATCTGGCAATTGCAGCGACCGGTGTTGGAGCAGATTTTGAAGGATTTCCGGCGGGAGCGGACGGGGCCGGTCCGGCTGCTGGATTTCGCCTGCGGCACGGGACGGGTACTGGCCAGTCTGGAACCGCTGGTAGACAGCGCCGAGGGAATTGACATCTCTGAAAACATGGTCGCGGCGGCGCGGACCAAAGGCGTGAAGGCGAGGCTGCTGGTGGGCGACATCCTGGCCAGCCCGGAACTGCTGCAAAAAAATTACGACGTTATCTCCTGTTTCCGTTTTTTGCTCAACGTCGAACCGGAAATGCGGAGCCGGGTGTTGCGCCGGCTGCGGGAGGTGTTGCGCACGCCGGACGGACGGCTGCTGGTGAACGTCCACGGCAATTCGCGGTCGCTGCGGCATCCGGCCATCGTCTGGCGTCGCCGGCGCGAGCGCGAGGAAAAATCCGGCGAGATGCTCAACGAGATGTCCCCTGCCGAAACCAAAAAACTGTTGCGGGAAACCGGCTTTGAAGTTGTGCGCCAGTTCGGTTTCGGCATTCTGCCGCCCACGCTTTACCGGACGCCGTTGCGAAAAGCGGCATGGGTGGCAGATTGGTCGCTGGCTGGCGACCATTGGTGGAATGATTGTTCCATAGATATGTTGTTTGTCTGCCGACCATGCTGAAAACATGAACCGCCCCGATTTTATTTTCCTTGAAAGTCCGGACGGGTCAATTAAAATTTAAGCCATGTTTCGTGTCGTCCTGCCGACCATTGAGATGCTGTTTGCCGGCAATGGCCAGCCGCGGCAGACGGTGCATTTTGACTGGCGGCTGATCCACAGAAAACGGCAGCCGTTCCTGCTCCTGCCAACCACGATGACGGACACGCGGGTTGGTCTGGAACTATATTCCGCGCAGCGCCGGCGCGCAAAAATCTGGCGGGCGTTGCTGCCGCTGCTGTTCAGGACGCCGGCGGTTTCCCTGCTCGAGCGGGTTCACTTTGAAGCCGATGCCGGCTCGGAAATCATGCAGTTTCTGGCGTGGCAATCCGGCGTGCCGGCCACCCGGATGCAGACGTTCGCCATCAAGTTTGGCGGCATAGCACAACAATGGTCGCGCCTCGTGCTGCTGCTGTGCGACGAAACCCGGCGCCCGGTGAGCGTCGTCAAGGTGGGACTGGACCCCGTCGGCTGCGAGGTGACCGACCGGGAGGCCGACCTGCTGGAGAAACTGTCGCCCCACACGCTCGGCTGCATCCGCCTGACGGGACGGCTGAACACACCGGCGCTGTCCGCGTTTGCCACGGCTTATTTTCCCGGCGACAGTCCCGGCAACGACGCCGGGATGGAACAACTGTTTCACGCCTGGCTCAGTCCCGGTCCGCCGGTGCCGCTCGCCGGCCTGGAAACCTGGCGCGTTCTGGCAGCCGAAGCCGCCAAGGCCAATTCAGGCACGTGGCAGGTTTTGAGCGCGGCGCTGGCGGGAAAAACCGTCCGCACCACGCTTTACCACGGCGATTTTGCGCCCTGGAACATCCGCGCTGTCAACGCGCGAAACCTGCGGATCTTCGACTGGGAACGCGGCCAGTTGCAAGGCATTCCCGGCTGGGACTGGTTTCATTTCTTCGTGCAGACCGCCATCCTCGCCCGGCGGCATTCGGTTGAACGCGTCGCCGCCGAGGTGGAACAACTGCTGCATTCCGACCGGTTCAAAAAATACGCCGTCGAGGCCGGCATCAGCGACTTTGCCCAGCCGCTGTTGCTCGCGTATTTGCTCCATCAAAAATGGGTCATCAAACCGATGGAAGGCGGGAAAAAGACGGCGGAATTGTTTGAACTGCTATCCAATCGCTGGCAAATGACACCGCCCGTTCCCGCAACCGCGCCGACAGAAATATCCAGCTCCGGCTTTTGGGCCGGTACCGTCTTCCAGTTGAAATCCGCCGCCACCCAGTTGAGCAACCTGTTTTGGGAACCGAGCCTGACGGCCAAGAACCAGCCCTTGTTGCGCACCCAATTTCTGCGCCATTGGCCAGTCATCCTGCTGGCCGGGCTGATGCTGGCAGGCGTGGCCACCGCGCAATATTTCACAAACGCGCATCTGCTGTTCCTGCCGTTTTACCTGGTTCCCTGCGCGCTGCTGACCTGGAAAGTTGACCGGCGCTGGGGGACGCTAATCGCGACCGCAGCGGCGGTGGCCGGGCCGCTGGTCATGAACGCAAAGGATACAGGCTTTCACAAACCGGATGTGATGGTTTGGAACATGATCATGCGCTTCTTCACCCTGCAAATGTGCGTCCTGCTCATGGGAGAAATCCACAAGCAAAAAGAACTTTCCCGTCGCCACGCCGCACCGGACCACCCGCCCGGGAAATTCACCGAGAACTGGGCGGTGGTGCTGGCGAGCGGCCTGTTGTTCCTGATCGTGGCGGCGCTGGACTACGTCACCGACCCGCGCATGATTTTTCTGCCGCTTTATATTCTGCCCTGCATGATTCTGACGCTGGTGCTGAATCTCCGCTGGGGCATTGCCAGTGCGCTGGTGGCAATGATGATTGCCTCGCTGGAGGAATATTCCGCCAATTCCAGCTACGGACTGGCGGAGGTTTTCGGGTGGAATTTTATTATGCGCTTTGCCATCGCGCTGTTCGTCATCCTGCTGCTTGACCGCATCCGCAAGGGAAACATTCTGTTCTCTTCCCGCAACCACAATCACAACCACCGCCAGACTCCGCCAATACGCTGTTGATTTCAACGGCGGGGAATTTTTCCGGGAGCAAAACCGGTTCAGCACGCCGGCCGGAATTTCTGCGCGATTGGAATGCGCCGGCCCATGCCGAAGGCGCGCGGCGACACTTTCAGTCCCGGCGCGGCCTGGCGGCGCTTGTATTCGCTGAAGTTGATTTTGTTGATCACGTCGTTGACCACCACTGCATCGAATCCCCGCCGGATGATTTCCTCCTTGCTCAAATTTTTCACGACGTAGGCATCCAGAATTTGGTCCAGCGTTTCGTAGGGCGGCAGTGAATCCTGGTCCTTTTGGTCCGGCCGCAACTCCGCGCTCGGCGGTTTGGTGAGCGAAGCTTCGGGGATGATGATTTTTCCGCGATCCGCCCGCGACGCCAGGCCGGAGTTGATCCAGCGAGCCAGTTTGTAAATGTCCGTCTTGAAAACGTCCGCGATCACCGCCAGCGCGCCGCACATGTCGCCATAAAGCGTGCAATAACCGACGGCCATTTCCGATTTGTTGCCGGTCGTCAGCACGAGCGCGCCAAACTTGTTCGACAGCGCCATCAAGGTTACGCCGCGCAGCCGCGACTGGACATTTTCCTCGGCCTCGTTCGGCTTGGTTCCGGCAAAAACTTTTGCCAATTGTTTTTCAACCGATTGAAAAACGGATTCAATCGGCAAAACCTCGTAGCAAATGCCGATATTTTTTGCGAGTGCCCTGGCGTCGCTCATGCTGCCTTCGCTTGAATAACGGGCGGGCATGGAAACCCCGAGCACCTTGTCCGCGCCCAGCGCCTCCGCCGCGAGCACGGCCACGAGCGCGGAGTCAATGCCGCCGGACAACCCGACAATCACCGATTTGAAACCGCATTTGTGAACGTAATCGCGAATGCCGAGCGACAACGCGGAAAAAATCTGCTGCTCGCGCGGCGGGAATTCAAATTTGCAGGAGACGACGCAAGGAGTCTCTGATTCTTTTTCAATTTGAGCCTCGTCACCCCGGCTCCTGCTAAAACCCAAATCCGCCACAAAAATTTCTTCTTCAAAACCTTTTCCGAGCGCGATCACTTCGCCGCGCGAATTGAGCGCGACGCTGTGGCCGTCAAAAATCAATTCGTCATTCGCGCCGACCAGATTGACCTGGGCCAATGGCACGCGCTCGTCGCGGGCCACCCGCTGCAGCATGGCGAGCCGGGTCTTTTCCTTGCCGTCGTGCCACGGCGACGCGGCAATGTTGAGGATGATTTCCGCGCCCTGCCCGAGG